>JAAIGE0101412675.1_pt1 | contig 16373 bp, 11 predicted proteins | sample 6487951 | NCBI WGS metagenome assembly JAAIGE01 (sample SAMN13974128, study PRJNA590717) | phyllosphere metagenome | biome: tomato field; feature: multiple bacterial spot infested tomato fields; material: tomato leaves; isolation source: leaves from tomato fields | host: Solanum lycopersicum ... | reverse complement strand
TCGACGGCGTTGTCGGCGTCGAGCTGATTCTCCGTGATCTCGTCGCCGCCGGTGGGGTCGTCCTGCTCGGGGGTTGCTGATGCGTCGCTCATGGCGGCACGCTACGCGCGGTGGGGGCCGGCATCCGCCCCCTTGACAGGCGCGCGGTGGGGGCGCGGATCACCCGCCGGCACGGCGCACGCGCTCGAACAGGTCGTCGGATCCGACCTGACCGCCCTTGAGGAGCATCTCGACTCCGTCGATATCGATGTCGTCGGAGTGGGCGCGCAGAAGGACCACGTTGCCGCCGAGGCCGGCGAGGAGTGAGACCGAGCGGATGCCGAGAAGAGAGACCACCCGGCTGGAGGTGTCTCCGCCGCAGATGACGATGCGTCGGGTCGCTCGCGCGGCCAGTGCCTCGCGCACGGTGTGCGCCGCAGACCGTGCGATGACTGCGAGCGGATCTTCGCCGTCAGGCGTGGTGGCGTCGTCACCGGTCAACGCCACGCTTCGGCCGGCGCGGAGCGCGGCGACGGCGGTCGCGGGATCGGGAGCCATTGCATCGAGACCGCCGACGACCCAGCCCGCTCCGACGGCGGCGCGGAACTGGGCTCGCGTCGCGCGCGAGCGGCTGCCGGACACGACAAGAACCGGTCCCGGGACGCCGAGCTCGGCTCTCTCGGGCGAGGCCGTCTCGGGGAGCGCCAGGACGACGGCGCGGCTGAGTCCGCCCGAGCCGAGGATGAATCGGGGCGGGTCGTCGTGTGAGGTCAGGGCGGTCCCGATGAGGGCGAGGTGATCGTCGGAGAGGGTGTCGAGGACGACGGCCGCGGCATCGGCATCCGTCATCGCCGCAGCGATGCGAGCTGCTGACGTCAGGGCGGTCAGGGGTAGAGAACCGATGGTGAGATCGGTCTGTCGTGAGAGGTGTCGCGCGATGTCGGACTCGTCCATCGGGGTCGACGGGTGAGCGGCCATGGTCGGCTGCCGATCGAGTCGGTGGGTCGTGCCGCCCTCGGCGGCGAAGTGGTGGCCGAAGACGGTGAACCGGCCGAAATCGGGCTGAGCGAACAGCAGGGGGATGGTCGCCGTGCCGAAGACGTCGCGTGCGATCTCGAGGACGCGGCCGAGGCTGCCGCTCGTGGGGGACGAGTCCACCGTCGAGCAGGCCTTGTACTGGACGAGCGGGGCGCCCGTGTCGCGGAGGGCGGTGAGGGCCGGCCGGACCTCGGCATCGAGCTCCGCCGTGGACAGCGACCGCGCGATCCCGGCGATGCCGACGACGTCCACCTCGGCGGCAGCTGCGCGCAGCTCGGCCGCATCGGGGACGCCCACGAACAGCCGCCCGCTCCGCCCTCGTCGAGAGAACTGCAGGAGGACGTCGACGCTGCCGGTGATGTCGTCGCCGTAGTAGGCGAGTTCAGCCATGCGAGGCCCCGACCAAGTCACTCACGGGGTGATCCGAACACGTCCACGGCTCGGCGGAGCGCCGGACTCGCCGCCATGGCCTGCGCGACCGATTCGCCGCGCTCGGCTGCGTCCCAGGCGTCCCGCATGCTGGCGGCACCCCCCGCTGCCCCGTCCGGGTGTCCGTGGATCCCGCCGCCGGCGAGGACGAGGAGATCGTCGGTGCCGACGGCGGCGCGCGTCGCGTGGGCGAGGCCCGCCCACTGGCCCGACGACAGCACCGGAAGGGTGTCGCCGATGCCGGGGAGTGGGCTTCGCACGTCCGCGATCGCGGCGAGCACTCGCTCGTCGGACTCGTAGAACTTGTTCGAGATGCCGTTGGTGTGGAGGTGGTCCGCGCCGCTCAGCCGTGCGAGCTTCTGCCAGGCGCGGAAGGCGAACCCGAGCTGGTCGGATCGGCTGATCGCCCCGAACATCGCACGATGCCCGTGGATCGGCACGGCCGTCAGCCGAGCCAGATGGGCGAGGCCGGCGAGGCCGACCATGTTGATGCACGCCATGACGCACGTGCCGCCCGCGGCCACGACGAGGTCGTGGTTCGCCTCGAGCAGATGGATGTCGTCGGTGATGTTGAACGCGTACATGGGCATCCGCCCGGTGCGATCGGCATGGCGGTGCAGCACCGGCATCACTGCCGCAACGCGGTCGGCCAGCGGCGAGTGCGGGCCGTTGCCCTGCAGTTCGTCGTCCTTGATGAAGTCGACACCGGCGGTCGCGAGTTCGTCGACGACGCTCGCGAGCTCGTCCGGTGACAGCCCGATACTCGGTTTGACGATCGTGCCGATGAGCGCACCCGCGGGTCGACCGATCAGCTTGCGCGTCCCGCCGACGCCGAACCGGGGGCCGCCGTAGCGTTCGCCGAATGCCGGCGGGAGGTCGAGGTCGAGGAGCTTCACGGCGGCGAGCTCTTTGATCTCGAAGAGGTTCCCGGCGACAGCGGCCTGCAGATTCGGGATCGACGGGCCGAAGTTGTCGAGCGGGAAGCTGAGTCGCAGCACGGCGCGGCGCCGCTTCGACGGGTCGCCGATCGTGCCCGGCAGCGGCGCAGCGTCACCCAGGGGGACCTCGGAGAGCCCGACCACCTGCGCGGCGAATCGCGCGCGCACGTCGTCCGTCTCCCGCGCGACGCGCACGAACGTGCCGGTGGACTGCTCGCCGGCGAGGACCTCGGCTGCCCGTTCGAGCGGGAGGGACGTCTCGATGGCGTAGGTCGCGATGACGCGGTCGTTGATCACGGTCACCACACCACCGGCAGCCAGACCGACATCTCGCCGGTGCCGCGATTGCCCCACGCGAAGTAGGGGACGAGACGGACGGTAGCGGTGCCGACGGCACCCGAGGGGAGATCGTCGTAGAGAGCCTCTCCGGATGCCGGGAGGACGGCCAGCTCGCTCTCGAGGGCCACGAGGGACGTGTCGGCGATCTCGATACGCACGGGCCGGACTGCGGCTCCGCGGCGCACCGCGGCCTGCTCGAGAGGGATGCCGTCGGGCAGATCGGCGCTTTCGAGGCAGTAGACCACGGGCCCCCGCTGGAGTGCTACCTGCCCGGTGGCCTCCTCGATGAGGCGGTGACCGCGGAGGATCCGGACGGGCATCGGCAGATCGAGGACGATCTCGTCGCCGGCCGACCACGCGTGCTCGATCGTCGTGTACGAACCGGGGGCGGATGCCGGCACGGGCCGCCCGTTCACCGCGACGGTCGCGCCCGTGGACCAGCCCGGGATCCGCAGGTGGACCGGCATCCCACCGTCGGTGGCGTCGGTGACGGTGAAGATGATGCGGCCGTCCCAGGGGTAGTCGCTCGTCTCCGTCAGCGCGATCGAGCCGCCGCCGGGCAGGGCGACGCGAAGGTCGCTGCCGCCGTACTGGTGGATGTGGAGACCCGCGTCGCCGAGCGATGCGGCCCGTTCGTGGAACCGGGACAGCGTGCGAGCCGTGTTCGGGGGGCAGCAGAAGCAGCTGAGATACCGTTCGCGCAACCGCGCGTCCGAGGCCGGCGGCGTCGGCACAGGATGCAGACCGGTGTCGCCGGGGCGCCGAAGAGCGAAGGGCAGACCGCGCACCTGGCGGAGGGCGTTCGTGTAGAAGTACTCGCGCCCATCGAGCGATATGCCGGCGAGGAGGGCGTTGACGGCGATCTGCTCGATCACGTCGGCGTATTTCGCCTCTCCGGTGAGCGCTAGCATCCGCTCGCTCCACAGGATCATGCCGATGTTCGCGCACGACTCCGCGTGCGCCGTGGTGTGCGGCAGTTGATAGGCGCGGCCGTAGGCCTGGTGGACGCGACTGATGTCCTCCTGCCAGGGGTGGCCGTCGGGGGAAGCGCCGTCGTACAGCGCCCCGCATCCTCCGGTGAGGTACAGCTTCGTGTCGACGACGTCGTCCCAGAGGCGCTCGAGCACCCGCTGCAGCGCGCCATCCCCCGTCTCGGCGACGAGGTCCGCCAGACCGGCGTAGAGGTAGTTTGCTCGCACGGCATGCCCGGCGACGATCGTCTGATCGAGGACCGGCAGGCGATCCTGGTTGTCGTCGCCGCCGTCCTCGAACGCATCGCGGACACGCACGAACGACTCCGCCAGCGCGAGGTATCGGCGCTCGCCGGTCGCCCGGTAGAGCTCCAGCACCGCCATGTAGTGCGACGGGCAGATGGCGCTCCTGGCGAGGTCCAGGGGTTCCTCGGTCGCGAGCCGCTCGAGGAATCCAGCGGCCCGCCGGGCGACGTCGAGCAGCAGGGTGGACCCCGTCACCTCGAAGTGGCGCACGCCGACGGTGATGAGGTGACCCAGGTTGTAGGTCTCGAAGTGGAAGCGGTCTGCGAGCGCGGTGGCGGCCTCCTGGTTGCGCGCGGCGATGAGCGTCGCGGTGTGCAGGTAGCCGTCCTCGCGTTGCACGCTCGCGATCAACCGCGCCATGTCGTCCACCGTCCGCGCGAGGTCGGGGTCGGGGTGCGTCTCGAGCTGCGACACGGCGGCTTCGAGCCACTTGTAGAAGTCTCCGTCCATGAACGGGGGTCCCTCGTGCCGGCCCTCTTCGAGCCCCGCGGCGATGCGGAAGTTCCGCACGGCGGGACTGATCGACGGGTCGCCCAGCACCTGCCACATGTCGGGGACGGTGGTGTTCCGCGTGCGTTCGCCGATACCGCCCCAGAAACCGCTCGTCCAGCGGGCACCGGTCGCGCCGAGTGCAGTGAGCACGGTCATCCTTCCCGGACCTTCCTCAAGGCGTCGACGTGCTCCGCGAGTCGTGAGACACCGGGGGCGACGCTGGAGAGCACCGGGACCTCGACCGATGCCGTCTCGGCCGCGGAGGCCATCGAGGCCTGGGCGAGGACGATGACGTCGGACTCAGCCGCGACGCGTTCGATCTCGCCGACGAGGAGGGCGTCGTGCCGCCCGCGGTCGCCCGCGGCAACGGCATCGAATGCCCCCACCACGAGGCGCTCCTCGATCTCGACCACGGTGCCCGCACGCTCGGCGCGCTCCCGGAGAAGGGCCGCCGTGGGACGGAGGGTCGTGGGAAGAGTCGCGACCACGGCGATCCGCCGGTGGGCGATCGCGATGTCTGCCATGGCCTCGTCGATGCGCAGCACCGGGATCCCGACCGCCTCGGAGGTCGGGGCGGCGAGGAGCGAGATCGACGAGCACGTGAGCATCACCACGTCGGCGCCGCCGCGCTTCGCCGCGTGGACGAGGTCCACGACGCGGCCCGGAACCGAATCGGCCCGGCTCGCATCACCGAGGTCGGCGACGATGCGGTCATCGAGGTAGTTGACGACCGTCGCGTCGGGGAGCGCATCTCGAACGGCGGCCGAGACCGGCCCGATGACGACGGCGCCCGTGTGGAGGAGGGCGACCCGGGTCATGCGATCACCGCCGACGCGACCATGGCCACGGTTCGCGTGAATCGGCCGTGGCCGAGCTCTTCGGGTGCTGTCCCCGGCAGATCGAGCACAGCGGTCGCGCCGACGGGGACTTCGACCTCGACGGTGAGCTCCTCGCGGTCGAGTGACCACGAGATGGCGGCGACGCCGAATGGCGTGAGGTGTCGTGCGCTGGCCGAGGTCAGCTCCCCGCCGGGCCGCGGCGCGAAGCGGATGCGGCGGTACCCGGCATCCTCCGGCGCCAGGCCGGCGACCACCCGGTGCATCCAGTCCGCGACCGCACCCAGTGCGTAGTGATTGAACGAGGTCATGGAGCCTGGATTCACCGAGCCGTCCGGAAGCATCGAGTCCCACCGCTCCCACACCGTGGTGGCTCCCATGTCGACCTGATAGAGCCAGGACGGGCAGCCGCGCTCCAGCACGAGGTCGTATGCGGTGTCGAGGCGTCCGTTCGCGCTGAGGGCATCCGTCACCAGCGGTGTTCCCACGAAACCGGTGCCGATGCGGTTGCCCTCCTCGCGCACAAGGGCGGCGAGGCGTTCGGCGGCGGGATCTCGAAGGTCGTCGGGCAGAAGGTCGAACCGAAGTGCGAGTGCGTACGCCGTCTGCGCGTCGGAGGTCATCCTGCCGTCGGCGAGGACGTAGGCCGTCCGGAAAGCCGCCGTCACCTCGTCGGCGAGCGTGGTGTACGCGGCGGCATCCCGCGTATAGCCGAGGAGACCGGCCATCTGCGCGACGAGGCGACTGGATCGCGCGAAGTAGGCGGTAGAGACGAGATGGCGGTCGGTACGGCCGTCGGCCGGGTCCTGCGGGGGCGCCGCCGGGTCGAGCCAGTCGCCGAGCTGGTAGTCGGATTCCCACAGGCGGGTCGGTCCGGCCAGGTCGGCGACGAGGTCGACCCACGCACGCGCGCTGGCGTACTGGTCCCGCACGACACCCGTGTCGCCGAAGCGCTCGTAGAGCGTCCACGGGACGATCGTCGCGGCATCCCCCCACGCGGCGCCGGCCCGCTGGGGCGTCCACATCGAGTCGGCCGGGATCACCGGCACGAACCAGGGCACGGTACCGTCGGGCAATTGCTCGGCGGCGAGGTCGCGCAGCCACCCCGTCAGCATGCCCGAGCAATCGAAGAGGAAGGATGCCGTCGGTGCGAAGACCTGGATGTCTCCCGTCCAACCGAGTCGCTCGTCGCGCTGCGGACAGTCCGTGGGTACGTCCACGAAGTTGCCGCGCATTCCCCACACGATGTTCCGATGCAGCTGATCCAGCAGCGGGTCGGATGACGTGAACCAGCCGGTGCGTTCGAGATCGGTGTGGAGGACCCGTGCCATGAGGGCGCCGGCGTCGACATCAGCGTCGAGGTCTCCGGGCCATCCGTCGACCTCGACGTAGCGGAAGCCGTGGAAGGTGAAGCGGGGCTGCCACTGCTCGGCGTCGGGCCGTCCGGCGAAGACGTAGCGGTCGGTCGAGAGTGCGTCGCGCAGCGGTCGCGTGTACAGCTCGCCGTCCTGGAGCACCTCGGCCGTCCGGAACGTCACCGTGTCTCCGGCGGCGCCCGTCGCGCTGAGCCGAACCACGCCGACGAGGTTCTGGCCGAAGTCCAGGATGCGCCGGCCCGACGGGGAGGTGAGGACCTCCACCGGGGCGACGTCCTCCACGACGCGGACCGGGGGTGCGGTAGGGGCGACGAGCGTGGCGGGGTCGCGACGACGCACCTGCACGCGGTCCCAGCCCGAGTCGTCGAAGCCGGGAGTCGACCACCCCACCTGCTCTTCGCGTGCGTCGTGAGTCTCGCCGTCGTAGAGCCCGGACGTCAGGATGGGGCTGCGCGATGCTCGCCAGGTGGTGTCTGTAGCGATCACGTCGGTCGATCCGTCGGCGTAGACGAGTTCGAGCTGGCCGAGGAAGGAGAGGTCATCGCCCGAGAGGTTGCGGAATCCGCCGCGCCACCCGAGTCGGCCACGGTACCAGCCGTCGCCGAGCCAGGCGCCGACGGCGTTCTGTCCGGGAACGAGGAGGGCGGTCACGTCGTAGGTGTAGTACCGAAGACGCTCGCGGTAGACGGTCCACCCGGGGGAGAGTACGTCGTCGCCCACCCGCTGCCCGTTGATCTCCGCCTCGTACAGGCCATGCGCGGTCGCGTACAGGCGCGCGCGGACGAGACCGTCGCGGATGGCGAAGCTCCGCCGGACCAGAGACGGGCGGCGGGTGTCGGTGAGGGGGTTCTCATTCCACATCGCGCCGACCGGGGCCGCGCGCCAATCGGTGGGGTCGAGAAGGCCGATCTCGGCGGTCGACCACGGCCCAGGCTCGCTCCATAGGCCGTCCCGGCCCCGCACGCTCACGCGGACCCGGACGATGTCGCGCGATCGCAGCGGTTCGTCCGGCCAGGCCACGAGGATCTGTTCGGCGCCGGCTCGCTCGTGGATGCGGGTGACGCCGTCCCGGTCGATCTCGATCCGGGCGGCATCCTGCTCCCAGCCGGTCGGCACCTGCGTCGATGTCCATGAGAGACGGGGGGTCCGCTCGCCGATGCCGAGGGGTTCCCGGTGGTGCTCGAAGCGGGGGGCAGAGACGTGAGCTGTCATGGCGTGCTCCTGAGAATTCGAAACGTTTCAGAAAGATGCGGCGTTGTCGCCGATGGTGGGTTCGTCCTAAGATTGTCACGTTTCAATCTTGTGCGCGTCGCCGCGCAGACCCTGGAGGTCCCGCCATGAAGATCGCCGTCACCGGCAGCAGCGGCACACTGGGCCGTGCCGTCGTGGAACGCCTCGTCGAGGGCGGGAACGAGGTCATCGGGTTCGATCTCGCCGGCACCGCAGGCGTCGGTTTCACCCGAGTGGATCTGCGGGATTACGGGCAGACCCTCGATGCGCTGCTCGGCGTGACCGCTCGCCACGACGGCGTGGACGCGGTCGTCCACCTCGCGGCCATCCCGGTCAACGGTCTCGTGCCCGATGTCGCCACCTTCGAGAACAACGTCCTGGTCAGCTCGCACGTCCTGCTCGCCGCCCACCGGGCCGGCATCCGGACGATCGTGCTCGCCTCGAGCATCACGGCCGCGGGTTTCCCGTTCGATGTCGCCCCGCCGCGATTGCCCGTCGACGAGGAGTACACGAGTGCGCACACCACCTACGGTCTGGGAAAGGTGGTCGAAGAGGCCATGGCGGCTCAGCTCGTCGGCTGGCGCCACGACCTCTCGATCACCGCGCTCCGTTTCACCAATGTGGTCGCCCCCGACGCCTACGACACCTTCGAGCGCGCGGACGAGCACGACTACCGGCGCGACCTCGTCGGTTCGTGGGTCGACGCCCGCGACGGCGCCGAGGCGGTCGTGCTCGCGCTCCGCGCCGCGCAGCCCGGCTTCGAGGTCTACAACGTCGCCGCTCCCACGTCGGGCACACGGGCACCCTCGCGAGAGGTGGCGGAGCGGTGGTTCCCCGGGACCCCGGTCGCCGAGGATCTGGGCGAGTTCGAATCGCTGCTCTCGACGCGCCGCATCCAGGACCGCCTCGGCTTCCGAGCCCGTCACGATTGGCGCTGACACCGGGCTCACCCCTTCACCGCGCCGGCCGCGAGGCCCTTCATGATGCGCTGATTCAAGAAGAGGTAGAGGAACAGGATGCCGAAGACGGTCAGGCAGATCGCGGCGAACAGCGGGCCGTAGTTGATCGCGCCGTACTCGCCCGAGAAGTTCAGCAGTCCGACCTGGATCGTGTTCAGGCTGCGTTTGCCGCCGAATACGAGGGCGATGAGGAGGTCGTTCCAGATCAGGAAGAACTGCACGATCGCGACCGTGAGGATCGCGTTGCGCATCATGGGGAAGCCGATCGAGAAGAAGGCGCGGATCATCGAGGCACCGTCGATGGTGGCGGCCTCGAAGATCTCGCGCGGGATGGCGCGGAAATACGTGGCCATCATGAAGACCGTGAGCGGCAGACCGCCCGCGATGTAGATGAGGATCATCGGCAGGTGCGATCCGTTGATGCCGAGCTCGTAGAACGTGTTGAACAGGGGCAGGATGATCATCTGTCCCGGGATCATGATCCCGGCGAGGAACAACAGCAGGATGCCGCCGCGGCCCTTGAACACGAGGACCTCCAGCGCGAATCCGGCTGCCGTCCCCAGCAACACGATGAACACCAGTGAGGGGACGGTGACGATGACGGAGTTGAGGACCGTCGTCGACAGGTTCCCCGTCTCCCACGCGCTCGCGTAGTTGTCCCACCGCCACTGCTCGGGGAACGTGTAGGACGGGTTGTTCAGGAAGTCGCTGTTGGATTTCAGCGAGTTGATGAACATCCAGAAAAGCGGGTAGGCCGTCACCAGGATGAGGAACGTGGTTGTGAGGGCCACCGGCACCTTGCCCAGCAGTCGGAGCGCGGTGGCGCCTGCAGAACGGTGCGGGGGGACGAAGGCACGCGGCGTGTGAACGGCGGTCGTCTCGAGGGTGGAAGTCATCGCGAGCTCCTCAGACGGTGTTGTCGCGACGCGACGAGCGGAAGATGGCAAGGGTGACGAGCAGGCACATGATCGTCAGCAGGAGAGCGATCGTCGAGCCGTAGCCGAAGTCGCTGTACTGGAACGCGGTCCGGTACATGTAGAGCGTGAGAGGCGTCGTCTGATTGCCCGGCCCGCCGCCCGTCAGGGCGAAGACGGAGTCGAACACCTTGATCGTGCCGTTGATGCTGAAGATGAACGAAGCGAATAGGATCGGCAGCGACATCGGCAGGATGATGTGGCGGAACAGTCCGAACCGCTGAGCGCCGTCGAGGCGGGCCGATTCGATGATGTCGTCGGGGATGTCGAGCAGGCCCGAGAACACGAGGACGCCGTAGAAGCCGACGGAGCGCCAGACGTCCATGATGACGACGACGTAGAACGCGGAGTCGCCGCTGCCGAGCCAGTCGATCGAGGATAGCCCGACGTTGACGAGGAGCTCGTTGGCGAGTCCGTCGTTCGGGGCCGATTGGAAGATCTTCTGGTAGAGGATGCCGATGGCCACCGTCGGAAGGACCACGGGGAAGAAGACGAGGGTGCGGACGACGACGGATGACCGCCGCAGGACGTACTGATAGAGCAGAGCGAGCCCGTAGCCGATCACGACCTGGAGGAGCGTGGTCACGAGGGCGTAGCGAACGGTGAACCCGAACGCATCCCAGATATAGCGGTCACCGGCGAGCCGCGTGAAGTTCTCGACGCCGTTGAACTCGAACCCCTCGAGGACGCTCCCCGTGAAGAACGTGAGGCCGAACGACCATGCGACCGGCACGATCATGATGAGCGTGTAGACGAGAAGGGCGGGAGTGAGAAGGAGGACGATCGCCTTGCGGTCGCCGAGGACGGACTTCATGTCGCGACCTTTCGAGTGGGGTGCGGTGCGGGGCGGGCGAGAGTCGGCCCGGGATGCCGTGAGGGCATCCCGGGCCGAGGTCGGCTCAACCGGCGTCGAGCGCGTCCTGGACGAGTGACATGAACTCCTCCGCGGACAGCTGGCCGGTGACCAGCAGTGCGGCGTTCGTCGAGGAGATGCTGCTCGCCTTCGCGTTGAAGAGCGCCTCGAACCAGAGGACGCTGTCGGTCGCGCCGGCGATCTCGTCGGCGACCGTCTGCGAGATCGCCGGGAGGTCGGCGTCTTCGTCGGAGATGAAACCGGTGATCTGACCCTGAGCGAGCGCTTCGGTGCCGTAGTTCTCGACGATGCAGCCGAGCCAGTCGCCCACACCGTTGTCGGCGGAGTACGTCGCCGCGTTGAAGGTCGCGGGAAGACCGACGTTGGACGGGTACTCGTCGATTGAGCCGGCGCCGCCGTCGACAGCCGGGAACTTGAAGAAGCCGACGTCGTCGGCGCTCACGGCGTTGCCCTCGGCGTTGATGTTGCCGAGCAGCCAGCTGCCCATGTAGATCATCGCTGCCTTGCCGCTCAAGAACTCGTTCGAGGCGGCGTCGTAGTCGAGTGAGGCGACGTTGTCGCCGAAGTACCCGGCGGCACCGAGGTCGGCGATGGCCTGGGCGGCTTCGACGTACTCGGGATCGGTGAGCTTGGCATCGCCGTCGGCGACCTTCTGCAGTGCGTCGGGCCCGAGGGAGCGGAACAGGTAGCCGCTGACGAGACGCGTGAGCGGCCAGCCCTGCTCGCCGGAGGCGGCGAATGCGGTGAGTCCGGCATCCTGAGCCTCGCCGGCGACCGTCAGGAGGTCCTCCCACGACTCGGGAACGTCCCAGCCGTTCTGCTCGAAGACGGCCTTGTTGTAGAAGATCCCCTCGATGTTGTACTGGAATGGCAGGAAGCTGAACTTGCCGCCGTAGAGCTTCTTGATGGTCGAGACTGCGCCTTCCGCGACCTTGTCGCGGACGCCGAGCTCCTCGAGCGCCGTGTCGAAGTCGACGAGGTATCCGGCGTCGGCGAGCTTCGCGCCCTCGGCGGGATTGCCACCGGCGGAGAACATCGGGGGCAGACCGTCCTGGGTGGCGAGCAACTGCACCTGTGCGTCGAGCTCGGCCTGAGGGATCGAGTTGACCTCGAGCGGCATGGCCTCGGCCTCGGTCTTGCACGAGCCCGAGGCGAGTGCGTCGAGGACGGGCTGGGTCGTGGTGTTCTCGGCGTTCTTCAGGAACTCGAGGGTCGAGGGGGCTTCTGCGGTGCCGCCCTGCCCGCCACCGCCCGAGCAGCCGGCCAGGACCAGGACGCTCGCACCGATCAGTGCGGCGGCGCCGACGAGCGGCCCGCGGAGACGGCGACGTTCTGCTGTGAACACTTTTCCTCCTTGAAAATGTCGCCTCGGCTTTGAGACGTTTCAAAAAAGATGCTAGGGCGAGCGGGGCAGCCCGTCAATACTTTCAGATGAAATTTGAAACGTCACAAAGACGTAACGCGTGGGGTAGTGTGGCGGACTGCGGGAGACAAGGAGTCGACGCATGGCCAGAGTGGGCATCCGCGATGTCGCGGTCCTGGCGGGGGTCGCCGTCGGCACGGTGTCGAACTATCTCAACCATCCAAACCGGGTGTCGAGCGATAAGGCCGAGCGCATCCGATCCGCCATCGAGACCCTCGGGTTCGTCCCCAGCAGCGCCGGACGGCAGCTCCGTCTCGGAACGAGTCAGGTCATCGGATACCTCGCTCCCGACGTCAGCAACCCCTACTTCTCCGGCATCGCCGAGCGCGTCGAGCGTCGTGCCGACGAGCGAGGGGTGACGGTCTTCCTCGCGAACTCGCACCGCAGCCGCGAAAGGGAGGACTCCTATCTCGCTGTGTTCGAGCAGCATCGAGTGAAGGGCATGCTGGTCTCCTCGCACCTGCCGATCGAAGACCGCCTGGCGCAGTTGCGCCGTCGTGGCACGCCGTCCGTCCTGGTCGGACAGCGTGCACGCACCGAGGAACAGGCGTCGGTGTCGCTGGACGACGTGTCGGGCGGACGCCAGGCGATGCGCCACCTCCTCGACGTCGGCTGCCGCCGCGTCGCGTTCGTGGGCGGGCCGCTCGGCATCCCCCAGGTGGCCGATCGACTGAGCGGGGCGAGTGCTGAAGTGAGGTCGTCGGGGGTGGCGACCCTCGAGGTCATCGACCAGCCCGACCGCACCGTTCAGGGCGGGATCGAGGTCGGGCGGGCTCTCGCCGCCCGTGCGGCGTCCGAGCGGCCGGACGGGATCTTCGCTGTCAACGATCTGCTCGCCATCGGCATCATGCAGCAGCTCGTGCTCGCCGGCGTCGCCGTGCCGCGCGAGACCGCCATCGTCGGATACGACGACAACGAATTCGCCGAGGCATCCCTCATCCCGCTCTCGAGCGTCCGCGGTCGGCATGAGGGGTTCGGCGTCGCCGTCGTCGACCTGCTGTTCGACGCGATCGAACGGCGTGAGATCGTCGAACCGCACCGGATGTTCGACCCCGAACTCGTCGTCCGGGCGAGCACGACGGGCTTCGGCGTCGGCTGAGACGCCGCAGCGGGGCATCCGCTCAGAACTCGGCGACGACGGGTCGTCCCTCCAGCCACGCGATCATGTTGAGGACGAGGAAGTTCCAGTTCTGGAAGTTCCGGGTCATGATCGGCTCGCCGGTGTCGGGATGGTAGTACTCGTGAAGGCAGCCGGTGGCCTCGAGGTCGCGGCCGAACAGTGTGACGGTCTCCTCCGCCACGGCGCGGGCGTCATCCGTGAAGCCGTACTTCACGAGGCCTCGGAAGACGAGGTAGTTGCTGATGCCCCAGACGGGTCCGAGCCAGTTGGAGGGGTTGTTGGAGGCGCGCAGGTCGTACTGCTTCTCGAGGGCCGAGAGCGTGCGCACGCCGTAGCCGGCGCGGAAGGTGCGGCGCTCCTGCAGTCGTTCGCGCATGCGGTCCGCGCGCGTCTGAGAAGCCAGGCCCGCCCACAGGGGGAGGAAGCTCGACCACGAGTCGACCCGGAGCAGCACGGACGACCATGCCCGCGGCGCGCCTCGGTGGAGCCAGTCTTCGGGATCGATCGCCCGGAGGTTCAGATCGGCGCTGTAGTACGTCCCGTCCCGCTCATCCCAGAGATGCTCGGCGACCGCATCGGCCAGGTCTTGCGCGCGCCGGCGCCAGCGCACGGAGTCGGCAGGACGATCGGCGTCCTCGAGCAGGGAGCCGAACGCCAGCAGCTCCCGATAGAGCAGGGAGTTGAGGTAGATCGACGCGGTGCTCCGCCTGGGGCGGTAATAGGTCGAGGGGTCGTTGTCGACGCCGATGGCGAAGTCGCTCTGCCAGTAGGCGAGCCCGGTCTCGGCATTCACGTGGCTCTCGAGGTACCGCTCGAGGAATCGTTCGATCACGGGGAGCGCACCCCGCACCCACTCGTCATGCCCCCCGCGGCGGACCAGCAGCGCTGTCTGCTGGGCGATCACCGGCTTGTGCATGTTCTCGGCGAACCCGCCCGCCCGGGTCGGGTCGCCATGACGCAGGGGCCCGTCGGGCTTCAGCAGGATCGGCATGACCCCGTCGGCGTCGGTGTGATCGAGGAAGTTCTGGATCGTTCCGCGCTCGTACGCGGCGAACCGTCCGGGCTCGCCGCGATCGGCTTCGATCTGTCCCAGGACGACGCTGATGAACCAGGAATCCCAGTCCCACAGAGCCGAGGAATAGTAGGGCGAGTCGGGGGAGCTCGGCACCGTGTACGGATGGGTCAGGATGCCGCCGGGCTCGCGCGTCATCTGAGCGCCGTGCTCATGGATGTGTGCTGTCAGCGATGTCATCCAGCGCTCGATCATGGTGGCTCCTGGTTCGGGGCGAGGTCGGTGCGCCGGAAGGTCCCGGCCGCGAGGGTGAGGTCGATCGCTCGCCCGGCGACGTCGACGGTGATCGTCCGCGGCACCCGGTCGAGGTTGGCGGTCAGCACGGAGGCGGTGTCCTCGCGCCGCGCCCCGACCGCCCACACGAGCCCGTCGGGGCTCTCGCCCGTGAGCAGCTCAGCGCCGGACAGTGCGGCCAGGTCGCGGAGCGCAGCCGCGACCGGTCGGTCGGTGCCGTCCGACGAGCGGATGCCGCGGGGTCCCCACTCCTCGAACCAGGCCAGCGAGGCGACCCCGGGAACGGCGAGGGCCGCGGCGCTTGCGACCATCCACGCGGCGAGTTCGGGAGCGTCCTGCCGCGGGTCGGTGCCGCCGGTGAAGGTCGCTCCGTAGCCCTCGGCGAGGTCGGGGCGCGTGGGGGCGGGCTTCGGGCCGGTGGCGACGTCGTTGAAGCGCGGGCGCAGAGCGATCGGACCGAGGTGCACCGGCAGACCGCCCGCCGTGTCGACCGTCTGGCGGGCGACGAGACGCTGCATCGCGACGGACTCGACGAGCTGATCCGTGCCGGTCGCGTGGAACAGCGGCGTGACGGTCGTGGTGAGGGCGTCGAGGTCGGCGGGCAGGCGGTGGCGTTCGCGGTTCAGCTCGGTGAAGTGCGACCGGGATCCGCCGACGACGGGCGCCTCGATCCCGGCATCCGCCATCGCCCGACGCAGGGCGGCGACGGCCTCGACGTCCGACACGTGCCGGGCAGGGCCCGCGGAGTGGAAGACGGCGACGCGCAGGAGCGGGATGCCGCGGAGCGCCGCGAGGGCGTCGCCCAAGACGACCGCTGCCGCTGCCGGATCGTCACCGATCGTGAACCGGACGTCGAGGGGGAGGCCGGCCGCGCGGGCGCGGGCCAGTGCGGCGGGCCACGTGGGGGTGTCGAGGTCGAGCTCGACGAGCACGCCGTCGCCCACGGGGCGTGTCGGCGGCGCCGGGTCGGGGGCGGTGGCCGCACCGAGTAGCACGGCCGGGAACACACCGCCCGGTCGCAGGCCGATGGCGGTGTCGCCGTCGGGTTCGCGGGGAGGCATCCGTCCCGTCACCGTCAGGGCGATGCTCTGCCGCACCCGCTCCCCGGCGGCGAGGCGGTAGGGAAACGGCAGATCGAGCGGCCGGCTGTACGTCTTGAACGACGCGTCCGTCCAGTTGCGCTGATCCTCCATCTCGAAGACGTCGCCGTCGAAGCGCGCGCCGACCTCGGCTCCCGCGACGGGCCAGCTCAGAGCGGCGACGTCGGTCACGGGCTGGTGTGGGCTGATTCGTCGGGGGAACGCCGTCCGGGACGCGCGACCGTCGGTGTGATGGACCTCGAGCGGCGCCCCGGCCACGGACGGCGGATGCAGCACGACGAGCCCCGTGCGATTCGTGTCGAACGCGTCGGCGGTCTCGAGGTCGAGGACGACCCGCAGTCCCGCGGGTCGCCTCTCGACCCGCACCACCCCGGCGAACGAGGAGCCGAGACCCTCCGAGCGGACGTGGAGCATGAGGGACGTGTCGGTCTCGCTCACCCGGTCGACGACGAGGTCGGCCGTGTTCCAGTCGGCGTCACGGACGACGGCGCGGACGCTCCGCAGCACCGCGCGGCCCTCGTACGCGACGTCCGCGAGCTCGTCGCCGCGGAGCGTCAACGACCACGGGCCGCTGCGCCACGGCATCCCCTCGATCCACCAGCTCATGACGGCGCCGAGGTCACTGTGCTGTCCGGCCGTGTCGGCGTGACGCCCTCCAAACAGGGCCCGCAACAGGTGCTGAC
>JAAIGE0101305689.1_pt1 | contig 16373 bp, 11 predicted proteins | sample 6487951 | NCBI WGS metagenome assembly JAAIGE01 (sample SAMN13974128, study PRJNA590717) | phyllosphere metagenome | biome: tomato field; feature: multiple bacterial spot infested tomato fields; material: tomato leaves; isolation source: leaves from tomato fields | host: Solanum lycopersicum ... | reverse complement strand
GTCGGTGCGTTCCAGGACGACGACGGCACCGGCTACCTGCTGATCCACGAGGGCGACGTCTACCGCCTCTCCGACGACTACACGACCGCGGTCGAGAAGGTCGCCGACGGCATCGCCCCGGGCGGCGAGTCGCCCGGGATGGTCAAGGCCGCGGGCCGGTACCACCTGCTGTTCTCGAACAAGACGAGCTGGGAACGCAACGACAACTACGTCATGAGCGCACCCTCGCCGTCGGGCCCGTGGCGGTCGTCGGGACTGCTGGCGCCGGAGGGGACGCGAACACACGATTCGCAGTGCGGGTTCGTCTTCACCGGCGCCGGGCCGGATGCGCCGGCGATCTATCTCGGCGACCGCTGGTCGTTTCCGCGCCAGGCGTCGGCGGCGACCTATGTCTGGCAGCCGCTGGCCGTCGACGACGACGGAGTTCCCCGCCTCGGACCCTTCGTGCCGGCGTGGCAGGCCGCGACGGGCGAACCGTCAGACCTGCTGCGCGCCACGCGGGCCGTCGCCGCGGCGAAGGCCGACCTCCGCCGCGGCGAGAGCCTGACCACCGCGGCCGTCGCGGTGCCCGACGCCGGCCGGGTCGCGCTGCTCGGGTCAGTCGGTCCCGACAGCGGCTACGGCAGGGTGCTCGTGACGCCGGCGGACGCGGATGCCGACGGCGGAATCGATCGCGGCGCGGAACTCGGCGGCGCGGGCCCCGGCGGCAGCGGCGGGCACGACGACGGGCACGGCGGGGCGGGCGAGCCGGCTGTGGTCGCGACCGTCGACTTCTACAGCGCGGTCGCGGGCGACGGCATCCGCTTCATCAGTCCGCCCCTGCCCGCCGGGCGCTACCGGCTGACCGTCAGCGCCACCGGCGACAAGCCGACGTGGAGCAAGAAGGACGGCACCCGCTACGGCTCCACGGACTGTCTCGTGCGGACCGACGCGGTGCACGTGCTGCCCCCGTCCGGCGAGACAGCAGCCTGATCAGCCGCATCGGGTCAGTGGGCGAGGCCCGCCTGCGTCGCGTGCAGGTGCGCGTACCGACCCGCGGCCGCCAGCAGCTCGTCGTGGGTGCCCTGCTCGACGATGCTTCCGCGTTCGAGCACGACGATGCGGTCGGCCTGCCGCACAGTCGAGAGGCGGTGCGCGACGACCAGCGTCGTCCGACCTCGCATCAACCGCCCGAGCGCCTCTTTGACGAGCTCTTCGGACTCGGGGTCGAGAGCCGACGTCGCCTCGTCGAGCAGCAGGATTCGCGGGTCGCGCACGAGCGCTCGCGCGATCGCGAGCCGCTGTCGCTGACCCCCCGAGAGCCGGGCACCGCGCTCACCGACGATCGTGTCCCACCCGAGCGGCTGGTCCTGCACGAACTGCCAGGCGTTGGCGTCGGTCAGCGCCTCGACGATCTGCTGGTCGGTGACGTCGGGCAGCCCGTACGCGACGTTCTCGCGGATCGTGCCCTCGAAGAGCACCGACTCCTGCGGGACGACCGACACGAAACGGCGTACCGACCGCAGATCGAGCTGCTGCATGTCTGCGCCGTCGAGCGTGAGACGGCCGCCCGACGGCCGCACGAAGCCGAGCACGAGGTTGAGCAGCGTCGACTTGCCCGACCCCGACGAGCCGACGAAAGCGTAGGTCTGCCCGGCGGGGATGTGCAGGTCGATCTCGCGCAGCGCGTCTTCTGCGGCGCCCGCATAGCGGTGCGAGGCGTGTTCGAGACGGATGTCGCCGACCACCGCGTCGACCTCGCGTCGGCCCGCATTCTGCTCGAGGTCGGGCTCTTGCAGCACCTCGGCGATCGAGCGCACCGACTCGAGCCCGCGCGCGCCGACGGGGATGAGCATCAGCAGCTGCGTCAGTCCCTGCGTCAAGAGCGTGAAGTACGTCGAGAGCAGCACGACCTCGCCGGGCGAGATCGGCAGGATGCCGGTGAGAGAGAACACGGCCGCCAGGACGAGGCATCCGACGCCCAGCATCTGCATCGCGACCCACGAGATCGAGGCGACGTGCCCGTTGAGCATGTCGAGGTGCAGACCGGCACGGCGAACGCCCTCGGCACCGTGCGTGACGCGGGTCACCGCCGTCTGCTCGAGACCGTGCGCGCGGGTGACGGGGATGAGCGAGGCCATCTCGCCGACCCGCGCCGACAGGGTCTCGACCTCGCGGCGGAACGTCTCGTTGCGCTGCTGCGAACGGTTGCGCATGCCGTAGCGGATGCCGATGGCGATCGGCACGGCGAGCGCGTAGACCGGAAGGAACTGCGGCACGGCGACGGCGGTCATCGCGAGAGCGCCGATCATGACCATCGTGGCCGAGAGCAGGGGGTGGGTGACCTGCTGCAGCATGAGCTCGACGTTCTCGACGTCGCGCACGACCTTGGTCTGCACGATCGACGAGCTGACGCGCGAGTGATAGCCGATCGACAGGCTCTGCAGCCGGTCGGCGAGCGCGTTGCGCAGGTCGGCGCCGGTGTCGCGGACGACCGTCATGAAATTGCGCGTGTAGACGATGTGGTTCGGGTAGTTCTGCAGCAGCAGCACGGCCGCGAGCACGAACCAGCCGATCACCGACGAGACCTCGCCGCCGCCCGCGACGATGTCGATGATCGCCGCGGTGATCACGGGCAGGAACCACAGCGGGATCTCTTTGAGCGCGAACGCCGTGACGGCGAGCGAGATGCGCCCCGGCCGTCGCGCGAGCAGCCGCAGCACGGATCGCGTCGGGTGAGCGCCGTCGATCAGGTCCGCGGCTCGGGAAAGCGGTTTCCTAGCCACGTGACCATGCTAGACGCCCCTCCCGCCCACGCAACAGCCCGGCGTGAATCGGATCGCTCCGAATTTCGGACGATGGCGCGCAGCTCGGACGATCTGGCCCGAATCGTCCGAGCTCGGCGCGATCGTCCGAGCTTCGGCGACCCTCCCCTGGCCCCGCGGACCGGGTCAGGCGCGGTCGGTGATGTCGTAGGTGCGCAGCCGGCCGCACATGCCGAACCCTCGCGTACCCGCCGTGGGCTCGGCGACGTGCACGGCGGCGCGGGCCAGGTGCGTCGCGTCGCCGCCGGCGACGGCGACCGCCGCATCGAGGGCCTCGGCCGCGAGACGCGCGGGCCGCTCGCGGATCAGCGCCGGCCAGGCCGTCGCCCGCTCCGACACGACCCGCACGGCCGCGGCGTGGAACTCGGTCAGCGCCGTCGGGTCTCCCGCGGCCACTCTGTCGCGCATCTCGAGATACCCCGCGACGGCCAGATCGCGTCGACGTGCCGCCGCCGCCGCGCGCTCGGCCTCGCCGGCATCGGTCGGCAGCCGCGCCGCGTCGGCGTAGCGGGCCGGATCGGCCAGCACCTCGGCGGGAAAGGTCATCACGGCGTCGCCCGCCTCGGGCAGTCCCGCGTTGCTCATCAGCACGACGACGCGGAGATCGCCGAGATTGACGGCGCGGTGGATCGTGCCGGGCGTGAACCACACGACGTCGCCCGCGGCCAGCGGCGTCTCGCGCACCCCCGCCCGGTCGATCGTGTGCAGCTCGCCTGCTCCCCCGGTGACGATGTACGCCTCGGTCGACGCCAGATGCATGTGCGGCGAGCCCCCGCAGACGCCGTCGCCGGCCGCATCGGGGTAGACGGCGAGGTCGCTGATCGAGGTGCCGCCGGGAAAGCTCGACGGATCGATCACGCGGGCGCCTCGACGCGCTCGGCATCGCTGCCGATCGGCTCGACCCGCGCGTGACCGCTCGACTTCACGCGCGCCCGGACGGCATCGGCCAGGGCGGGCGCGGCATCCGATTCCGCATCGGCGATGCCGACGCCGTAACGGAACCGCGCCGTCTCGCCGGGAGCGATCGTGAACTCGTCGCTGAAGAAGGGCGCCGGGTTCAGTGCGGCGAACTCTTCGGAGCGCGCGAACCACTGCGGCGGATGGTGCGGGTTCTCGGTGTCGTCGACCATCAGCACGATCGAGGTCGCGTCGATGTGGTCGTGGCGTCCGACGAAGCCCATCCACTCCTGACGCGAGCCGCGCAGGTCGTCGCCTCCCGAGGCGCCGGGGGCGACGAGCGTTCCTCCCGTGAACGATCGCGGACCGCGCCAGAACAGCCCGCCGTAGCCCGCGTTCTCGCGCCCCTTCGTCGTGGGCGACCCGAAGACGATGGGCGCCTGCGAGACGTTGGTGAGGCGGGTCGAGAAAGTCAGCGCCCACGCGTCGTCGTCGATGACGGATGCCGTCAGCTCGCGCCGCTCGGTCAGGATGCGCGCCCCGGCCTGGGTGATCCAGTGCAGGTCGTGGCCGATGGTCACGGTCGCGCCCGTCGCGATGTCGACCCCGCCGACGTGCTGCTGCGTGCCGTTGTTGGGCAGCTGCACGTAGAACTGGCCGTGCACGTAGGTGGGTCCACCCCAGAAGTTCTCGTCGCCGACCACCGGCAGCGACCAGGCGATGCCCTTGTGCCACACGTGATCGTGCGGTCGGAAGAGACTCACGACGTGACCGGCGCGGGTGCGCAGCGGATGCAGGTAGGGCTTGGGCGACTCGAGCACGGGGCTGTCGGGCACGTAGGTGTAGCGGAACAGCTCGACCCCGCCGTCGCGGACGGCGACGTGCGAATCGATCTCGTGGACGACGGACAGGGTCATACGAGCACTTCCTTGACGGGAGCCAACGGCACTTTGACGGGTGCCCACGGCACGATGCCGCCGCTCATGGTGGTGACGAACGGGTCGTCGCCGGTCAGCTCTCCGGCGCCGACGGGGCGGCCCCGGAACGCCGAGGCGTAGGTCGCGGCCGCGAACTCCAGCGTACGGCGCGCGTCGGCGAGCCCGACGGGCAGCTCGGCGCCCCCGGCAGCGCCCCCTGCAGCACCCCCGGCGGCGCCGTGTTCGGCGGCGTCGAGGGCGTCGAGGATGGCTGCGAGCTGATCGCGGTGGCTGCTCGTCGACCCGTCGTCGTCATGGCGCCACTGCTCGGCGAGGTGCTCATGGCCCGGGGCCGGCGTGAACGTCCAATCGCCGCTGGCGTAGCCGTAGAGGTGCTCGACCTCGACGGTCGCGTGCTCGAAATCGAAACGCAGACGCGAGGTCTCGCGGGTCGACACGAGCGAGTTGACCACGCTGGCGAGGGCACCGTTGTCGAAGCGGACGAGTGCGAGCGAGACGTCTTCGGTGTCGGTGGGGCGCGATTGGCGCGCGGCGAAGGCCGTCACCTCGCGCCACGGACCGAGTACGGCGAGCAGAAGGTCGAATTGATGGATGCCGTGGCCCATGGTGGGTCCGCCGCCCTCGATCTCCCAGCGTCCGCGCCACGGCACGTCGAAGTACTCGTCGGGGCGGAACCACAGCGTCTCGCAGGTCGCGACGAGCGGGCGTCCGAGGACACCGCCGGCGACCAGATGCGCGAGGTGGCGTGCCGCGGCCCCGAAGCGGTGCTGGAAGACGGTGAGGATGGGCGCCCCGGTCTCGCGCTCGACGGCGGCGAGCTCGTCGATCTCGGCGAGGCTGAGCACCGTGGGCTTCTCGACGAGCACGGGCACGCCCGCGCGCGATGCGGCGATCGCGAGCGGCGCGTGGGTCTGCGGCGGGGTGCAGACGATCGCGAGGTCGAGCGATTCGGCCGCGAAGAGTTCGTCGGCCGTGCCGTAGACACGCGCCGCGGTACCGGAGCCGGCGGCACCCGAGCCGGCGGCGAACTCGGCGGCGAAGGCTTCGGCGCGCGCGGGGTCGAGGTCGACGACTGCGACGAGGCGGACGCGGTCGCGGAGCGCCTCGATCGCGGCGGCGTGGGCGTGGGCGATGCCGCCGGTGCCGATGATGCCCACTCGGTAGGGGGACGAAGACACGGGATTCTCCTTCGGATCGCGTGGCCCCGCGCGACCGGGTGGTCGTACAACGGGGTGTTCCAGCGACGATAGTGAACGTTCACCTTTGCTGTCAATCGATGGGGTTCATGACGCCCGATGACGCGATGTCACGCCGGATGACGGCATCCGTCGTTCGATGACGTCGCCGTCGGCGCCGCGCCGGACGACTTCGTAGGTTCGGGGGATCGGTGCGCGCCGCCGCATCCGCACCGCTCCGCACCCGCTCCGCTCCTCACCAGCACCGAGACCGGCGAAAGGCTCACTCATGGCCGAGACCGACACTGTCAGCGCATTCGAGGGACCGACCTCGGCGGACGAGTCTCGCCCGGCGGTCCTCGCGGTGCTCGACGACCTCGCGGCTGCCGCCCCGCAGCTGCGCGTGAGCGCGCCGTCGGCGGCGACGGTCGACTACCTCGACGATGCCGTCACCCGCACCTCGAGGCGCACCCCCTCGACCGGCCCCGCCGTCGCCTTTCCCGCCAGCGTCGCCGAGGTGCAGCTGGTCGTCCGGACGGCGGCCCGTCACGGCGTCTCGATCGTCCCCCGCGGCGCGGGCACCGGACTCGCGGGCGGCGCGTCGGCCGAGACCCACCAGCTCGTCGTCTCGACCGAACGCCTCGACCGCATCGTCGAGGTGTCTCCGCTCGACGAGGTCGCGGTCGTCGAACCGGGCGTGCTCAACGGCGCGCTCAACGCTCATCTCGCGCCGTTCGGCCTGTTCTACGCGCCCGACCCGGCGAGCTGGGACATCTCGACCATCGGCGGCAACGTCGCCACCAACGCCGGCGGGCTGCGCTGCGCCAAGTACGGCGTCACGCGCGAATCGGTGCTGGCCCTCGACGTCGTGCTCGCCGACGGCGAGCTCATCACGGTCGGCCACCGGTCGATCAAGGGCGTGACCGGCCTCGACCTCGTCTCGCTGTTCGTGGGCTCCGAGGGCGTGCTCGGCCTCGTCGTGCGCGTGACGGTGCGCCTGCGTCCGATTCCCGTCGCCCGCCGCACGGTGTCGGCGTTCTTCGACTCGACCCCTGCCGCTGCGGCGGCACTGTCGGCCATCACGAGCAGCCCGGTTCGCCCGTCGGTCATCGAGCTGATCGACGGGCGCACCCTCGCCAACATCGACCGCCACCGCGGCACCGACCTCACACAGCGAGGCGGCGCCCTGCTGCTCATCGAGCTCGACGGCTACGGCATCGACGAGCAGTTCGCCGATCTCCGCGAGGCGCTCGAGGCCGTCGGCGGCGTGGTGCGACACGAGACGGATGCCGCGGGCGAAGCGCTCTGGGCGCTGCGCCGGGGCGGTCGCGGCTTCGACGACGACGCGTGGTTCGTCGGCGGCGACATCGCCGTGCCGAAGTCGCGCATCCCCGACATCTTCGCGGCCCTGCCCGAGCTCGAGCAGCGTTTCGGCGTCGAGATCGGCGCCGTCGCGCACGCCGGCGACGGCAACCTCCACCCGATCGTGACGCTTCCCATCCCGGCGGGTGCCGACCCGCACAGCCCGCTGCCGCAGCTGCACGAGGCGGCCGACGAACTCGCCCGCCTCGCCCTCGATCTGGGCGGCACCATCAGCGGCGAGCACGGTATCGGCACGGTCAAGCGCGACCTCGCGGCGCTCGAGCTCTCGCCCCGCAGCCGTCGGGCGCAGCTGGCCATCAAGGCCGCCTTCGACCCGCTCGAACTGTTCAACCCCGGCAAGGCCCTCTGAGCCGGCCGCGGCTCTCGACTCCGAGTCCTCACAGCAAGGAACCCGACATGACGTTCACCTCCATCCGCCCCCTCCGCCGTGCGGCCCTGCTCACCGCGGGGGCAGCCGCGACGCTCGCCCTGCTGGCCGGGTGCGCCGCGGGGGCGTCGCCCGAGTCGTCGTCGGGCTCGGGCGAACCGCGCCAGGGCGGCGACCTCACCTTCCTCATCGACACGCTCGGCCCCACCTGGGTGCCCAACGCCAGCTCGATCTCGAGCTACCAGGGCCAGGTCTGGGGGCACGTGACCGACAAGCTCATCTACGTCGACGGCGACGGCACCCTCAGCCCCTGGGTCGCCGAGAGCTGGGAGCAGAACGACGCGGCGACGGAGTTCACCATCCACCTGAAAGACGGGGTGACGTTCTCGGACGGCTCGCCGCTCGACGCCGCGGCGGTCGTGGCCAACATCGACATCTGGGCGAAGGGCGCCCCCGACAAGGGCATCGCCCGCATCGGCCTGTTCCCGTCGGCGAACTACGTCGGCGCCGAGGCGGTCGACGACGCCACCGTTCGGGTCACCTTCTCGCAGGCCACGCTGAGCTTCATCCCGACCCTCGCCTACCACGGGTCGATCCTGCTGTCGCCCGAGACCCTCGCCCTGCCGGCCGAAGAGCAGGCCGACCTGTCGAACTCGATCGGCAGCGGACCGTTCGTCGTCGAGTCGTGGCAAGAGGGCGACAACGTCGTTCTGGCGCGACGCGACGACTACGACTGGGGCCCCGAGGCGCTCGGCCACACCGGCGCGGCCTACCTCGACTCGATCACGTACGAGATCGTCGCCGAGCCCACGCTGCGCACCGGGTCGGTCGAGTCGGGTCAGGTCGACGTCGCCTACAACGCCTCGCCGCAAGAGCTCGACGCGCTCGAAGAAGCGGGACTCGAGGTGGCCGTGCCGCGCTACCTCGGCTTCGTCAACGGCTACGCGCTGCGGGTGTCGACCGAGCCGTTCGACGAAACCGCCGTGCGCCAGGCGTTCGCCCGCGGCATCGACCGCGACGAGATCCTGTCGACGATCTACACCGACGACTGGGAGGCCGCCGAGACCTTCGTGCAGAGCAACGTGCCTGAGGCGACCGACCACACCGACGCGTTCGCCTACGACCCCGACGAGGCGGCACGCCTGCTCGACGAGGCCGGCTGGGTCGAAGGCGCCGACGGCGTCCGCATCAAGGACGGCGAGGAGCTCGCCGTGACCCTGTACCCCAACCCCTACGTCGCCACGTCGCGCGCGATCGACGAGCTCGTCGCGCAGCAGCTGGGCGAACTCGGCTTCGCCGTCGACATCGAGACGTACGACATCACGACCTACGGCGAGCGCGTCATCGGCAACCCCGCGATCGCGGCGACCGAGATGAGCCGCAGCTTCGTCGACATCGGAACGATTCCCGGCGTGCTCACCTCGGCGAAGTCGGGCGACGAGGACTGGTTCGGGTTGGGCACCGGCGACGCGACGCTCAACGACCTGTCGACGCGCATCTCGTCGGCGACCGACGTCGAGTCGCGTGCCGCCACGTTCGACGAGCTGCAGCAGTACGTGCTCGAGCAGGGGCTTTTCGTGCCGATCACGCAGATGGTGCAGCGCATCTACGTCCAGACGCCCGACCTGCACGACGTGACCTACAACGGGTTGGCGTACGCCAACTACTACACGGCGTGGCTCGACCGCTGATCGAGCCGGTGAGGAGCATCGGATGAGGCATCCCTACGCGCGTTTCGCCGTGTCGAGAACGGCTCAGGCTGTTCTCGTCGTCCTGCTGGCGTACGTCTTCACGTTCATCGTGATCAGCGTGCTGCCCGGCGACCCGGTCTCGTCGACGCTGCGCAATCCCGACAACGGGTTCTCGCAGGAGGAGATCGATCGGATCGTCGCGTACCACGGCCTCGACGAGCCGTTGCACGTGCAGCTGTGGACCGCGCTCTCGCGGTTCGTGGTGGGCGATTTCGGCATCTCGCTGCGCTCGAACCTGCCGGTCGGACAGTTGATCGCCGAGGCGCTGCCGTCGACGCTGATCCTGGCGGCCACGGCACTGGTGGTCGCGATCGTGCTGGCGGCGCTGATCGCGTGGGGCACGCAGGTACTGCCCGCCCGCTACGGACAGGGCCTTCTGCGGGCGCTGCCGTCGCTGTTCCTGTCGGTGCCGAACTTCGTGATCGGCCTGCTGCTCATCCAGGTCTTCGCCTTCGGCCTCGGACTGTTCCGGGTCATCGACACCGACGGCCCGTGGTCGACGCTGTTCGCGGCGATCGCCCTCGGCATCCCCGTCTCGGCGCAGCTCGCCGAGGTGCTCATCGCGAACCTCGACCACGAGTCGCGTCAGGAATACGTCGCGGTAGCGCGCTCGCAGGGCCTCCGGCGCACGCGCCTGTTCGCCCGGCACCTCGTCAAGCCGTCGGCCCTGCCGACGATCACCGTGCTCGCGCTGATCGTCGGCGAGCTGGTGGGCGGATCGCTCATCACCGAGACGATCTTCGGGCGCACCGGCATCGGCTCGCTCGTGCAGCGCTCGGTCGCCAGCCAGGATCTCCCGGTGCTGCAGGCCGTCGTCGCGCTCGCGGCGATCGTGTTCGTGGCGGTGAACCTGCTGGCCGACCTCGTCTACCCGCTGCTCGACCCGCGTGTCGGTGTGGCCGGCGCCGCGCGGTCGATCCGTGCACGGCGCAGCACCGGCGACGCCGACGCCGACACGACGACCGCGACGGCCGCGACGGCGCCACCCGCCGGCGCGTCTCCGGTCGCCGAGGAAGTGAGTCACCGATGACCAGCGCAGCCCTGACCGTTCGCCGCCCCCTGGCCTCGAAGCGGGTGCTGGCGACCGCCGTGCCGCCGACCGTCGTGCTGTCGTTCGTCGTGCTCGCCGTCGTGCTGGCCTGGGCGGTCGCTCCGACCCTCTTCACGTCGGGAGACCCCGCGATCGGCGTACCCGAAGACAACTTCTTGCCGCCGAGCCTCGCCCACCCGTTCGGCACCGATCACCTCGGTCGCGACCAGTTCACGCGCGTGATCTTCGGCACGCAGTCGTCGGTGCTCAGCGCGTTCGTGGCCGTCGTGATCGGTGTGGTCGTCGGGGGCGCCGTCGGACTCGTCGCCGGGTTCTTCGGCGGATGGACGGATGCCGCGCTCTCGCGCATCGTCGACGTGCTGCTGGCGATCCCGAGCTTCCTGCTCGCCGTCGTCGTGGTCAGCTCGCTCGGCTTCCAGACGATCAATGCGGCGATCGCGACCGGCGTCTCGGCGGTCGCCGTGTTCGCCCGGGTCATGCGGTCCGAGGTGCTGAAGACCCGACGGGCCGTGTTCGTCGAGGCGTCGGCGCTGCAGGGCGGGTCGCGCGCGCACATCTTGTTCCGTCACGTGCTGCCCAATGCATCCCGCTCGATCCTGACCCTGGCGGTGCTGCAGTTCGGCCTGTCGATCCTCGTCATCGCCGGACTCGCCTTTCTCGGGTACGGCGACCCGCCGCCGGCGTCGGACTGGGGCCTGCTCATCTCGTCGGGCAAGGACTATCCCCGTGCGCCGTGGCTCGTGCTGTACCCCGCCGTGGTCACCGTCGCGACGGTGCTGTCGATCAACCGCATCAGCCGGTGGCTGCGCAAGACCTCGTGACCGCTTCGCCGGCCGACACCGCCGCTGATCCCACGACCCCGGAAGGACCCGCATGACCGCGAACGAGTCGCCCGCGACCCCCGCTTCGGCGGCGCCTCTGCTGCGCGTCGACGGCCTGTCGGTCGCCTACGGTTCGACGCCCGTCGTCTTCGACGTCGGGTTCGAGCTGGCTCGCGGCGAGAGCCTCGCCCTCATCGGCGAGTCCGGTTCGGGCAAGTCGACCATCGCACGCTCGGTGCTGCGTCTGCTGCCCGAGGGCGCTCGCGCAGAGGGCCGTGTCGAGTTCGAGGGAACCGAGACCCTGTCGCTGCCCGAGCGGCGGTTCCGGCCGTTGCGTGGCCGCGAGATCGGCTTCGTGCCTCAAGACCCCGCGAACGCCCTCAACCCGGTGCGCCGCATCGGGGCGCAGGCGCACGAGGCGGCCGCGCTCGTCGAGCCCCGCAACGCTCGTGCCCGTCGCCGGCTGATCCTCGAGACGTTCGAGCGCGTCGGGCTCGCCGACCCGCAGCGGGTGTACGACGCCTACCCGCACGGCCTGTCGGGAGGCATGCTGCAGCGCGTTCTCATCGGACTCGCCGTGCTGCCGTCGCCGTCGCTGATCGTCGCCGACGAGCCCACGAGCGCGCTCGACGCGACGATCCAGAAGCACATCCTCGACCTGCTCACCGAACTGCAGCACGACCGGGGCATCGGGCTGCTGCTGATCACCCACGACCTCGCCGTCGCCGGCGAACGCACCGACCGGCTCGTCGTGCTCAAGGACGGACGGGTGCAGGATGCCGGGGCCACCCGCGACGTGTTCGCTCAGCCCTCGTCGGAGTACACCGAGCGTCTGCAGGCCGATGCCCCGGCGCTGAACCCCGATCGCTATCGCGCGCTGCGCGCCAGGCGACCCGCGAACGGCCCGGCGGATCTTCGCATCGTGGTGTCGGGACTGACGAAGACGTTCGGGGCGGACCCCGAGGCTCCTCGCGCCCTCGACGACGTCTCGTTCACGGTCACGGCCGGCACGACGCACGCGCTGGTCGGCGAGTCGGGGTCCGGCAAGACGACGGCGCTGCGCGCCCTGCTCGGGCTCGAGCACGCCGACGCGGGCACGCTGCTCGTCGACGGCGAGTCGGTCACCGACCGCGACGCCGAGGCGCTGCGCGGCATCCGACGTCACCTGCAGCTCGTCTACCAGAACCCGTTCACCTCACTCGATCCGTCGTGGCGGGTTCGCTCGATCGTGCGCGAACCCCTCGACCGCTACGGGGTCGGCGAACGCCGAGAGCGCGCCGCGCGCGTCGTCGCCGCACTCGAGGCCGTAGGCCTCGGTCCCGCGCACGCGAAGCGTCGACCGGGCGAGCTCTCGGGCGGTCAGCGACAGCGTGTGGCCATCGCACGAGCTCTGGTGCTCGAGCCCGACGTCATCGTGCTCGACGAGCCGACGAGCGCGCTCGACGTCAGCGTTCAGGCCGACATCCTCGACGTGCTGCTGACGCTGCAGGCCGAGCGCGGGCTGACCTACCTCTTCGTCTCGCACGACCTGTCTCTGGTGCGGCAGATCGCCGACACCGTCTCGGTGCTGCAACGCGGCGCGGTGGTCGAGAGCGGACCGGTCGAACGGGTCTTCGCCGAGCCGCGGCATCCGTACACGCGGGCCCTGCTGTCCGCCATCCCGCACCCTCCCTCTCTCGCGATCGGCACCACCGACCAGGTGGCCGATCTCGACCGACCGACCGTGATCGGAGCTCCCGCATGACCGCTGACGTCGTGATCGACCACCCCCGCCGCACCGAGCTCACCTCGGCGTTCACGGCGCCGAAAGGCTTCGGCGACCAGACCCTGCGCGATCGCCGTCCCGACGCGATCGAGCTGCTCGGCGGCATCCCCGATCCGTCCGTCCTGCCGTCGGCGCAGCTGGCAGACGCCACGGCTCGAGTGTTGTCGCGACCCGGCCTGCCGGCGCTGCAGTACTCGCGCACCGAGGGCATTCCCGCGCTGCGCGAGTGGATCGCGGCCCGCGAAGGGGTGCCCGTCGACCGGATCGTCGTCACCAACGGCGGGTTCCACGGGCTCGCCCTGTCGATCCAGACCGTCGTCGAGCGGGGCGACCTCGTCGCCGTGGACGACCCGATCTTCCCGCTGTTCCTGAAGGGGCTCGAGCTCTCGGCCGCACGCACCCTGACCGTGCGGGTCGGCCCCGACGGCATCGACCTCGACGGCCTCGAGTCGTCGCTGCGCGCCGGCGCGCGACCCGCGGCGCTCTACACGGTTCCTGACTTCCACAACCCCACGCAGGGCTCGTTGCCGCTCGCCGGGCGCCGCCGACTCGTCGAGCTCGCCGAGCACTACGGATTCGTCGTGCTCGCCGACAACCCGTACCGCGAACTGCGGTTCGACGGCCCGCCGGCGGCCGACGAACCGTTCAACCACTCCGACCGGGTGATCCACGTGAACACCTTCACCAAGACCCTCGGGCCGGGGCTGCGGCTCGGGTGGCTGGTGCTTCCCGCGGCGCTGAAACAGGATGTCGTCGCCCTCCGCAGCCGGCAGGACTCGCATTCGTCGACCTTCGTCCAGGCGGTCGTGGCCGAGACGATCACGACCGATCCCGACCTCTTCGACGCGACGCTCGCTCGTGCGCGGGCGCTGTACGCGTCGCGGGCGCGCACCCTCGCGGACGCGCTCGAGCGAGAGGCCCCCGGGCAGTTCGACGTGACGGTGCCCGCGGGCGGGCTGTTCCTCTGGCCGCGGCTGCGCTCCGCCGCGATCGACGCCGACCGGCTCGCCGCCGACGCCTCGGCCGAGGGCGTGGAGTACCAACGCGGCTCGTTCTTCGCCGCGAGCTCGGAGTCGCTCGCCGACACGTCGCGCCATCTGCGACTCGCCTTCGGCGACACCTCCGAGCCGCGTCTCGTCGAGGCCGCTACCCGGCTGGGCAGGGCCGTGCGCCGTCAGGCGGTGTGAGCCCCGGCGGTCTACGACGACGGCGCCCCGTCGATCGCGCCGTCGGCCACCCCGTCTGCCGCGGTGCGCGACCCGGTCGACTCCCGCCAGATGACCCGCTGCAGCCCCGGCTCGATCGGTTCGGGCGCGGGCTCGCCGCGCATCGCCGACAGCAGCCGTCGCGCCTCGTAGGCACCGAGGGCACGGAAGTCGGCCACCACCGTGGTCAGGGCCGGGAACAGAAGCCCCGCGAGGGGGTGGTCGTCCCATCCGGCGACGGCCACCTGATCGGGAACCGACAGCCCCCGCTCGGCGAGCCGGCGCACCACGGCCCCGGCCACGACGTCGTTCGCCGCGAGGACCGCCGTGCGACGCCCATCCGCGGGCACCCGTTCGGCCGCAGCAGCCCCCGACGCCGCGGACCAGTCGCCCACGTGGACGAAAGCGGGTTCGAGCCCGTGCGCCGCCAGAGCGCGCTCGAAGACCTCGCGGCGCGACCGGGCCGAGGCGTACGACAGGTCGCCGGTGACGAGACCGAAGCGGCGATGCCCGAGGTCGACGAGCCCGTCGACGAGCTCCCGCATCGGTGAGCTGTCGGCCAGGGCGCCGGTGACGCGACCATCGTCGTCGTAGTCGGACGACGAGACCACGGTCACCCCGCGCTCGCGCGCCGCTTCGTCGCGGGGCAGCGGGGCGAGACTGAGCACCGACTCGACCGACCCCGAGTCGACGAGTTCGCTCACGCGCGCGGCACGAGACGCGGCGTCGCCCTCGAGGACGAGCACTTCGACGGCGAAGCCCGCCTCGCGGATGACGTCGCCCGCACCGGCAAGCAGATCCCCCGGCGTATGCACCCCCGATCCGGGCATGATGAGCGCGACCCGACCGGATCTGCGGGTGCGCATCGAACGGGCGACGAGGTTCGGGCGGTAGCCCAGTTCGGCTATGGCCGCGGCGATGCGTTCGCTCGTCGCGGGCTTGAGTCCGCCGTTGAACCGGAGGTATCGCGACACCGTCTGGTGCGAGACCTGCGCCTTCGCGGCGACGTCGTGGATCGTCGCGGCCCGCCCGTTCGCGTCGCTCGTCACGTCTGCCTCCATCGACGCCCCACGCCGTGCGACCAATGTAGCCCTTGACAAGAAAGTGATCGATCACTCAGAGTGTCGTCTCGATAGTGATCGTTCACAGTTCGAGGCAGAGCCGCCCCGGACGAACCGAAGGGAACTACCGTGCGTCAACGACGACGAATCCTCCTCCCCCTCTCTCTCGCCCTCGGCGCGGCCCTCGCGTTGACGGCTTGCGGCGGCGGCCCAGACACGCAGACCTCCGTCGATCCCGACGAGCCGATCACGCTCGACTTCGCCTTCTGGGGCAACGACGTGCGGGCCGAGATGTACGAAGAGGTGATCGACGCGTTCGAGGCCGAGCATCCGAACATCACGGTGCGCTCGACGTTCCTCGACTACACCGCCTTCTGGGAGAAGCGCCAGACCGAGGCCGCCGGCGGGGGCCTGCCCGACGTGTTCCAGTTCGGCACGTCGTTCCTGCGTCAGTACGACCAGAACGGCCTGCTGCTCGACCTCACCCCGTACCTCGGCGAGACGATCGACACCGAGCCGCTGTCCGAGCAGGTGCTCGCGACGGGGCGGGTCGACGATCGCACCGTCGCCGTGACGATCTCGACGAACTTCTGGTCGCTGTGGTCGAACCCGACGCTCATCGAGCAGGTCGGCGTCCCGCCCTTCGAGGGCGGCACGTGGGACGACTACGCCGATTGGGTGCGCGAGTTCTCGACGACCGCAGAGGCAGCCGGAGTCACCGCGTGGGGAGGCACCGACTTCGCCGGCCGCATCCAGACCTTCGAGCTGCAGCAGCGCGCCCAGGGCGAAGACCTGTTCACCGCCGACGGCGAGCCGAACTTCACCGAGGCCGACCTCGCGGCGTTCTGGGAGAGCACCGCCGATCTGCGCGAGGACGAAGCCGTGGCACCCCAGCAGACGATCGAAGAAGCGCTGCCCAAGGCGGCTTTCGATTCGGCGCTCACGGCCACCGATGTGTCGTGGGACAGCCTGGGTGCCGGGTTCTTGCTGAATCTCGGTGAGGCGTACCCGACGATCGACGTCCAGGCACCGCCGACCGACGATCCGTCGGCTCAAGACATGTACCCGAACGCCGGCATCCAACTCGCCGCGTCGTCGCGCACCGAGCATCCGGCAGCGGCGGCAGCGCTCATCGACTTTCTCGTCAACGCCGAG
>JAAIGE0100070824.1_pt1 | contig 16392 bp, 20 predicted proteins | sample 6487951 | NCBI WGS metagenome assembly JAAIGE01 (sample SAMN13974128, study PRJNA590717) | phyllosphere metagenome | biome: tomato field; feature: multiple bacterial spot infested tomato fields; material: tomato leaves; isolation source: leaves from tomato fields | host: Solanum lycopersicum ... | reverse complement strand
GTCACGAAGGTGGACTGACCCCATAAATCTGGACAGTTTATATTAAGCGGCCTTCAGAGCCTGGGCCCGGTACTCTACCGGACTCAGGCCTTTTAGTTTCAGGCTTATCCGCTCGTTGTTGTAGTAACGGATATAATCCTCTATCGCCTTCCTCAGTTCGCTGATATTGCTGAACTGACTCAGGTAAAAACACTCCGATTTCAGCGTCCCGAAGAAGTTTTCCATCACGGCATTATCCAGACAGTTTCCTTTTCGGGACATACTTTGCGTCATGCCCTGCGCCTTTAACTTTGCCTGATAGCCTGCCATCCGATATTGCCAGCCCTGATCTGTGTGCAGCAAGGGGGCGTCGTCTGGTCCGAGCTTTAAGAACGCATCCCGCAGCATGGTATTAACCATCTCCATCACCGGCCTTTCCGACAGGCTGTAGGAGATTATTTCCCGGTTAAAAAGATCGAGTACCGGCGACAGGTACAGCTTTTTACCCTGCAGCGAGAACTCTGTAACATCCGTAACCCATTTTTCATTGGCTTTTGATGCACTGAAGTTCCTGCTCAGGATATTGGGGGCTGCCTTGCCTGTTTCCCCCTTCCATGAGCGGTATTTCTTCGCCCTTATCAGAGACCGGAGCGACAGCTCTGTCATCAGCCGCTGCACGGTTTTATGGTTCACCAGCAGACCCTGCTTTCTCAGCGAAAGCGTGATCCTGCGGTAGCCATAACGGCCTTTGTGCCAGGCGTATATCTCACGGATTTTATCTTTCAGCCCGGCATGCCTGTCCACCTGCTTCAGGGCATTCATATTGTAATACCATGTACTGCGGGACATGCCTGCCGCGCGCAGGAGGTCTCGCAGAGCGTGCTTATGCCTCAGTTCACTGATTATCAGGGCTTGCTGCCGTTTTTTTCGCTCTGAACCAAGGCCTTCAACTTTTTTAGATAGGCATTCTCTGCCCGCAGGTAACGGAGTTCAGCCCGGAGTTCTTCGGGGGAGAGTTTTTCCAGTTCTTTATCTGTAGGGGATGGGGGGATTTTTTGTTTTGTCATTTTTCCAGGCCGTCCGCGTTGAATGTTTAGCAGTCCTTCCGCTCCGGCATCGTTGTACACGCAGACCCAGTGTCGGACAAGCGTTTCTGCAGAGAGATTAAACCGGGCAGCTGCTTCACGCATTGTCAGGTGGTCACGGATAACCGCCCGGACAACGACGAGTTTAAATTCAGCTGAATGATGTTTATTTTTCCCTGACAGCCCTTCCATACCGTGGAGTTGCCACGCCCTGACCCAGCGACGGACGGAAGTTCTTTCAACACCAAAACGGTCGGCTGTACGCTCTTCTCCGTCTTTTCCGGACAAATAATGATTAACCACAGCCAGTTTTGTTTCAGGGGAATATTTTGGCTTTGCCATAAAAAACTGCACCTTACTCAGTTGAGTGTCCAACTTTTGGGGTGCAGTCCACTCGGCGCTACCGGGCCTTTTTCGTTTAGAAATAATATTTAAAGCGAACGCGACCACCATAACGATTATCAGAATCGTCGCCGTTCACGTTATCGCCTTCGCTATCCAGAATTGAGTAATATGCGCCAAGGTAAATATTGAAGTTTTGCATATTCATCACATTAGCAAACTGATACGACGCGTGAATGGTATGAATGTCATAGGTGCCTTTATTATTAATCCAGCAGCCGTCATCACACACCACCCCTTCAAAGTCATCAATTTTGTTATGCGCGTAGATATAACCTAATTCAAAACGTTTCCACAGCGCGTTCAGCCCGGCGGTAAAATCGTTTTCATTATTGGCATCAAGATAAGCGGTATTCAGGTTTACCACCATGCCATTCTCCGGATCGCTCTTTAAACCATTCCATGTCATCGTCATACCGTAACCGGTACGGTCCGACTGATCGACAAATTTACCGTTTGCGTTGGTGTAGCCATAGGCGTTATTGACGACGTTCGATTCCATCGCGGCAGCTACCGAGAACGCATCCTGCGACCATGAAATAACCGGACGCAAATAGGCAACGTTTTTCTGTTGATCCATTCTCCGACCGTGGAATTCGTCATCGTTATAGAGTGAAGTGCCTTCTTCCAGCAGAGTGTTTAACTCGAAGTACCAGTTATCCACCTGCTTGCTGACGAGGAAGTTACCGCCAGCATCAGAACGACCGCGGCCTTCTTTCATCATATAGATGTAACCGCTGCCGTCGTCATACAGATTGTTGGCGGTATTCCCCGAATGTTCAACAAAGGTATCCTGATTCAGTGGGAACATATCGTAGGCTTCGAAGCGCCCCACCTTCACTTTCCAGTCATTCTCTTTACCAAAGAAGAAGACGGCATCATCGATATTCACCGTACCGGTCATATCCCCCAGCGGTTGGGCGGAGAATCCGGCATAATAACCCTCACCCAGCTTACGTGTACCATCAAAGCCCAGTAAAATCCGGCCATTAATATTCCACTGTTCGTTAGTCGGGTCATGGTCAACACTGGCATTGGTCATTGCCAGCAAGCCATGATTACTTTCCGCATCCATGTTGAATTCAACATCACCATAGATTTTCAGATCGCCATAACCGGAAAGCAGCAGATTCGGTGTCGCGGCATTCTTTTTCGTCTCCTCAGGAGGGGTTTGGCCGTTAACTGGCGTGTTGCCCTGTGCCGCCTTAATTTCACGGATTTCGGTTGCCTGTTGGGTCTGTAATTGCTGAACCTGATTTTCCGCCTTTGCCGCCCGATATTCTGCGGCCTCCAGTCGCGCTTCCAATTGTTCGAGCCGTTGTTCCAGCGTCATTTTTTGCGTTTTAGCAAAACCATTATTAGCGATTAATAACAGACCTATTGCTAAAGCCAGCGTCGATTTCCTCATTTATTTGCGCTCCTTGAAAATAAATAATGGACAGCGTATTTCTTTGAGAAATACGCAAAATGAATAACAAAATAGTATGTGTTATTTTTATATTTAATAACGGCTACAATTGACGATAATAATCAACTGTTACCGCGCCGCAGGCCAGCAATTACTAACATGCAGCTTTCTTTGTGTAAACGCAGAAAGCTTTCAGTTCGTGAGGAATATAACAAAAGGGCTAAAATAAACGAAATATCATAAAAACAATTAAATATGCATTAAGAGAAAAAATAATTAGAAGTAATCATTCGGGGGAGCCTTTTGCATACCATAACGGTGAAATTCCAGGTTCGCTAAACTCTGCTCAGCCACCAGAATCGCCTGGGTATCCGCTTCCAGCGCCTGGAAGATATGCTCCTGATCGGCGGGATAACAAATATAGTCGCCCTCACCTAACACTTCTGGCGCTTCTGTCAGCCCGACCAGCGCTTTTCCCTTCGTGACAATAATATGCTCGATCGAGCCCGGTGGATGCGGCTGAGAAATGCGGTCGGCTCCTGGCTGGGTCAACAACAGATAGATATCACGCCGTGCGCCAGGCGGGCAGGCAGCCAGTAAAATCGCCTGATAGTGCGCCTGTTCGGCCACTACTTTCGTACCCTCACCGCACCGGATCACCTGCGTTTTTTGCACCTGCGGCTCCAGCAGTCGCGCAAAGGGAATATCCAGCGCCACACAAAGCGACCAGAGAGTTTCCAGGCTAGGATTACCGTTCCCCGCCTCCAGTTGGGAAAGCGTCGACTTGGCGATCCCCGCCCGTCGGGCGATTTCTGCCAGCGACAGACCCGTCCGCTGACGCTCGCGAACCAGACTTTTGGCGATCACGCTGATGGGTTGTGTCATACCCGACTCCATGTTTTTTATATCGAACGAATCGTTCATCTTGTCAAACACTGATGTTGCGTTCATTATAATGGAAATTCGTTCTATATGGCTAAATCATGGCGCACTTCTTCTCCTGTCTGAAGGCAGACACGATAAAAGCAATCTTTCTGGTCTGCCTGGCGGTAGGCGTGGTTGGGATGTCCTACGGTTCACTGGCGATGGCTTATGGCTTCCCGGTGTGGGTGCCGTTTGTACTCTCTATTTGTGTGCTGGCAGGGGCATCCGAATTTATGTTTATCGGCATTGTCGCCAGCGGCGGTAATCCGTTAGCCGCTGCCGCAGCCGGTTTACTGGTTAACGCCCGCCATGTTCCGTTTGGCGTGACGGTACGGGATCTGGTCGGCACCCGCGCGGCGAGTTTTTTCGGCTGCCATATTATGAACGATGAAAGCGTCGTGTTCGGCCTGTCGCAGAAAACCCCAGAGCAGCGCAAAGCCGCCTACTGGCTATGTGGCCTCGGCGTTGCCATTCTGTGGCCGCTGGGGACCCTGCTGGGCACCGTGGTGGGTCAATTGCTGCCAGCCCCGGAAACCATCGGGCTGGACGCCGTGTTCCCGGCTATCCTGCTGGCTCTCGTCGTCCCGGCGTTTAAAAACCGTACCACTCTGATTCGGGGCCTGAGCGGAGCCGCCGTGTCGCTCGCCGCCGTGCCTTTCGCGCCGGTCGGGCTGCCAGTTCTGCTCTCCCTGCTGGGCTTACTGACGAGGAAAAAGTAATGGGTAACATGACGCTGTTTATCGTCGGTATCGCCATTTTATCGGCAGGCACCTATTTAATGCGCCTCGGCGGCGCCAGACTGGGCAGTCGCCTGGCGCTCTCTGAACGCGCTCAGGCACTGTTATCCGATGCCGCCACGGTACTGCTGTTTTCCGTCGCCCTGGCCACCACCTTTTATGAAGGCGAGCATTTTGCTGGCATGGCACGCGTTCTCGGCGTGGCATTTGCGGTCTTTCTCGCCTGGCGTAAGATGCCATTGATTGTGGTGATCGTCGCCGCCGCCGTGGTGACCGCGCTGCTGCGAATGGTAGGGATACACTAAAAAAGCGCCCGCGGGCGCCCTTGAAGGGGTAACGACACTCTACCGTTCAGGTTTTGTCTATCTGTTCGTCTATCCAGGCGATAACGGATTCAATATCCAGCGTTTGCTGTTGATCTACCGTAAACACCGGCCCGAGCCGCATCGGTTCGGCGCGTTCTGCCAGTTGCGCCAGTTCGGGTAGATACTCCTCACCGGGATGACCCGGTTTGCGATCCTGTAAGCGGGTGGCATAGCGCGTCACGGCCAGCTCAGGCGTGATCTGATTCCACACTTCCAACACCTTCTCAACACCCGCCTGCTGCAAGAGTTGTTGCAACCTCTCGCGAGGCTGAAAGCCAAACCAGGCATCAACCAGCCAGACAACGTTCGCCGGAGCGTGGCCAATAATAGACCAGATCACCTCATAGGCCGCACAGCCCAACTGCCGGTTGAAAGGTCGGTCGATATCCGTAAAGCGCGCCATAAACGGCTCTTTGATCCCATCAATCGTCAGCAATGGCAGACTGAAGGTCCCGGAGAGCTGATGAGTAATGGTACTTTTACCTGAAGCGGGGATCCCGTTAATCAGAATCACTGTTTTACAGTCCGGCGAGAGGTGTCGTTTCATAGCAACGCGACCACCTCTTCCTGGGAACGTGCCGCCCGCAACTTCGCCATGCGTTCATCATTATCGAGTAAGGCGACAATGGCGCGGATGCCCTCTTCAATATGCGCATTACTGTCCTGTGCACCAAACATAATGACAATGTCGGCGGCTTCACTGTCGGCAAACTGAATGGGCTTATCCAACAGCACCATGCTAAAACAGTTGCGCTTCACCCCACATTCTGGACGGGCATGGGGGATCGCAACCCCTTCATCAAATACATAATACGCCCCATGACTGAGGGTGTTGTCGATAACTGCCTGACCGTATTCCGCTGAAATATACCCTTTTGCGACCAACGGTCTGGCCGCCAGTTGAATCACCTTCTGCCAGTCGTTTTCCGCGACGCCAACCTGAATGGCATCGGCCTCGATCAGTAATTCTTTTATCGTCATGACGACTCCCTAAGCGCTTAATAAACCCGACGCTAAATATTCCGGCGAATAACATTACGCAACTCATCTATACGCACAAAAAGCGAATCAATATCCTGCCGGTGCGTCTGGCTTTTGGCATAGACCGACAGCGCCCGGTTATAGATCAGCATTAATGCTTTCTGTATTTCACCATTACCCGGGTTGCCCTGCAGTTCACCTTCCAGCCTGGCGATTTCTCCTGCCAGAACACGGGACTGTTCATCATAATCTTCCGGCGGGCGTGTTTCTTTTTTCCATAACGATTTCAAAGATTCAAACATAGCGATTCCCCGCCCTGATGGACAACAGGGCAACAAAACATCATTTATTAATAACGGAGTTATTTAAATAACGCGATCTTTTCCATTAATACCTGGGTGACGGCATTATTTGCCGGAATTAAAAACTTACGTACGCTGTCATTCACTTTGCCTTTCTCAAAGGTATTTTTACACTGGTCGACCCACTGTACGTTCATTTCCGTGCCGACATTCACTTTATTAATGCCTTCAGTGACGGCCAGGCGCATATCGTCATCACTCACCCCCGTTCCCCCGTGTAATACCAGTGGAACACCGGTCGCGGCGCTGATCTCTTGCAGCCGCTGATGTTGAATCTGTGCCTTGCCGGTATACAAGCCGTGTACCGTCCCCACCGACACCGCCAGCATGTCGACTCGCGTTTCCTCAACGAAGCGTTTGGCATCTTCTACCGTCGTAAAGCAGATATCCTCTGCCGCCACTGCTTTACCATCCTCTGAGCCACCAATAGCCCCAAGCTCGCCTTCCACCGTAATATTGCGCGGTCTGGCCATCTCCACCACGATGCGGGTATTACCGATATTCTCTTCCAGTTCCAGGTGCGAGCCGTCATACATGACCGAGGAAAATCCGGCATTCATCGCCGTCTCAATGGCGCTGATATCAGAGCAGTGATCCAGATGCAGACAGGTCGGGACATTCTCGCTCTCTGCCAGCGAACGCACCGCATCAACCAGCAGGCGATAACCCAGATATTCTGCCGTCCCGGTTGAAATCTGAATCATTAACGGGCTATTCGTTTTTTGCGCCGCTTTAAAAAACGCAGGCAGCATTTCAATACAGTGCAGGTTAAAGGATCCAATCGCTTTGAAATTTCTTTCCTGGCTGATTTTTAGGATCTCGTTGAAATTATACAGACTCATGAACATTTTCCCCTTTTGGTTTAGCGGATTTACCGTTTACGAACCATGCCAGTGCGGCAACAAAAACAATGAACAACGCGACAAACAGCCAGTTATTCTGGAAGGCGTGGCCTAAAACGAGGCCGGAACTGATGACGTCAGAATCGCTGAACGTGACGCCGGTGAAACCGTAGGTTTCCAGCATCGGCACCAGAATCGCAGGCAGGAAGGTGATGAACAGCCCGTGAACTACGCCGCCGATCATCGCGCCACGACGGCCGCCCAGCGCGTTGCCAAAGACGCCCGCGGTCCCCCCGGCGAAAAAGTTAGTTAGCAGACCCGGCAGGATCATCGCCAGACCAAACATCGGGAACACCAGCATACCGATGATGGAACCGACAGTGGTCGCCAGGAACCCAACAATCACCGCGTTGGGGGCATAAGGGAACAGAACCGGGCAATCCAGCGCGGGCTTTGCATCCGGAACGATACGCATAGCGATACCGCGAAATGCCGGGACCAGTTCGTTGAGCAGTAAGCGCACGCCGCTGTAGAGCACGAAGACACCGGCCACAAACTGAATGGACTGCATGAAGGCATACATCAGATAGTTCACGCCGCCGGAGAACTGGGCGATATATTCCGGACCCGCCGCCAGCGCCGGAATGAGGTACATCGGCACCATCACTACCGCCATGGCGAGATAGGTATCCTGTAAGAACTTGAAATTATCGGGTAATTCAAGGTCTTCCGTGGAGCGAGATCCTTTGCCCACCACTTTAGCCACCGCCGCCTGCACGAGATAGCCAATAGTACAAAAGTGCCCCAGCGCCACATCATCCGAGCCGGTGATGCGCCTGACCACCGGTTGCGCCAGCGCAGGCATCAGCACCGCCATCACGCCGCCAAAAACCCCGCCGGTCAGAATCAACGGCAGTCCGGTGAGCCCCGATTTATAGCCAATGACCGCGCCAATGGTCGCCATCCACAACAACGCTTGTCCGGTCAGGAAGATGTATTTCAGCGGTGTCAGACGCGCGATGATGATATTGACGGCAAAAATCACCATCAGGGTTAACGCCACTTCTGAGCCCAACTCACGGTTAGCTAACCCGGCGATGGCAGCCACATCGGTAATGTAGCCCTTCATACCAAATCCCTGAGTAAAAATATCGTTCAGGAAGGTCAGTGTGGCGACAATAATATTGATCCCGGCCATCATGATTAAAAAACCGAGCAGCGTTTTAAACGTCCCCTCTGCGGTTTTTCCCGGTGATTTCTTTTGCAGGATCAGTCCGAGCATCGCGATAAAGGCGATTAATATCGACGCCTGACCGAGCAAATCTTTAACGATGAATTCAACGAAGCTATTCATAATGAGCTACCTTCAGATTCCGCTCTTTTAAAAACGCGACGATTTTGGCTTCAATTTCGTCTTTGTCCGTGAGCTTATTCAGAACCACGACCCGTTTAATTTCTTCTTCACTGGCATCCGCCGTTAAGATGTCAGCAAAGGTTTTTTGCGTCAGGATCATGTCAGATTTAAACGCCCCTGCTTCAGATACCGTGGTATGTTCGATATGCGCAGGAATTTCCAGTTTCTTTAAAACCGCTTTCGCCGTCATTTCAATAGCAAAACTTGAACCGAGGCCGCAGCCACATACGCAAAGAATTTTCAGCATGTAAGGTCTCCTCAAATAATATTGAGTTGTTTGGCAAGTTTGTAATGATGTCCTTCTGTATCGACCAGACGTTTTTTCATACTTACGAGATCAATCGGAATAGGTTTATTGCTTTGATTTATAATAATCGCTTTATTTTTCATCCCTGACTGGATGCATCGAACCACTTCGCTCGCCATGATGGTGCCCTGATAAATTTCTTCACAGGTCGGATCGCCATTACGTAAACCGTAACCAACAATCGTTTTACGAATGCGCTCGCCAATACGTGGTTCGAGCTGTTTTATCATGGTGTCAATCGCCCCCTGAAAACCGGGAGAATATTCTCTGGTGTAGCCTTCTGAGCACAGAATAATCACGCTATTCTGGACGGTCAGTTTTTGCCTTACCCGTTCCGCTAAGGCATCAAGCGACATCTGGCATTCCGGAATCAGGGCGATATCCGCATTGCATTTAATTGCGGATTGCAGCGTTAATTCACCACAATATCCCCCCAATAATTCCACCATAAACACACGACCAGGTAGCGCTCTGCCCGTATTTCGTAAACGAGAAACCTCCTTAATAATCTGTTCACAGGCGGTCGAAAAACCAATCGTATAATGACTGCCATAAACATCATTATCGATAGTCATCCCCACGCCAAAACAATTAATATCAAATTCGCTCAGGGTATTGAGAAACTGTAAACTGCCGTCACCGCCCGCCATAATTAACACATCAATGTGCAGCGACTTGAGTTTTCTGGCGATCGTTTCATATTCGCTACGCTGCAACTTACGGGTCGTTCTTCCCGAGGTAATGAGAGGTATTGCCGCGATAGAAAAATCGACCAAATCGCGCCATGCCACGTCATGATGATTTTTCTCCAGCAAGCCGGGAATACCACCATTGAATAAGGTAATTTTTGCATCCGCGAGTCGGGCAATCTGGAATATGAAATTATTTATTCCAGACACATCGCCCCCACTAATGACAATACCAATTTTCATTGCGTTTCCTCCGAAGCACCCGTGGAAACATTTTTCCCTGACTTCAAGTCCGCTATTTGCAATGAAGATCACATTATGCTGATAAATTCAGAGGCGAGTAATATTGACAGACTGATTGCATGGTCAATTTTTGTGATGCCAATCACATATAAAAATGAAATTTATCAAAGCGTGATTTTTTAATTCCGTTAATTATCATTTAGTTAATTGAAGCCCCCCTCATCCTTTTTACGCGCCCCTATTCTGTACGTCATATCGAGTTTATAAAAAGAGAGAAATGTGAGAAATATCGCATTTTTTTGCGTCCGGGAGGTTTATCAGCGCATTATTTCTTTCTGCGTCGCGTTGCAAAATGTGGCCTCGTGCACAAAGCCTGTTGATGCTTAGCCCACATTATGTCACTCCGCTCAGACATATTGCCGCTCATCTCAATACGAAAGCATCGTTAAAATCGTAGAAAAGAGGTTTTAACGGAGTCTCTCTATGTCAGAGCTTACGGTACGTTGTATTGACCTGAATATTCAGGGCAACAGCACTTATTCCATTCTGAAACAACTCGCGGAAATGGCGTTTCGGAATGGCGCGATCACCGATCGCCAGTTGTTTTTACAAACGCTGCTGATGCGGGAAAAACTGCATTCTACCGGATTCGGATCAGGTATCGCTGTGCCCCATGGCAAAAGCGCCTGCGTAGAACACCCCTTTGTACTGTTTGCCCGTAAAACTCACGGAGTGGACTGGCAGTCCAGCGATGGCGAAGCCGTTAACTGTTGGATCTGCCTCGGCATACCGCAAACCGGCGAAGACGATCAGGTCAAAATCATCGGCACCCTGTGTCGCAAACTTATCCATCAGGATTTCATCAATCAACTGAAGCAAGGTGACGCCACTCAGGTACTGACTTTGCTCAATCAGACCTTAACTTCATAAGGAAGCGGCTATGGAGTCATCCTTACGTTTAGTAGCAATCACCAACTGTCCTGCCGGCATCGCCCACACTTATATGGTGGCCGAAGCGCTTGAGCAAAAAGCACGCTCGCTCGGTCATACGATAAAAATCGAAACCCAGGGGGCAAGTGGTGTAGAAAACCGCCTGACGCAGGATGACATTGCCGCCGCCGATTACGTGATTTTAGCCACCGGGCGTGGCTTAAGTGGTGACGATCGGGCGCGATTTGCCGGGAAAAAAGTCTATGAGATCGCCATTTCCCAGGCGCTAAAAAATATCGACCAGATTTTCACACAGTTGCCTTCTCATTCGCAGATGTTTACCGCAGATAGTAGCGTTAAACTCGGTAAACAGGATGTCCAGCAAGGCAGTGTAATGAGCCACCTGATGGCGGGGGTTTCCGCTGCGCTCCCGTTTGTGATCGGTGGCGGTATCCTGGTCGCCATCGCGAATATGCTGGTGCAGTTCGGCTTGCCGTATACCGATATGTCGAAGGGTGCGCCGTCATTTACCTGGATTATCGAATCCATCGGCTATCTGGGCTTCACCTTTATGATCCCCATTATGGGGGCGTATATCGCGTGGTCGATTGCCGACAAACCCGCATTTGCCCCGGCGTTTCTGGTCTGCTATCTGGCTAACGACAAAGGATTGCTCGGCACCCAGTCTGGTGCTGGTTTTCTCGGCGCGGTGGTACTGGGTTTGGCAATCGGCTATTTCGTGCTGTGGTTTCGCAAAGTCCGTCTCGGCAAAGCGCTCCAGCCGTTGCTTGGCTCGATGCTAATCCCATTCGCCACTTTGCTGGTGTTTGGCGTGCTGACGTATTACGTTATTGGTCCGGTGATGTCGGATCTGATGAGCGGCCTGCTGCACTTCCTGAACACGATCCCCCCGTCCATGAAAATGGGCGCCGCCTTCCTCGTTGGCGCGATGCTGGCATTTGATATGGGTGGGCCCATCAACAAAACCGCATGGTTTTTCTGCTTCTCACTGCTGGAAAAACATATCTATGACTGGTACGCCATCGTCGGCGTAGTGGCGCTAATGCCTCCCGTCGCGGCAGGCATTGCCACGTATCTGACACCCAAACTGTTTACCTCACAGGAGAAGGCCGCCGCGAGCAGCGCGATTGTGGTCGGCGCCACTGTCGCCACCGAACCCGCAATCCCTTACGCCCTGGCCGCCCCGCTGCCAATGATTACCGCCAATACACTCTCCGGTGGTATTACCGGAATGCTGGTGATCGCTTTCGGAATCAAACGCCTCGCGCCGGGATTAGGTATTTTTGATCCGCTGATTGGCCTGATGTCGCCGGTAGGCTCCTTTTACCTGGTGCTGGCTATTGGCCTCGCACTGAACATTGCGTTGATTATCATCCTGAAAGGGCTGTGGCTGAGACGCAAGACCGCGCAACAGGAACATGCACATGAACATTAAGTTACTTCAGCAATTATGCGAAGCCAGCGCGGTCAGTGGCGATGAACAAGAAGTGCGCGCAATTCTCATCAATGAGCTGGAATCCTGCGTGGATGAAATGACGTTTGACGGCCTCGGCAGTTTTGTTGCTCGTAAAGGTCATTGTGGGCCAAAGGTGGCAGTCGTCGGTCATATGGATGAAGTCGGCTTTATGGTCACACATATCGACGATAGCGGTTTTCTGCATTTTACGACAATTGGGAGTTGGTGGAGTCAGTCGATGCTGAACCACCGGGTCACTATTTGTACCCGCAAGCGATTTAAAATCCCTGGTATTATCGGTTCCGTTGCACCGCATGCCCTCACCGAAAAACAGAAACATCAACCACTGACATTTGACGAAATGTTCATTGATATTGGCGCGAGCAGCCGCGAAGAGGTAGAAAAGCGCGGTATTGCGATCGGTGACTTCATTAGCCCAGAGGCGAACTTTGCCTGCTGGGGCGACGACAAAATCGTCGGCAAAGCACTGGATAATCGTGTCGGCTGCGCCCTGATGGCAGAACTTTTGCAGTCCGTCGATAATCCGAATATCACCCTCTATGGCGTGGGCAGTGTGGAGGAAGAGGTGGGGCTGCGCGGCGCGCAAACCTCAGCAGAACACATCAGGCCCGACGTGGTTATCGTCCTGGATACTGCTGTTGCTGGTGATGTCCCTGGAATCGACAACACCAAATACCCATTGAAACTGGGTGAAGGTCCAGGGCTCATGCTGTTTGATAAACGTTATTTCCCAAATCAACAGCTGGTCGCTGCATTAAGGACGAGTGCAGAAAACAGTGGCGCCCCTTTACAGTTCTGTACCATGAAAACCGGAGCAACAGACGGTGGACGCTACAATGTGATGGGTGGCGGGCGCCCCGTTGCAGCACTCTGTTTGCCCACCCGCTATCTGCATGCCAATAGCGGCATGATTTCTGCAAAAGATTATGATGCATTGTTTACGTTAGTCCGTGAGCTGCTGACTTCATTGACGGCAGAGCAGATCAAAACTTTCACCGACTTTCGCCGGGTGATCTGATGCTCAGTGAACGCCAGTTAACGCTTGTCGACCTTCTTGAACAACGGCCTAACTCACTCAGCGAGCTGGCGCGGCAAACTGGCGTTTCAGGTAGAACAATCCTGCGCGATATTGATTACATCAATTTTACCCTCAGCGGGAAAGCGCGCATTCAGCCTGGTGGCAGTGCGGGTTACCAACTGGACATTATCGACCGGCGCAGCTTTTTTCAGCTTTTACAACGCCATGATAACGACGATCGTTTGCTGGCACTTCTGCTGCTCAATACCTTTACCCCCCGCGTACAACTGGCTTCTTCGCTTAATTTGCCGGAAACCTGGGTCGCAGACCGTCTGTCGCGACTGAAGCAACGCTATGAGCGTGCATTTTGTCTTTCCAGCCGCCCCGGTGTGGGCCATTTCGTTGATGAACCAGAAGAAAAACGGATTGTCCTGCTGGCGAACCTGCTCAAAAAAGACCCGCTGTTAATTCCTCTCCCCGGCGTGACGCGAGACACTATCGAACGACTTACCAGCGCATGTGAACATCTTCTTGCTGAGTTCCCACTGACGTCGGGTGAATACCTCGCCAGTCTGGTGCTGGCGGTCTATGCACTGCGTAATCAACTCTCGGGCACATGGCCTGAATGTCGGCATACAGTGTTAAAAAATGCCGTAGAACAGGGCGGGATCTATCTTGGCGAGAACGCGTTCAAAACGCTGCACGGACTGCTGGATAAACAGCAACAACAGGCCATGACCCTGTCTGCCGATACCGTGATTGCTTTACTACAACGCGTACCTGGCGTCGCCACTTTGAACCTTATCGATACGCAACTGGTTGAAAATATCACGGGTCACCTGCTGAGATGCGTTTCGGCCCCCGTTTGGGTACCGGAACATCGCCAGAGCAGCATGAATAACCTGAAAGCGGCCTGGCCCGCTGCATTTGACATGAGCCTGCGCTTCATTGCGCTACTGCGGGAACAGTTAGAAATTCCGCTGTTTGACAGTGATCTGATCGGGCTCTATTTCGCCTGTGCGCTGGAGCGGCACCAAAATGAGCGTCAACCCATCATTTTATTATCCGATCAAAATGCGATTGCCACCATAAATCAGCAGGCTATTGAACGTGATGTATTGAATTGTCGGGTGATCATTGCACGCACTCCCAGTGATGTGTACGCGATAAGACAAGAAGTTGATCCCCTGTTGATCGTCAATAACAGCCACTATTTATTGGATGACTCATTAAAAAATGTCCTGACTATTAAAAATATTATTTCCGCAGTCGGGTCCGAACAAATCAAAAATTTTCTTGCCACGGCGTTTATTCGTCAGCAACCGGAGCGCTTCTTCTCTGAGCCGGGCAGCTTTCACTATATGAATCTCGCCGACGAAACCTAGCATCACATTACCCATCAGATTTGCGACAAACTCGTGGCGCAGGAACATATCACCCGTGATGAAGCACTGCGGATATGCGCCCGCGAAGATGAAGGCGAAAACCTGATTATCAATCATCTGGCGATCCCCCACTGCTGGAGCGAACAGAAGCGTCACTTTCGCGGGTTCTTTATTACTCTGGCGCATCCCGTACAGGTCAATAATGAACCGGTCAGCCATGTACTGATTGCTTGCGCTGCCGCTGACGCACGTCACGAATTAAAAATCTTCAGCTATCTGGCCAGCGTGCTGTGTCAGCATCCCGCCGAAACCATTTGTGAGTTAACGGGATATGACGCGTTTATGTCGTTGTTAAAACAATAATGACAGACACAAAAAAAAGCGCCTCAAGGGCGCTCTTTCGACAATGGAGATGAACTTATTTCAGCAGTTCCGCCGTCATGTGCACGCGGTTACCGGTGTAAGCCTGAGTGATTTTATAGGAGCTTGCACCAGCCTGTTCAGCCTGAGCGGCGATTTTTGCTTCAGCACTTTCCAGAGTAGAACCGGTCGCGGTCACAGACTGGGCAGCAAAAGAACCGAAAGAGGTAGCGAGAGCGATAACTGCGACAAAAGTTTTGATGCTTTTCATGATATAAACCCTTCAACTTAGTTGTTTAAGTAAGGCACCGTGCCTTGATGTGATAAATAATAGGCCGTTACTCAGACAACTAAAAGCGGAAGGATTTGCCCGTCTCATTCAAATTAATTGAATCAAAATCACTCAGCGATTAAACGCTGCGGATGAGTATAAATGGTCGCCCTGCCTGGCTTACAGAACCCCACCAGCGTCAGATTGCAGCGCTCAGCGACTTCCACCGCCAGCGTGGTGGCAGCAGAGACCGCAAACAGAATCTCAACGCCGCACATCGCAGACTTCTGCACCATCTCATAGCTTGCGCGACTGGAAACCAGCGCCGCTCCCGGCATCCAGCTTTCGCCTTCGGCGGCACGGCGCCCCAGCAGTTTATCCAGCGCAACATGCCGACCGACATCTTCATGTCCGCCCGCCAGTTCACCCGATGGCATCACCCACGCCGCAGCGTGCGTACACCCGGTGAGCTGCCCCACAGGCTGAAAATCTTTCAGATGTCTTAATGCGTGATCAAGTCTGGAGAGGTTAAAAGTCTGGGTGAACGGCAGCGGCTGCACCGGTTTACCGATGTCATTGAGCTGCTCAACCCCGCACACGCCACAGCCGGTGCGTCCGGCCAACGCGCGACGGCGTTCTTTCAGCCCCATAAAACGGCGACTGGAAAGCTCGATCTGGACTTCAAGTCCATTACAGGAGGGAACCACATCCATGCCATAGATCTCGCGCGGGCTGTCAATGATCCCCTCAGACAAGGAAAAACCGACTGCAAAATGTTCCAGATCCTTCGGCGAGGCCATCATGACAACATGAGAAATGCCGTTATAAACCAGCGCCACGGGCACCTCTTCAGCGACCTCATCCGGCTGAGGGTGATGCAAATCCTCACGCTTCCAAAGGTTAACCTGGCGAGAGCTTGTGACATTAATCACATTTCCGACTTCTTTTGGATGTATCTTATTCACTTTCTTTTAACCGTATAAGAACACACGTACCAACATTGTGGTATTCTGTCGCAAGCCCCTCCTGGATGGGGGGAATTAACCCAATTCTGGACCTTTGCGGTCCCGTCCGCAAAGAAAAATAACAACCACACCCTGAGCGCTCACCAACATGAATGTGAAAGGGATGTGACAATGTCGAAAAAGGAGCAAACCATGCAGGTCAGCAGAAGGCAGTTCTTTAAGATCTG
>JAAIGE0100542054.1_pt1 | contig 16393 bp, 16 predicted proteins | sample 6487951 | NCBI WGS metagenome assembly JAAIGE01 (sample SAMN13974128, study PRJNA590717) | phyllosphere metagenome | biome: tomato field; feature: multiple bacterial spot infested tomato fields; material: tomato leaves; isolation source: leaves from tomato fields | host: Solanum lycopersicum ... | reverse complement strand
GTGCTCATGGTTTCCGCCCACAGGCCGACCACCGAACAGAATGTCAGGGCGAGCACGGTGAACAGGGCCGAGCGCCAGCGGCCGGAGAGTTTCCAGGCCAGGGCGCCGATCAGCGCCGCGACGACATAGAACGGCGCCAGGGTCAGCACCCACAGCACGCCCTCGTAAAGGCCGGTCAGCACCTCGTTGAGCGTATCGAACACCGCCGCACCGTTGTCGGTCAGCCATTCGAGCGCCGCGTCGACGCTGGCGTCGAAGCTCGCCGGAAAATTCGCCGGGTTCATACCCTCGCCTCCCGCGCCTGCAGCGCCGGGCTTTCCTCCACCGCCGGGTCGCCGCCCTGCACGCCACGCAGCAGATCGCGAGGCGTCACCACGCCCACGACGGTACCGTCGTCGACGATGGCCAGGCCCTCGCGGCCCGACTGGATCAGCAGGTTGATCAGCTCATCGAGGTCCGCCTGCGGGCTGGCTACGCACAGCGTGCCGACGTCGACCTGCGGATGGGCTTCGCGCCAACGCGAATACGGCGTCATGACCGAATGGGCGCGAACCAGGTGCAGGCGCGAAATGCCGGCGACGAAGTCGGCCACGTAGTCATCGGCCGGGTTGAGCACGATGTCTTCGGCGGTCCCGACCTGGATGATCACGCCGTCCTTCATGATGGCGATGCGGTCGCCGATGCGAATCGCCTCTTCCAGATCGTGGGTGATGAACACGGCGGATTTGCCGAGGGACTTGGTCAGCTCGCGGAATTCGTCCTGCAGCTGCCGGCGAATCAACGGATCGAGCGCACTGAACGGCTCGTCCATCAGGATGATTTCGGGGTCGGAGGTGATCGCCCGGGCCAGGCCGACACGCTGCTGCATGCCACCGGAGAGTTCGGACGGATACCGGGCCGCCCAATCGCCGAGGCCGACCTTGGCCAGGGCCTGCTCGGCCACCTTGTGCCGCTCGGCCTTGCCGACGCCCTGCACCTCGAGGCCGAAGGCGGCGTTTTCCAGCACGTTGCGATGCGGCAGCAACGCGACGCTCTGGAACACCATGCCGATATGCTGGGCACGCACCTGGCGCAGTTCGGCGGCCGAGAGCGCTGCCAGGTCCTTGCCCTTGACCAGCACCTGCCCGGCACTTGGCGCGATGAGTTTGTTGAGCAAGCGGATCAGGGTCGACTTGCCGCTGCCGGAAAGGCCCATGATGCAGAAGATCTCGCCGCGGCGAACCTCCAGGCTGACATCCGACACACCGACTACGCAGCCGTGTTCCTGCAGTATCTGTTTCTTGGAAAGCCCGCGCTCTATATAGGCACGCATCGCATCATCGGCATTCTTGCCAAACACTTTCCACACGGATCTGCAGCTGATCAGCACTTCGTCAGTGCCATTATTGGAGGTATTCATTTCGCACCCGTCGAACCAGAAGATTCTGGTTTATTGTTAAAATCAAGTTCGGCAGTGGTGTTGCAAACAGCGTGATTGTTGTTGTGCCGTTCCAGCCACGCGAGGGTGACTGGAACGGTTGGGACGATCAGTACTTCTTGATGTTTTCCCAGCGCTCGAGCAGCGCGGCATTCTTCTTGGTCCACTCCTCCACGGCCTGATCCATGGTCTTGCCGTCCTTCACTTCGCCGTTGATGGCGGTGATTTCCGACAGCGGCACATAGACGCCGGCAATCACTTCACGGGCATGGGGGTTCTTCTCGGCAAAGCCCTTCTGGGCGATCCAGTAGTAGCCCTGCGGTGGCGGGAACACGCCTTTCGGATCCTTGAGGAATTTCAGGTCGTACTTCTGGGTCATCCAGGACGGCTCCCAGATGGTCACGGCTACCCATTCCTTGCGGTCGATGGCCGACTTCAGCGCTGCCGTCATGGCCGCGGAGCTGCCTTCGAGCAGGTTGAGCTTGATGCCGTACTGGCTCACCGCATTGGCCGCATCGCTCATCAGGCCCGACCCCGGCTCGATACCGATGATCTTGTTGTTCAGCTTGTCGGCGTTGTCGTTGAGCTGGTCGAGGGAATCGATCGGCACGTACTTGGGTACGGCAATGCCCTGGTAGAGGCCGTGGGAAACGGGGGAGAGTTTTTCCAGGCGGTTCTTGTTGCGGTTCCAGTAGTCCTGGGCCACGTAATCGATCTGCGAGGCCAGGATCTGGATATCACCCTTGCTCAACGCGGCATACGCGATGCCCCACTCGGAGAACGACGTGACCTTGACCGTGTAGCCCGAATCCTCGAGCACCTTCTTGGTAATGCCGGTGATGGGCGTCAGGTCTTCCCAGGACAGGGTGCCCATCTGAATGACCTTCTCTTCGGCGTGTGCCTGAAAAACAGTCGCGCCCACCATCGCCAGCGCACAAAGTGCCTTTCGCAAGTATTTCATTGGCTCGTACCTTTGTTATGTGATTATCAAGTGTCGCCTATGCAACCGGGCGCGCCAGCGGCCGCTCCCCGCGCATCTCTCGGTCATCTGGCCGAACCAGACGCCCCTCATTCTTCGTTGCCGCCAACCTCGGCGCTCAAAGCCCTCTAGCAAGTCCCGGTACGGTCCAGCCAGTCGTCGGCCTTCATGGCCTGCGGCGCGATGAACATCTCCATGTTTCCTCGGGAAAGCCCCCAGTGCTCGAAAACCAGATCGACGACGGCGTTCTCGTCATGCCGCACGAACGCCGCGATGAAGGCGTCGTGGTGCTCGACGGCCAGCTGCAGATGGCGCTCCATCTGCGCATTGCGCGGGCGAAAGAAGGTGTGGCCGATACGCGCGTGGTCGATGAGCAGGCGGCCCAGGCTGGGAATCACGTAGGGGCTGGCCGACATCTCGCCGATGATTTCGTGGAATCGATTGTTCTCGACCGCCATGCCCTGCGGGTCGGCGTGGCGAGTGGCCCGGCGAAAACGCTCCTGGGTCTCCTGCAACGCTTCCAACTGCAGCGGCTTGTAGTTGTGGGCGGCCAGGCGTCCTACGGCGGCATACACCATGGGGGCGACCAGAAAGAAGTTGCGCAGGGTCGAGTGATCAATCGGCGCCACACGTGCGCCGCGGTGCTCTTCGATGTTGAGAAAGCCTTCGCCGGCCAGGCGGCGAATGACCTCACGCACCGGCGTTCTGGAAAGGCCGTAGCGCTCGCCGAGGCTGACTTCGTCCAGCGACTGCCCAGGGTCGAGTTCCATGGTCAGCACCTGACGCTTGATGTCGTCGTAAAGACTGTTCTTGCCGTTTGCCACGTCAGCCTCCACTCGCTAGCGATCAACTGGGATGAGCGAATGAAACGAGACTGTCACGGGCTTCGGAGACGGTCAATACAACCTGAATTCAATCTGTATACAAAATGAATTCATAAAAACGGCAGCAAAGCGCCGCGCGATAAGGGGTACATGCGCGCCAGCAGGCGATCCGCGCAAGGCTCCAGGCGTCGCGTATAGACATGACCCCGTCGTGCATAGAAAAACCGAGCACGAAGAAAACTGGAGCAACCGTGCATGCTCACTCATCCGGGTTGACGAAGAGCGATAGCGCCCAGGCGTTGCGGTTGATCAGGTAGCATGCGGAAGTTGACTGACAGGCCCCGTAAATCCGGGCTCGGCAGGCACTCGACAAGAGAAGGAAGTGCCGGCCAACCGCTCGAAAACCGTCACGTAAAAAGATGTAGACAATCTGTATAACGTGATCCTATATTCATTATACAAACTGTAGACACAGCTCATGACCAACAAGAAAACCGCCATGAACGCTCCAGTAGAAGCCGAACAGATCCGCGAAGCAGCCGTGCCTATCGATCGCAAGGCCGTGCTGGCGGAAACCCTGCGCCGGCGAATCCTGAGCATGGAACTGGCACCCGGTGCGGTGGTTGACGAGATCGCCCTGGGCAATGAGTTCGGCCTTTCCCGGCCACCGGTACGCGAGCTGCTGCGGCAGATCGCTGCCGAAGGCTACATCGAGCTGGAAGCCAATCGCGCGCCCCGGGTGGCCGCCATGAACCACGACTCGCTGCGCAGCTTTTTCCTCGCTGCTCCGCTGATCTACATCTCGACGACCCAGCTCGCGGCGCTGAATGCCAGCGAAGCGGAAATCGCCGGCCTCAAGGCCATCCAGCAGAGCTTTCGACGCGCCATCGAAGAGAAGAACGTGGAAAACCGCGTCATCTACAACGACGAGTTCCACCTGGAAATCGGCAAGATGGCCCACAACGAATACCTGATGCCGAGCCTTCGCCGGTTGCTGATCGACCATGCGCGCCTCGGCAGGATTTTTTACCGACACCCCACCACCGACGACATGCAGCAGGATCTCGAACTGGCGTGCGACCAGCACGACCAGATGATCGCTGCCATCGAGCAACGGGACCCCGTTGCAGCGGCCGCCGTGGTGCAAGCGCACTGGGAACTGTCGCGCCGCCGCATGGCGGAATACGCAGCACCGAGTGGGGTCGAGGTGGCACTGGCTTATTGAACCTTGAGTCCCTCCACGTGGTTCGCTTCGCACCACGTGGGGCCGTCTTGCAAGGGATCGATGACGCTTTCCAATAATAAAAGTTGGGCCCTGCAATGACGAAAGTGACTCACCTGCCAGCCGATGACGCGACGTGCGGCTGGTTCCACCTCAGCAACCCCAGGCAACCCAAGCCTGCCCACGCAGACAGGAGCAGTGCCCGCTGGGTCATCGTGGGTGCCGGCTATGTCGGGCTGGCGACGGCCAGACAACTGGCGCAGCACTTCCCCGACGACGAGATCGTGCTCATCGAGGCGCAACAGGTCGGCTATGGCCCGGCCGGGCGCAACGCCGGCTTCGCCATCGACCTGCCCCACGACATCGGGGCGGACGATTACATCGGCGATATCACCACCGCGCGCAAATGCCTGAAGCTCAATCTCGCCGGGCAAACCATGCTGCGCGACATCGTCGAACGCCACGGCATCGACTGTCAGATGAAGGCCTGCGGCAAGTACCAGGCGGCCATCGAGGATCGCGGCATCGCGGTGCTGGAAGCCTACCGCCGCGGTCTGGACAAGCTGGGCCAGGCCTATGAAATGATCGACGGTGCCGAGCTGCCCGCGCACATCGGCACGCACTTCTACCGCAAGGCGCTGTTCACCCCGGGCACGGTGCTGGTGCAGCCCTCGGCACTGGTCAAGGGCCTGGCCGACACCCTGCCGGCCAACGTCACCCTGTACGAGAACACACCGATCACCGACGTGGACTATGGCGACAAGATCGTCATCAGCCACCGCAACGGCAGCATCACCGCGGACAAGCTGATCCTGGCCACCAATGCCTTCGGCATGAGCTTCGGTTTCCTCAAGGGGCGCATGCTGCCGGTGTTCACCTACGCCAGCATCACCCGCCCGCTGACCACCGACGAGCAGGCTCGCCTGGGCGGCAAGCCCTACTGGGGCGTGATCCCCGCCGACACCTACGGCACCACCGTGCGGCGCACGCCGGACAACCGCCTGCTGATTCGCAACAGCTTCAGCTTCAACCCCGGCGGGCAAGCCGACCCGCGTCTCAACCAGCGCTTCATGGAGCGCCACCGGGTGTCCTTCGCCAATCGTTTTCCGATGCTGCCGGACGTGCCCTTCGAGTACACCTGGGGCGGCTCGCTGGCCCTGTCACGCAACCACAGCAGCCAGTTCGGCCAGTTGGCGCCGAACGTCTACGGCGCATTGTGCTGCAACGGCCTGGGCATCACCCGCGGCACCGCCACCGGCTTGCTGCTCGCCGACTGGCTGGCCGGTGAACGCGGCGAGCTGATCGACTTTCTGCTGCAGTCGCCCGGCCCCAACGGCAACCCGCCGGAGCCACTGCTATCGATGGGCGTGAACTTCAATCTGAAGTGGGGACAGTACCGAGCAGGCAAAGAGATTTGATGACCACAGCCCTTGCGTGAGATGAGGCCGCACCGCTGACTGGCGGCAGGTACATCCGGGCCAACTGCTTTTCGATTCAACCGGTTTGAACAACTTCAGAGCTGAAGCGTTTTTCAGCTTTGCGGATTCGCTCAGCCCAAATTCACCTCGGCACCGCTTAGAGCCAGGAGAAAATAATGACAAATACTTCTATCGAAGACGTACCGCTCAACAACTTCCACAAATTCCTGACGATCCGTTCCGGCGGCGGTTCGTTCGTCGATGGCTACGTGCTCAGCATCATCGGCGTGTGCCTGGTGCAGATGACCGTCGCCCTGGGCCTGACCAGTTTCTGGCAAGGCATGATCGCCGCATCGGCGCTGATCGGCATTTTCTTCGGCGGCTTCGTGGGCGGCTGGCTGACCAGCCACCTGGGCCGCAAGCGGATCTTCTTCGTCGGCCCTGCGCTGTTCATCCTCAGCTCGCTGGCCCAGTTCTGGGTCGAGTCCGCCGAAGCGCTGTTCGTGCTGCGCTTTCTGATCGGCGTTGCCGTCGGTATCGAATACCCGGTGGCCACCGCCCTGCTGGTCGAATTCCTGCCCAGGAAATACCGCGGCCCGCGCCTGGCGACCCTGACCATCCTGTGGTTCGCCGGCGCGGCGTTCGCCTACATCGTCGGCGACCTGATCCTGCGTCACGGTGGCGAAGATGCCTGGCGGCTGGTACTGGCCAGCGCCGCGGTGATCGGTGCGGTGCTGTTGCTGATTCGCCTGGGCACGCCCGAGTCACCACGCTGGTTGCTCAACAAGGGCCGTCCTGCCGAAGCCGAGCGGATCATCAAACAGGTCTACGGCGCCGACTTTTCGCTGCGAAACCTGCCCGAGCAGCCGCGAGAAAACAACGTCTCGGTGTGGAACCTGCTGCATTCGGGCTACGGCAAGCGCATGTTCTTCGTCGCCACCTTCTGGGCCTGCTCGGTGGTGCCGGTGTTCGCCGTCTACGCCTTCGCGCCCAAGGTGCTGGCGGCCCTCAACCTGAAGGGCGACTGGGCTTCCTACGGCTCGGTGGCGATCACACTGCTGTTCGTCGTCGGCTGCATCATCTCCACGCGCCTGATCAACAGCATGGGCCGGCGCAGCATGCTGATCCACAGCTTCCTCTTGTCCGGCATCGCCCTGCTCGCCCTCGGCAAGCTGCACGACTCGTCCGAAGCCTTGATCCTGCTGCTGTTCGGCGCCTATGCGCTGTTCATCGGCGGCGCCCAGGTGCTGCAACTGGTCTATCCCAACGAGCTGTTTCCCACCGAGATCCGCGCCGTGGCGGTGGGCGTCGGCACCTCGCTGTCGCGCATTGGCGCAGCCGTCGGTACCTACCTCGTGCCGCTGTCGCTGGACACCGTCGGCATCGCCCAAACCATGTACGCCGCCGCGCTGGTGACCCTGATCGGCCTCCTCGTTTCCTGGGCCCTGGCGCCGGAAACCCGCTCGCTGAATCTGCAGCAGGCCGCCTCGCTGACCTGAACCCTTGCCCCGTCGGCACCGCAGCGGTGCCGACGCCTATTACGACGACCACAGGAGAACGCACCATGAAATTCGAAGGCATCTACACCCCCGCCATCACGCCGCTGGCCGCCGACGGCAGCATCGATCACGGCGCTTTCGCCGAGGTACTCGAGTACCTGATCGAATCGGAGATCCACGGCATCATCATCGGCGGCTCCACCGGCGAGTACTACGCGCACACCGCCCAGGAACGCCTCGACCTGGCGGCCAAGGCCAAGAACGTGATCGATGGCCGCCTGCCGCTGATCGTCGGCACCGGTGCCATTCGCACCGAAGATTCGGTCGCCTTCGCCGCCCATGCCAGGCAGATCGGCGCCGATGCGCTGCTGGTCGGCACGCCGCCCTACGCCCTGCCGACCCAGGAGGAGATCGTCGCTCACGTCAACGCCGTGGACAAGGCCGGCGACCTGCCGATCATGCTCTACAACTATCCCGGCCGCATGGGCGTGCAGATGGGCGACGAGGTCTTCGCTGCCCTGGCGGGTAACAAGAACATCCGCGCCATCAAGGAAAGCACCGGCGACGCCGCCAGCCTGCACCTGCTGGCGACCCGTTACCCGCAAATCGCCCTGTCCTGCGGCTGGGACGACCAGGCCCTGGAGTTCTTCGCCTGGGGCGCCCGGAGCTGGGTGTGCGCCGGCTCCAACTTCGTTCCCAAGGAACACGTGGCGCTGTACCAGGCGTGCGTGGTCGAGAACGACTTCGTCAAGGGCCGCAAGATCATGGCGGCGATGATCCCCCTGATGGATTTCCTGGAAACCGGCAAGTTCGTGCAGTCGATCAAGTACGGCGTCGAGGTGGCGGGCCTGAAGACCGGCGGCGTGCGCGCCCCGCTGCAGGCGCTGACCGGCGCGGAAAAAGAAACCCTAAGCGGCATCATCGCCACGCTCAAGAGCGAAGTGGCATCCATCACCGGAGGTGTGTGAAATGGCTGAATTGCTGAGTAAAGACCAATACGCGGCCATCGCCGCGAAACTCAACCTGCGTACCCAGGCGTTCATCGACGGCGCGTTCCGTGACTCGATCTCGGGCAATACCTTCGCCACCACCAACCCGTCGACCGGCAAGCTGCTGGCCAACGTCGCCGCGTGCGACAGCCAGGATGTCGACCTGGCCGTGGCCAGCGCCAAGAAAGCCTTCGAAGATGGCCGCTGGAGCAAGCTGTCGCCCGGTGAGCGTAAGCACGTACTGCTGCGTTTCGCGCAACTGATCGAAGACAACGCCCACGAACTGGCGGTGATCGAAAGCCTGGACAGCGGCAAGCCGATCCAGGAATGCCAGAACGTCGACGTGCCGGAAACCATCCATTGCCTCCGCTGGCACGCCGAGCTGATCGACAAGATCTACGACGCCACCGCGCCCACCGGCTCCGGCGCCCTGAGCATGGTGGTGCGTGAAGCCATCGGCGTGGTCGGCCTGGTGTTGCCGTGGAACTTCCCGCTGCTGATGCTGGCGTGGAAGATCGCACCTTCACTGGCCGCCGGCTGCTCCATCGTGGTCAAACCGGCCGAGGATACGACTCTGAGCGCCCTGCGCGTAGCCGAGCTGGCCCAGGAAGCCGGCATCCCTGCTGGTGTGTTCAACATCGTGACCGGTGGTGGCCGTGAAGTCGGCGAGCCAATCGGCCGCCACATGGATATTTCGGCAGTCAGCTTCACCGGCTCGACCAAAACCGGCCGCCTGTTCCTCAAGTACGCCGCCGAGTCGAACATCAAGCGCGTGGTGCTGGAGCTGGGTGGCAAGAACCCGGCCGTGGTGATGAACGACGTCGAAGACATCGACAACGTCGCCCAGTATCTGGTCGCGGGTGCCTTCTGGAACATGGGCGAAAACTGCTCGGCGTCCTCGCGCCTGATCGTGCATGCCGACGTCAAGGATGCCCTGCTCGAACGCATGAAGGTGCACATCAACGACTGGAAACTCGGCGACCCGCTGGATCCCGAAAATCGCCTGGGCGCCATGGTCAGCAAGACGCACTTCGAGAAGGTGCGCAGCTACCTGGACTACGCCGTCGAGCAGCAGCTCAACGTGGTTCACGGTGGCGCCACCCACGACGGCGGGCTGATCGAGCCGACCATCGTGGACGGCGTGAAAGCCGACAGCCGTCTGTTCCGCGAAGAGATCTTCGGCCCGGTGCTGAGCGTCACCACTTTCGAGACCCTCGATGAAGCCATCGCGCTGGCCAACGACACCGTCTATGGCCTGGCGGCCTCGGCCTACACCAGCAACCTGCGCAACGCGCTGCGCCTGTCTCGCGAGATTCGCGCCGGCATCGTGACCGTCAACTGCTTCGGCGAAGGCGACGCCTCGACGCCGTTCGGGGGCTATAAAGAGTCGGGATTTGGCGGTCGCGACAAGTCCCAGTGGGCGCATGATCAATACACCGAGATCAAGACGATCTGGATCGACGCCTCGTAATTCAACCGCTGTAACCGCAACACCCCTCCTACAAGCAGAAGTGCCGCCACCGACGCCACGCAGTCGGTGGTAGGTATCCAAGGAATCGGCGAACACCAGCATGGCTCATGGAAGAGCGACTCAATGCTGCTGCGCCGTCGGCCCGGCTCTCACCGGCCGCCGCACCTACCGATAGAACCTATCCGTGCGCCCACCACCGCAGAGTGGCGGCGTTCACCTATTCTTTGAGACAACTGCCATGTTCGCTTCCGATTTACCGGGCGCCACGCCCGTTCCCACCTATCGCAACGCCCTGCTGGCGGCCCACGCCGCGGCCATCCTGTTCGGCCTCACCGGCATTCTCGGCGCACTGATCGACGCCCAGGCCACCGCCATCACCTTTGGTCGCGCCGCCTTCGCGGTGCTCGCCCTGGGCGTGGTGGCGCAACTGCGCCAACGCTCGGTGCTGCGCGCCCTCACCTGGCGCAAGCTGGCCGTCCTGGCGGTCACCGGCGCCCTGCTGGCTTCGCACTGGATCAGCTTCTTCATTGCCGTGAAGGTAGCCGGCGTGGCCATCGCCACCCTGGGCTTCGCCAGCTTCCCGGCCTTTATCGCCCTGATCGACCTGCTGGTGTTCCGCGAGCGCATCAGCGTCGGCGAGACCGTGCTGGTGCTGCTGGTCACCCTCGGCCTGGTGCTCGTGGTGCCATCGTTCGACTTCGCCGACCAAGGCACCATCGGCCTGTTCTGGGGCCTCGCCTCGGGCCTGTCGTTCGCGTTGCTGGCCGTGGTGAACCGCCGCTTCGTACGCGGCATGGACGCCATGCAGGTAGCCTTCTGGCAGAACCTCATCGTCACCGTGCTGGTCGCCCCCTTCGCAGTGCACAGCTTCGCGCTGCAGGAGCTGAGCCAGGTGGACTGGCTGTACCTGGCGGTGCTCGGCGTGTTCTGCACGGGGCTGTCCCAGTACCTGTTCGTGAAAAGCCTCGACGTGCTGGAGGCGCGCAGCGCCGGCATGATCATCGCCCTCGAACCGGTCTACGCCATCGCCGGCGCGTGGCTGCTGTTCGCCGATGAACCATCGCTGCGTATGCTCGGCGGCGCTGCGTTGATCGTGTTCGCGACGGTCGTGTCAGCGCGCGGCAAGAGCGTCGAATCCAGCGCGCACTGAACCGCTGGGAGACGGCAGGCCTGCAAAGCCTGCCGGTCGGCGCGGCGCGCTTACTCCGCGTCGAACTGCAGTTGCGGCGGCTGTCGGCGCAAGCCGCCGGTCAGCCAGAGCAGGTAGAGGCCGCCGAGTACCAGCCAGGCACAACCGAGCATGATCGCCAGGCGGTCGAGGCTGGCCATCAGCCACAGCGTCGCCACCAGGCCGATCAGCGGGCACAGCACATAGCGCAATAGTTGCAGTGGGCCGCGCGCCTGGGGCTGGCGGGCGAAGTGGACGATCACCGAGAGGTTGACCAGGCTGAACGCCAGGAAGGCGCCGAAGTTGATGAAGGAGGTCGAGGTGGTCACGTCCAGTTTCAGGGCCAGCAGCGCCACCACGGCGCACACCACGATGGCGCCGACCGGCGTGCCGAAGCGCGGGCTCAGGGTGCCAAGCAGCGCGCGGGGCAGCACGCCATCGCGGCCCATGGCGAACATCAGCCGCGAGGCGCTGGCCTGGGCCGACAGGCCGGAGGTGAACTGGCCGACGATCAGGCCGATCAGAAACACCGACACGAACACATCGCCGCCGATATTGCGGGCGATCTCATAGGCGGCCGAGTCGCTGCTCTGGAACACCACGGAAGGATGAGCCAGCTGCACGAAATAGGCGGTGGCCACGAAGATCAATCCACCGATCAGGGTGATCAGCAGGATCGCCCGCGGGATGGTGCGCTCGGGGTCGTGGGTTTCCTCGGTCAGGGTGCTGACCGCATCGAAACCCAGGAACGAGTAGCAGGCCACCGCCGCCCCGGCCATCACTAAAGGCAGGTTCATGCCCTCACCGAAAAACGGCTGCAGCGACCACAACGGCTTGCTGGCATCGCCCAGCACGTAGTGCACGCATAGCGCCACGAAGGCCAGCAGCACCAGGAACTGCACGAGCATCAGCACGCCGTTGATGCCTTTGGCCAGGCGTAGCCCCACCACGTTGATCACGCTGGTGACCACGATGAAGGTCAGTACCCACAGCGCCTGGGGCAACTGCGGGAACGCCGAGTGCAGGTAGGCCGCGCCGATCAGCCAGATGGCCATGGGCAGGAACAGGTAGTCGAGCAGCACCGCCCAGCCGGCGATGAAGCCCAGGTGGTCGCTGATGCTGCGGCGCACGTAGCTGTAGGCCGACCCGGCAACCGGGAACAAACGGGCCATGCGGGCATAGCTGAGCGCGGTGAAGAACATCGCCACCGAGGCAGCCACGTAAGCAGCCGGCACGGCGCCGCGGGTGATCTCGGCGAGAATACCGAAGGTGCCGAGCACGATGATCGGCGTCATGTAGGCGATGCCGAACAGCACCACCGCGCCCAGAGAAAGGGATCGTTGCAGACGAGCCATTACTTGCTACTCCAGTGTTATTCGTTGTTATGGCAGAGCCGAAGTCGGCAAAAGCACGCGGCGAGGCCGCAGCGGGCGCTTCTGTGGCGCCCGGCAGGTCAATCAGGGAATCAGCAGCTCACGCAGGCCATTGGCGTGATCGACGCGCTTGCCTGGCAGCGCCATGCGCCGTTCTTCCAGGTAGCGGTAATCGCGGCGTGCTTCGGCCAGGCGCTGGAAGTCCAGGGTGATGCTCTGCCGGCAAGGCTCGCGACCGGCCTCCAGCAGCAGGCTGCCGTTGGGGTCGACCACCGCGCTGCCGCCGGCGAACACCAGGCCGCCGTCGCCCTCGCCCACGCGGTTGCTCATCACCGCGTAGGCCTGGTTCTCCATGGCCCGCGCCATGATCGCGGTACGGTGCGTCGGCCCGTACGGATCCATGTTGCCGTTGGTGACGATCAACAGCTCGGCGCCCAACTCGCCCAGGGCACGGGCGCTTTCCGGGAACTCGATGTCGAAGCACACCAGCAGGCCGACCCGCAGGCCGTCGAGCAACGTCGTGGCGTAGCGGTCGCCCGGTGTGAACACGCCACGGTCCGAGGCCCACAGATGGGTCTTGCGATAACTGAGCAGGATGTTCTGCCCGTCCATCAGCACCGTGGTGTTGTAGAAGGTGCCGCCGTCGTTCTCGGCGAAACCGATGGCCACCGCCAGCCCGCGGGCCGCAGCAGCCTGCCCGATGGCGGTCAGGCTCGGGCCATCGAGGGGCTCGGCCAGCGCGGCGATGTTGTCCGGGGTCGGAAAGCCGGTCAGGTAGGTCTCCGGGAACACCAGCAGGCGCGTCCCCGCCTGGCACGAGGCGATGGCCTCCAGGGCCTGGGCGAGGTTGTGGGCCGTATCACCGTCACGTCCGGTGAGCTGAGCGAGTTCGACTTGCATGACGGGGCTCCGTTCTTGTTGTTGCATCACGCGGGGGGGCGCACACAGAATGCCGACACCCATCCGCCGGGGTTTGAGTATGGAGGCTGAGCCACCCCGGCGAAATCACGCATGCGGGGTAACCCCACAGGGGTAGACAGATGACCATGACCTTGCACGACATCGCCTTCCACCGCACCGTGGCCGAACTCATCGAAACGCTGCACAGCCCGCCGTTCTGGCGCACCCTGGCCCGCGCGCTGGCGCAGTACGTGCACCACGACAGCTGGGTGGCGCTGATCTTCAGCGAAGGTCGTCCCCAGGTGCTGGCCGAGAGCCCCGGCAACGACGGTGCGCCGGACCTGCTGTTCCAGGACTACCTGCACGGTCTCTACCTGCTCGACCCCTTCTACATCGCCAGCCGCGAAAGCGCGCGTGAAGGCCTGGTGCGCCTGAGCGAGGTCGCGCCGGAATGCTTCGAGCAGACGGACTACTACCAGCGCTACTTCAGCCTCAACGTGGTAGCCGACGAGGTGCAGTTCAATGTCGCCCTGCCCGGCGCGCGTACCCTGTGTCTGTCCCTGGGCTCACGGCAACGCTTCCAGCCGGAGCAGATCGCCCTGCTCTCCCTGCTGCAACCCTGGGTGGCAGCGCTGATGCGCCAGCGCCTGGGCTTCGAGCCCGAACCCAGCGAGCCCGCCGCCGCACCGCCCTGGCAGGAGCGCCTGGAGCAGATGGCGCATCAGGTGGAAACGGCGCTGACCGGCCGCGAGCTGGAAGTGGTGCGCCTGATGCTCGCCGGCCACTCCAGCAAGGAGGTTGCCCGCAAGCTGGCCATCTCCTCGGAGACCGTGAAGGTGCACCGCAAGCACCTGTACAGCAAGCTGGGAATCAAATCGCAGTCGGAACTGTTCGCCCTGTTCCTGCAGGCGCAGCGCGGCTAGCCACAGTGGCCTGCAGCAAGGCGATCAGCGAGGGGGAAGCGAGCTGCTCGGCTGGCTGCTGCCCGGCACCACCACCATCAGGCAGGCGGGTAGTTTGCCGCGCAGGCGCTTGGGTGTTTCGACGGCGAAGGCGATGCGCCAGTGGCTGCCCTCACGAATGGAATCGAGCCGGTAACTGCCGACGTCTTCTTCCGAGAGGCCCAGGTAATCGGCGAGTTGGCGATTGGTAGGTTTGGCGCTCATAGATAACCCTTTCCATGGATTTCGACAGGCACACAAGGAGGCGAGGTCGCCACTGTCCCGTGGCGTTAATGCAGAGTGGTTCATGTTCTGGCGATATGCAAAATAAAACCGGAACCATTTGCAACAGCCCGTCTCGGATCTAGATCGCCTTCACACTTTCTGTGCCTGCAGCCACTTTCACGGAAGACAAAACAATGAATCTGAGCGAACACCCCACCCAGGACCTTGGCGCCGATATCCTCAAATGCCTGCCCATCGGCATGGCTCCGCGCCTGGAAGCTCTGGTGGCTGCACAGAACTCGACCATCACCGACGAAGTGATTCGCGCTATCGAAGCGCACCTGTGCAGGCAATCCAAGGCCAACATCCTGGCCATCGCCCGCGAAGCCAACGTGCTGCTGCAACGCGAAGCCTAGTCAACGGCGCTTCGGTCGCCTGGCTCGACGCGCTGCACCACCACTTCCTGTTGGGTGTACATGTCCGTCAGCACCACCTCGCCTTCGCTGAAATCCGGAGTGATCATCACCGAGCGGATCAGCCTCACTTCCTGCCCTTCGCGCACCTGAACATTCTCGAACGCCACCACGATCGACTTGTTGCGCCAGTGCCCGACATCGAAACCACCGGCAGCGATGAACTGCCCGATATCGCGCCGATCATTGAAGGCCGACGCCGGCAGGACCAGCGGCCGATCCTCGAGGAACACTTCGAAGTACTGATGACTGCCCGCCGGAAAGTTACGCACGATGACGTGCTCGATGCGCCAGTGGTAGACCGAGTTCTCGTAAACCACCTTGCGCTCCACCGGCTTGCCGCTGCAGGCAGTGAGCAGCGGCAACAGCAAGGCGCCGAGGCACAGGCCTAGTCTACGCAGCATGAAGGATGGCTCCTCGGATGGCACGCCGCTGCCCTGATCGAAAGGCTGACGCCATTCGCCCTGGCAGCGGTTCGCAGATCTTCGCTAACGCGGAACGCTGAGCGCAGGATGGCTGCGCTGTCAGGCATCGCTTTCAGCGGTTGCAGCGGCTGGAGCCGGCTCTTTCGGCTTTTGCTGAGCGCGACGCATCTGGCTGCGCTGCCGCCTGGCCTGCTGCTTGGCATGCAGCGCCTGGGCCGCGGTCACCGTACCAGCCGGCTGCCCATTCAAATCCAGGCGCGGAGCATCTTCCACCATGCTGGCCCAGTAGCGCCCACCACGGCACCAGGATGCCAGGCCAAGCTTGAGCTGCTCCTGGGTAATACCCAGCTTCTCCAGATGCTGCTCGGCATCCTTGAGAATGCCTTCCTTGAGCGGCACCTTCGGTGCTGGGTTGACCGGGAAGGCCAGAGGGAAATGCTTCTGCAACCGCCAGATCGCCTCCAGAGCAGGATCCTGTTCCTGGGCCTTGCGTGGCGCGGCAGGCTGGCGCTTGCGCGGCTTGGTACTCTCGGTCTTCACCTGCTCTTTTTCAGCTCGCAGGCGGTCGCGTAGATCAGCTAGTTGCTCAAAACCCATCGTTCAGTTCACAGCTTGGTGGTTGATTAAAGGCGCAAGCTTATCCCATGCAGCCCTTCAGGGCAGCCCACAGGGGCATTTACTGTTGGCTTCGCCGTTGCGCACCTGCCAAAGCAAGCGCTCGAAGGGTTCGCGAAACGCCCGCAAGACCCTGTTTTGAGCCTTGCCAACCCACCCATGGCCCCTCTCGGCAATGAATTCCGCTAAGGTCGCCCGCTCGATCAGGTTTCGGAAGCCCCTTCATGAAGTCGCTGTTTCGTTTAGAGGATTTGGAATTCAGCCAGGCGCAACTGCGCCTCGTGGTGGTTTTCGTCGTGTCGCTGTATGCCGCGATCATGTATCCACTGGGGCTGCTCGATGCCGAGTTGCTCAAGGCCGTTCTGGTTACCGGTACGCTGTTCACGCTGCTGTCGGTGCTGCTGCTCGCCCATCTCTGGTTCCTGCCGCAGCCCATGGTGTGGCGACGGGTCGC
>JAAIGE0100516714.1_pt1 | contig 16393 bp, 9 predicted proteins | sample 6487951 | NCBI WGS metagenome assembly JAAIGE01 (sample SAMN13974128, study PRJNA590717) | phyllosphere metagenome | biome: tomato field; feature: multiple bacterial spot infested tomato fields; material: tomato leaves; isolation source: leaves from tomato fields | host: Solanum lycopersicum ... | reverse complement strand
GGCAGGCGGCGACCACCGACGAACTCCGGGCGGTCCTTGGAGAGATCCGCTCGACGACGGGCGCCATGCAGGCCGAAACGCAGGAGCGCCTCCAGGCCATGCTGACGGAGATGGGCGAACGGATGACCGAGGCCGTGACGGCCGTCGAACGTCAAGCGGCCGAACGCAGCCGCATGGCATCCGAGGAGGACAGCCGCCGCGTCGAGCAGACCGTCGGTCATGTCGGTCGCATGCGCGACTCCGTCGACGGTCTGTCGTCGGGCGTGGCGGAGCTGCTCGAGGCAACGAAGGAGATGGCCTCGCGCGTCGAGCGCGCGACCCACGACGCATTCGTACGTCTCAACGGCGGAGCGGACACGCTGTTGGCCGCGGCGAACCGGTTCGAGGCATCCGGGAAGGATGCGGCGGGCAGTTTCGACCGCGTCGCTGGCGTGACGAGCGGCCTCGCCGAGGCCGCGGGCAGCGTCGCGGGAGCGGCGCGCGGTCTCGACGGCGTGGTTGCCGATCACAGGGCGGCGCGCGACTCCGTCGCCGCGATGGTCGAAAGCCTGCGCGGAACCGTCGAGGCGGCGTCTAGGGAGGCCTCGATCACCGCGGACGTGCTTGGACGCATCGAGGGCGCGTCGCAGAAGCTCGCCGCCGCTCAGGCCGAAGCCGACGGCTTCCTCGACGAGGTCGCCGAGGTGATCGAGCAGTCCCACCTGAAGTTCGCGGAGGGGATGAAGGGGACCGTGGTCGAAGCGAACCGCCAGTTTCACAAGGAGCTCACGTCCGCGACCGGGCTTCTCAAGGAAGCGATCCAGGAGCTCGAATCCGCGGTGACCCCCGCCACGCGGCACGCGGCCTGAACTGGATGTTCGGTCAGCGAGCCTGGACGCCCACGCGGGCGCGGGAGGAGGGGGAGAGGCCGTTCTGGATCTCCTTCGCCGACCTCATGACGGCCCTCATGGTGCTGTTCCTCCTCGTCATGAGCGTGGCGCTGCTCGCCGTGACGAAGACCATAACCGAAAGGGAGCGCCTCGAGACCGAACGACAGACGGCGATCGAACGCCTGCTCGGCCGGATCGAGACGGCGGCCCGACGGGAGAAGGGCATCCACGTCGACCGGGGTCGCGCGGTGATCGACTTCGGGGATCGTGCACGCTTTGACACCTCGAGCAACACCCTCAGCCCGGATCAGGAGCGGCTGCTGCGGGCGTTCGTGCCGCAGGTGCTCTCAATAGCGCGGGACGAGGGTGGCCGTCGCTGGCTGAAGCGCATCGTGGTCGAGGGCTTCACCGACCGCCGGGGCAGCTACCTGTACAACCTCAATCTGAGCCTCCAGCGCAGCCAGCGCGTGCTGTGCGCGCTCATGGCCCCGCCCACCCCAGGCGAGCGGCCGATGGGACGTGACGAGCTCGAGGAGATCCGCCGCCTCTTCCTGGTGGGCGGATACTCGTCCAACTCGGCGAAGGACTCGCTCGATGCTTCCCGGCGCATCGAGCTTCGGCTAGAATTCTTCGGCGTCGACGAGCCGTCACGCTCGGCTACGCAGGCATTCGAAGGGGATTTCGGCGCATGCGCGCTCTGAGTGGCCGCGCCGCCCGGATGCGCGACCGGATGGCCGCTTCGTCGGCGTCCATACTCGCCGGAGTGCCGGAACCCGATCTCACCGACATCAAGGCGGAAGTCCGGGCGCTCCGCGCATTCGTCGGCGGCGCCGGAGCCGCTTCGGGCGGCTCGCTGGATCGCATCGGCGCGGCCGTCGCATCGTTCCGGGAGACCGGCCGGCTGCCGGACACCCGGATTGCGCGACTCGTCTGCTGGGGGACCAGGATCGCGACCCCGTCGCAGCCGGCGCTGCTCGACGATGGCGATCGCTTCGCCCCGTTCCTCGACGAGGTCGACGGCTACAGAACCCTCCCCCGTCCCTACCGCAGCTGCTGGCGCGGGCTCCTCGACGGCTACCTACGCTACGACCCCGACAAGGCGGCCGCGACGGGTCGAAGCAACTGGGGTCTGCTGCGCGAATATCTGAACGACAATCTGCCCAATCTTGAGCGGCGCGGACAGCCACCCGATTGGCTTGCGGTGGTCGACGGGCACGCGAACATCCTCACGGAGGATCCGTGCGGTCGCTACGGGGCCGGGCTCGTCGAGGGTTCAGACGACCCCCTGGAGCCGCTTCGTCGCGAACTGTCGGCAGGAGACTCGTCCTGGCTGGTGCGCCGAATCTTCGAAGCCCAGATCGCGGCCGCCGTCGGGTTCGACGACCGACGGCTGCGCCGTGCTCTACCGCGGGTGCTGGAGCTCATCGACGCGCACCCCCTTCTCGCCGACCCGGCACTTGCGCGCGTCCTGGACCGCTACGCGGACGTGGTCCCGCTGGAGATCGAACCTCGGCTACGCGATGCCTCCGTGTCGCGATGGGGCAATCCATGGCTCGGCTGGAACGATAAGAAATGGACGCTCGTCAGGCCCGAAACCCGCCAGATGGTCTCCTCCTGGCTCAAGCTCCGGCTGATCGAGGCGTTCTTCGGACTGCTGTCCGAAGACAAGGCGAACGACCAGCGCCGCATCGCGTTCTGGAAGGAGCAGGTCGATGACATCCAGGACATGTACTTCGCGCTCGGCGAGACAGCGTACACGGACCCCAGGCCCGACTTCCGCGCCCTGCATCAGGAGATGAGGGGGCGCCTCCTCAAGCTGGAGAACGGCGGCGGCGCGCGGAACAACGCATTCATCATGCGCATAGGCGGACACGTCTTCGTGGAGTTCGGAGAGAAGGGTAACGCCATGTTCGCCTTCGACGGCGAGCAGCTTCCCTTCGATCTTTCCCGCCGAAGCATCTCCGGCAACAAGAGCGCTCTGAAGCACCCCTCGAACGTGGCGCGGGTCATTCACATGGACAGCGCGGGAGAGAGCTGGGAACGGAAGATCGAACGCGAGCTGAGGAGGCTCGGCGCGCGGGCCCCAGCCGCAAAGGCCGCCGCGGCCGCCACGGCGCCTTCGCGGGGTTCCGGATCACCACCCTCCGCCGCCAAGCCATCGCCACCGCCCGCCCCGGTCCGCGGCGCATCGACGTCGTCATGGTCCGCGGAGCAAGCCACGACGCCGGCCTGGTTGACCGACGCGTCGATCCGTCGCCCGACGGTCAAGGCGACGACGCCATCATCCTCGCCGGTTCCGACGGACGATCCTTCGGCGTTCCTCCGGGCCCGAGGGATCAGATCGATCGATCTGCGTGACCGAGGCGGTGCGCTCTGGGCATACACGGGCAAGAACGATTCGGCATCGACCGAGCTGTCGCGTCGCGGCTTCGCCTGGGCGGAGCGCAAGAAGGCATGGTGGCTCAAGTCATGATCTGGCGACGAGGCGGAAAGGTCGCGGCCGCGCCCGCGCCGGCGGAGATATCGCGCATCGCGATCGACGATCTGGGCCTGATGGTCACCGGGTCGGCAGACCCGGAAAGCGGCACGATCGTGACGGCTCTGATGGAGCAGCTCGCCGACGAAAGTCTTGCCGAGCGGTTGGACGACGGCCATCGGCTTCCATGGCGTCAGCTGTATCTGCTCCTCGAAGACGAGGAGGCGAAGGCGGAACTCTCCGTACTCGACCTCCCTCCCATGACGGACGCGACGCCGAGGCTGGTCAGTCGCGGCTCACTTACCGATCCCTCGTTCGTCGTCGCCGTCGACGATTGGCTCGACGGCGACAGGCGATCTTTGCCGTCGGCCGAGCTTCGTGGCGGCATCCTCGACGTGGGCGGCAAACCGAACCTCCTCGATCCCGCGGTGTGGCGCCTTCTGGAACGCGTTCGCTCCTTCGCCAGACGACCCGAAGTCGAACGCGGCGAGGCCGCGCAGCGCCGCGCCTGGGGCGCGATCAGATCGGACGCTCTCGCGGCCGGTGCCGCGCTCGACGACTTCCTGTTCAGAAGCGTGGTGCTCACCCCGGAGCGGCTGCAGATGGCTCTGCGGCGCTCGACCGACATGGGTCTGGTCGAGGTCGAACCCTGGTTCGAGGGCGCCCCGGCCGACTGGCTTCGGGCCTTCGACCGATCTGCCCAGGTGCGGGACCGATACGATCTTCCGACCGCCGAGGGCGTCGTGCAGGTGATCGTGTCCCCCCAGGTCGCGACCGTCCTGCGCGAGATCAAGCGGATGCCGGGCCGCAGGATCACCGGTGCGCGTGCGCAGGCCTTCCTGCTCAATCCGACCGCTGCGCTCGGCCCGGACGCCGCCGAGGTGGTCGACCCCGCGCAGTTCGAGGCGGCGCGCGAAGAGGCGGGCATCTCCTTCGACCGCTTCGCCGCCATCACACCAGACCTTCGCGAGGGCGCCGGCATCGGGCTCCTCGTGACCTCCGGTCACGGCGAGGAGCTCGCGACCGAGGAGCTCTGGCTGGAGGACGACGACGTCCGCGAGTTCGTGACGCTCGTTCGCACGAACATCGAACGCGGCCTGCAACTCTGCTCGTGGGACGGCTACGAGTTCGAACTGGATGGCGACAGCGCACTCCACTGCGATGCGTTGATGTCGGCGTTGGGCAGGCGCGACGCCGACCTCATCAGCCACGGCGAGATCTACGATCTCGCCGGCTATTCGGATCGGGTGGAGGGCATAGGGCAGGAGAAATCCTTCTACTCGCCCCACGTCGCCCGCAAGAAAAATGACGAGGGCTGGTTTCCCGAGAACCTGGTTCCCGTCGTAGGCTGGAGCGATCCGGCGACCGGCCAACCCGAATTCCTGCCTCTGACTGACGATCTCGCAGTCGAGTTGAGGACCGGGGTGGAAGCAGCCGTCCGGGACCAGGTAGACGTGGTGCCTCTGACCGGTTGTCCGCGACCGATACCCCTCCAAGAGGCACAGGCGATCGTGTCCGCGTTCCGGCGCGCGGAGAATGCCGCCGCGAGCGGCGGGCTCGATCCCACCAAACGGGCACCTCGCGGCCCGAAGCCGACCTTGATCCTGAAGAGCAACATCGGCCAGGTCGACTACCGTGAGGAGCGGCTCGCCGCCCTCAGCGAGCCCGTCGGTGCCCCTCGCCTCCCCGAGCGCCTGCGCCCCGGCGTCGAGCTGAAAGAGCATCAGCTCGCCGGCCTCGCTTGGATGCAGCACCTCCTCGCGCTCGCTCCCGACCGCTGCCGCGGAGCTCTGCTCGCAGACGACATGGGCCTCGGCAAGACGTTGCAGATCCTCTCCCTGATAGCGCGTGCGCGCGAGGACGATCCCTCCATGCCGCCCGCCCTGGTGGTGGCGCCCCTCTCCCTCCTGGAGAACTGGCGCGAGGAGGCGGGCAAGTTCCTGAAGGATGGCACGCTTCGGATCCTCACAGCCTACGGCGAAGATCTTGCGTCGCTGCGCGTCGATCGCGCGTCCGTGGACGAACAGCTCAGACGTGAAGGTCTCGTCCGGTTCCTGCGGCCGGACTGGCGGGGCGATGCGGACCTGGTACTCACCACGTACGAGACGCTCCGCGATCTCGAGTTCTCGTTCGCGCGGGAGCAGTGGTCGGTGATGGTCTGCGACGAGGCGCAGAAGATCAAGAATCCCAACGCCGCCATGACCCGCGCGGCCAAGAAGCAGCAAGCACGTTTCAGGATCGCGTGCACGGGCACGCCAGTCGAGAACAGTCTGGTGGACCTTTGGTGCCTGTTCGACTTCGTCCAACCCGGGCTGCTGGGCGCCCTGAACGAGTTCGGTGCGACCTACCGTCGCCCGATCGAGGCAGATGGGCCCGACGACAGGACGAAGGTGGAGGAGCTGCGCGCCCTGGTCGCGCCCCAGCTGCTGAGACGAATGAAGTCGGAGGTCGCCGCCGTCCTCAAGAGCAAGGTCGTGGACGAGCCCAGCCGACTGCTTCCGATGAGCCCGTTCCAACGCGGCCTCTACGTCGGCGCGATAGACTCCTTTCGACGGGAGCAGCGCCCGGGGGCACATCTCGCTCTTCTGCATCGTCTGCGAATGCTCTGCTCCGAGCCCACCGGCGGTCAGGCCTCGTTTCCTCCCTTGGAAGAGTGCAGGTCGAGATCACCGAAGCTGGACTGGCTCGTCTCGACGCTCGAGGAGATCCGTCGGCGGGACGAGAAGGCGATCGTCTTCTGCGAGTTCAAGGACATACAGCGCCTCCTGCGCCACTACGTCAGGAGCACGTTCTCCATTCCCGTCGACGTCATCAATGGTGACACGTCGGCCGCCGCCGGCGCGGCGGACGGGCGGCAGGCCCGCATCAGGGCATTCCAGGAGCGGCCCGGCTTCGGAGTGATCATCCTGTCGCCCGTCGCCGTCGGCTTCGGCGTGAACATGCAGGCGGCGAACCATGTGATCCATTTCACGCGGACGTGGAACCCCGCCAAGGAGGACCAGGCCACTGATCGCGCCTACCGCATCGGTCAGACGAAGGACGTGTTCGTCTACTATCCAACGGTGTCCGCGTCGGACTTCAAGACGTTCGACGTCAAACTAGATGAACTCCTCGAGCGCAAGCGAGCGCTTGCGGGCGACATGCTGAACGGGTCCGGGGAGATCGGCGCCCGCGACTTCGACGTGGACGAACTGCGCCCCGATGCAGATTAGCCTCCACATCTCCGATCTTATTCGCCCGGTACGGATCGATCGCCGCGCGAACCTGATCTCCGCATCAAGCATGTATCTCTCGGCCGTTGCCGCCATCGACGTTGAAGCGCCACCTACGCATTCTTCGAGATTACATAACGTCAATCCAAAGTCGCAACTTCTCAAGTATGGCCCATTCTTTATGCGGTCTAGGTACAACCGAGAGAAGATTGTTCCTCCAAATGGCGCTGACAAGCGCAGCCATTCGGATTAGCGTCGCGCCATCATGCGCATGCTAGACACCCAGATCCTCGTACACATGCAGGCGGGAAGAAGACCGCATCTGCGCTCAGGCACAATCGCGTCGGTCGCCGCAAAGGAATTCTTGATAACCTACAGTGCCGACCCGGATCGAGAGCGTTACTACGCATCCTACCGGCTCACGAGGTGCTCTCCACTTGCGCACGACGTCAATGCGAAGACCAGAGCCCGTCATGCCACCATGCGCCAGAAGACCGACCGCCTCATCATCGACTTCTCGAACGAGCAGGCCAGCGTCGTAGAGTACGGTAACCGAACGTTCGCGCAGATGATCAACGATGCCCGTGCCGACTCGTTCGAAGCAGCGATCGCGGCTTTATCGAAGGATGAGCAGCGCGCGCTTCGACATCGCTTCCGCTTTCTTGTCGAGCGCTCGATCAAGTGCTTCGCTCTTGAGGAAGAGTCGCTTGCGATCGGTCTCGACATCCTCGCCGAACTGCTCGACAGCCACGCGCCGAAGCAAAATTTCCTGAATACGTTGCGTGACACGATGATCCTCGGCGTCGCCGTCAAGCATGGCATCCCGCTTCAAACTGAGGACAAGCTCCTCGGGAAGCTCGCTGCGGCCAGGTTCGGCGTGGAACTGCACGACGAAGGGGATGACGTGGTCGTCGACTTCGGCACAGCCGACCGAGATGCCCGAAGACCTCGTGCCGAAAGCAGAGGCTACATCAATCGGGGCTGGCGCATAGCGGCCAATGCGCGGCTAGGTGCCGGGTGATCCTCAATGGCGTAGCTCGTCATCTCCTATCGCGAGCTACCATCCCTGACGAACATGCTTGGTCTGTCATGTCTGGTATCGGCGCACGGCAGCCAGCGTCCGACGTGTCGGAATTGTCGCATCGCGCGAAACCTACCATTTTCTCATCTCGGAGGGATACTCGGGCGACGGCTTCGACCACCTCGAACCTACGCCTCCAAGAATCGGGTGTCGAATAGACAGCATCGAGGAGTTCTCGCGAAAATGTATCGGGCATTCAGATCGGAAGCGGAGGATGTCGCTGGAGCATACGACGGGCGCGCCATAACGTTAGATAGGGCGTCGACCACCTCCCGTGAGGTCGCTGTTCACGAGTCGATCCACGAGCGCCTGTTCCACGAGACGTTTGACGGCATTCTCCACCGGCTTCTGATCCTTCGAGTAGATTTGGACGACGACATCGAAGCATCCGGGAGATCCGATCTGCTGATGGAGGAGACTGAGTTCGCGCACGAGGCAGCAGCGACGTTTCTCGGCGTGCAGTCGCTTGACGACGCAGATGAACGAGCCCAGGTCTTCTGCGGTTTCCCGCCTGCCTACCAGATCCACTACCAAGTCATGGCTGAGGTTATCAACCCTCTGACTTCCAGCACCTATCTGGCGTATTGTCTCGGGTGGTCTTTGGCCTTTTGGGCATTTCAAAGCGGACGCCTGGTCGCGATCTTTCGCGATGGCTGGGATGCATTTGACGAGGTGCTCGCACGGGAAGCTTCTCCCTCCATTCGGATGCGCGCAGGCGTCGAATTGCTTCGAGGCGCCGGATCGGTCTGGTTGTCGACCGCACTCGACCGCGCGACCTTCACGCTTACGGCTGAGGGCGTGGCGACGTGGGATGTGCATGACGACGACCAGTGGCGCGAACAGCCCCAAGCGGCGCTCGGCTGGTTCGAGGCTCACCTGTCGGCGGAACTCTGGCGTTGGCTGCGTCAGAACGGCCCCTATCCGTCGAGCAAACATGACGATCTTCCGGATGGCTTCGATACATGGTTGCTCGAACAGCTCGACGTCCCGACCGAGCAGCAGCGTTTGGTCATCAAGAACGACGCCTACGACGCCGATCCCGAAAACAAGCCGTTGCTTGCGGTCATCGGGGCACTGCGTGGCGGGAAGGCGCGGATCAAAAACTCCGATACCCAGAGGATCGAGAGAGTCAGAACAAGACAGCCCCTTGACCGAAACAAGGCCCTCAGAAGGTTCTTGGGCCACTCTCCTGCGACCTACTTCATCGGCTCGGCTTCACCTTGCGGGACCAAGGGTTGGGCCGTGTACGTCTACAAAGGCGACCCAGTGGCAGTCGCGGCCGCCGACGGGACCATGGTCGTCGATCGCTTTATCGTCGTCGAGAACTTCGCGATCGCTCTGATCGCCAGAGTGCGGGACGCTCGCGTCTGGCAGGGTAGTGGCAGAAATCTGTTCATGGTTGCAGTCGACTCCCAGAACCTGGCAAACCGCGTTGAAGAGCTTGACGGGTTGATCCGTGGACTTCCGTCTGTGGGGGATGGGTCGGTAAGGCGAAGAGGTCCCGACTGGCCACTTTGGTACTGGAACGACGATTGGCCGAACCTGCTCGCATGCCCCGGCGCCGCCACCTCGGCCCGTAGATTGCAGATCGCCGGCACCGGAAAGGACGAGACCTATGTCCTTCATGTGGCAAGGATCGACGGCCTTCCGGGCTACCTCATAAAGCTCGCCCCCCCAATGTCCGCTAATGCGGTCTTGGAGTACGAGGTATCGTTGAACGCCGAGGGAAAGCTCGACGCCATATCCGATGACGAAACGGACTCGGTATGCGCCCATTTGTCCGGCTATCTGAGCATCATCCTGGAGAATTGGCACAGCTTCTGAACTGCCCTCCCAGTCAGAAATCGCCTTGCGGAATTAGCGATCAAATCGCGCCGGGTGAGCGAAGGTCCGACAGCCACCGCGTCGATGCGGAACGGTCGTCAGATCGCACGGCAAGCCTCATTGAGTCGGTAGAGCAAGCCGGCGAGCGCACGACGATCCCTGACAGGTTCTGTCACCCAGACTCTCTAGTGATGAAGAAAAAGGGTTCTGCGATGCGAATGCAAAACGGCGAGATAAGGCTGTCGGCGTCCGATCTGATGCGGTTCATGGGATGCCGCCATGCCTCGACGCTCGATCTGCGGTACATGGAGCAGCGCGACATTCAACCCGCCACCGAAGGCGACGAGGCGGAACTGCTTCAACGGCAGGGCGACCAGCACGAACTGACCTACCTCGCCGAACTCAAGGCCAAGGGCCGCAGCGTCGTCGAGATACCGAAGGACGGCCTGACGCTGGAGCGATCGGTAGCACTTACGGCGGACGCATTGCGTCGGGCGCCCGATGTGGTGTTCCAGGGAGCGCTGCATGGCGGAGCCTGGGGGGGGTATTCGGATTTCCTCGAGCGCGTCGATCGCCCCTCAGCACTTGGCGACTTCTCCTACGAGGTCGTCGACACCAAGCTGAAGCGCAAGCCGGATCCCAAGCACGTCCTGCAGCTTTCACTGTATTCCGACCTGCTCGCCGACGCGCAGGGAGCGCGGCCCGAAGCCGCACATCTGCAACTGGGCGACGGCAGTCGCTTCACGGTGCGGCTGGCGGAGGTCTCGTCCTACGCCCGTCACGCCCGCGTTGTCTTCGAAGACTTCCTGCAGGTACGCCCGGCCACGCGGCCCGAGCCGGTGTCCGCCTGCGCGCTTTGTCGGTGGAAGAACCATTGCAAGGCGGAGTGGGACCGCACCGACAGCCTGGCACTCGTCGCCGGCATAACCAGATCGCAGCGAGGTAAGATCGAGGCGGCCGGTCTGACCAGCCTCACGGCCCTCGCTCGCAATGGGAACCGCATCCCGCGCATGGCTTCGGAGACGCAGGCGCGGCTTCAGACCCAGGCGCAGCTGCAGATGGCTCGGCGCGCAGGCGGCGAGCCCGACTTCGAGCTTCGGGACCTCGTTCCCGGCAAGGGGTTCGGCCTGCTGCCCGAGCCCGACGAGGGCGACGTCTTCTACGACATCGAAGGCGACCCCTATCACGAGGGTGGCCTCGAGTACCTGCACGGCCTCTGGTACCGCGTGTCGGGCGAATGGATCTTTCGGGCGTTCTGGGCCCACGATCGAGCCGCCGAGGGGCGCGCGGTCGCCGAGCTTCTCTCCTTCCTCGTCGAGCACCTGCGACGCCATCCCCGCGCACGCATCTACCATTACGCCAACTACGAGATCGCCGCGCTGCGCCGCCTCACCGCCGCGCACCGCGTCGGCGAGGCGGCCCTGGATCAGCTCCAGCGCGAGCGGCGCTTCGTGGATCTGTTCAAGGTCGTGTCCGGCGGTCTCGTCGCGTCCGAGAAGGGCTATTCGATCAAGGACCTCGAAGCCTTCTACATGGAGAAGCGCGAGGGCGACGTCGCCACGGCGGGCGCGAGCGTGGTCTTCTACGAGAAGTGGCGGGAAACCAAGGATGATGACCTTCTCGACAAGATCCACGACTACAACCGCACCGACTGCATATCGACCCAGCTCCTACGCGACTGGCTCGTCGACGAAGTGAGACCGGTCGCGATGCCCTGGCCTCGATTGGGCGAGCAGCCCGACGGCGGCGCGCTTGCGAACGTCCAGGTCGAGGACCCAGAGATCGAGGCCCTGAGGGCGCGCCTGGAACCCGTTCGCGATCGGCTCGGTGAAGAGATCGCCGACCTGCTCCTTGACCTGAACTCCTTCCACAAGCGCGAGGACAAGCCCGCGTGGTGGGCGATCTTCGATCGACTGGCGCAGGACAGCGAGGAACTTCTCGACGATCTGGAATGCATCCAGGGACTGGAGGCGGTCGGTGCGCCCGTGCAGGTCACAGCCAAGTCCTTCGAGCGGACCTACCGGTTCCCGCCGCAGGAGACGAAGCTGCGAGCAGGCAAGAAGCCGTGCATCAAGCCGGCGGCGATGCCGGAGGAGATCGATCTGCGCTCGATCGACTCGGCCGCCAACACGCTCGTGCTGCGCAGATCCGCCGCCAAGGGCGCGCTTCCGGACCGGCTGGATCTCATCCCGTCCAAACCCATCGCCAACGGGACACTGCGCAACGCCATCGCCGCCGTCACCGACGCGATCATAGCAGGCGATGGTTCGGCCGACGCCGTCGAACAGCTGCTCACCCGGACGCCTCCGCGCTTCAGGGATGGCAATCGACCGGGAGGGATCATCGATGCCGAAGGCGACCTTCCGTCGCAGACCGGTGCCGCCATCGCCTCGATGGCCGACACGACCCTGGCCATCCAAGGTCCGCCGGGTACTGGCAAGACCTACGTGAGCGCGCTTTCGATCGTCGAACTCGTCAAGGCCGGCCGCCGCGTCGCCGTTTCGTCGAACAGCCACAAGGCCATCGGCAATCTGCTGGAGGCCGTAGCCGCCCGCGCCGCGGCGGAGGGCGTCGCCTGCCGCGTCGTGCAGAAGGCTGGCGACGACGGCGACGGCGGCGGCACCTCCGGCATCGTGACCGTTTCGAACAACGACGCGCCGGAGATCGCGAGCGCGCACGTCGTCGGCGCCACGGCATGGCATTTCGCGCGCTATCCCTCACCCGCGTTCGACCACCTCTTCATCGACGAAGCGGGCCAGGTCTCCCTCGCCAACGTGCTTGCGATGTCCAAGGCGGCTCGAAACCTAGTGCTGGTCGGCGATCCCATGCAGCTGCCTCAGCCGCTTCAGGGCACGCACCCGGGCCGCAGCGGTGAGTCGTGTCTGGAATACCTCATCGACGGGCATCGGATCGTCCCGCCCGACCGCGGGATCTTCATGCCGATCAGTCGGCGGATGCACCCGAAGGTCTGCGGCTACATTTCCTCCGCGGTCTACGAGGATCGTCTCCATTCCGACGAGGCCGCCGGAACCCAGACGCTGACTTCGGCGACCGGGGCTTCGATGATCGGCGTCGGCATCCGGACCGTGGCGCATAGCGGCCGATCCCAAGTCGCGCCCGAGGAGATCGACGCCATCCTCGATCAGATCAACATCGTCGTTGGATCGAGGTACAGAGGGCGCAATGGCGTCGTTCGAACGGTCGGACATTCCGACATCCTGGTGGTCGCCCCATACAACGCTCAGGTGAACGCGCTGCGGTCCGCCCTACCCGCGGCGGTGCGGGTGGGAACGGTCGACCGCTTCCAGGGCCAGGAGGCACCGGTCTGCCTGGTCTCCATGACAACGTCGAGCGGCGAGGAGCTGCCTCGCGACATCGCGTTCCTGTTCTCGCTGAACCGTATCAACGTCGCGGTGTCGCGGGCTCAGGCGTTCGCGATCGTTTTCGCCAATCCCCTTCTCCTCGAAACGCCTTGCCGGACCGTCGAGGAGATGACGCTGGTGAACGCCCTTTGCCTTCTCCAAGAGCACGGGGGTGACAGCTTCTGACGTGCTCGCGTGAGATACCCGCACCGTGACCAGCACGGGAGCGCGGACATGCAGGCAAGGACCAGAGAATTTCGTCACATCGTCGACGTCGACGGTCAGCTCGTCGGCATCGACGCCCCGGTGGTCGACGCGATCACCCTGATGCGCCGGACGGGCCTCACCGGCGCGCGGCGGCTAGTCCTCGTTCGGCACGGATTGCGGACGAACGTCGGCCGTGAAGACAGCATCGTGCTCCGTGAAGACGAGGTGCTCTTCTTCGAGAGCCTGCCAGTGCCCGTGCGGCACGAGCCCGCAATCCCCTTCACCGTCCGTCTCGCAGCCTGAAGGCAGGAGAAGACAAGATGCCGCGTCCACCGCCAGCGCGAGCTACGCCCGCTCGCAGTCGACGACCAACTTCTACTCGACCCTCCGCGCAGCCCTTCATCAGTGAGGAGCGGGGTTCCGCATAGATGGCTGGAGATCCACATTCCCTCGAGATGCGATGAGCGGGCCGCCCATTCTCGGCGCCATGGGCCGGGTTGACGGCGACCAAGCAGACGATCGCCTGGTGACGAAGCCCCGATTCCGAGCAGCGACGCAAATGCGCGACGGCACACGACATCAAGATGATCGTCGACATATACCGCCAGGTGGGACAATCTGCGGCGATGCGCTCCCCCGCAGAAGCTGACGACTGGCGGAGCCTCTCCCGCCTGCCCGCTCCGCCTTTCGCGCTCGACGGACTGCTGCTCGTGGCCAGGCGGAGCGGCAATGCCGTGCTGCGGTCGATCCGCGCGACCGATTTCGCCCGGTCTGCGCCCGTCGCGGATCCTTCTTCCATCCATCGTCTGTTTCAGTTCGACGAAGCCGATCATGCCTTCGACGAACCCGCCCACGTCTGGGCGAACTTTCGGGAGCCCCAACTCACTGCCGGCCTCGCCCACTTCCTGGGTCGAGGTCCATCGGCCGTCAGCCGTGAACGCATCAGGAGCTTCCTCGTGGCCGCGCTGCGCTGCGCCGGTCGGCAATCGCTGTCGGAGAGGATCGCCGTCTGCGGGATCGCCACAGGCGAAGCCGTCGCCGAGGAGGCCAGGGTGGATCTCATAGTCCAGGTCGTCACCACCGACGGCGATACCGTCGGCGTGGTGATCGAGGCCAAGTTCGGCCACCATCTCACCAGAGGTCAGCTACCCGCGGCGCGCCGCCACGCCGCGACCCGGGGGCTTGCCGACGACAACACGGCGTTCCTGGTGGTCCTGCCGGACACCGAGGATGTCGGTAGCGCCGTCTTCAGCAAGCCCGGAAACCGACGTTGGCAGGCGGTCTCATGGTGGAACCTGCTGACGCGCGTGGAGGCGAGCCTCGGCGCCGCCGAAGATGATCGCTCCTTCCGGGCGTTCAGACACACGATCTGGAGACAGACCTATGGATGATCCCGCCACCCTGATCTCGATCCCGGAGTCCGTCCACCGCTACATGACCAGCTCCCGGCTCCAGTCGGCCGTCGACCTGCTCCTCAGCGGCAAGTCGCCGAAGACGCCCGATGGTCTCCAGTGGGACGAGCTGCAGGACTTCTACCGTGCCTGTCTCGCCGCCCAACAGACCCGCATCGAGTGGGCGATGACGATCGAACTCTTCTGGACGGCCGTCTTCGCGGATCAGGTGTCGGGCTGGCGCCCCTCGGGCATCAAGGAGCAGTACGACGACTCCGAGCTGCGCATCGACGTCCAGCATCTGTGGGACGAAAGCGAATTCGCCCGTGATCTCAGCCGCGGTGGTTACTACATGGAGGCCTTGGTCGAGCTCGACGTCGACGCCGGCGTCCGGATCGCCGTCTGCCTCTACAAGGACGGGTCTCCCGTAGACCTTCCGCCGGTGGCCGGCTCCACGAGAATCGAGGAGTGGATTTATTCCGCCTGGGAGCCGATCACCGAAGATCCCCGCCTCGACTGCACCCGACTTCGCGGCGCCGCCCGCGCAGCTCTGAATGCGGTCGAGAGCGCGGCGCGAGCCGTAAGGTAGACGTCCCGCGCGCGCTCGTCGCACTATCACCCTCAGCACTGGAAGATTAAGCCAAGCAGACCAACGGCTCGCATCGTGCGCGCGGGTTCATCCGTCATGCGGAATCCGAATGCCCCAACTGACGATTGATGCCGTTCAACGCCGCAGTGCAGCCCTGGGCGCGGCCAATATCGTGGTCGGCCGCTGCCGAGCTCCAGAACATGTCGAGTGGCCAGCGCTCCGGGCAGTGGGCGATCAGGCATCGCAGAGCCAGCCGCACCTCGATGGTGTCGACCTTGTCCCTGCCCGATCGCGCGACAGCCGCGCGCAGAATGCGCAGCGAAAGGTCGATGATGATCCTTTGATGTCGCGACACGGGGTCAGCGGAAGTCGCGGGACTTCACCCGCACGACGTCCTCCGGATCCATGCCGGCGCTGTGGGGTGGCCAGTAGCTGTCGCGCGGGCCTGGTCGCCAGCCGGCGTCGCCACGATCCGGCGCTCCGGCATGGCGTGCGCCGTCACCGCGGCCGGTCGCGTGCGGGAAGTCCATCTGCCCGACCTGCGCGAGCAACGACCCGTAGTCCACGATGCGGTCGCAGATGACGTGGATAACCTGCCCCTCCTTCTGCACCCGGCCCTTCATCCCGATCATAGCCGCCGACATGACGGTGCGGCGCTGAGCCTCGAAACGGTCCGGCCAGAGGATGCCGTTGGCGATGCCGGTCTCGTCCTCGATGGTGATGAAGAGCACGCCCTTGGCGGAGCCGGGCTTCTGCCTCACGAGGATGATGCCGGCGACCTCGACGTGACGCCCGTCCCTGACGTGCTCGAGATCGGCGCAACGCGTGACACCACGCCGGGTGAGTTCGTCCCGGAGGAAGGCGAGCGGGTGCGCCCGGAGCGACAGCTGCAGCGCGCGATAGTCCTCGACAACCTCGCGGCCATCGGACAGCGGGCGGAGGCCGACGTCCGGTTCCAGCCCTTCAGGGCTGAACGACGCCTCGCGATCGTCCGCGGCGGCGAATAGCGGCAGAGGTGCGTCCCCCAGCCCCTTCACCTTCCACAGCCCCTGCCGTCGCCCCTCACCCAGCGCGTGGAAGACATCCGCCTCCGCCAGGCGCTCTACCGCGGCGCGGGGGACGCCCGCGCGGCGCCATACCTCCTCAACCGAGCCGAAGGGAACGTCCCCACGTGCCGCCACGATTGCGGCACCATGCGCGTTGGCCAAGCCTCGAACCTGGCGCAGGCCAAGCCGAACCGCGAGATGACGACCGCGTCCGGGTTCGAGCGTGCAGTCCCACCGGCTTGCGTTGATGCAGGCGGGGCGAACCTCCACGCCGTGGTCACGGGCGTCACGCACCACCTGCGCCGGCGCGTAGAAGCCCATCGGCTGCGCGTTGAG
>JAAIGE0101258381.1_pt1 | contig 16419 bp, 13 predicted proteins | sample 6487951 | NCBI WGS metagenome assembly JAAIGE01 (sample SAMN13974128, study PRJNA590717) | phyllosphere metagenome | biome: tomato field; feature: multiple bacterial spot infested tomato fields; material: tomato leaves; isolation source: leaves from tomato fields | host: Solanum lycopersicum ... | reverse complement strand
GTGGCTGTGGCCGCTGCTCGGGGTGCCCGTGATCGCGCCGTCGTGACCCGCGGCCGGTCACCTCGACCACGCCGCCCCCGCCCGCCCGTCTTCGTCATCCCGCTTCCGTCACGCCCCACCACGTCACGTCCCACCACGTCACACCCCGCCACGTCACGCCCTACCTCACCCCCTGGAGAGATCATGACCACGCTGACCCCCCTCGTCCCCGTCGCGCCTGCCGGCGCCCGCCCCCTGCACGTCGTCATCGCGCCCAGCGGCTTCAAAGAGTCGCTGTCGGCCGACGCGGTCGCCCGTGCCACCGCCGCCGGGGTGCGACGCGTCTTCCCCGATGCGCGGGTGCGCACCCTGCCGCTCGTCGACGGAGGCGAGGGCACCGCCGAGGCGCTCGCCGCCGCCACCGGCGGGCACCTCGTGCCGGTCGTCGTCACCGGTCCCGTCGGCGAGCCGCTGCCGAGCCACTTCGCCGTGCTCGGAGACGGCGAGACCGCCGTCGTCGAGATGGCCGCGGCGGCCGGGCTGCGTCTGGTGCCGCTCGAGCGACGCAACCCGCTGCGCACCACGACGCGCGGAGTGGGCGAGCTGATCACGGCGGCTCTCGACGCCGGCATCCGTCGCATCGTCGTCGGATGCGGCGACTCGGGCACCTCGGACGGCGGAGCCGGCGCGCTGCGTGCGCTCGGCGCCCGGCTGCTCGACGCCGACGGTGCGCCCGTCGCCGACGGCGCCCGCGGTCTGCGACGCCTCGACCGCATCGACGTCTCGGGGCTCGACCCGCGTCTCGCTGAGACCGAGATCCGCGTCGCGTGCAACCCGACGAACGTGCTGTGCGGTCCGCGCGGCGTCGCCCGCGTGTTCGGCCCGCAGAAAGGCGCGACTCCGCGTCAGGTCGAGAAGCTCTCGCGTGCCCTCGACCGCTGGGCTCGGGTGCTCACCCGCGACGTGCCCTCGGCCGCGGGCATCGACCTGCGCGGCGGCATCGGCACCGGGGCGTCTGGTGGCCTCGGCGCCGGCCTCGCCGCGATCGGGGCCCGCCTGATCCCGCGATTCGAGGTGCTGCTCGACGGCATCGACTTCGGAGGCGCCGACCTCGACGGTGCTGGTCTCGACGGTGCTCTCGCCGCCGCCGACCTCGTCATCACCGCCGAGGGCTCGATCGACGCCCAAACCCCGCACGGAAAGGTGCCGTCAGAGGTCGCCCGTCGCGCGAAGCTCAGCGGCACCCCCGTGCTCGCGCTCGCCGGCACGATCGGCGCCGGATCGGAGCAGGCCCTCGGCAGCGGGATCGACGCGATCCACTGCATCCTGCCCGCGCCGCTCACCCTGTCGGAGGCCTGTGAGCGCGGCGAGGAGCTCGTCGCCGACGGAACCGAGCGTGCGCTGCGGATGCTGCTGCTCGGCGCCTCGCTGACCTCGGTCGCCCGGGTCGCCTGACCGCAGACCGGTCAGAGGCCGCCGGTGCGGAACCCGTAGGTCACCGAGGCGACCTGGTCGCGCATGTCGGTGGTCACCGTGGCGGGAAAGCTGCGCGAACCGTCCTGGTAGAACGTGTTGCGGCCGGGGCCGCCGACGACCAGAGCCGGGCCGCCGGTGCTGGCGACGTCGACGCCGAGCGCGCGGACCTCATCGGAGGTCATGCCGATCTCGATGCCGAACTCGTCGGCGATCGTCGCCTCGCCGACGGTGTTCGCGTCGTACGAGACGAACGTCGGGGCGGGCACCTCGGCACGGGGCCGGTTGCCCTCGCCGAGGCGGACGTCGTAGAGACGGAAGCCCGGCCACACGAAGATGTCGTAGGCGTAGTTCTCGGAGTCGCCGTTCTGGAAATCGTCGGTCGGTGCGGCGCCGAAGAGCTCGGTCAGCGCCGCCACGGCGGGCGCTGACTCGTCGGCCCACCCGTGCGTGAACGTCACGTCGCCCGAGGCGTCGGTGATGGTGAACCCGGTGCCGGTGACCGACACCTCGGCAGCGTCGGTCGCGGGCTCGACGGTCGGCGACGCCGACGGCGCGGCGGGCGGCGGCGGTGCGACGGGCGACGAGGACGACGACGATGCGGGTGCCGAGGTCTCTTCGCCATCCGGCGCCGATTGCACCAGGTAGATCACCAGCACGACGACGATCGCGATCAGCAGCGCCCCCGCGACGCCGGCGAGGGTGATGAGGGTCGTGCGCTCACTGCGCGAACTCATGCCAGGAACTCCCTCGCGGCAACGACGAGGTTGTCGACGCCGTGGGCGATGGTCGGCTGAGCGACCGGGGCGAAGAACGGCGAGTGGTTCGTGGGGATGTCGCGCTCGACGGTGCCCGAGGCCACCGCATCCGCGAACTTCTGCGGATCGACGCCGCCCCAGAACCAGAACACCAGCGGCACGCCCGCCTCGCGTGCGAACCACGAGACGTCTTCGCTGCCGGTGAACATGCCCGGGTCGACGACGCTGCCCTCGCCGAACGCGCGCTCGAACGCTGCGCTCAGGCGCGCGGTCGCCGCAGCGTCGTTGATGGTCGGGGGCAGGGTGTGGTCGATCGAGATGGTCGGCTCGGTCTCGGCTCCGGATGCGGCGGCCTCGGCGCGCACGATGCGCTCGACCTTCGACATGACCTTCTCGCGCGCCTCGTCGTCGGGGTAGCGCAGGCTGAGCTCGAGCTTCGCCTCGGCCGGGATGATGTTGTTCTTCAGGCCCGCGTGGATCGAGCCGACCGTGACGACGGCGACCTCGCGCGGGTCGACCTCGCGTGAGACGACGGTCTGCAGCCGCATGACGGTCGCTGCGGCCATGACGACCGGGTCGATGGTCGAGTGCGGGCGCGAACCGTGTCCGCCGCGGCCGTGCATCACGACGGTCAGACCGTCGGAGGCGGCCATCTGAGTGCCGGGGCGCACACCGATGACCCCGACGGGCAGGGGCGTCACGTGCTGTCCGAGCACGATGTCGGGGCGCGGGAACCGGTCGAGGACGCCGTCGGCGATCATCGCCTGCGATCCGGCGCCGTACTCCTCTGCGGGCTGGAAGACGGCGACCACCGTTCCCGACCATTCGTCACGGGCGGCGATGAGCCGCTCGAGCGCGCCGAGCAGCGCGGTGACGTGCATGTCGTGACCGCAGGCGTGCATGACCGGCACGTCGTTGCCCGCCGGGTCGATGCCGCGTGCGGTGCTGGCGTAGGGCAGACCGGTCTGCTCGGCGACGGGCAGGCCGTCCATGTCGGCGCGCAGCCAGACCACCGGTCCGTCGCCGTTCACGATCGACGTCACGACGCCGGTGCGACCGACGCCCTCTTCGTAGGCGAGGCCCAGCTCGCCGAGCTTTGCGCCGATGATCGCCGCGGTGCGGGTCTCTTGGAACGACAGCTCGGGATGGCGGTGCAGGTCGGCGTACAGCGCGTCGAGGTCCAAGGGCATGGCTCCGAGCCTACGGGAGCCGCCCGACCGCGCGCTGAGTGGGGTGCCGGGCCGCCGGGCGACTCAGGCCGGGGGAGCGGTGGTCGCGCGGTCGACGAGCGTGAAAGCCAGATCTCCCGGAGCGACGGCCGGGGTGAGCGGCTCTCCGACGGCGGCGAGCATGGCGTGCGCCGCCTGCGCCCCCTGCCGTTCGGGGAACTGATCGATCGTGGTGAGGCCGAAGAACTCGGCCAGATCGTGGCCGTCGACGCCGACCACCGACAGGTCTTCGGGCACCCGCAGGCCCGCCTCGCGCGCGGCGAGGATCGCGCCGATCGCCATCTCGTCGGATGCCGCGAACAACGCCGTCGGGCGGGTCGCGGCATCCCGCAGCAGGCGCGCGGTCGCGGCGTGACCGCCGGCCATGGTGAAGTCGGCCGCGGCGAAGCGGTCGACCCGGTCGAGCTGCTCGCCGAGGCCGGCCGCGCGCATCGCCTCGGCGAAGCCCTGGCGGCGCTGCGACGGGATGCGGAAGTCGCCCTCGAACTCGGCGTGCAGCCCGAGGTGGGCGATGTCACGGTGCCCGAGGTGCAGAAGATGCTCGGTGGCGCGCCGCGCGACGGCCACGTCGTCGATCGCGAGTGCGGGCATCGCGCCCGCCCGCCCGCCCAGGGCGATGACCGGCAGACCCAGCGCCGCGAGCTGCCGGGTCTCGTCGGCCGTCAACGCCATCGACACGACGAGCACGCCGTCGACGCGCTGGCGCCGCAGCGAGGTGTCGAACACGCGGTGCCGATGCTCGGCGTCGGCCGTGAGGGCGTACAGCGTCAGGTCGTACCCCGACGCCTGCAGCGTCTCGGCGATGCCCGCGAGCACGCGCGAGAAGAACCACTGATCGAGGATCGGCACCAGCACGCCGATGTTCCGCGTGCGGCCCGAGGCGAGGCTCGATGCCGCCGACGAGACGACGTAGCCGAGCTCGGATGCCGCGGCCAGCACCCGCTCGCGCGTCGCCGCCGACACAGGCCCGCGTCCGCTGAGGGTGCGAGAGACGGTCGCCGTCGAGACCCGGGCACGCTGCGCCACGTCGTCGATGCCGACCATCTCTCGCTCCTCTCGTCGATGCGGCACTGGCCGCCTCCGCTCTGGCCGCCTCCGCTCAGGCGGGCGGCTCGGGAGGTGGTTCAGGCGGTGGCGATCCAGACCGCGCTGTCGACGGGCAGCTCGGTGCCCGCAGGGCCGTCCGACAGCGGACCGCTCGAGGCGATCACATCGCCGGCCGGTAGCGCGACGGGCGTCGTGCCCGTGTTCGCGACGACGAGCACGTCGCCGTTGCGGAAGGCGACGACATCCGTCCCCAGCTCGAGGTCGACCCACTCGAGGGCGCCGGCGCCGAGATCGAACCGGCGACGCGCCGCGAGCAGCTCGCGGTACAGCGACAGCGTCGACGCGGGGTCGTCGACCTGGACCGAGCGGGCCAGGTGCGCCCACTGCTCGGGCTGCGGCAGCCACGAGGCGCCGGTCTGGCTGAAGCCATAGGCCGGGGCGCCCGACTCCCACGGGATCGGCACGCGGCACCCGTCGCGCCCGTAGCGCTCGCCTTCGGTGCGGAACCACGTCGGGTCCTGACGGGCCGCGTCGGGCAGGTCGACGACCTCGGGCAGTCCGAGCTCTTCGCCCTGATACAGGTAGGCCGAGCCGGGCAGCGCGAGCATGAGCGTCGTGGCGGCGCGGGCGCGCGCCAGACCGACGACCGCGTCGGGCTGTCCGGGAGACTTCGGGCCGAGACCGTGGCCCTGCGGGTTCTCGGCGGTCAACGCGAGGCGCGACGCGTGACGCACCACGTCGTGGTTCGACAGCACCCACGTGGCGGGTGCGCCGACGGCGGGGAAGGCCCGCAGCGACTCGGAGATCACCTCGGTCAGGTGCGCGGCATCCCACTCGGTCTGCAGGTAGGGGAAGTTGAACGCCTGGTGCATCTCGTCCTGACGCACCCAGAGCGCGGTCTCGTCGACCGTGGGCAGCCAGGCCTCGGCGCAGAGCGCGCGGTCGCCCTCGTATTCGGCGAGCACGCGGTTCCAGCGGCGATAGACGTCGTGAACGCCCTCCTGGCCCCAGTAGGGGACGTCGTCGCTGTCGCCGCCCATCGAACCGGCGTCCGCCGCAGGCACGAAGTCGGGCAGGCCGCCCGCCTTGATGAGTCCGTGGGCGACGTCGACGCGGAAGCCGTCGACGCCCCGGTCGAGCCAGAACCGGAGGATGCGCTCGAACTCGTCGCCGACCTCGGGGTTGTCCCAGTCGAAGTCGGGCTGGGTCGAATCGAAGAGGTGCAGGTACCACTGGCCGGGCGTGCCGTCGGGGTTCGTGGTGCGGGTCCAGGCGGGTCCGCCGAAGACCGACTCCCAGTTGTTGGGAGCCTGGTCGCCGTTCTCGCCCCGACCGTCGCGGAAGATGTAGCGCGCGCGCTCGGCGCTGCCGGGCTCGGCGGCCAGGGCCTGCTGGAACCAGACGTGCTGATCGGACGAGTGGTTCGGAACGAGGTCGACGATGACGCGGATGCCGGCGGCGTGCGCCGTCTCGAGCATGGTGTCGAAGTCGGCGAGGGTGCCGAACAGCGGGTCGACGTCGCAGTAGTCGGCGACGTCGTAGCCGGCGTCCTTCTGCGGCGAGCGGAAGAACGGGCTCAGCCACACGGCGTCGACGCCGAGCTGTGCGAGTGATCCGAGGCGCATCGTGATGCCGGCGAGGTCGCCGATGCCGTCGCCCGAGGCGTCGGCGAACGAGCGGGGGTAGATCTGGTAGATGACGGCGGTCCGCCACCACTCGGCGCCGGGTCGGGAGATCCCGATGGGCGACAGGGTGGACTCGGCCGTGTCGGCGGTTGCGGAAGTCATGCGCGTCAGCCTAGTGCAAGCGCTTGCAGTAGCCGCAGCGGGGGAATGCGGAAGGGTCGGGGTGAAGAACTCAGTCGACCCGGCGCGCGGTCGGGCGCGGGCCGCGCCGTGCGGCGTCGCGTAGACCGCATCGACTGAGTTCTGCACGTCGTGGCGCGGGCCGGATCCGGCCTAGGGTGGTTCGGTGAGTTCAGAGCCCCTCGAGCACGCCGAAGCCCTCATCGCGACGATCCCCGACTTCCCCGAACCGGGCATCCTCTTCCGCGACATCTCGCCGCTGCTGGCCGATGCCACGGCGCTGCGAACCGTCGTCGACGCGATGGTCGCGCCCTTCGCCCGCGAGTTCGACGTCGTCGCGGGCGTCGAGGCCCGCGGTTTCCTCATCGCCGGCGCGGTCGCCGCGGCGTGCGGGGTGGGCATGGTGCCGATCCGCAAGGCGGGCAAGCTGCCGCGGCCGGCGGCATCCGTCTCGTACGACCTCGAATACGGCTCTGCCACGATCGAGATGGCCGACGATCTGCCCCGCGGCACGCGCGTGCTGCTCGTCGACGACGTCCTGGCCACCGGCGGAACGCTGCGCGCGGCGCAGCGCCTGCTCGAAGGACTCGGGCACCGCACCGTGGGCACCGCCGTGCTCATGGAGCTCGACGGCCTCGGCGGTCAGGACGTCTGCGGGCCGGTGCACACCGTCTTCCGCGTCTGACGCGTCGCGCGTCGCCCTCAGCCGGCGGCGTGCACGATGAGCCACGTCGCGATGGCCGGTTCGTCGCTCGCGTTGTGGATGCGGTGCGGCCGTGAGCACGGATAGCTGATGGTGTCGCCGGCGCGGAGCACGACCCGTTCGTCGGCGAAGTCGATCGTCAGCTCGCCCGAGAGCATCGTGCCCACCTCGTAGCCGTCGTGGCGGAACAGCTCGGTGTCGGAGTGCGCCGACGAGCCCGCCGGATACGTCGACCGGAAGTAGTCGATGCCGGGACTCGGCCCGGGCGACAGCCGCTGAAAGGTCACGCCTCCGCCGAGCTCGACGGTCGTCGCCTGCGCCGCGCGCACGAGCGAGAATCCGTCGATCTGCGCGGCGAGGGATGCCGTGGGCTCGGCCTCGGCCGTTTCGAAGACGGCCGCGAGCGGCACCCCGAGCGTGTCGGTGATGGCGAGCAGCCGCGAGACGCTCGGCTGCAGCACGCCGCGCTCGATCTGCGACACGGCGCTCGGGCTGATGCCCAGCGCCGCCGCGACCGCGCGCGCCGACATGCCCTGCTGCCGGCGCAGCTCGCGCAGTCGGGCGCCGACGTCGGTGCCGATCTCGTGCGGGGCGAGCTCTGCCATGCCGCCGAGTTTACGGGCGCGAGAGGCGTGAAGTCCCAACTTCACATCGTCGTTACACGGCCGAAACCAGCCGGGCAGCGTTAACCAATAGCTTCACATTCCAGGCGCAGATTCTCACCCGAGCGCAGCCCGAACCGAGCACCACCCCACCCAGGCTCCACCCCGTCGGGGCATCGCGCCCCTCCCTGGAAGGTACGCATCCATGACCGCATCCGAGCACATCATCGCTCCGGCGACGGCGCCTCACGACCTCGTCTCCGCGGCGGGCCACGCCGGGGGATCCGGCAACGTCAAGACGGGCTACGACCCCCGCCTCGCCAACGAGGACCTGGCGCCGCTGCGCAAGCAGAAATGGACCTGGTACAACATCTTCGCGTTCTGGATGTCGGACGTGCACTCGGTCGGCGGCTACGTCACGGCCGGTTCGCTGTTCGCGCTCGGGATCGCGGCCTGGCAGGTGCTCGTCGCCCTCGTGGTCGGCATCGTCATCGTGCAGGTCTTCGCCAACCTCGTCGCCAAACCGAGCCAGAAGACGGGCGTGCCGTACCCGGTCATCAACCGGGCGATCTTCGGGGTGCGGGGCGCGAACATCCCCGCCATCATCCGCGGCATCATCGCGATCGCCTGGTACGGCGTGCAGACCTTCCTCGCCGCGCAGTCGCTGAACATCATCTTCTTGAAGTTCGTCCCGGGCTCGGCCGCGCTTCTCGACGTGGGCTTCCTCGGACTCTCGGCGCTCGGGTGGATCTCGTTCTCGATCCTCTGGGTCGCGCAGGTGGCCCTGTTCTGGAACGGCATGGAGGTCATCCGTCGCTTCATCGACTGGGCCGGTCCCGCCGTCTACGTCGTGATGATCGTCCTCGCCGTGTACCTCGTGAGTCAGGCCGGCTGGGAGAGCATCGACCTCAATCTGTCCGACCCCGAGGCCGCGCCGCACGATCTCTGGGGCACCGTCGGTCTCATGGCCATGGCGGTCGGCATCGTCGTCGCCTACTTCTCGGGCCCCATGCTCAACTTCGGCGACTTCGCCCGCTACGGCCGCTCGTTCCGCGACGTGAAGAAGGGCAACTTCTGGGGCCTGCCGATCAACTTCCTGTTCTTCTCGATCCTCACGGTGCTCACGGCGGCGGCCACCGTGCCGGTCTTCGGCGAGCTGATCCTCGACCCGATCCACACGGTCGAGGCGATCGACACCCCGTTCGCGATCCTGCTCGGCGGCCTGACCTTCGTCACCGCGACCGTCGGCATCAACATCGTCGCCAACTTCATCGCCCCCGCGTTCGACTTCTCCAACGTCGCCCCGCAGAAGATCTCGTGGCGCATGGGCGGCATGATCGCCGCCGTCGGATCGGTCTTCTTGATGCCGTGGAACTGGTACTCGGATGCCACGGCCATCCACTATTCGCTCGGCATTCTCGCCGCGCTGATCGGGCCCCTGTTCGGCCTGCTGATCGCGGGCTACTACGTCGCGGCGAAGCAGCGCATCAAGACCGACGACATGTTCACGATGAGCGAGGAGGGCGCGTACTGGTACCGCAAGGGCTACAACCCGAACGCGATGAAGACGCTTCTGGTGGCCGGCATCCCGACGGTGCTGATCGCGATCCTGCCCAAGACGTTCGCCGACCTCGGGATGTTCGACGTGTCGTGGATCGGCAACTTCACCTGGTTCATCGGCTGCGCGCTCGCGTTCGTCGCCTTCGTGCTCTTCGAGAGGGCCGACCCGCAGGTGCCGAGCTTCGACGGCGAGAGCGACGGCATCTCGGACGGCGCTGCCCCCGACGGCGAGAGCGACGGAATCTCGGACGGCGCTGCCCCCGGCGGCGCGGCGACCGAGCCGGCGGTCGGCGCGACGGGAGCCTCCCGGTGAAGATCACCCTGATCAACCCCAACACCTCCCGGGCGATGACGGCGAAGATCGCCGCCGCCGCCCGGAAGGTCGCGGGACCCGGCGTCGAGATCGCCGCGATCTGCCCCGACAGCGGGCCCGCGGCGATCGAGAGCCACACCGACGAGGCCTTCGCCGCGGTCGCCGTGGTCGAGCTCATCGAGGCCGACCTGGCGGCGGGCGGCAGCGACGGCTACGTCATCGCGTGCTTCGGCGACCCGGGTCTCGATGCCGCCCGCGAGCTCGTCGACGTGCCCGTCATCGGCATCGCCGAGGCCGCCATGCACGTCGCGACGCTGTCGGGCCGTCACTTCGCCGTCGTCACGACGCTCAGCCGCACGCTGGGTCGCGCACGCGACCTGCTCGCCCGCTACGGCATGACCGAGTCGTGCATCTCGCTCGTCGGCTCGGGCATCCCCGTGCTCGATCTCGAAGACACCGCCTCGTCGTCGTTCGAGAAGATCGCGGCGCTCGCCGCCGCCGAGGTGGCCGGCGGAGCCGACGCGATCGTGCTCGGCTGCGCCGGAATGGCCGACCTGTGCCACGAGCTCTCGGCACGGGTCGGGGTGCCGGTCGTCGACGGCGTGGGTGCTGCGGTCGGACTCGTGGCGACGATGGCGCGGATGCGGGTCGGCACGAGCAAACGCGACGAGTACGCGCCGCCGCCCCGTTCCCGGCCCGTCCACGGATCGGCACCCGCTGCCGCACCCGCACCCACCCCCGCATCGATCCCGGAGTTCTCGTGACCTCATCCCTGTCGGCTTCTTCGTCCCTCGATCACGCCGCCGGTCGCGCCGGCGACGCGTCGCCGGCGCGCTTCGTCGTCCGTGCCGCGCGCGTGTTCGACGGTGCCGCGTTCGTTCCCGCCGCCGTCGTCGTCGAGGGCGAGCGCATCGTCGACGTCCTGCCGGTCGATGCGCGCGTCGACGGCGCCGTCGACGAACACGTGCCGGGCGACGCCGTGCTGCTGCCGGGCCTCGTCGACTCGCACGTGCACGTCAACGAGCCCGGTCGCACCGAGTGGGAGGGGTTCCGCTCGGCGACCCTCGCAGCAGCGGCGGGAGGCGTCACGACCATCGTCGACATGCCCCTGAACTCGCTGCCGCCGACCACCACCGCCGAGGCCCTCGAGATCAAACGGGCGGCGGCCGCCGCATCCGCCCGCATCGACGTCGGCTTCTGGGGCGGCGCCGTGCCCGAGAACCTCGGCCGGCTGGCACCCCTGCACGAGGCCGGGGTCTTCGGGTTCAAATGCTTCCTCTCGCCGTCGGGCGTCGACGAGTTCGGCCACCTCGACCGCCGGCAGCTGCGCGCCGCGATGACCGAGATCGCGGCGCTCGGGTCGCGGCTCATCGTTCACGCCGAGGATCCCGATCTGCTCGGTGCGGACGGCGCCCTCGGACGGGACTACGAGACCTTTCTCGCGTCGAGGCCGGCCGCGAGCGAGGCCTCGGCGATCGATGCGGTGATCGAGGCCGCGCGTGAGACCGGTGCGCGGGCGCACATTCTGCACCTCAGCGACGCGCGGTCGCTGCCCGCGATCGGTTCGGCACGGGATGCGGGTGTCGACCTGACCGTCGAGACGTGCCCCCACTACCTGACCATCGTCGCCGAAGAGATCCCCGACGGGGCCGCCGAGTTCAAGTGCTGCCCGCCCATCCGCGAGGCGTCGAACCGCGACCTGCTGTGGCAGGGCGTCGTCGACGGCACGATCGATGCGATCGTCAGCGACCACTCGCCGTCGACCGTCGACTTGAAGCGAGCGGGCGACGGCGACTTCGGCCTCGCCTGGGGCGGCATCTCGGGGCTGCAGGTCGGCCTGTCGGCGGTGTGGACCGAGGCGCGAAGCCGCGGCATCCCGCTCGAGACGATCGTGCCGCTGTTCACCACGGGACCGGCCGCGGTCGCCGGGCTGAGCGGCCTCGGCCGCATCGAGCCCGGCGCACCGGCGAATCTGACGGTCTTCGGCATCGACGACGAGGTGCGCGTCGACGCCGCGGCCCTGCGTCACCGCAACCCCGTGTCGGCCTACGACGGTCGATCGCTGCGCGGGCGGGTGCGTCGCACCTGGCTGCGCGGCACCACGGTCTTCCGGCTCGGCGACGGCGACGGGGCCTGCGACGTCGCCGGGTCCGGCGACGGCGTCCCTGACCGTGCCGACGCACGACTGCTCGCGCGGGCGGGACGCTGATCCCACCCGCGCGAGCGGTTTGTGCGTCGCGTCAGCCGACCGGCTCGGTCTTCGCGGCCGGCGCGGCGGGGCCGGCGGCCGCCTCGGCTGCGCTCGCGGTCTCGAGGCGCTGCTCGGGCTCGGCGACGCTCTTCTCGCCGCGGTACACCTCGCGGTCGATCTCATCGCTGGCGCCGGCGACGAGCATCGCGACGAAAGTGTCGCCGTTGACGTTGAGGAAGGTGCGGAAGATGCCGGCGAACCAGTCGACCGCGATCAGCAGGCCGAGCGCCTCGACGGGTAGGCCGAGAGAGGTCGCGAGGAACATCGCCACGACGGGGAAGCCGCCGGGCACCGTGATCGTGCCCATGTTCAGCAGGATGGCCAGGCCCATGCCGAGGACCACCGTGGGCACGTCGAGCTGCACGTCGCCCGACTGGGCGAGGAACAGGATGACGATCACGTAGTTCAGCACCGCGCCGTACGAGCCCATGGTCAGGCCGACCGAGAGGGTGAAGTTCGCGACCCGACGGCTGACGCCGATCTTCTCGACCGCGGTCTTCAGCACCGTCGGGAACGTCACGGCAGAGCTGGTCGTGGTCACCGCGATCATCGTCTGGTCGGCGATCTTGGCCGGCAGAAGGCCGATGTTCAGGCGCGTCCGCATCCAGACGACGACCACGAACAGCGCGAAGACCAGCACGACCCCGATGAGGTTCGCCCCGAGGTAGGCCACGCCGCTGACGACGATCGCGAAGCCGACCGTGCCCGCGAGGTTGGCGAGCAGACAGAACACACCGATCGGTGCGATGTACATGACGATGCGGATCATCGTCAGCACGATCTGCTGGATGGCGTCGAAGAAGTCGAGCACGAGACGGTTGCCGGTCTTCGCGATGAACATGTTGAGGGCGACGCCGAAGAGCAGCGAGAAAATGATGATCGGCACCATGGTGGCCGTCGACATCGCGGCGAAGATGTTCGTCGACACGAAGCCCACGACGGTCTCCTGCCAGCCGCCGGCCTCGCCCGCGGCATCCTGCAGCGTCGGATCGACGCCACCCGAGAAGTCGATGCCCGCGCCGGGCTGGATGACCGTGGCGATGCCCCACGCCAGGAGTGCGGCGACGATCGAGAACCCGATCATCCACCGGAAGGTGCGCAGCGCCATCTTGCCCATTCCCGAGCCGGTCATGGCCCCGGTGGCGACGATGACCGACGCCATCACGAGAGGCACGATCGCCATCTGGATGAGCCGGATGAACAGGTCGCCGATGAACTTCAGGTTCGCGGCCCATTCGCCGACGACGAGTCCGAACACGATGCCCAGGACGGCGGCCGCCCCGATCTGCACAGCCGGGTTCTTCAGAGCTTTCATGTCGTGCCTTCCGATCGGCCCGCCACCGGGGGCGTGGGGGGTCTCGAGGGCTTCACGCTAGAACGCGAAAACGGGGCATCTCGGTGAATTGGTAGGACCGTAACGCAGGTTTTACATGGCGTGCGCATCTCGTAACAGACGATGGAAGACTGGCGGGCAGGGCAATCGCCCACCGCCCGGCCGCGACAAGCAGGTGACTCCCGTGCCAGACCGCAACCATCCGAGCCTCGGTCCGCTCCACCGGACGCGGTCTCTGGTCGCCGACGACATCGTCGTGCACCTCGAGCGACTCATCGTGACGGGCGCGCTGGCCGCGGGCGAGGCGCTGCCCCCCGAACGCCTGCTCGCCCAAGACCTGGGCGTCTCGCGCAACGCGCTGCGCGAGGCCCTCACGCGCCTGAGCAGTCTCGGCATGATCGAACGCCGCCAGGGCAGTGGCAACCGGGTGAGCCGTGCCATCCCGCTCGCCTCGACCCTCGCGGCGGGTCTGCGCGAGGTCGAAGCCGACGTGCGCCACTCCGCCGAGTTCCGCAGCGAGATCGAGCCGCGCATCGCCCGCCTCGCCGCCCAGCGCATCGACGAGGCGCAGCTCGCGGCCCTCGACGCCATGCTCGAGGACGCCGCCCGTGAGACCGACCCCGACGCCTCGGCCAGTCTCGACATCGGCTTCCACACCGCCATCGCGCACGCGACGGGCAACCCGCTGCTGGCCACCCTGGGCGACCTCACCGCATCGTGGACGCTCGAGGCCCGGGTCCACTCCCACCTCGATGACGAGGGCCGACGCCTCTCGCACGCCGGACACGCCCGCGTGCTGGCGGCGCTCGCCGCGCACGACCCCGAGGCCGCCGACTACGCCATGCGCATCCACCTCTCCGAGGTGCGCGACGTCATCGACCGGGTGCGGGGCGGCGAGTCGGATGCGCCGGCCCGAACATCGGGCGAGGCACTCGCCTCGGACCGGTGACCACGGCCTGACGGCATCCCACCGGTCGGACCAATTCCGATCATGCCGCTATGATCGGCTCCAGCTCGAGTGGTCTTGTGCGACCCCGGCGAGAAGGGATCCCCGTGGCGCTCACGCCGACCAGCTCCGTCGCGAGCACCGTCCTGCAACCGGGCACCGGTGCGGTCGCCGGTGACCACTACCTGCCGGCCGGCCCGCGCACCGTGCTCTGGGGCCGCCTGCCCTGCGAGGCAGACGAGCCGGTGCTGCGCATCGCCTCGGGCGAGACGGTCACGATCGACACGGTGAGCCACGAGGGCCTTCTGCCCGACCAGGGGCAGGACCCCCTCGCGTACTTCACGGGCCACGGCGTCGACCCCGACGACGTGCTGCTCGACGCGATCGAGATCGCCGCGACGGTACCCCGCGACCCGGTGTCCGACGGTCCGCACGTCGTGACGGGCCCGGTGTACGTCGAGGGTGCGATGCCCGGCGACCTGCTGAAGGTCACCGTCGTCGGCCTCGAGCGGCGCGTCGACTACGGCGTCATCTCGAACCGTCACGGCCGGGGTGCGCTGGCGGGCGTGCTGCCGCGCGACGAGCTGTCGGTCAGTGCGTTCGTCCCCGTCGTCGAGCGGCCGAACGGCGTCGTCGGCACGCTACCGCTCGTCGACGGCGGAGACCGCGTGGTCGAGTTCCCGCTCGCGCCGTTCCTCGGCACGATGGGCGTGGCCGTCGCGGGCGATCAGCGCCCGCATTCGGTGCCGCCGGGATCGCACGGCGGCAACATCGACATCAACCTGCTGGTCGAGGGCACGGCGGTCTATCTGCCCGTCCAGGTCGCCGGTGCTCTCGCGTACGTCGGCGATCCGCATTTCGCGCAGGGCGACGGCGAGGTCGCGCTGACGGCCCTCGAGGCCTCGCTGCGAGCGACCGTGCGATTCGACGTCATCCCGCGCGCCGAGGCCGAGGCCGCCTTCGGCACGCTGACGGGGCCGCTCGTGCGCACCGACGAGTACCTCGTGCCGACGGGACTCGACCTCGACCTCGATGAGGCGCTGCGCAAGGCCGTCCGGGCCTCGATCGACCTGCTGCACGCGCGCTACGGCATGCAGGAGCACCTGGCGTACGCCTACCTGTCGGCCGCCACCGACTTCGACATCTCGCAGGTCGTCGACGTCGTGACCGGTGTGCACGCCCGCATCCGCGAGGCCGACTTCGCCGCCTGCGAACGAAAGGCGGTCGCCGAATGATCGACATGCCCGACGACCTCGCCGGCGCCTTCGACGCGTACGAGCAAGCGCTCTCGCTCAACGACCTCGCAGCCCTCGACGCTGCGTTCGCGCCCGGTTCGCAGACCATGCGCGGCGACGCGTCGGGGCTGCTCGTCGGGCACGACGCCATCAGCGCGTTCCGTGCCCGACGAGGCGGGGTCGGCGCGCGCACGATCGAGCGCGTCGAGTACCGACCGCTGGCGCCCGACGTCGCGCTGATCGTCTCGGTGTCGAGGTTCGCCGCGGGCGGCGCCGGGCTGCAGACGCAGGTCTGGCAGCGCCTCGACGGTCGCTGGGTGATCACCGCGGCGCACGTGACCCCGCGTGCGCAGGCATTCGACCGTTCGATCTGGCGCACGGTGGGCGATCCGCTGTATCAGGGCGCCTGGGAGGGCCCCCTCGCGGGGCTGTCGTTCGCGGTCAAAGACCTCTTCGCCATCGCCGGGTACCGCATCGGCGCGGGCAACCCGACCTTCCTCGACGGCGCCCGACCCGAGACGACGACCGCGCCCGCCGTCGCCGATCTGCTGCGCGGCGGGGCGAGCCTGCGCGGCATCGCCCGCACCGACGAGTTCGCGTATTCGATCGCCGGCGACAACGTGCACTACGGCACGCCCCCGAACGCCGCCGTGCCCGGGGCGCTGCCCGGCGGATCGTCGAGCGGACCGGCATCGGCCGTCGCCGCCGGACACGCCGACGTCGCCCTCGCCACCGACACCGCCGGATCGGTGCGGGTGCCGGCGTCGTACCAGGGGCTGTGGGGGCTGCGCACGACGCACGATCTCGTTCCTCGCCAGGGCATGCTGCCGCTCGCGCAGACCTTCGACACCGTCGGATGGCTGACCCGCGATGGAGAGACTCTGCAACGCGTCGCCGAATGGTGCCTCAGCTACGACGGCTCGGCCACCACCGAGCACCCGCTGGGCGAGTCCGAGCACGACCTGCCGTGGCGTTTCGTCGTGCCCGACGAGGCGCTGGCCGCAGCCGAGCCCGACACCCGGCGCGCGTTCGAGGCCCTCGTGACGCGGTGGGCCGCGTCATCCGAGCCGGCACTGATGTCGCGCGTGAGCATTGGCGACCTCGACGACTACCTCGACCCGTTCCGCATCGTGCAGGGAGCCGAGGCCTGGCGCAACAACGGCGCCTGGTTCACCGCGAATCCGG
>JAAIGE0100560535.1_pt1 | contig 16446 bp, 12 predicted proteins | sample 6487951 | NCBI WGS metagenome assembly JAAIGE01 (sample SAMN13974128, study PRJNA590717) | phyllosphere metagenome | biome: tomato field; feature: multiple bacterial spot infested tomato fields; material: tomato leaves; isolation source: leaves from tomato fields | host: Solanum lycopersicum ... | reverse complement strand
CGGGATGCCACGGCCCCCGCATCGCGCGGGCACCGGGCCGTGGCATCCGGGGTTCTTACAACGGACTCATCCGAAGCGACCGTTGACGTAGTCGTAGGTGCGCGGGTCGATCGGTGAATCGAACATCGCCGCGGTGTCGCCGTGCTCGACGATGTGGCCCGGCTGGCCTTGCGAGGCAAGGAAGAACGCGCACTGCTGCGACACGCGCTGAGCCTGCTGCATGTTGTGCGTGACGATGACGATCGTCACCTCTTTCTGCAGTTCTCCCATCGTCTCCTCGATCACACGCGTGGACGTCGGGTCGAGGGCCGAGCAGGGCTCGTCCATGAGCAGGACCTTGGGCTTCACCGCGAGCGAGCGTGCGATGCACAGGCGCTGCTGCTGACCGCCCGAGAGTCCGCCGCCGGGCTGACGGAGACGGTCCTTGACCTCTTTCCACAGACCGGCCGAGGCGAGCGAGCGCTCGACGAGGTGGTCCTTCTCGTCGCGTGACGCGCGGATGCCCGTCAGACGCAGCCCTGCGATGACGTTGTCGTAGATCGACATCGCCGGGAAGGGGTTGGGCTTCTGGAAGACCATGCCGATGTCGCGGCGCGCCTCGGTGAGCTTGCGTCCCGTGTCGTAGATGTCGACGCCGTCGAGAAGGACCTCGCCGGCGAGCGAGGCGGACGGCACCAGCTCGTGCATGCGATTGAGGATGCGCAGGAAGGTGGACTTGCCGCAGCCGGAGGGCCCGATCAGCGCCGTCACCTCTCCCGCGGGCATGGTCAATGAGACGCGGTCCAAGACCTGGTGGTCCCCGAACCAGGCGGTGATTCCCCGAGCGTCGAGAGTGGCCAGATCGGACGGCAAGTGCGGGAACGGGTCCAGCGGGAGAGCCGCCTGCGCGGGGCCGCCTGCGGTGGGCGGCGGGAACAAAGCGGTCGTCTGCGCGGCCGACGGGGCGGGTTCACGTCGAGCCCGGCGGCCCGCGGCGTCGCCGGCGGCGGGTAGAACGGTGGTGATGTCATCGGACATGTCGCGGTCCTCGGGGTCAGAGAAGATTGGGAAGCAGTCGCGTGAGCTGGTCCGCGACGAAGAAGCCGGCCAAGGCGGCGGCGGGCAGGAAGACGATCCATGTCTTCTGCGCACCGAATCGACGCAGAGACCACACGGCCGCGATCTCGACGGCGATGAGGAATTGCACGGCGAAGACCAGCGCCCACACCGTGCGCACGTCGGTGGCCATGGCCCGATGCGTGGGATCGAGAGTGGTCGTGGTCGTCAATCGGGCACCCGCCGGCTGCGTGTCAGAGACCAACCGGGCATCGACGTAGGCGATACCAGTCGGGATGTACGGCACGCCGCGGGCGGTCTGGAGGATGAGCCGGCTCTCGCCACGCGTCAAGTTGGGCGGTGACGGGTCGCCCGCGTAGCGCAAGCCCACGACCTCGAAGCGCTGCAGCCCCTGACCGGTGCGCACGGTGATCTCGTCGCCAGGCTCGAGAGCCGCGATCGCCGAGAACGGCCCGCCGAACGCCCCCGCCCGCCCCATCAGGACGCTGACACCGACCTGGCCCGGCAGGACGGTGTCCCGCCGGTGGCCGACGCCGAGGGCCGTCTGCGCCGAAGACGTCCCCTCGACCACGACCTCGTGGAACCTCAGACGGGGGATATCCATGATCGCCACCGGCGCCCCATCGGCGAGAAGCACGTCCTCGAACGTGCCCTCGCTGACCGGAGCTGTGCCTGCGGCGAGCTGCGCACGAAGGTCGTCCTCGAGACGCTGCTGCGACGCCAGATGCTGCACGTGGCTGAAGACGGTGACGTCGAGCACGAACATCATCACAAGCAGCAAGAGGGTCGCCACGATGCTGCGCGCGAGCGCCTCACCCGGGCTGAGGACGACCGGTCCTCGCGGAGCCGCCGGCGGCCGACGAGGAGGACGCGGCACACGGGGCGGACGCGGCGCGCGATCCCGCACCTCGGACGGCTCGACGGGGGCCGCCGGCTCGTCGACGACACTCACGCGGGCACCCCGATCGCGAGGTCGTCAGCCGCGGCATCCCGACGGGATCGCCACATCTGCACCGCGACGACGGCGATCCCCGCCAGCAGCAGCGCCGACACGATCATCCACGGGAGGACGAACACGGTGACGTCACGCGTCAGGGGACTGAGCTGGGTGCCCTCGACCTCGGCGGGCGGCCGGAAGGTCGCGTGAGCGGTGAGAACGGCCCATTGCCCGACGCCGGGCAACTCGGCCGACACCACGCGACTCTCCCCCGCTTTGAGCTGGGGAACGGACACGGCATCCACCTGCGCGACGCGGTTTCCGAACGGCCCCTCCATCCAGAAGTCGGCGGTCGCGTCGAACGTCGACTTCGAGACGTTGCGCACCGTGAATGACAGCAGAGCGGACCCGCCGAACGGATTCGGGGAGATGCGGACGTCGCTGAGCAGACCTCCGACGTGCACGACCCCGCCGAGATCGACGTCACCAGGAGCGGGTGACGGCGAAGGCGAGACGGACGACACCATCCCGGAGCCCGAACCCGTCACGGACGAACCCGTACCAGCGCTCGAGCGTCCACCCGCGCCCGTCGAGGTGCCCTTGGCGGGCGCCCCCGCACCGGCCGACCCCGCCGGGGCCAACAGACACGGGGAGGATTCCGAACTGGGCGGGCCGATGACCGTCGCCGCCATGTCCACGGCCCCGGTGGATCCGGGGGTCGGAGCCGCCGTCGGGCACGTCACGCCCTGAGCGCCGAGCGCGGGGGCGGCGCTCGCCAGCGGCGCATGACCGATGACGGCCACGGCGGCGGCGAGGACGACGGCGGACATGCGCATCACCCATCCCCGGGCGGCACGCCTCACGGCGTCCCTCCCGGTGCGCCCGACGCCACGGGCTCACGCTCGGACTCCACCTTGCGACGCGCCTCGGCCTCGGTGTACTCCACCCACGCACGCGCCCGACGGGCATCGATACGACGACGAAGACGCAGCCACCCCCACACGAGCAGCCCGAGGAGCACGACGAGCGGCAGGGCCCATGGGATGACGAAGAGCACAGTGTCGCGCGACACGCTGCGCAGTGGACCGGGGTTCAGCGCCTGGTCGTCGACCGACGGGTACAGCGTCACCGACGGCGCGAGATAAACCCACTGCCCCACACCCGACAGCGTCGTCGTGACGGTACGCGTGCTGCCGGGAAGCATCTCATCGACGTCGGACTCCACGACGCCCGAGGCGCCGATGCCGAAGGGTCCGCGCACCTCGGCCTTGAGGTGCCCGGCGAGGGCCACGTTGCCGGCGTTGCGAACCGTGAACGTGACCGTCGTCTCGCCGTCGAGGGGATTCAGGCTCGGTGCGTACGACGCCGACATGCCGTCGATCGACATGATCGGCTGCAGGTCGCCGGGCACTCGCACGTACAGGCGGGTGCCGACGCGCCGGTCCACGAGCACCTGGCCGTCGTTGGCGAGGGCGGACACGACCAGACCGGCGGCGTGGTCTCCCGGTCCCGCGTCGGCGGGAACGGCGAGGTGGAAGGGCACCTCAGTCGACGCGCCCGGCTCAAGAGCCACCGACACGGTCGGCTGACCGCCGAAGTCGATCCAGGCGCCCGCATCGATGGGGACGACGCCGGTCTCGAGCAGGCCGTACCCGCCCTCGTCGGTGTTGAACGCGTCGGTGGCGAAGACGGTATAGGTCTGCGGAGTCGAACCGACATTGGTGACGACGTAGGTGTCGTCGATCGTCTGCCCGGGGCTCATCTGGTAGCTGAAGCGCGACCGGGGCGACGTACCGTCGGCCGACAGTGGCGCCGCAGACACGCCGATCGTATCGGTGGCGGGGGCGTCCTCGGCGTGAGCAGGACGGGTCGCTGAGAGGGCGGCGGAGATCGCGGCGGCGCCCACCAGGGCGAGCGCGACCGAGCGGATCCCCCACGCCTTCGGGTGGCGGGGGGCGGGGAAGGAAGGCACGATATATCTCCGCAGAGGATGCTTGCCGCGATCGATCCGCGGCATGAACGAGGGCTGAACGCCGATCGGGCTGTCGGACACGGACGAAGGGCGGCGCCGACGGCGCCGCCCTTCGCCTGCGATCACTTCGAGACGAGCGTGAGCGTCATCTTCGAGGTGTAGGTGCCAGCCGGTGCATCGGTCGGCGCCACGAGGGTCAGATCCGCGCCGAGCTTGGTCACACCGACGCCCGAACCCGCCGTCGCGCTGGCGAAGGTCGAGGGGTAGACGGCCGAACCGGCGGTCTGGGCCGTCGCCGGGACGACGCCGGTGGACGTGGTCCCCGTGGGGTTGACCTTGGGGCCCACACCGAGGTTGGCGGCGCTGAACGTCGCCGAGTCGCTCGTGAACGCGGCGACCGTCTGGGTCAGCGTCCAGCCCTTCTTGCTGACCACGCGGTCGTCGGTCACGGTGACCTCGGGCAGGCTCGCGGTTGAGGTCGACTTGTTGTTGATCAGCTGGGCCTGACCGAACGTGGCCTTGGCACCCGCGGGCACCGAAAGCGACAGCGAACCGTCCTGCGGCGCGACCGTTGTGGCCTGCAGCGAGATGTCGCCCGAGGTGCCACCGGCCGGGGGCGTGGTGGCGCCGCCGTCGACGACCGTCGCGGTGTAGCTCCACGAGCCTCCGGGCTTGACCGTGATGTACGCGAAGGACGCGTCCTCGACGATCACGCCGTTGTTCGACGTGAACGCCAGACCGGCGGAGAAGTCGCCACCGTTGGCCTTGACCGAGGCGTAGTTCGCGCCCGCCAGGTTGTTCAGCAGCAGAGCCGGCGTGAGGACCGTCTTCTTCGCAGGGTCGTTGAACGCGTTCATCTGGCTACCGAGCCACTTCGAGGTGTCTCGTTCGCCGCCGCGGGGCGAGACGAACACGAAGACGCCGGTGGCCTTGTCGGGACCGGTGAACATCTTGTCGTAGTTGGAGAAGCCCTCGCCGACCGGGTAACCGGCCACGAGCTGGTCGAACGCGATCGCCTCGCCGTCCTTGACCAGGTTCTCGGTAGTGGCGTCGAAGATGTAGAACGGCTCGGTCGAGCCGGCGGGGATGTTCGCGGCCTGGGCGGCCGTGACACCCGTGCCGACGAGCACGAGGGCGAGGGCCGCGGCGGCGGCAGCCTTCAGGGCAGAAGTGCGGAACATGGGAATGTCTACCTTTTCTTTATTTCGATCAGCCCTGCGCGTAGGCCGCGATAGGGGTCGTCGAAGAGGGGGCGAGGAAGCCGAACTTGCGCTTGACCGATCCGGGCGCCAAGGGCGAGCTGCTGAAGTTGGTCAGGCTGGTGAGTGATGCCGAGTTGACGAGGTTCGCGAGAACCGGGTCGTACGCGGCGGAGCCGGAGTACGTGAACGTCGACTGGACGCGCGCGCGCTCGACGATCAGATAGGTGTCGCGACCGAAGGTGGTGTTGGAGTAGTAGCTCGCGTTGGGGACGAGCGAGGGAGCCGTACCGGTGAAGGGCGCGGCACCGGCGACGGGCGAACCCAGCTGCACGGTGGAGGCGGCAGCGACGGTGTTGACACCGGCGACGTTGTTGGCCTGGGCGATCCAGCTGCCGGCCGAGAAGGGGATGATCTCGCCGTCGCCGAGCACGGTGGCGTCGTTCTCGGGAACGGTGGTGTTGGTCGCGTCGGCGACGCCCGTGGGAGTCGTCACGCCGATGGCGTTCAGGAAGAACGTGCGGGTGCCCGACGACGTCTGCGGCAGACGCGGCTTGACCGTCACTCCGTCGATCGAGGTGATGGTGCCCTCGTAGATGCCCTTGAGCTGCGACGCGCTGAGCGTCGCCCAGGCCGCGGTGCCGCCCTTGTAGGCGTAGGCGACCGCGTCACGGGCGAAGGGCACGTACAGCAGGCGACCATCCGCGTTGGCCGAAGACCCGGGACCGCCGGAGCTGCGGGCGATATCCACCTGGCCGACGATGGTGCGCGCCGGGGTGAGGTTTCCGCTGACCGACCAGTTGCCCCCGTCGATCGAGCGGCGCAGGGCGTCGCGACCGGCGCCCGAGCCGTTCGGCCGGGCGAAGAAGGGGCCGTTCGACTTGGCTTGAATCGCGGCCGAACCGAACGCGTCGAAGTTGCCGATCGACTTGCCGTCGGCGAGCACGCGAACGTACGAACCGGACGCGCTGGAGCCGTTCGTGAGGGCGTTCATCGCGTCCTGGAGCGTGTCGGAGCCGACAGCCACGTAGCTGTTCGACACCGGCTCGGCCGACGCGGTCGAGGCGATGCTCACGCCCGACAGCAGGAGGCCGACGGCCGCACCGAGGGCGGCGATCTTCTTGATCTTCACGGGTTTCCAATCTGGAAGTGGTGGATGAAATGTGATTCGGGTGATGCGCGGAAGGGGAAGAGGAGACCGCGTCAGCTGAGGCGACGCGGAAGTCTGGGGATGAGGAAGACGACGCCGGCGGCGAGGGCCCCGGCCAGCAGGCTGGCCGGCAAGACCGCGGGGAGCCCTCCCACGCCGGGGTCGGCGGGGGTCTGGGCCCCGGCCAGAGCGCCCGCCACCGCACCCGAGGCGACCGGGTCGGTGGCGCTGTGGGCGGTCCCCGCACCGGGGACGGCGCTCGAGCCGGCCGCGGACGACGACCCGGCCGCAGCGGGGATGGTGCCGCGGGCCAGCGGGCCCGACGACGCGGGCGCCTTCGTCGCGGCCGGTGCGCTGGAGCGGACGAGACCGCCCTGGATGACGTTGGCGGCCACGACCGCCTGTTGGTGCCACGCGTCGGGGATCGGGGCGTACCCCACCGGCAGCTGGCCGACGCCCGCGCCCGGCTGCTGACCGTACCCCGACGCATACCGGATGAACGTGGCGTAGCTGGAGCGTGCCTTGGCATCCGACATGTACGGGTTCGCCGCCGCGTAGATCGGGAGGGTCAGGGGGTACGCCGCCGTGGCGCCGCGCGCCGAGTCGGAGCCGAAATCGAAGCTCACGGTCTGGGTCTGTGCGGTCGGCGACACCATGGCGGAAGCCGCGGCCAGCATCGAGTCCGTCGAGACGCCGGTGAACTCCCCCGCCGGGTTCTTCAGTCGTGCCGAGACGATCTGATACTTCTCGGATGCCGCACTATCCGTGAGCCCGATCACCGCCTGTGATCCCTGCAGACTCCGGGGCTCCTTGGTGTAACGCGGCGGGTTGCCGAGCTGGTCCCAGGAGCCGGAGATCTGCGCGTCCCCGCGCAGCGTGAGGTACCCCGAGGTGTCGAGGTCGTTCGTGTACGGACGCCAGCCGATGACGTTGAGCTCACCCGCCCCGCCCTTGACCGCCTCACGCTTCGTGGGGTCGGACTTGGGGAAGGTGTCGGTGGGGAGCTGGAGCGCCCCGTTCGGATTCAGATCGGGGTTGGTGGAGCTGTACTTGTTGACCCGGGTACCCCACGGGTCGGGCTCGCCGTTGAGGAAGGCCCGCGCCTCAGGGTCGGCGAGCACGTAGCTCCACATGGCCAGGGCGACGTCGGAGCGGCCCTGGGTGACGAGCATGTCGGACACGCCCACGCCCGCGATGGACTGGTGGCGCCACTCGGGGTCGTTGATGGCGAGGAAGTCCTCGTCGAAAAGCACGTTCCTCGGGTTCGTTCCGAGGTGCTTGCGGTCGGTCTCGGTCGGCAGCGAATCGACATAGGACGACGTGAGGAGTTTCGCGATGAGGCGGGGCGTGAGATTCATCGACGTGAACGGCAGGCCAGCGCGCCCCTTTTCTTCGTCGGTAGCCGTGACCGAACTGGGGAAACGATCGATGGCGAAAGCGATCGTGACGGAGGAGAGACCCACCGGGGCGTAGATCAGGTCGTCGGCCCCCTCTCCCGCGTAGGGGCGAGAGGTTAGAGCGAGTGGTGCGGACGTGCTCGCGAGGTTCGCCGCGGTCGTCGCGTCGGCCTCGTTACTCGTGATCATGTTGTAGATGTCGCCGCCGTTGGCGCACAGCGCGGGCTGCCACGAAGAAAGAGCCGCCGACAGCAACTCGCTGCCCACGACCTGACGCTCGGCGGCGCCGATGCCGCAGGTGCTGCCGAGGGGGCGGAAGTCGAGCTTCACCGCGAGGTGGTGCTTCCAGCTGTCCCAGAACAGACCGGACTGGTTGATAGACGACGACCCGTTGTCGGCCGTGCCGCGCGGGATGATGACGAGCCAACAGGATTGACCGCGAGCGGTGCCGTCCGTCGACGTGCCGGGGCGACCGCAGCCGAGGCCACGAGACTGCACCGCCGTCTGCACCTCGAACTTCGCGCTGCCCGTGCCATCGGAGCCCGAGCCTGCCCACGACACCTCGTTGGAGGTGTACTGAGAGAAGAACGGATTCTGGTTGACCGGAACGCGGGGACCGTCGACGAACTTGCCGTTCACGATGCGGTCGACCCGTTCGTTCGCGCCGTCTCGCACAGTGGAGGACTTGAAGGGGATAGCCGTCTCGCTCGGCTCGGTGACCCCCGTGCCCATCACGGTGTACGGCTTGTCCTCCGCGGGAATCTCGTACCCCCATTCGCGGGAGCTCACCCGCCCCCCGCCGAACGTGCCGCTCGCTCCGTACTGGCAGGTCGTGCGGTCGGGACGACTGGGGTCGTCGGGGTCGTCGCCCCAGCACTGCATGATCTGCAGGAAGTTCTCTCCGCCCGTCTGCTGGCTGGGAGGGGTGGAGCGTGCGGCGTTCTTCCACGAGACCGAAATGCCCTGGGCTCCGAGGCCTCGTGTCTGCGAGACCGAGACCTCGAGCTTCGGGAACGGCGCGTTCGCGGCGTCCGGGTCGTACGCCTCCGCCGTGACGGTGGTGGCGCCCACATCTGCCGTGTCGTCGGCGGATGCCGCGGGAGCGGGCAGCGCTCCGCCCGACATCGCGGTGAAAACGATGCCGGCGACAGCGGCGCCGGCCAGGACCGAGAAAAAGCCGCGGCGGGGGCGGAGGTGAGGTGCTCGAAGACGCACGGTGTCCCCTGTTCTGCGTCGACAAGGCCTGCCGACGAGTCGAAATTATGGGCGGGTTATGACGGAGGGATGAACGAGCCGTCAACGACGTCTCGCGCAGGTATTGCGTAGGGAATATCTTGAAAAAGCCCCGGTGAGAGCGTTTTCGGGCACGCCGATGAATACCTGCTCGCGCAGGTGTCCCCCGGCGAGGGTCAGCGCCCGGTGGACCGCCGTGGCCGTCGCATCAGCAGCGGCGGCACCACGATCGCCGCAGTCAGCAGGAGGGCTGCGACCGTCATCAGCACCGCGGGGGCTCCGGGAACCGGATCCGGTATCGAGAAGGGTGCGGATGCCGCGGCCCGGCCGCCGCCCGCTGCGGCCCCTGAGAGGAGGTTCCCGTTGGCGTCGTAAGCCGCCTCTGCGGAGGTCGCCGCAGGATCGGCGGCGTTCGCCGCCGAGGCCCCTGCTGCCGTCCCCGCGGAGGTGGAGGCAGCAGCGCCGGCCGCGGCGCCGCCGTCACCGGATCCCGTCACGTCGGTGTCGGTGCCTGCGGCACCGGCCGTTCCAGTGACGCACTGGTTGGGTCCCTGCTTGTCGCAGTCGGCTGGCTGGGACGCGGTCTGCGCCAGGCGGTTGTCGTCCAGCGAATCCCCCGGCTGGAAGGTCGGGTTATTGCAGGAGTTGATATCGACGGTGGATCCCTGAGCGCCCGGGATGCGCTTGATCTGCTCGGCACCCGCCTGGACCAGGTTCATCGGCAGGGGGGAGTACCCGAGCTGCTCCGCCTGCTGTTGCCCCTCGCACAGGACGTATTTCGCGAAGGCGCCGAGCGTGCGGCCCTTGTCCGTGTTGAAAGTGCCCCCCTCTTGCGTGGGGACGATCATGTACGAGTAGCTCGACAGCGGGTAGGTGCGGGGGTCGGCGTTGTTATAGACGCCGTCGAGGATCTGCGTCAGGTAATCCGCCGACGAGGCATTCGTGTTGATCTGGGCCTTGAGCATCGCGACAGCGACCGAGGACGCCGTGGGCTCGATGTAGTAACCGGCGGCGTTCAGGACCTTCGCGACCGGGAAACCGGACTTGAGCGCGTACGAGTACTCGACGTACGTGATGGCGCCCTCGCCGTAGTTCTGTCCGACGTAAGCAGCGACGCCGAGGGATCCGCTCTGCAGAGTGGCCCCGAGGTTGTCGGGGAATTGCGATGTCATGCCCGTCGTCCAGATATCGGGATGCTGCTTGCTCATCCACATCGTGAACTGGGCCGTCGAGCCCGAGCCGTCCGAGCGGGCGACGCGCTGGATCTGCTTGTCGGGCATGGCGAGGCCGGGGTTGTCGGCCTGGATCGCCGGGTCGTTCCAATTGGTGATCTGCCCCGCGAAGATCTTGGCGACCGTGGCACCGGCCAGACGCAGGTTGGTGACCCGCTTGCCGCCGATCTTGAGGTTGTACATGAACGAGGTGCCACCGGCGACGATCGGCATGTAGGCATACCCGCCCGTCGGGGGCCTCTCGGGTTGCGCGCCCTTCTCGGTCGGCTGCAACTGAAACGGGATCTCGCTGATCGCGAAGTCGACGGTGCGGTTGATGAAGTCGTTGCGACCGGCGGTCGAGCCCAGACCACGGTAGTCCACGGTCATGCCGTAGTTGGACTGCACGTTGCGCCGCCACTGGTCGAGGGCATTCTGCGACCACGTCGAGCCGGAGCCGGAGATGTTGGCGTAGGGCGCGTCGGCGGCGATGGCGGCGGGCGCCGCCCCTCCAGCGCCGACGGCACCGGCGACCAGGAGCGACGCGAGGACGCTCGCGACGATGCGGATACGGCGGGGGATCACGAGGTCTCCTGGGCGGGGTTCGGGTGGGTCGGGGACGTGATGCGGGAAGAGACGTCGACGTCGTCAGGGGGCGGGAATGCAGTGGCCTCCTCGCCGTCACCGGCGACGGCAGAGAGTGCCTCGGAGGCCGGCACGGTGGCCGGCATCAGGGCCGCACTGGCCGCCGCTGCGCTCATCACGGCGCGACGTTCGATGCGCGCCAGATCGTCAAGAGAGGCGGCCGCCCGTGCACGACGGCGTCGCGGGCTCAGCTGGCCGGGACCCTTGCCGCCGATCGCGCGCGCGACCACGAACAGCACGAGCACGAGCACGATCAACGTCGCTGCCGCGCCGAAGCCGCGGGCGATCATCGTCGGCTCGGGCGACTTGACCATGTCGAAAACCTGGAGCGGCAGCGAGATCATCGCCCCTTGGAAGGGGTTGGTGTTCATCACGGCGGTGACGCCCGAGGTCAACAGCACCGGAGAGGTCTCGCCCACGCCGCGCGCCGTCCCCAGGATCACCGCGGTAGCCAGACCGGAGCGCGAGGTCGGCAGCACGACCGTCCAGACGGTCCGCCAGCGTGATGCCCCCAGCGCATACGAGGCTTCGCGCAGATTGCCCGGCACGAGACGCAACACGACGTCGGAGGCGCGGATGATGATGGGGAGCATCATCACCGTAATGGCGAGGGATGCGGCGAACCCCGACCGTTCCTGCGTCACGAGGGTGATGACAGCTGCGTAGATGAACAGACCGGCAACGATCGACGGCAACGCGGTCATTGCATCCGAGATGGTGCGGACGAACCGGGCGAAGCGTCCGCCGATCTCGTTCATGAACACCGCGGTGGCGATGCCGAGGGGGACGGCGATCGCGAGGGCGATCGAGATCTGGATGAGCGTGCCGACGATGGCGTGGGCGATGCCGCCGGTCGTGAGCGGATCGAGGGGGCCCGCGAACTTCATCGTCTCGACGAAGAAGTTCAGGTGAGTGACGGCGTCGAACCCGCGGATCAGGGTGAACGCGACGACGAACACCAGGGCGGCTAGCAGGAGGGCGCCCGCGCTGTAGAGCAGCGCAGTCATGACGCGGTCGGCAACCTCCAGACGGTCGGCGCGCAGGATGATCAGTAGCGCGTAGATGGCGATGAACGCCAGGTAGGCGACGACGGCCCACCCGACCGCCCCCGTCATCGGCGTCAGCCAGCCGAAGAGCAGGGTCGCGACGGCGAGCGCGGCGCACAGAGCGCCGACCAGGTTGAAGCGCTCTTCGGCCGGTACTCCCCGCACCCGGCGACGCGGGCCGATCGGCTCCGTCCCGGGGTCGGGCAGGACCGTTCGTGCACGGCTGGGCGTCTGCGCCGGCGGGACCGCGATCACGCGGGTGATGTCGTCGTGCGGGGCCGCATCAGAGCGGGCGAGAGTGGCATCCAGGGTCATGTCATCCCTCGCTTTGCGCGCCGGAGCGCGATCGGGCCACGACGGAAGAGGCGGTGAAGTTGATGATCAGGGTGATCACGAAAAGCGTGAGACCCGCCGCCATGAGCGCCGAAAGGCCGAACTGGCTGGACTCGCCGTACCGCAGGGCGATCAGGGCCGAGATCGAGTTCGACCCCTTGCTCAGGACCTCCCAGTTGATGGTGAAGATGGGCGAGATGATCATGTACACCGCGATGGTCTCCCCGAGCGCGCGCCCGAGGCCCAGCATCGTCCCGCCGATGATCCCGCCGCGACCAAAGGGCAGGACGACCGTGCGGATCATCCCCCACCGGGTCGAGCCCAGTGCCAGTGCCCCCTCGCGCTCGCCGATAGGGGCCTGCGAGAAAGCCTCGCGCATCACCGACGTCTGCGTCGGTGCCACCATGAGGGCCACCACGATGCCCGCGATGAATGCCGAGGAGGTGAACTCCCCCGCGGCCGTCGTTCGTGCGCCGTCCTGGTCGGTGACAGCGAAGATCGGCACCCATGCGAAGTAGTACGAGATCCATTGGGCGACGGGGATCACCGCCGCCTGCAGGAAGAACACCCCCCACAGGCCGTACACGACGCTGGGGACGGCGGCCATCAGGTCGACGAGCGTGATGAGCGCCGACCGCAGGCGCGGGGCGGCGACCTCCGAGATGAGGAGCGCCGTCCCCAGCGCGAGCGGCACGGAGAAGGCCATCGCGACGAGCGCGATCGACACGGTTCCGAACAGCACCGCGACGATGCCGAACGAGCCCGCCTCGGGGTTCCACTCCTGCGTCCAGAAGAACGACGGCCCCGCCACGGCGAGCGCCTCGCTGCTGCGGAGTCCGAGGAACACCCCGACGGCGAGCATGATCGCGACGGTGATCCCGCCCGCGGCGTAGCAGGTGACGCGGAAGATCGCGTCGCCGCCGGAAGGGCGGGTGCGCAGCTCGCGGTGCACGAGGCGCGATGCCGGCGCCTTCGGCGACGGCTCGGCCGCGCGTAGGAGTTCGGTGAGCTCGTCAGGACCGGCGGTGGTCATGCAGCTCCCGTCCGAGGGCGCGCGCGAACGCGCGTGAAGATGGTCTCATCGGGCTTCCTGAGAGCAGCGACCGGCGGCGGGTTCCTGCCGGATCTTCCACAGCGTGGAGTCCGAAGGTGAACGACGCACCACGATCCGGCGAAGGACGCTTGGCCGCGATGTGATCGGGGTCGAGACGCTCACGGGGATGCCTCGGGTGCGGGGGTCCGCGTCGGCGTCGCCGAGGGCGAGGGCGAAAGGACCCCGGGCGCGGGCGCCTCGCCGGCGATGAGCAGAGTGATGCGCGTACCCAGCGCGACCCGTGTCGCAACGGCGGGTTCGGCGTCCAGCACTGTTCCCGGAGGCGCCGCCGAGGTCGATACGCGGCGTAGCGCGATATCGAGACCCGCGGACACCACTGTGTACTGCGCCTCGTCGGCGCTGCGCCCGCGGACGTCCGGAACCGCGATGAAGCCGCTCGCGACCGTCAGGGCGACAGCTGATCCCCCTGCGACCGTATCGCCCGGTGCGGGGGTCGTGGCCAGCACGGTCCCCGCCGCCCGGGAGGAGTCGGACGACGTGGGGGCGCCGGTGGCGTCGAGACCCGCGGCGGCCAGCACCGCTCGGGACTCGTCGAGGCTCAGGCCCACCACGTCGGGGACGCGCGTGCGCGTCGCAGGCGTCTCGATGGCGGGGACGTCCGCGCGGACCGCCGGCTCCGTCGAAACGGACACGGTCGGCTGAGCGCTGGCCGCGGGCGCGAGGCCCCCTTCCGATGCGTCGACGGGGGCGCCACGGGGGACCAGAGCGAAGACGAGAGCCCCGACCAACACGGATGCCCCTGCGAGGAGCGCCCAGAGCACCGGGGATGCTGCGGTCTGGTCGGCACGAGCGACCGGGGGTGGAGCGGCGGCGGCGAGCACTCGCGTCGCTGGGGACGGGGCATCCGTCGATGGCTCGATCGGTGAGACCGCGGGCATCGCCCGTCGAGGTGGGGCGGCCGACGCGTGGACGAGGGCCGCGCGCATTTCGGCGGCGGAGCCGAAGCGGTCAGCGGGTTCTTTGAGCAGGGCTCGCACGATCACTCGGTCGAGGTCGACGGGCACACCGCGCACGCGGATCGACACCGCGGGCGGGACCGCCGCGAGGTGGGCGCGGATGGTGTCTTCGACGCGCGCACGCACGAACGGCGGCTCGCCGACGAGCGCGAAGTGCAGCAGTCCGCCCACCTGGTAGAGGTCTCCGGCGGCGCCGACGGGGTCGCCACGCAGTTGCTCGGGTGAGGCGTACGCAGGGTTACCGACGACGTGCGGCTCCCCGAGGGCGGCGGGCCCCCCTTTTTCCGGTTCGATCTTGCTGCTGAGCAGCACGTCGCCCGCCCGCGCCGCCCGTCCGATTTCGTCGGCCAGGCCGAAGTCGATCAGACTCACGTCGGAGACACCGCCCGTGGCATCGCGGTGGACGAGCACATTGGACGCCGAGACATCGCGGTGCGCCAATCCGGCCCGGTGCACCGCCTCGAGCGCATCGAGCACCAGCTCCGCCACTCGTACCGCGTGCGGCGGCGGGAGGGGACCCTCCGCGCGAACGAGCTCGGCCAGTGTGACGCCGGGCGCGCAGGCCCACGCGGCCCACACCGTCTCGTCCGGTTCGTCGCTGACCGCGATCAGCCGAGGAATGCCGTGGTGCGCGACCCTCTGCGCCGCTTCCGCCTCGCGAAGGAAGGCCGCCCGCGATCCGGGGACGGTGGCGAGATGCGGGTGGAGGACCTTGAGCGCGACGAGTCCACCTGCCTGGGTGTCGATCGCGTCGTAAACAGACGCCGTGCCGCCCGAGCCGAGGAGCCCTCGGATTCGGAAGCGACCTTCGCTTCCGGCGGAATCCTGAGTCGTCACGGGCTCGTTCGATCGCCGCGAGGGGAGGTTCCCTTAGTCAAGGAGGTTCATCGGCTCTCGCGTGTGCCGGTAGCGTCGGCCGGATCGTGTGCCGATGTTCACGGCACGGGTGATGGTGGCCGCCCCCAGGTGCATGCGGGTCGTGCGGGCTGCGGCGGCGGCTTCGCCGGGGGATTCATACCAGCGGGAGCACATCAGCACCGGCTCGCCGTTCAGTCGCAGAAACCACCCGTGACGAGTCGACAGGTCACCGCGCAGCGTGAGAGGCGACAGGTCACCTGCCCTGGACGCGAGCATCTCGGCATCCGCCCACGCTTCATCGGGCGAGGCGTGTAGCGCGGTCCCCCGTGCAAGCTCTCGATTGTTGGTCGCGAGTAGCCGCCAGACGCCGTAGATGCCGGAACCGGGCACTCCGTCGACGGATCGCATCTGCGGCGGGCTGGACTTCGGGAGAACCCGCGCGCGAAACGAAAGCCACGACGACAGCATGGGGTCTGTCGACGAGCGGAAGGTGTCGAACACCACGCGCGCGTGCGCGGTCGGTCGTGTGGAGAGCGGTTCGCTCACGGAAGGCCCCTGTCTGACGGACCTCTGCGTCGGGGTTTCGGGTCCCCCACGCTGTTCCGCAGAGAAGAACGTCCTCCCCCCGCATGGCCGTGGCGCGAGCAGAGGGTGAACGAGCGGTTCACCACCCCGCAACGATTCGTCGTGAACTCATAAGCGACGTTCACCAGCCGGTTCATCCGGCATGGTGTCGTGCGGCGGGTCGTGTCAGCGACACACGCGCGACGGAACGCGCGTCAGGAGGCGCGCACCCCGAGGACGGACCCTCCGCGAACACGCCGCGGTGGTCGGCTCAGAGCGTGCGGCGCCCTTCGAAGGCGCGGCCGAGAGTCACTTCGTCGGCGTATTCGAGGTCGCCGCCGACGGGGAGACCGGATGCCAACCTCGTCACGCGGATCTCGAGGGTGTGCAGCAACCGGCTGAGGTAGGTCGCCGTCGCCTCGCCCTCGAGGTTGGGGTTCGTCGCCAGGATGACCTCTTGGACGGTGCCGTCGGCGAGTCGTTGCATGAGTTGGGTGACACGAAGGTCGTCGGGGCCGATGCCCGCGATGGGGCTGATGGCGCCGCCGAGCACGTGGTACAGCCCGCGGAACTCACGGGTGCGCTCGATGGCGGCGACGTCCTTGGCGTCTTCGACGACGCAGATGAGCGTCGCGTTGCGGCGGGGGTCGCGACAGATCGAGCAGCGATCCTGCTCGGAGACGTTGCCGCAGATCTCGCAGAACTTCACCTTGTCGCGGATCTCGCCGAGAAGCGTGGACAGTCGAGACACGTCGAACGAGGGCGACTGCAGGAT
>JAAIGE0100910059.1_pt1 | contig 16455 bp, 13 predicted proteins | sample 6487951 | NCBI WGS metagenome assembly JAAIGE01 (sample SAMN13974128, study PRJNA590717) | phyllosphere metagenome | biome: tomato field; feature: multiple bacterial spot infested tomato fields; material: tomato leaves; isolation source: leaves from tomato fields | host: Solanum lycopersicum ... | reverse complement strand
TGGATCGAGCGCACCTACCACCGGCGCCGCAGGCAGGCGCGCCTCGGACGCATGACTCCGATCGAATACGAGATGATCATGATCACTCAGACCGCACTCGCGGCCTGAGGCCCACTGTCACCTGCCCGTGCAGCAGGCCCGGCCGCTGTCATCGCAAGCAAAAAGACGCGGCGAGTGGAGTTGAGGTGTGCTCAAGCGAGCGGTCGAGGGCAGACCAAATGCGGACTGTCCGAATGAAGATCGGCCCCACAGTCTCAGGATCGATTTCCTTGGGCGGCAGCCTGAATGGCGGGGGTGGAGCGTGCGACGCAGTTGTACCTGGAGGGAATGGCGTTGGCGCAGGTCGGCGCCGAGGGCGGCGTGTCGGTGGGAACCGTCCGCCGAGCATTGGTTGGCAGCGGCGTTGCGCTTCGTCCACCGCTCCAAGTCAGCCCCGGCGCTCGTCGCGAGACAAGCCGCGAGCAGGGTGTCGAGCTTCAAGGTTCTCGGCTCCGGAGGACCCATGTGCTGAGCCGGTGAATCGCTGCCGGGATCGACAGGGGGCCGACGCCACGCCGCTACGCCACGGCGTCGGGGTCCCTCGCACGCGTAAATTTGGGTCATGACGGAGATCCTGGTGTATGTGCGCAACGGGTGCTGTACTCCGCCGGGTACCGCCAGTCACACGCTGACAGCGCGATGGGCGACCTGATGAGTCGCCGCGGCGGTCCAGCGGCGGCGCGCACCGCTGCGCGGCTTCGAGAACTCGGGACCCTGCGCTACTGGACGAAGCGACAACAGCGGTCTCGCCGAGAGTTACAGCGCTCCGTTCGTGGGCAGCGTCTTCGGGGCTGGCTGGAAGACCAGCAGCGTGATCTCGGGATCGCAGCAACTCTTGCCAAGCGGTCGGTGTGGCCGGCACTGTCGGCTGCCCTTCTGGTCGTGGTGTGCGAAGTCCTCGCATGGGTCGCGGCATACCTTCCCGGCCCCCTGGGCGAACTCAGCCGACGCTTTGAACCAAACTCGTACCAGACTCTCATCGGTGCGTCGGTCACCGCCACGGCTACTTTCCTCGCGCTGTTCTTCACAACGGTCGGCGTAGTGGCCTCGACTACCTACCGGTCGGTTCCCGCAGAGATCCGCACACTCTTCATCGAGGAACGCAGCAGCGTGATCTACGTCCGAGGCGTGGTGCGCGCCCTCGTGTTCGGGGTGCTCCTCTTGCTGGTCGGTGCATTCGTGCGAGAACTCAGCATGGTGAGCATAGTTGTCCTGGGAATGCTGTCACTCAACGCGGTGCTGAGGTTGATGCTGTTGGGCAACAAGCTCTTCAACTTCTTCGACCCGTCCACACTCAGCCAGGCCCTGCCTGCGCGATTCGATCGAGCACTGCGTCGCGTGACGACGCCTGCAACCGCCTCGGACAAGGCCAACCAGGTGATAGCCCACCATGAGGCCTCCCAAGTGCTTCGCCTCTACCGACAGATCACGGTGCTGCTGTCTCAGGAGCAGGCGTCAGAACCCTCCGCTTCGCGCCGCGTCGCCAACCAGCTCCTCAACATCTCAGCCCGCTATGCAAACGCCAAGGGCTCGATTCCCACAACCGGTGACTGGTGGGGAGTCACACCGTCTCACCCGAACTGGCTCACTCTGGACCACCATCGCCTGAGCATGGCACTGGCGACATCGACCGGAGTCACACCCGCACTGGAGCCCGATCCGCTCTGGGTGGAACGAGGAATCACAGATGCCCTGAACCGGCTTCTCACCTCACTGATCCGAGACGGGCATGATGCGACCGCCGTAGAACTCGCCGATCGCGGCAGTCCACTCGTGAAGCTACTTGGCTCCCGTTTGCAAATCGAGGAAGCACTGCTGTTCGCGAAAACGTTCACGGAGGCAATGGTCTACGCCGTGGATGACGACAAGAAGCAGCCAGGCGGCGGCCAGCAGGTACAACTGAATACTCTTGCGGCTGCGGAGCGCAGTATATCCTCGATGACTGATCTTTGGCTCGGCTATGTGCATGCGGTGCGGACTCTCGCCGAGGATGATCTCGCCAGCGCGTTCGACAGCGCGGTAGCCGACCCCGCGCCGCCGTCGGAAGTGGTCTTGCCGCGGCCTGTCGTCGTCCAGCTCGCGAAGATCGCCGCCAGTCTGGAACGTGAACGAGAGGCCGAAGGGCAGCTCATTACGCCAACGTGGTGGATACACCATTTGTGTGCTCGCGAGTTCGCGAGAGCGGTGCTCAGTAGCTATCTCACCCTCATCCGCGGCATCGAACCGCAGCTGACTTCGCTCATTCAACATCAGATCGACGAGGGCCGATTCGCCCATGCTGCGGTGATGGTCATCTCGGCGCGCGAGCTGGTCTCGAAGATGCGGTCATATCATGCCTCGATTGACTCTGCGTTCACACGCCTCAGCAGACTGCGGCACGCCGAGACCGCTGACGAATCCTGGCCCGAGGCGCCCGACGGCACGGCGTTCACACAGCAGCTCGATGAGGATCTTCTGCGCCAACTCGCGGCATGTATTCCACACTTGCACGAGCCCTCGCACAGCTCGGATCAGCCCGACCTGTTCGGTCAGACTTATCGGATCCTGGTCGATTCAACGTTCGACGCCATCCTTGCCGGCCGTGAGGATGTAGCGCAGAAGCTGTTCAGAGTGGTCTTCGTTGAGACGGATGCGGTGCGGGAGCGGCTTCGCGCAGATTTGAACGATGCGTCGGGAGATATGAAGTTCATCTGGATCGTCGAACCGCTGGTGACGCTGGTAGAACTCAGCGGCTATGCGCTTCTCATGCAGGAGCTGGATGGTGCCGGCATCTGGGAAGACGTTAGGGAGATCTGGAACGCGTCGATCGCGGCCAGCGCCACCGGGGCGCTAGCGCAGAACATTGTCGACATCATGATCGGCCTGGAGTCCACACCGTCGGCGATAGCAGGGGGACTTGCTCGGACCTCGCGACAGCAACGGCTCGGTCATCTCTTCGCAGAACGCGGTATCGCGGCGCCAGAACGTGGCCTGATCCGCTCTCGACGAGCCCCGATACCTCGAGCACACGCCAGCGCGATCATCACTGCGTTCGCCCGGGAGCGAGTGAGTCTCTCGTGGGATGCAACTGACCTGTTCATCGCCGAGTATTTGCGAGGGCACCTTGATGCGGATGCAACGTTGCCTCGTAACACGACGATGCTCCTCGATCAGCTCGAACGAATCCGTGGGGAGGGGAACCCTCGTGGATGATGACGAGCATGACCAGCTGATCAGCACGCGGTCGTCGCGAGCCGTGTACGACGAGACGGTCGAAGATGACCCCGCTCTGACCGCGCTTCTGGACGATGACGAAGACGAGAGCTTCTACCTGCGAATGCTTTCCGATGACCTCAGCCACGTCCTTCCCTACGGGAGGGGACTCGATAACGGCTTCACCGTGACCGTCCAGGCAGACGACGCCCAGGTCGAAGATCTGATCAGGCAGGCGCTGCCGTCCTTTTACGGCCCCGCGCGGACCCTGCGCGACGGTGTCCGCACGTTCGTTGAGGACGCCGTTCAGACAGTGCTGTTCGGTCCCGCCACGTACGAGATCGACTACCTCTGCCCAGCGGACAACCGTGATCAACCTGTCGCCTTCAGGATCGAACGAGTCGAGTCTCGAACACTCTCCGAACGCGAGGGCAGGGTGATTCAATACGTTCCCGCTGCCCTTAGCGCGCTCGCGACCCCGGATGGGCTGCACTACCTCCCACTGGAGAGCGAGAATCTCGTCCGCATTGACGTCGATCCTGAAATGCGCAAGTTTCTGAGCAGCATCATTACCGTCCTTCGCGCCGCTGCGGCTGAGCAGTTCGTGCCTGTTGACATGCTCACGAATGCAGGTGCGGCTGGCGCCAGTTTCAGCGTGGAGGAGCACCGATCCGCGACTCAAAGGCTGCTCCTGAGCGCAACAAGAGAGATCGGTTGGTCCGGTCGCAATCTGTTCACCGACGAGATGCTTGAGCCCTACGTGTTATGGCGCGAACTCCGATTCCGCCGCTTCCAGCTACGATTCCGTGACGCAGCACTTGCAGGCTTGCAGGCGATGATCACGAAGGCAGGACAGCGACTGGGCTTCAAGGCGGAGCTAGGGTATTCGGGTTTGATCAGTCTCGGCGATATCGAGCAGGCAGAGTCGGATCTTCGTACTGGTGCCAGGTCTCTTTCGGCGATCTACCAGAGCGTTTAGGCATCTGCCTCACACGTCCCCCTGGTGCGTGTTGTGCGAAACGGCCGGTGATCGTGACGTCGTGGGTTCGACTCGCGTTAGGTCTTGCTTGCGGAATGGCTACTGGCGCCCAGGACGTGCGGGCCAGGGAGTCGTGGGCGACGCGAGTTTCCGACGGCCCTTCTCTACACTGGTGCGCGGCGGCGGCGGCTTGGGGTGTCGTGGACGGGTAGTTACGATTGAGCTCGGCGCTGCGGTAACCGACGTCACCTCGGCCCAGACGCCTCGCGGAGAGTGTTGTTGCGCGAGCCAACATCTTGAGGGGGCTTTCAGTGTGGATCACGGGGGATGTTGAGATCCCGCAGCCGGTTGTCGATGCGCATGCCGAGGGCGACTTGGTCTTCTTCGTTGGGGCTGGAGCGTCTATGGGCCCGCCGTCGAAGCTGCCCTCGTTCGAGGGCCTCGCGAAAGCCATGGCTGAGAAGGCGGCGGTGCCGTTCTCGAAGGAGGGAGGGCTCGACTTTTTCCTCGGTTTGCTTCCCGAGGGATTCGACACCCGACGCCACGTGCGCGACGAGATCATGAGCGGAAATCCAAAATTCAATCCCATCCACACTGCTATCGCGCAGCTTGCGGCGACGAGTGGGAAGTTCAGGGTCGTAACGACCAACTTCGACCTGCATCTCGAAACTGCTGCCGCCGCCGCTGGCGTCAGCCCCGTTGATGTCTGGCACAGCCCAGCACTGCCCATCGGTTCCGACTATGCCGGCCTCGTGTACTTGCATGGTTCCGTCCGTCGCCCGCCCGAGGAGCTGATTGTCACGGATCGTGATTTCGGCCGCGCCTACATCACGGAGGCATGGGCTACACGGTTCCTGCTGCCGATGTTCGACAAGCGCACGGTGGTTTTCGTTGGTTACAGCCACGAGGACACCATCATGCGGTACCTCGCGCTCGGTCTCCCCTCAAACACCCGCCGATACGCTTTCACGAATGACGCGGACGACCAGAAGTGGGAACGTCTCGAGATCACTGCCATTCCGTACACGCTCCGGGGTGAAAACGACCACAGCAACCTCGAAGACGCGCTGACCACCTGGGCGCAGCGCGCCAGAATGGGAGCGCTCGAGCATGACGCTCGGGTTCGGGAGATCATCAACGGCGACTCAACGACCCTCCCGCTACCCGAGCGCGACTACCTGATCTCCCAGATCAAGACCGAGGAAGGAGCCCGTCGGTTTGCCGCGAGTACGACCGAGCATCGCTGGTTGCGGTGGCTCGAAGGCACCGACATCTTCAAGGCTCTCTTCCGAGGCGGTCCCACCGCCACCTCGAGTAGCGTCCTCGCGCACTGGTACTCCACCTTCATCGAGAACCCAGAAACGAGCGATCTCGCGCTCCACACAGTGCAGCGCCTCGGACGACGATTCTCCGATGAGCTCCTCTTCTCCGCTTCGCTCGCGACGGAGGCACTCTTTCGCCTCAATCCCGACCTCGGCTCACGATGGCGAGTGCTCCTAATGACCTCTATCGAGGGGCGTACCGCCCCCGGCGATCCGGGTTCCGCGCTCCGTTTCGGACGCGGGGGAATGTCGAACACACGTGCCGCCGTCCGATCCGTGTTGCGCCCCTACCTCGTGCTGGAGCAAGGATGGTTCCCGAATAGCGACAACAACTATCCGCCGAGCGCCGACCTCGGATGGCCCGCGAAACCGCGGGAGCTGCACAAGATCGTCACCGAGCACGCGACATCTGCGGAATCTCACGATCCTCGAACCCTCAGCTTTTTTGAAGAGGCGCTCCATAGCGCCTACGACCTTGTCGCCGCATACAACGGCGCGACTGAACACGCCAGCTTCCGCTTCAGCAGAAGCCGGATAGAAGACCAGCCGCAGAATCGCATCCACCACATCGACTCCATGATTGACGGCCTCCGCATCGTCGGAGAACGTTTGCACCACGACATGCCTGATCTGCCAGATCGGTGGTGGCGGTTCGACCGCGTCCTGTTCCGCAGACTGGCGCTCCATCTCATCGCCGAGGACACCAACCGTTCCTCGGACGACAAGGTCGCCTGGCTGACGGACAGACGGACGATTTTTCTCAGCGGCGTGAAGCACGAGGTGTTCCGAATCCTCGCCGACACGGTTGCTGAGGCAAGCGCCGCTCAGCGGGCGGCCATACTCGAAGAAGTGCGTTGTGGTCCGCAGTTTCCCGCCGACGTCGAAAACGTGGAACGGCACGTCGCTTACAGCAAGTTCAACGTGCTGGTCTGGATCACTCGCGCGGCACCGGAATGGGCTGAAGCGGCAGCCGAACTCGCCGCGATCCGAGCCGAGTACCCCAACTTCGCGGAACGAGAAGCGCCCGACCAAGACTTCACGATCAGCACCGGTACCTGGGGTGGGGTGCTCCCGATGGAACCTAACGACTTCGTAGGCATGGTCACATCGGACGGGGCTGACGCTGCTCTAAGTTCAGTGCTGGTTCGCGACTATTCCGAGCGCAACTTCAACGAGCCAACCTGGGACGATGCCCTCGATTTGTTCGGCCGTGCGGCCCGCGAAGACCCTGCATCCGGTCTCGAACTGCTAGAAGCGCTGCACACCATCGACGACGACAAGCATCAACAGATTCGGAACGCGATTGTGTCGGGCTGGGCTGAGGCGGTCATAGATGAGGCGGTGAGGCTTAGAATCATCGAGGCGCTCTCCGAGGACGCACCAGTCGCCGGCTCTCCCCGGCCGGTGGCACAATTCTTGCTCGGCCAGATCCGCCAGATCGTCGACTCGGGTGAATCAGCCTCCGCCGACAGCTTGCGAGACCTTGCACAGCGCCTTCTCGCGAACAGCGAGAGCGACGAGAACGGGTTTCCCGCCGAATACGACGGGTTGATGCTCGCTCTGAACTCATGGCCTGGCGAACTCGCGACGTATTGGCTGACAGAGATCGACCGACGCTGGCGCAGCGACCGCGACGGCTGGGGTGGGCTGAACGCCGACGAAGCCGCGGCACTACGGACATTGCTCGCACTTCCGAACCTGGCAGCTGCTACCGCTCCCGCCATAGCCCGCGAGCTTTTCTTCCTGTTCGCCGCCGACGAAGCATTCGCCACCAATAGTGTGATCCCGCTGTTCACCGACTCAACCACCATGGTGGGGGTCTGGAAGGCCTATCTCTATGGGCCGCGCATCAACGACCGGATGCTGCAGAACGGCATGTTCGACGCCCTCTTGAGCATGTGGGATCGGCTGTCCGACCTTGACGATGAACCGCTGATCCGGCGATTTCTGTCGCTGGCGGCGTCCATCGCCACACACGCGGGAATCACAGAGGCTGAGCGCAGGCAGTTGTCCTTCACCAGCGTCACCGCTCAGGGCGGCGTGCATGCGCCGCGCTTCGCCGAGGAGGTCGCCGAGGATCTGGATTCTGGTGCCGAAGACCGAGAGACCGCTTGGGAAAACTGGTTGCACGGTCACCTGAAGAATCGCCTGAACGGTGTCCCCCGGGACCCCGACGCTGCGGAACTGGCTGCGTGGGCCGACGTCGTTCCCCTTCTCGGAACGCGCATCCCCGAGGGGATCGCGACCTTCCGCGGACGCGCGCCAGCGATGAACCCGGACAACCTGAGCATCGACATTCCCACCGAGGCGCTCAACGCGCACGGATCGGCAATAGTTGCGTTCTTGGCAGAGCGGGTCGCGAACTCTGAACCTGGCAACATGATGCTCGCCTACCAGCTTCATGAGCTAATTGAGAGCCTCAGTGAGTCCCTTTCCCCGGAAGCGCTCGCCCCGCTTGTGGCCGCAGCTCGAGGAAAGGGCTACTTGCTTTCCGAACTCTGACAGCACCCTGTTGCACCGCCCGCGAACGACCAGTCCATCCGTCCAGCAAGCGATCGCTAGGGAAGGATGGCTGAGCGTGCGTGGTGCGTCCAGTGCGCGTCTACGCCGTTCGATGCTTTGCGCGATAGCGGCTCCCTATGCGCACGACTAGCGACGCTTCGCCGGGTCGAGGTTTCCGAACTCGCTGCGCCGTATGTCAACTTCCCATGCCCGAACGACTCCGCGCAGCTTGACATCGCGCGCTGGCCACAACGGTGACCGGAAGTCCTCCGAAAGGCTGTCATCAGTCGGTACTCATTCCGTAGAAAGACCGCCATGGGAACCGCGAAAGCACGCGGACTCTCAGTTATCCGCCACTCCATCCGGATCCCACTCGAGCCCGTCAATTGTTCTTGGCGCGAGTCCGAAGCCCGACCCATCAGGAACCCATCTAGATCACCCGCCACCAACCGGCTAACCTCGTACCAAGCGAACCGCCCGGCTCCCTGTAAACACAAGGGAATCCGCGAGTTCCCGAGACGATCGGCGGAGACCGGAAATGGACGGGATCCTCCAAGGGGTCTCAGGTTCAAAGCCTGTGAGCCCGATCAAAAGGGCTTTCTGCGGAGTCCGATTCATTTTCTAGCGCGAGGACTCCCGGGTCTTAACTGACCACGAGAGCTTAGATACCAGCTCGGGGCCTACCGTGAACAAGCTAGCGAGCGAGTGGACCAATTGGGACTGCTGAAGGTTCCGGTGACTCGTGACCTGTGGCGACGGATGTCGCCACTGGAAGGATGGGAATCATGCCGAGGGCGTATCCGAAGGAGTTCCGGGACGATGTCGTCGCGATCGCGAGGCGGCGTGATGCGTCATTTGCGCAGATCGCGAAGGACTTTGGGATCTCCGAGTCTTGTGTTCAGAACTGGGTGAGGAAGGCCGAGATCGAGGACGGTGCCCGCCCCGGTGTGAAGCAGGCCGAGGCTGACGAGACTCGCGAGCTGCGAAAGCGGGTGCGGCTGCTTGAGCAGGAGAACGAGGTCCTGCGGCGGGCCGCGGCGTATCTGTCGCAAGGGGTCCTGAAATCCCCAAAATGATCTACCCGCTCGTCCGCGAGCTGGCCGCTGCGGGCGCCCCGGTGAGGGTGCCGGTGGTGGTGACGTGCCGGGTGTTGAAGATCGCGAAGCAACCCTTCTATCGGTGGCTCCAGCGGCCGTTCTCCGACCGGGATTGGGACGAGGCGCAGCTGACCGATGCGGCGTTCGACGCGCATCGGGAGGCGCCGACGTTCGGGTATCGACTGATCGCGGACGAGCTCGCCGATGTCGGGTTCGAGGCGTCGGAGCGGCGGGTGTGGCGGATCTGCCGCAATAACGGGATCGTCAGTGCGACGTAACGGCGCCGACGAGGCAAGAGCGCGAAAGCCGGTGTGCCGGTGCATGACGATCTCGTGCAGCGCCGCTTCAGCGCCGAGGAGCCGGACCGGTTGTGGTTGACGGACATCACCGAGCACTGGACCGGTGAGGGCAAGCTCTACTGCTGCGCGATCAAGGACGTCTTCTCCGGCCGGATCGTCGGCTACTCGATGAGTGACCGCATGAGCGCCGACCTCGCGGTCGCCGCGCTGCGCATGGCGATCCAGCGCCGGCGCCCAGTCGGGACCACCGTTCATTCGGACCGCGGGAGCCAGTTCCGCTCGCGCCGTTTCGTCCACGCGCTCAGCAGCGCGGGGCTTGTCGGGTCGATGGGTCGGGTAGGTGCTGCGGGTGACAACGCGGCGATGGAGTCGTTCTTCGCGCTGCTGCAGAAGAACGTCCTCGACCAGCGCTCGTGGGCGAGTCGGCAGGAGCTGCGGCTCGAGATCGTGCGCTGGATCGAGGCGGTCTATCACCGGCGCCGACGTCAGCGACGCTTGGGGCGTTTGACGCCGGTCGAGTTCGAGACGATCATGACCGGGCAGGTCGCGTCCGCGGCCTAAGACGAAGAGTCACCGGAACCTTCAGCAGTCCCAAGCGACGGCCGGCTCTTTCCCTTTGGTCGTGAAGGGCCAGAGACTCGCACCTGCGAGCAGGTGGGCCCACGCCGCGCGAGGGGCCCCCGGGCGACGCGAAGCGGCGTTCGGGGGAGCCGGTGGGGACAAATCCTGTCAGTCCGACGACAGCCCTGGTGAGAGGTGACTCCCACCAGGGCCTCGTCGTTTCCGCAGTCCTCGTCGCACGTGCCGCTGCAGCGGGCTCGCGACGCCGTGTCGGCTGCCTCGCCCCGATGTGCGCCTCGCCTCCGGCCTCTCTGCAAGCCGGCCCGGGACCCCGGGGGTCAGCGCAGGAGAAAGTCGAGCAGGCGGTCCGCTCGCTTGCCGAAGGGGGCGTGCAGCAGGTCGAGCAAGTTGTGGCGGCCCTGCTCGTGGATGCCCTTGGGGTGGCTCAGCGTGCGGAACCCCTCCTCGCCGTGGTACTTGCCGATGCCGCTGTCCCCGACGCCGCCGAAGGGCAGGTCGTCCTGGGCGACGTGGGCGATGGTGCCGTTGATCGTGACGTTGCCCGATGTGGTGCGGTCGAGGACCTTCCGGCGCTGCGCGTCGCGCGGTCCGAAGTAGTAGAGGGCGAGGGGCCGGGGACGCGCGTTGACGTAGGCGATCGCCTCGTCGATGGTGCGGTAGGTGAAGACGGGGAGGATCGGGCCGAAGATCTCCTCCTGGGCGATCCTCATCTCGTCGGTCACATCCAGGAGCACTGTCGGAGCGAGGGTATGCGGGCGGAGGAGGGCGTCCTCGGGTCGTTCCCCGACCTGGATGACGGTGGCACCGTGTGCGGCGGCGTCATCGATCAGGCCCTGGAGGAGTGCGTGCTGCTTGTCGTTGACGATGGCGGTGTAGTCCGGGCTGTTCGGCCCGTCGGGGTAGAACCGCTTGACCAGGGAGTCGTAGCTCGAGATGAACGTGTCGAGGTCGTCCTCGTGCACCAGGGCGTAGTCGGGGGCGATGCAGGTCTGCCCGCCGCTGAGGAGCTTGCCGAACACGATGCGCTCCACGGTCTTCTCGTTCGCCGACCCGCGGGCCACGATCGTGGGTGACTTCCCGCCGAGCTCGAGGGTCACGGGCACGAGGTTCTCGCTGGCCGCGCGCATGACGGACTTGCCGACCGCGGTGCTCCCGGTGAAGACGAGGTGGTCGAACGGCAGCGAGGAGAACGTCTGGCCGTCGCCTTCGGTCAACGCGACCTGGTCGGGCGTGAAGGCCTCGGCGAACATGGTCGCGATGAGGGCATTGGTCCACGGGGTGAACTTCGATGGCTTGAGCATCACCCGATTGCCTGCGGCGATCGCCGTCACCACGGGCGCGAGCGCGAGATTGATCGGGTAGTTCCAGGGGGAGATCACTCCGACGACTCCGAGCGGCTGATACTCCACCCGGTTCCGTCCGAAGAGGACCGAGGCGTCGATGCCGCGGCGCTGAGGCTTCATCAGGCCCCTCAGGTGCTTGGAGAGGTAGTCGATGGCGTTGATGACGCCGACCACCTCCATCAGGGCCGTCTCCTGCCGCGCTCGTCCTCCGAAATCGCGGTCGATCGCGGCCTCGATGTCGAGGCGGTGGGCGAGCATCGCGGCGCGGAAGCGCTGCAGGTCCGCTCGCCGCTGCTCCAGGGACGGGGAGCCGTCCCTGAGATAAGCGGCGCGCTGCCTGTCGAGCACGTCGGTGAACCGTTCGGTGTCTGCATCCGATCCGACGGACGCGGTCATGCTCTTCATGTCTGCTCTCCTCGTGTGGTCAGCGGGTGGTGCGGGTGATGCGACCGAACACCTGGGTGGTGTGACGGCGGGTCAGGAATCGGGAGCTCAGCGAGATGGTCTTGTTGACGACCCCGGACACCACGCTGGGCGGCGGGTTGCGCCGATCCAGGGTGCGCAGCGCGGTGCGCACGACCTGTGCGGGGGTCTGCATGGGGGCGCCGGCGCTCATCTCCTGCGATCCGGCGACGTCGAAGAACTCCGACTTGGTCGGTCCGGGGCTCACGGCGAGGACCTTCAAGCTCGAGCGGGCGTCGCGGGTCTCCTGCCACAGGGCCTCCGTGAACGTCAGCACGAAGCTCTTGCTGGCCCCGTAGACGGCCGCCGTCGGCCATGGCTGATACCCCAGGAGGCTCGCGATGTTCACCAGTACGCCCGTCAGCTGGGGGAGGAACGCGTGAGTCAGGTCGACGAGGCTCGCGATGTTCAGGGTGAGCTGCCCCTGCAGCCGATCCGGATCGTCCTTCGCGAACGGGTTGTGCGTGCCGAAGCCGGCGCAGTTCACGAGGCTGGTCACCGTCAGACCGCGCGTACGGAGCTCCTCGCGCAGCAGGCGCCCAGCATCGGACGTGCCCAGATCGAAAGCGACGGGAGTCACCGTCACGCGGTGCTTCGCGCTGAGCTCCGCCGCGAGCGCTTCCAGGCGGTCGGTGCGACGCGCGACGAGGACGAGGTCCGAGCCGCGCGCCGCGAGCTGGCGAGCGAACTCGGCACCGATGCCCGAGCTCGCGCCGGTGATGAGTGTCGTGTGGTGGGTGTAGTCGAAACCGGCCATAGCGACACTCTACGCACAAAATGGCACTGCGTGCCACCTTTGTCTCGTGTGCGCTAGCCTGGCGTCATGCAACCTCTCGACCTCCGTGCTCGAACCCGTCTGGCAGTCCGTACGGACATCAGCAACGCCGCCATGGGGCTCTTCCTCGAGCAGGGGTTCGCGGAGACGACGATCGATCAGATCGCCGAGGCGGTGGCCATCTCCCGCAGGTCCTTGTTCCGGTACTTCACGTCGAAGGAGGACATCGCCGTCGCCAACGTCACCGAGCGCGGCCATGCCGTGCTGGCCGCCCTGCAGGCGCGCGACGCGGACGAAGGGCCCTGGGAGGCGCTGCGGGCAGCGGTGTTCCACGCCGAGGGCTTCGGCCCGATCGCGCCGACCGACGAGACGCTGAGGATCTCGCGGCTGCTGCGCGACAACCCGTCGTTGCAGGGTTTCCGACTGGAGAAGCAGAAGCAGTGGCAGGAGCTGCTGGCGCCCGAGATCGCGAGGCGGCTCGAAGGCGTCGAGGATCCGGAGTCCGCGGCACGAGGCATCGTCGCGGCCGCACTGGCGTGCGTGGACGCGGCCGTCGACATCTGGGTCGCTCGCGGCGGAGAGGGCGACGTGATCGGCATCTTCGAGAGCATGGTCGCCGCCGTCCGTCACTGACACGGGTGGCGTCCATCGGGCCCGGTGGGTCGTTCCGGAACGGCGCCGAGGGCGGTGACGGGCCGCATCGGTCGACGCGGTGAGCGCTCAGCGCAGGCTGTGCCGCCGTCGCCGGACCCCCGTGACCGCGGTCAGACCCACGAGAGCCAGGATCACCGCCGAGGCGAGCGCGAGCGCAGCGGTGGCGAGGACGTCGGCGAGCGTCCCCGGTGCAGCCACGGCCCAGCGCAGCGCGTAGGACGCCAGCGCGCCGGCCGGGAAGGAGAGCGCCCAGAAGCCCAGGTGGAACGGTCCTCGCAGTGCGGTGGGCAGGATGAACGCCTGCATCGCCAGGAGGAGGGTCACGATGCCGGCCACTCCGATCTGCAGGGGATCGACACGGCCGTCCTGCAGCGCGAACCAGGCCAGGCCCGCCGTCACGGGAGGGGTGACGAGCACCGTGAGCGTAGGGCGAAGCGGTGCGACGAGCGGAGGCCCGTGGAGGAGTCGGATGAAGATGGCGCCGCCGAGGGTGAACCAGTAGAAGCCACCGACGGCTGCTGCGGCGAGGCCTGCTTCGTCGTAGCCGACCGCGACGAGCGTCATGGCTGCGATGAAGGGCCCTGCGATGACCGGGAGGGAGTAGCCGGGATGCAGGTCCTCCAGTCGCAGCCGTCCGCTGAGCCAGAAGGCGAGCATCTGCGCGCACATGATCGTGAGGATCGCCACCCAGAGGATCGTCGAGAGCTCGCCGAACGCCGGCGGCAGGAGGGGTGCGTAATGGGCGGTCAGGAGGAGTGCGATCACCGGCACGTAGGCCGGGAACGGCCCGGAGACCGGGTGGCGGATCTCCTCCATCAGCTGCCGGACGCGATCGGCGTTGACCGGCAGGCGCGCGACCACGATGACCGCCCACCAGCACGCGCTGATGACGAACAGCACCTCCGAGACGGTTCCGGTGAGGCCGAACGTGAGGCTGGCGAGGCGCCATGCGCTGCCGAGACCGGCGAAGCCGAGCGAGATGCCGAGGGATGAGTAGGGCAGGCGAGGAGGGTTCGCGGCGAGGTGCGCTGGGGTGGGGGAGCTCGGTGCAGCATCGCCAGGCGGCAGGTTCATGAGGAGCGTCGTTCCAGAGTGGTGGTGGGGGAGGCGGATCGGATGCCCGCGGTTCGGGCCGTCCGTTCAGCGGGATCGGTGGCCGCCGTCGAACGGGTCGGAGCCCGTGCCGTCGGCATCGAAGGGCGGGTAGGCGTTCTGCCACCGTTCCACCGTCGAACCGCCGCGCTCGTCGAGGCGCAGATCGATGGAGCCGCAGTTGGCCAGCGGCGCCGATGCCGCGGAGACGGTGGTGAGGTTCGAGGCGCGGGACCCGACCCAGACCCTCATCGCGACGCTGTGGCTGACGACCACCACGGTGGCGTCCGCGGCGTGACGGGCTCGGATCGCGGCGATCGCCGCGTCGTAACGCTCGAGCACTTCGGCGCCGGTGCGCCCGCCGGGTATCCGGGCCAGCAGATCGCCGGCGACCCACCGATCGATGGCGCTCCGATATCCAAGCATCGCGGAAGCGGTCGCGGCGCCTTCGTCGTCGCCGGCTTCCACCTCCTGAATCCCCTCGACGATCCGCACGGAGGACTGCAGCGAACGGGCGAGCGGATACGCGGTGCACTGGGCGCGGAGCATGGTCGAGGCATAGGCGGCTGCGACGGGCGTGCCGGCGAGCGTCGTGGCGAGGGCCTCCGCCTGCTCGCGGCCGAGCGGGGTCAGCTGCGGCCCCGGCACGACCGTGGACAGCATGCCCGCCGCGTTCGCCGCCGATTCGGCGTGCCGGACCAGGAGCAGCCTCATCGCTCGTTCCACCCGGTGGGAGCCTGTACGGGCCGGCGGCGCCTCAGGAGCCGTGCGATCGGCGACACCATCCCGTTCGGCGCGGACGACGCTGCGGTCGGCCGGGGCTGATGGCCGAGCGCACCGAGCCCGGCGCGGCCGTTCGGCAGCGCGGTCGTCCCGTGCTGCGGGGCATGCGCTCCGACGGGCCCCTCCAGGCGTTCAGCCGGGCGGATGTCGAGCGCGGGATCCGAGCCGCGGCCCGCCGGGTGGCGAGCGGACCCTGTGCCGATGCCGGGGCTGGCCCCTCGGATCATCGAGCACGGCGTGATGGCGTCATGGGAGGGCACTCTTGCATGATAGGGCGATATTGGCACGCAATGCCAATAGTGACCCGATGTTGCGGCGGTGGCGGTGGTGACCGCAGCGGAGCCGTTCGCCTGCCGAAGCAGGGTCGGCATCGGCGCAGTCACCGACGGGGTCCTCCTCCAGCACGGAGTCGAGGCCACCACGGCTGCGTGGCGACTCCTCTGCAGATCAGGAGAGCCTGAGCACGTCGCGCGCCACCGGCGTCGCGCGCGGCCCATCGCCGCGGGCGAAGTCCGCCCAGACCGTGCGGACGGCGGTGCCGACGCGCCGCAGCTCGGCGAGGTCGGCGCCGCGGTAGGGGAGCAGCGTGGTGGCGAGCTGCTCGGTGCCGAAGACGAACGGCACCTCGATCGCGTGCGACGAGCGGTAGCGGTTGCGGCGGGCCGCCCAGGTGAAGCCGTAGCGCACGGCGTGGCCGCCGGCGGCGCGGTAGGCGCGCACGAAGCGCCGGGCCGGGGCCTCGTAGACGAGCTGCGTCATGAGCGCGCTGAGCGCGGTGGCGAGGGGACGTCCGACGATCGGCAGGGACGCCAGGCGTTCCAGGGCGGGCACCGCGGTGAGGAAGAGGTTGGTCTCCTGCGCGGTCGTGCCGATGAGCAGGGGGATGTCCGCCGCGACCGAGGCCCAGCGGCGGTGCACCTCGCGCTCCGCGGGCACGGGAGCGTGGCCGTACTGGATGCCGAACGGCATCAGCGAGGGCATGCCGAAGGTCGAGCCCGCCTTCAGCACGGCGGCCTGCGCTGCGACGACGTCGGCGATCGGGGTGTCGGGGGTGAGGTCGCGGCTGGCGGCCAGCATGGCGGCGCTCATGCGGGCGCGGCCGCGGGTGACCCCGAGCGGAGCGCTCTGCACGATGGCGCGGGAGAAGAGCTGCCGGGCGCCCTCGGTGGCCATGAGGTGGAGCACGGCGTCGCCGCCGGCGGACTGCCCGAAGGCGGTCACCCGGCGCGGGTCGCCGCCGAAGGCCGCGATGTTGCGCTGCACCCACCGGAACGCCTCGAGCTGGTCGAGCAGGCCGAGGTTGGCCATCCGCTCTCCGCCGCCGCCGAGGTAGC
>JAAIGE0101026147.1_pt1 | contig 16459 bp, 14 predicted proteins | sample 6487951 | NCBI WGS metagenome assembly JAAIGE01 (sample SAMN13974128, study PRJNA590717) | phyllosphere metagenome | biome: tomato field; feature: multiple bacterial spot infested tomato fields; material: tomato leaves; isolation source: leaves from tomato fields | host: Solanum lycopersicum ... | reverse complement strand
CTAATCGCCCTGGCAGTCCGCCTGCCGCATCGAAGCCGCCTGGTTCTGATCGCTGCGATCATCGCAAACCAGCGCGAAATCGTGTGTGCCGATCTCGCTGGCCCAATCCAGCTAGATCAGCCGATTGACCCGCCCCGGCTGGTTATAAACGGAAAGGATCAAGCCAGTGAAATCCTGAGTACGCCGTCAAGGCGGCTGCAATTGTTAGAAGCCCATCAGCTCGGCTTATTGTCTCTACCGTGAATCTACGTCCGGATAATGCACACGGGCCCGAGTGCGTCTACCTGAACGCGTTCGAGCCCGGCTCGGAGCTGCGCGCCGGGCTCAGCCGGTGGATCAGCTATTACAACGGGCAGCGGCCTCACTCTCGCCTTGGCGGCAGGACGCCGGACGAAGTGTACGGGCAGATCGCGGCAACGCCACATCCGAGGCATGCCCTGGATGTGGCGTTCACCAGAATGGCGGCGTAAACCAACCGGGATATAGCTTAGCTCAGCCGCCAAACTGCCCAGGAAGGCGGGACCACCGCAGTGCAGAGTAGAGTAGCTTTAACGAGATAGGCTATCGCACACTTGTCTTGTCCAAGAGCATTGCCGCCAGCAGGCTATCGATGCGTCGTGCATCAAACCTTTCCTCTGCTATCCGACGACTGGCCAACCCCATGCCACGGATCAGTCTTGGCTCATCAAGAAAGCGGCGCATTGCAGCAGCCAGCGCATGGCCGTCGCGCACTGGCACCAAGAAGCCGTTAACCCCATGATCGACTGTGTCCCGGCACCCCACTTGGTCCGTTGTGATCACCGGTTTGCCCGTTGCCATAGCCTCCTGAGTGCTACGAGGCACACCCTCCCGGTAATAGGATGGCAGCACGAAGACGCTGGCCTGGGTTAGCGTCGGACGAATGTCATCGACATGACCCGGCCATTCGATGATCCCTTCAGCAACCCATCCGCGCATCTCGGTTTCCGATACCGCTGTGGGATTGTCGTCCAGCCCTCCCAGCACGATGAAGCGCGCGTCCGGAAACGAGGGGCGCAGCAGACGGGCAGCGGCTACGAATTGCTCAATACCTTTCTCCCGCAGCAGGCGCGCCATCAGAAGAAAGCTGAACGGGGGGACATCGGCAATCGACACGGAATACTTGTCGATCTCCACACCAATTGCGCCAATGTTATGAGCCTTGGCGGCGGGAACGATATTGCGCTGGACGAACAGGTCGCGGTCCTCGGCGTTGAGGAAAAGCGTCGCGTCGGATCGCGTGGTTGCTGCACGGTACAGACGTTCGGTAACGCCTCGGACAATTTGGTGACGAACGCCGCTCCGTTCATCGCCAAATAGATAACCGAGTCCCTCTATCATGCCGATCCGGCGCGGTACTCCAGCCATCGCCGCGGCTAGACCACCATAGATCACCGGCTTGGTAAAATAGCATAGGGTCGCATCCGGCCGCAGGGCGCGAAACTGCTGCGCCAAGCGCAGCACATCGGTGCCGTCCCGCCACGGATTCAGCCCAGTCCGCGACAGAGAAAAATCAATTGGCTCTGCCCCCAGTTCCTGCACGCGTGCGCGAAGCGCATCGTCATAATCAGGGGCCATTGCCAGGACACGAACGCCGCGTTTCACCAGCAACCGGATCAACGATCCGCGAAAATTTGGCAGCGTCGGCGCGCCATTGGTAACGAGTGCAACCGTCTGCATATTGTCCGATGCCATCACGCCGTCGTTAAATCCATCGCGTTGCACGTTGCCCATCACTCGATACGAACAGGCAACCCGCCGGTCCGGTCCGTTATCCGGCTGCTCACTTGGTCAAGCCGATGATTTCCGGCGACCCACACCGCGCGCTTTGTCCGTTGCCGGGGAGCACTCACCGCCAATCCGGAAAGATCGACCCGCCGTGATTTACCCTGCAGAAAGATGACGCCGGTCGCATCCTGTGAACCATCACCACAATCGATCCAGTCGCCTGCAACCTTCAATCCATCGGCGTAGAACACAGCCAGCCCGAACTGATTCGGCTTGCCGGCAAAGCCGATCCTTTCATAGTGTCCGGCGATCGACACATCGCGTACCAGCTCGCGCTGGTCAGCATAGCCAATCAGCGACGCGCTTCGGTATTCTACGAAGCGGCAATCCCCATCGATTGTGATGCCGTTCCCGGCGAGTATCGTGAATGGCCGCTGCCCATTCTGTCCGACATGGCCCGAAATACGAATATCGTTTTTCGCCGCGGTCGAGGCATTGGCGCAACGGATCGAGTAATCGGCTCCCGTCCCGATATAATCTGCCATTCGGTTGCGCATGAATTTTAATCGTGCTGGCGCGGCGGACACTTCTTGGGGAACAAAGACGGCGATTGCACCAAAATTCCCGCCCACACCGACGAAATCGCAATCGCTGACCGTGATGTCGGTAATACGGTAGAACTGGTATGGATTAGGCTCTATATCAATCGCGCCGGGCATGTCCGGGCGCGTTACATTGCGAAATCGGCATCCCGTAATCGTAATATTCTGGCCATCGACAACAGAAATGGCGTTACGGTTGTCGCGATTAATGCCATCGAACAAGCAATTGCGTACCATCACATCGCGATTGTGCCGCGGTTCCTTGACCGGATCAGGAGCCAGCGCGTTGCCCCCCTCGATCATCAATCCGTCACCACGAAAACCACGAAAGCCGACATTCTCGATTGTGGCGCCACTTACACCCTGAAACACCAGCAGATGGCTGTGTTCGCGAAACCCGCGCGATACCACATCGCCCGTCAGCACTAAATTCCTGATATCAATGCCGGTGATCATGGCCGTGGGGCTGCCGCTATCCGCATAGAACGATGCGTAAGCGTCCGGATACGCAGACCGGATCACGCTGCCGGTACCTTCACCCCTGATACGCGCGCCGGATTTCAGCTTCACCATGCTGACGCGATAATTGCCCTTCGGTACATACACCGGCTGACCCGTGGCCAATGCCCGGACAAAAGCTTCGCTATCATCGCGGTCCTCAGGCCGGCGAAATGTCGTGACATCCGTCTCACCACTGGGAGGCGGCTGCGAACAGCCACTTTCGCTTGTGCCCAGCAGTAAAGCTGCAATGCCGCCTCCCAACGCAATCCGGGTAACATCGCGCCGGGATGTCGGCTGCGACAGGGCGTCTCCGTTTGCCATCAATATCTCCCTGCAGCCACCAACAAGCGCATGATCAAGTCATCGGTTCGACGCTGCCGCCAGATGGCACGATCCGAGGCAAGAGCCACTTGTCCTCCCACATGACCGCGCGCACGAACGAAACGTTCGACAAGCGCAAGTTGGTCAGGCGCCATCCGATTGCCCGCCAGTTCGAGCAATGCTGCCGCCTGGGTGCAAAGCCGGGGTGGCTGGGAAAAATGCTCGGATGCGCGATGCGCCAAGGCCTGTATGCGCGAGGTATGGGTGCCAACGACATTCCCGCCGTGCTGGCGATATTGCAGAACGGGCGTGTCATCATACAGCACTGTGCCCAACGCGGACATCACCAGATACAGCCACCAGTCATGCATGATGATGCCGTTGGGCCTGCCAAGCGCCCGAACCAGCTCAAAGCCTTGGGAGTTCAGGGCACAGGCCGCTCCTTGCACGATATTTTCGACCAAGGCGTTGCCTAGCCCGATACGTCGCGGCGCCTGACTTCGTCCCTGTAGTTGGAGGCTTTCGTCAACGATACTGTGGCCTGCGGCGACCAGCGCAGGGCCGGTCGCAGAACGCAGGATAGCTGAAGCTCGCGCCAGCTTATCGACTTCCCACACGTCGTCCTGATCGGAAAAGGCATAGAGATCATAGCCTGATGGGGCGGTCTCCATCAACGCGAGGAAGGAACCGATAGCACCCAAGTTGGTCCCCCGTTCCAGTCTCGCCGAAAGACCCAAATCTCTGCAGATAGCCTCGAACATATCGGGAGTTTGATCGCTAGATCCATCATCACGGGCATGGATGTGTACAACTACGCCCAATTGCCGGGCGACGCTTTCCACCTGCTCCTGCAGGAAGCGCGTTCCCCGATATAGCGATATCAGGACACAGACGCGTGGTGCCAGACCCTCCATCAAAACAGGATCGTTTGACCGACGTTGTTGAACAAAAACACATATCCCCCGGCTACCAGCAGGATACCTGCAGGAATCCAACGCCATGGAACCAGCGGCTGACGAAAGGCGAAGAACACGCTAGATAGCGAGAAAACTTCGCGGAGCCGAAGCGCCAGTTCGACACTGTTACGAAATAAGATGACTGATACGATCGCGGCTAGGCTCATCAGGATTAGCACTTGGTCTGTCGGATCCTCGTCATAAAGCCCGAACGCAATCCCAAACAAAGCGACAAATAGGATCGCCAAGTTCCATACTGAAAGTATGTTGGCCCCCTCAGTTTGTTCAAGATTATAGACATATCGTGCCGTAAGCGGATTGAGCTGGCCAAGCAGATCGACAACATTATCGATATAACCGCTCAGCAGCAACATCGCCGCGCCGAGCGCAATAAGAACAATTGTAAGCCGGATGCGTGTACGCACGAGGCCTGATCCCAATACGACAACAGCGGCGGCAGCCATGCTATAGTGGAAGGCAACAGCGCAGGCGAAAAACACCAGAGACCGCTTTAGACGACCGTCGACATAATCAAAAGTTGCGGCGAAAACCAAGGCAATGCCCATGCCGGCACGGATCTGTGTATATTCGATAACGGGATAGAAAACACATAGATAGACCAGAGCAGCCAGCGGCGGGATTGTCGTGCGCCTCGCAAAAAGCGCGAATTTGATCCCTAAGGCTACCGCGATAAAGGTCCACATGAACCATTCGAACGGTAGATCGAAAACGTACTGCGATATCTGGGCCCAGAGCTTTATGCCTGGCTCGAACCGCGCTTCCTGCGTCGCCCAATTAGCGGATAGATTCCAGTAGAAGTTGGCATATTGTCGATAATCCAAGCCCAGCCCTAGCGTTTGCCATGCGGCAGCGACGCTGGCCCCAGCCCACACTAATACCAGAATGACCTGTGCAATAACCCGCGCCGGCCAGTTTTCTTCCGGTTCAGCGCTGATCGCGGTAACAGGGAGAGATACGGTTCGCCCCATCTTTAATACCGTCCCAATGCCAAAGCAGCGCGAAATACTATGTCGTCCACGCGGTGTTGGAACCACCATTGCCCCCCGGCTAGAAGCCGCACGCGAGCACCGGCATGGTGCCGCGCGGCAATGAACGTAGCGAGCAATGCCGCTTCCTTTGCCGCCAGTCGGTCACCCACTGCCGCTTGAAAAGCGATTGCCTGACGTGAACGCGTGCTGTCCCCACCGTTCACGTAACGGCGCACTCGATCACGCCAGCGCGACCACCGCGAAACTCGGACGCCGACGACGTTCGCGTCATGCTGCCGGTAAAGCATCCCTGCGTAATGATCGTATTGCAATTGCCCCAAGGCAGCGAACACCAGGTACATCCACCAATCATGCATGAAGGTATATGTCGGGCGGCCGAGCGACTGTAGAAGCTGCATGCCCGAGGGGTTGACCACAGCCGACGCCCCCTGAACCACGTTCTGCACCAAGGCGTTGCCGAAGCCGATGCGTTCGAATCGCATCGTATCATGAAGCGGCGACAACTGCTGATCGGCGACGGTCTGCCCACAGAAATACAACATCGGGGTGTCATCTGCCCCGTGCAGAATTTGAACTGCGCGTGCCATTTTCTCCTGCCGCCACCAATCATCCTGATCGGAGAAGGCATACGCATCAAAGTCTTCTGGCGCCGCCTTTATCAGTTCGAAGAACGAGTCGCACGCACCCAGGTTCTCTCCCTCGATCAGCGTATGTGATACGCCATGTTCTTGCGCCAGCATCTGGAACACGACAGCAGTATCGTCTCCCGAGCCATCATCACGCGCTAGGATATGAACGTCGACATCCGCTTGTGCCGCTATGCTCTCGATCTGTTGCGCCAGATACCGGGTCCCCCGGTACAGCGACATCAGGACACACACGCGTGGTCGCGTTGAACCAAATGTCATCAATCACCTGCCGGCAGCATGACGCCGCGCCACGTCAGCAATGGCGATCTCGCTGTCATAACCATCCTTGGCCATTCGCTCGGCCCAGCCATCAATGTCGGCATTAAATGGATTGTCCCGTACAAGCTGCGCTTTGACAAAAGGAAACCCTTCATCGAGCAGCCCCTCCCAATCCGTCAAAGTGCGGTTGCCGTGAAATGTTCTGGGCGATGGGTACAGAGCCTCCACCGTCATACCGGCGCGCATGAAATGCCGCGCCAGCGTTGTTTCGTACAAATCGATTACGTGTTGACGATTGCCGATTCGAACCGAACTCCAAAACTGCTGAAAGGCATGGTTCTGCAAAGCTGTAGACTTGAAGAACAAAAGGTAACTTTGAAGATGATATGTCTGCTCGTATGAGTCCGTAGCGCTGATTATATCGGACAAAGATTGATCAACGCGCTTTAGCATCTGCTGAAAGTTAACGGTCGGACCATATACGCTATCGTTTGCCAGGATGATCATTCTGGCCTTTTTGAAATCGTGTAGAACGCCGATAGCGCTGGCCCACGCCCCGAAATCATATCCCACATTCAGCCGGACGACGACTTGATCACCCGGGTAGCTTTCGTTGGCTGCATGCTCAAGATCATCAACGACCACGATCGTGACAACGGTGAACCCCTCCTGTTGCCAAGTTACAATCTGATGTCGTGCATTGGGGGTTAATTTCCCCTGCGCTGCATAGGTTACAAAAAGCACAGCACGCTGGCCGTGCAAGGATGCCGGCCCGATACGCCATTGGGCCGGCACAGTGCTGGGTTTGGCAGCAAGCAGCGATCGCAGCCGGGCGCGCAATCGCCGACGCCACAAAGAAAGCGGCCACGACATTTCCGCGGCATACGAGGCCTATGGTCTGTCCGCAAGTAACTGTCGGCGGCATGGATCGGCCTCGACACGGCTCATCCGGCCGATTAGCAAACCTGCACCGGCTCCCCGGTAATGAGTGCGGCCCGGCGCATCTTACGTCGGAGGACACCGATCGCGCGCGATGGCCGGCTATCGTGCGCCCAGTAACGGAGGCTTGAGTGGACGAGCAGCAGATCAGTCAAGCATCGCGCCTGTGCTTCTTCGCCCATTACGACCACGAAAATATCGTGGCAGACCATGTTCTGCTCTACCTCGCCGCACTTCGTTCGGCCGGTTTTACGATAGTCGTTCTGTCGACCTCCCGCCTCCCAGAAAGCGAGCAGGCCAAGATCACAGCGCTAGGAGTTGATGTTGTCCTGCGTGACAACGAAGGCATGGATTTTGGGGGATGGATCGAGGCCTGCAGCCGCTTCTTTCCCATCGCAGCAGATATGCTCCTGCTTGCGAATGACAGCGTTTATGCGCCGGTCGGAGATATCGGCTCCTTCCTCGACCGGCTGACGTCCCTCAATGCGGATTTTTACGGAGCAGTAGAATCGGGTGAGGTCGCGCCGCACCTGCAAAGCTGGTTTCTATTGTTTCGTCCGTCAGCGTATCGATCTGCGGCTTTCACCAATCTCATGTGTCGCCCCATGCCCTCTTTTGAGACTAAGGGCGAACTCATCGTTCGGTACGAAGTTGGCCTTACCCGGGCACTGGTCAACGCCGGGCTGCACTACCGGGCTGGGTTCTCGCTGTCGCCAAGCACCGGCATCGCCAGCCGCTACCCCTATAATCCGGCTCATATTCTGTGGCGCCAAGTGATCGAGAAGGGCGTGCCGTTTCTGAAGATCGAACTGCTGCGGTACAATCTGGTGCGGGTCACCAATACCGCGCAATGGTGCGCCGTTGTCGGTGCGCATGCTCCCAACCTTGTACCACTGATCGCGGCCGATTTGGAACGCCGCGGCACGACCCCCCCCCCCGGCCTTGTCGAAATGAGCTATGCGCCTCCGGTCTATTGGCCTGAGTTGCGGCGCATAATCCTTGCCGATTATCAGCGGGAGGCAACCGGCACCACGATGCGGCGCGGGCGTATCCTGGTATTACGGGTCAGCATGGCGATCGCCCGCATCCCACGGCGGATATACACCCGGTTGCGGCCACGCTGAGCAGGGTTCGCTCAGCGTGCCCCCGACCCTGTGATCATCGTCTTGATGGTCCGCACTGCGATCAGGAAATCGATCCAAGGCGAATAGTGCTTAATGTAGTAGAAGTCGTAGTGTAGCTTGCTGCGCACCTGCTCCACATCTGCCACATGCCCCTGCAGTACCTGCGCCCAGCCAGTCACCCCAGGGCGAACGATGTGACGATACCGATAGAAGGGGATTTCCTCCTCATACCATTTCGACAGCACCAGCGCTTCTGGGCGCGGGCCGATCAGGCTCATCTCACCGCGCAGGACATTGTATAGCTGCGGTAGTTCGTCGAGCCTGCTCTTTCGCAAGAACCGGCCGATGGGGGTGATCCGCTTATCCTCAGGCAGAGTGATTGCCGCATCCCGCGACCCGGTATCGGATGAAGCCTGCATCGTGCGGAACTTGTATATTCGGATTAGCTTGCCGCGATACCCAACCCGCGTCTGTGCGAAAAGCGCCGGCCCAGGCGACGTCAACCGTACCGCAACCCCTACGATCAACAAGATTGGCAGCAGCAATACGAGCAGCACCAAGGCTACCACGCGATCGAACACATCCTTCATCGCCATATAACCCAGATTGGGCGACAGGGACCCGAAGGCATTTTCTGACATATGCTCAAGCTCGACACGACCGGTCAATGACTCAATCAAATGTTTGGTGTGCAGCACCGGAATGCCGGCAAGCGCGTAATCTGCCAGGCGGCGGTCCCAATGGCTCGGTAGATCAATCCTCAGATCGACTGATATGGCGTCAAATGTCGAAACATCTTGGTCTGGCGATTTCAAAATCGTCCATTCCACATCGGGCATTTCGGTCAAGCCGGACGGAAGATTTCCGAGTGGTAGCAATGCTATATGCAGCCGCTGACTGCGCTGCTGAAGGAAAAACAGTCCCGTAAACCAGAAGGCGCTGATAATGAAACCAGCCAGCAAGATCGTCCTGTTATAGTCGAATCGCGCGATGATTAGGACAAACAGAATAATTGCATAAGAGGCGCAAAACGCTGGCAGAACCGTCACGATCGCCTCGACACCAGGATAGGTCACAAGGTTCCGGGTCCACCAAAGACCAAAGGTGATGGCCAGCACCGTTGCTCCGGCCGAAAGATTAGCCAGATGAACATCGCGCGGTGTCGCATCGATCATCAAGCGCAGCGCGTAAGGCGCCAAGGCAGACAACAGTGCACCCAACAGCACTAGAATAGCGCTGCGCCAAGGTTTTTGCCGCTTCCGAACCGTGCTTACCAATTTCTATTCCTATCGAGCGTCACGCCAATCATCGTTCCGAGCCGCTACTTAGGATCGGTTGCCGCGTTCCCTTGCGCCTGTTGCAGAATACTATTTTGCTGCTTGTTACCTTGAATAGGCTGGACGCTGCTGATCCGCAGATCTAGCCGGCTATCTACCCTCTGTCCAAGTCGGCCATTGATCCGACCAAGCGGCCACGCCTCCCCGCCGCCTTTGGGATTGGGTGGCCTCAAGCTTTCCCGCTCAAGACGTCGCCCCACGTCGCCAGGCCTTTTTGCAGATGCCCCGCGCTGTTGCGCTTGGACAGGACTACCGACGATCACAATCGCGATGATTACAGCTAACCAAGCTTCGAACAAACGCTTCATCATGATCGCCCATTCGCCCCTCGTAACTGCGCCGCTGGCGCTGACATTGCTCCTTGGGCCGGTTCGATCACTACCCGCTCGATCATCCCGGCGACCGGCTCCGCCATATCAAGGACTGGAACATACAAGTTGAACCATTGAACCGGACAGGATGCCGGCACCTCAATCGTTCCGGCAAAAGCCGCCTTGCCGGGCGCTATCGTTACTCGGCCGAGTTCGCTACCGTCCGGGCAGACAAGCTGCCAATATGGTCCCGATCCACCCGTGATTTCGGATGCCTTGCCACGAACTGCATATCGTCCGGCCGGCAAAAACTGTAGTTGGCGTGCGGCAACCCCTCCAACGCCGTTCACCGCATCAAATGCGAGCACCGCCCCATCCGGGCCCTGCTGAATGCTGGCACTCAAGCCCTCAACCGTCATCATGTTCCAATCGAACGGTGAAGGAACTTCTGGCACACGGTCGAACGCAACTTGGCGCGATCGATTGCGATCGGCCTTACCGGCATGAGCAGCATAAATTTGCCATGCTTCGGCGAATGCCCCTTGGCGGACCAATCCCCCCATCAGCGAGGCTTGTGCCGACCAAGGTATCTCCACGCCGCGACGGCCTAGGTTGATGAACAACGTCGTGGCTAGGCGCGAATCCGGGCTGTTGGATCCCAGCCAGTTCAGGAATAGGTTCTTCCATGTCGGCCGCTGGCTCAGGATTCGCTCTACACCCTGGCGGATTTCAGGCTCCGGCAATGCCGAGGCTAGCACTGGAAACAACAGGTCGGGCGCGGCGCGGGATGTGCGCAAGGCTGTATCGTAATGATGAAGCGCGACGGGTATATCCCCACGCGCCACGGCCACTTCGATCGACCACAGATGCGCGCGTAAGTCACGACGCGACATCTTCAGCGAATAATCCACCAGACGTTGCGCCTGAGGCTTCTTCCCTTCGGTTTCCGCTGCAATGGCCAGTGAAACGGCTGCCGACGGGTTTGTCGGATCGCGCATCAAGCTCTGCCTAGCTGCTGCGACCGACTGAGCCCGAACGGATGGGTCATTGATGGATGTCGACAGCCGCTCAGCATGCAGAGCAAGGATGCGTGCATCTCCCTTGCCCATGTTATAGGCTGCATCCGGTGCGCTACGCCGCATCAACAGCGCAGACGTGCGCTGCGTGGCGGCAAACCCGAATATCACCAGCCCGATCGCCAGCAACACGCGTCCGATCAAGCTAAGTGAACGCACGATCAGTTCTCCGTGCTCTTTCCCTGATTGCCGTAGCTGTAGCTGTAATCGTAGCCATAGCCCAGATGAGCGCGGCGCGCTTCGAACTTGGTCAGGATCCCGCCGATAATATGCGCGTTGGCGCTTGTCAGGCGACCCAGTGCGGTCCGGACGACACTAGTGCGCGTGCCGTGCGACTCAACCACATATACGGCCCCTTCCGCGCGGCTTGCGATCAACGGCGCGTCGGCAAGCCCCAAGATGGGCGGACAGTCGATCACGACATTGTCGAATTTCTCGCGCAACCGCTCCAGCAGTAGCTGCAACCGCTCTCCAGTCAGCAGTTCTGCTGCATTCGGCGGGATCGGACCGGAGGTGAGCACACTAAACCCTTCGCCCGGCATCGGCCGGATCATGGCGTCAAGGTTGTCGGCGCCTGTCAGGAAGTTGCTCAATCCGTGCGTATTGTCGACCTCGGCGAGGTGATGAATCGAAGGAGAGCGCATGTCGCCATCGACCAGGATCACCTTGCGATTCACGCGGGCCAACATGGTCGCGAGCGCAAGAGAGGTTGAGGATTTGCCCTCTGCAGGCCGGGTGCTGGTGACAGCGATCGACCGTGGCACGCCATGATCCGTGGTGAACTGCAGGTTCGCCTGGATCGCAAGATAGGCGTCGACTACTTCCGATTTGCGGTCGCGCAACGCCTCCTGGACAGTGCCCGAACGCAGCTTCGGCACGGAACCGAGCAGCGGGAGACCGACCTGCCGGCTAAGCTCGTCCGGATCCACCACAGCTTCGTCGATCTGCTCAAGCGCAAAGGCTAGCCCGATACCAATCACTCCACCCAGGATCATCGACAGCGCCAGGTTTACGAGGAAGCGGGGACTGGACGGCCTGTTCGGCGGGCTAGCTGCATCAACGATAGAAACGTTGTTCACGCCTACGCCGGCCGCGACGCCGATCTCCTTAAACCGTTGCAGCAGCCCATCATAAAGCTGGCGGTTCGTATCCACCTCGCGCTGGAAGATATTGTACTGGATGCTCCGACGGCGGGAATCCAATACTTCGTTCTTCAACTGATCAACGCGCGCCTCCAGCTCACGCTCTTTTTCGACCGCCTGTCGATAGGCAGTCTGAAGCGAGCTGCCGACCCGGCTTTCCTCGCGAGAAATACTACGGTCCAGCTCATTAATCTGCGATTTGATTGCGACCGCCGACGGATATCCCGGTTCAAACTGGGTCATCAGTCGCTGGTATTCCGCGGACAGCTCGGCACGCCTCTGACGTAGGCTATTAATAGCAGTGTTCCGAAGCGCCTCGACGTTGCTGCCGCTGCGACCTTCCGTTTGATAGCGGGTCTGCGCTTCGATCCGGTCGGCAGTGGCCTGCGACAAGGCTGAGTTTAGCGATGACAGGTTGTCGATTACGATGGCCCGTTCACTAGTCCGTTGGCCGTCCGCACCCTGGCCCGGCACGTTGATAATGCGCTGATTGGACGCATAGGCAACCAGCTGACGCTCAGAATCCTCCAGCCGCACACGCAGCTGATTGAGCCGGCGTTCAAGAAAGTTGCGCGCATAAGATGTAGCTTGGTAGCGTCGCTCGAGCGTCAGCTGGATGTAGTTGCTGGCCCAAGCGTTGGCGACCTTTGCCGAGAAACCCGGATCGGGGCTGATGAAGCTGACATCGACCAATCGAGACAAGCGGACTGGCGAAACCTTGATGTACTTCAGCAAAATGCCTGCCGCCGCGCCCTGACGTTCGCGCCGTCCGCTAGCCGGGAAGCGACCGTTGGTCAGCTGGAAAGCTGGCGTATCGCCCATCGCCTTGAACATTTCAAAGAATTTTGGATCGTCGACAAGTCGCAGGTTAACCGCGACTCGCTCTGCGAGTGAGCGAGCTTTCAACAGGCCATATGCGGTCTGATAGAATTCTTGGTCGGCGACGCTTGCTTCGCGCTCCACGCCTTGGATGTCGATGATGCGATTTGACTCGCGCGCAATCTCAATAGTCGTCGTAGCCGTATATTTTGGCGTCACCAGCAGTGTGATGACAAGACCAAGAACGATGCAGGCCGCGATTGACCCTAGGATCACGTATCGCCAACGCAACGCCATGCGCAGATATTGTTTCAGGATCGGCATGCGATCTGAAGGCAAAGCGGCTCCCAAGGCCCCCGCCCCGGACGGGTTGCCCAGGAGATTTCGGCTCGCAAAAGTGTTCATACCGCGCGCTTTTACTGGAGGATTGCGATCAACGGCGCCGCCAAGATAGGCGAAAGCGACACGAAATCACGGAAGAGGCGGCGGGCCGGGGAGTCGCCGACTACGACCACGTCATTCGCATAGATCGGTGGATCATCGTACATTCCCCGACGTATCCCCTCTACGTCATATAGTCCAGCAAGCCGACGGCCATCAACCGTCCGCAAAATCACCACCTGGTTCGAGTTAGCGAACTCTGAAAAGCCCTTTGCAGATGCAATGACCCGCATGAGCGTCATCTGGTTGGTAACCGGATACAGGCCTGGCTCCACCACCTGACCATCTACGGTGACAACTTGGCTGACCGAGCTTCGGATGTTTACCGTTACGTCGGGCTTGCGCACGTAGCGTCCCCGCAATGCGTTTTCGATTTCACGCGCCAGTTCTTCGGCCGTTTTGCCGCGCGCATTTACGGTTCCGATCAGCGGCATCGAAATGCGGCCACTCCCGTCCACCTGCATCTCGCGCGATAATTCGGGAACGTTGAACACGTCGACCCCAATCGTGTCGAGGGGGCCAATCAAGCTTTGCCGGTCATCCGCCACCAGATCCGATCGTGCCGGTGCCGGCAAGGCAGCGCTTCCATCGATAACAGTCAATCGATTGTTAGACTGGACCGGAGGACCATTGGAACAGCCCTGCATAGCAAGGGCCGCCGCGAAGACAGCGAGGATTTTGCGCATGAAGTGTGAGGAGCGATCCATGTTGATCCGCGAATGAGCGAGTTGTCTAGCCGGAGATCGAGCGACGGTAAAGCTTGGCCTGTTCTGCCGAGCGCCACCATCGATCCGGAGCCGCCAGCCACCCGCTTGATATTGCAAGTATCGCCATCATCATCGGGGTTCGGGTCGGATAATCGAAGATGCTGGCAATTAGGATAAGAATGATGATCGCCCCCGCGCCCCGCGCGGCCACGCCAACATGGTCAAACGGCCGATGCCAAGCTTGGAGATTGGCATAACCAATCCACGCTATGGCAGCGATCATCAGTATGATGCCAATCAGCCCACCCTCAAGTGCAATCTCGAGGAAATCATTATGAGCGTGATTGAAATAGGTGAGCTTGAGCAACGCATCCGGCTCATGAATCCGGAAGATCGGATCAAAACTACCGAACCCGCTTCCCAGCGGGAAATATTCCTTGATCATCAACATCACGGTTGGCAGCGCACGAGATCTGAAATCTGTCGTCGCATCTAGTTCCATAAGGCGCTGAAACGAACGCGCGCGGCCCGCCGTAACCGACAAGACCGCCAACAAGATGATCGCACCAAGGCTGACGACCGCTATCCAGGCCATCACGGCACGCGAAACCGTAGGGCGCCGGTGACGGAATCCTCCGATCATCAAGGCGATGCCAATCAACAGCCCCGTCCCGCTGACCAACAGCCCCGCGCGTGATCCTGTCGCCAAGATAGACATCACGAGCAATGCTATCACTGCCAAACTGGCCGCGGCTTCGACATTCGTCCGCCGGCCGGTCAGGAACCGCATTATTACAAGAACGATGCCGATCGACAGGAATAGCGCCTGATGGTTGCGGTTCGCAAATATCCCTGATGGCTCACCCATGGTCGCATTGACGAGCGGGTTTTCCCAACCCGCCGCTGAAAACTGCAGAACGCCAAGTACAGCACTAAGCAGGACGATACCGATCATTGCCGTCAAGAGGCGACGCGTCTGATCGGAAGGAATTGCGCAGAGAAGATAAAGGCACGCTGCCGGCACCATTAATGAGGCCAACGCGAGGAAAGCCGCATCCGGAACAATCGCGATTGGCCGCCAAGGATCAGCGCCGATCAATGCTGGGAGGTCGGAGAATGTCTGACGACCGGGCAACATCCGCCACAATCCTGGCGGCAATGGCACCAGATGGATCGCCGCAATGGCGATTGCCGCGCAAAGGACCGTAATCGGTGCCCGCATCCCTGTGGCGCGGGTATCCAGGTTCGCAAACAGCGCCACCACAATCACCAGCGGGGCCACGGCCATTACAAACGGTTGGCCACCTACATCAGCGCGAGATGCGCCTCCTGTAAATGCCAGAACGACAAGCAAGCCGATCATCAGCATCGAAGCGATTTCGGTGCGCAGTCGAAAGCGAATGGCTGCTGAAGTGGCCGACGCCAATGCAATATCCCGAATAGAAGGTGGCGGTGTATACCGCCTTATCCCTGCGATAGCTATTAACAGCCAATGGCTCAATGGATAGCGCCGTTGCGTCGTAAAACCTCGCTTCTTCGTTCGGCTGCGCAAGAGCCGGTGTTGTCGAGCTATAGGAATGGCTCTAACGACAGCCGCATGGTCGCTCTTCCTGCACCCGTTCAGCTCATCCGCCCCCGCCGCTTCGGCGATGCCCGTGGCTGGTTCACCGAGGTCTATTCGCAACCCGCGTTCGATGCGCTCGGCATCACATGCCGGTTCGTACAGGACAATCACTCCTTGTCTGTCGCAGCCTTTACGCTGCGGGGGATGCATTTCCAGACGCCGCCTCGTGGACAGGACAAGCTGGTACGCTGCATCCGCGGACGGATTTTCGATGTTGCGGTCGATGTGCGGCGCGGTTCGCCGACCTATGGCCAGTGGGTCGGCGCGGAGCTTTCCGCGGAGAACGGCCACCAGCTGTTCGTGCCGATTGGTTTCGCGCATGCCTTCCTGACGCTCGAACCGGATTGCGAAGTGACCTACAAGGTCTCCGACACCTATGCGCCGCAAAATGACGGCGGGATCCGCTGGGACAGCATCGATATCGACTGGCCGATGCCTGCCGGCACCACGCCCGAACTCAGCGCGAAGGACGCCGTCCTGCCCGGCCTAGACGAATTTGACAGCCCATTTGAATATGACGGCAACCCGCTGACTCCGCTCGCCTGAAGGATCACCCAGACATGCGTATCTTCGTCACCGGCGGGGCCGGTTTCATCGGCTCGGCCCTTGTCCGGCACCTGATTGAGAACACCGACTATGAAGTCCTAAATTTCGACAAGCTGACCTATGCTGGCACGCTCTCGACCGTCGAGCGTGTGGCGGATTCGAATCGCTACCGTTTTGTACAGGGCGACATCTGCGACGCGGACGCCGTCCGCGCGGCGATCGTTGGGTTCAAGCCCGACGTCGTCACGCACCTCGCCGCCGAGAGCCATGTCGACCGTTCGATCGACGGTCCGGGCGCCTTCATCCAGACCAATATGGTCGGGACCTTCGTCATGCTGAACCAGGTCCT
>JAAIGE0101551311.1_pt1 | contig 16463 bp, 14 predicted proteins | sample 6487951 | NCBI WGS metagenome assembly JAAIGE01 (sample SAMN13974128, study PRJNA590717) | phyllosphere metagenome | biome: tomato field; feature: multiple bacterial spot infested tomato fields; material: tomato leaves; isolation source: leaves from tomato fields | host: Solanum lycopersicum ... | reverse complement strand
GTCGTCGAACGCGACGAGCGGCGGGGCATCGACCGGATCGGGTGTGGCTCCGAATCGCATCGACCGGGTCATCGCGGTCGTCAAGGCCTACACGACGCGCGTCGGCGCAGGCCCGTTCCCGACCGAGCTGAACGACGCCTCCGGCGAGTGGCTCCGTGCTCGTGGCTTCGAGTTCGGGACGACGACGGGCCGACCCCGCCGCACCGGCTGGTACGACGCCCCGATCGCCCGCTACACGGCGCGGATCAACGGCGTCACCGATTTCGTGCTGACGAAGCTCGACGTGCTGACCGGTCTCGAGACCATCCCCGTCTGCGTCGCCTATGAGGTGGACGGCGAGCGGGTCGACGAGGTGCCGGTGTCGCAGTCCGACTTCCACCACGCCAAGCCCATCTACGAAGAGCTGCCCGGCTGGTCGGAAGACATCACCGGCGCGCGCTCCTTCGAGGATCTCCCGCAGGCTGCGCAGGACTACGTCCTCGCCGTCGAGAAGATGAGCGGCGGCCGCATCTCGGTCATCGGTGTGGGTCCCGGCCGCGACGAGGTCGTCGTCCGCCACAGCCTCACCGACTGAGGCGGGCGTGTCCGCGACGGTTCCCGAGCCGACGTCTCTGATCGGCTCGGTCATCCGGCTCGACCCGATGGTCCAGTCCGACCTGCCCGAGCTCTTCGCGGCCATCGGTCGCCCTGAGGCCTTCGCGGGCGGATACGGTGGCGGGCCCGCCGGGTACCGCGACACCTACGAGGGGTTCGAGGAGTTCGCTCTGCGCTACTACGCGCTGGAGGAGCAGGACACCACGTTCGTCGCCCGCATCCTCGAGGGCGATCGCGCGGGAGAGGTCGTCGGCACGTCGACGCTCGCCAACTTCCATCTGCCGAGCGAGAGCGCTCACCTGGGATGGACGGCGTGGACGCCGAGTGTGTGGGGCACGGTCGTCAACCCCGAGGCGAAGCTGTTGATGATCGACCATCTCTTCGCTCACGGTTTCGGCCGGGTGAAGTTGCAGGCCGACGAGCTCAACGAACGGTCGCGCGCCGCGATCCTCAAGCTCGGTGCGACCTTCGAGGGCATCGTCCGACGCGACATGCGTCGCGCGGACGGGAGCTGGCGCAACACGGCGCAGTTCTCGATCCTCGCCGACGAGTGGCCGGAGCTACGGGAACGCCTGGTCGAGCGCATCGCGGCGGCGCCCCGCCCCTGAGGCTCCGATCACCCCGGCGAACGCCGAAGGGCGCCCGACCGGAGTCGGACGCCCTCGCATCGATGGAGCGCGGTCAGCTCTGCAGCCCGTCGGCGATCATGGCTTCGATCAGCTCGACGTGGCGGTAGAAGGCCTCGTCGCTGAACTCGTTGCTGTAGTTCAAGCCATAGGGCCAGATGTGACCGCCGCCGCAGTTGATCCGAGCATCCGGTCCGTCCCAGCTCCGCAGCAACGGGGTCGCGGTGGCCCAGTCGTTGGCGTCGCAGTGGGCGTAGTAGCCGCCGGTCTGTCCGATGCCGAGCGTGTGCGAGATCTCGTGCAGCGCGGTTCCCTCGACCATGTACGACCGGTTGCTGCCGAAGCGCAGATCTCCGTTGTAGTTGGCCTCGGCGGTCGGTACTCCGGGCGCGTAGTAGACGTTGATGTGCTTGGTGATGTCGGCCTGCGCATTCCAGCGGCCGACGGCGCGGTTCATCGCGTCCTCGATGTGGGCGTACGCGTCGAGCTCGTCGGCCGTCGGAGCAGAGCTCTTGTGGAGCGTGTAGGTGATCTCCCCCTGGGCGGCGTGAGCCGGGGTGGGGGCGATGGCCAGAAGTGTCACGGCCAGAGCGGCCGATCCGAGTGCCGCGGTCAGTTTTCCGGTGGTGGACGTGCGTCGCATTCTCGTCTCCTCCTTGAAATGAGAGCCCTCGTCGGTGAGGGCTCGACCACGTTAGAAAACGAATGCTCACAAATCAACGGGTGACAAATCGACGGTCGTCTGCTACCGGTAACATGATTTTGGGGCGAAATTGCGCGGCCGGTCACGCTCTTCAGGCCATCGAACCGGTTCTACAAAGGGGTACAAATGAATTCGAGACGACCTGGAGTCATGACCGTCGCCGGGGTGCGATCCGAAAGAGGTTGGCGACCACCACAGCTAGCCCGATGATGCCGATCCACACGGCGCTCTGCGAGAAGTAGCGGAAGAGCAGGTACTCGAATCCCGAGACGGTCCGCTGTTCCGATCCACTCGTGTCGGTGACGACCCACTCGCCATCTCTGGTTGCTTCGATGCTTCCCCATCGACCGCCGTTGAAGTCGCTGAAAAGAGCGAACGACAGGATGCAGAGTCCGATTCCGACGACGAAGAGCGCGACGGTCCAGATCGCGAAGGACCTGCCGTCGCCATTTCCGAGGTCGTCCTCCCTCGAGAGGTCAGGGCCCGTCTCATCCGTCGAGGCAACGGCGGCAGGCGGATTCTCTGAGGTATCGCCCCGACCAGACCCGGCCCGTGCTCGAGGAGTCTTTTCCGAGAACCCCCGCTGAAAGGCTTCGCTGTGGCGGGGATCGACCCGCTCACCCGTCATGGCGCGACCGCGTCCGCGGTCCCTACCGGCCGCCCATCGACGTGGGCGGTCAAAGGTTGCTCCCGCGCGAACGAGAACATCACCGGCCGACGCTTCTCGATCCGGACGCGGTGACGGCCCTCGCCCACCTCGAATTCGATCGTCTTGAGTGTTCGGAAGGACAGTATCTGGAGGGTCCTGTAGACGAGTCGCCCGTCCACCGTCGCTGTCAGCCACCCCCACACCTGGTCCCATCGGACGTCCACCTGACGGGCGGGGTCCTCGCCGACGGTGAAGCGCAGATGGTGTCCCTTCGCGAGAGTCGCGGAGTCGACGGAGCGACTGCTCCTGAAGGGGTCTCGCAGGAGCACGACGAGCAACAGCACCCCGACGAATAGCGGGAAAAGCCAGGAGGTGATGAGTCCACGGATCGGGTCGCCGGCGAGCAGAGGCCCGATGCCGACGACGCACAGGCCAAGCCCCGCGACGAGCAATACCGCGCAGGCGACGATGACCACTCCGCGACGATCCTTCTGCACGTGCACTCCTCTGCTCACGAACGGTGGAGAAGATCCTCCGGGTATCGGCTGGATGCGCGCTCAGCGCCGCCGCGGACCGCCGGTCGCGAGGCGGAAGAGGTTCATCACGATGGTCGCGATGCCGATGCCACCGATCCAGATCGACATCTGCGACATGTAGCGGGGGAAGATGACGTCGAATTGATCGACCGTCCGCGTCCCGTAGCCCGTTCCGTCGCTGATGACCCATTGATCGGTCCCGGAGATCGGGGTCGCATTGGTCCAGCGAAGAAAGTTGAACTCGCTGTAGAGGGCGAAGGATGCCGCGCACAGGCCGGCACCGATGAGGAACAGAGCGATGGTCCAGAGCAGCCACTCGCGCCGCGTCGGCCTCCGGTCCCCCGGACGAGCGTCTCGGTCGAGGGCCTCCGCCTCGGAGACCGCATCGGCCACCGGCTCGGGAGAGACCGGGCGCGCGGACACCGGGGCGGCAGTCCCGGTCGTCGGACCGGGCGTCACCCCGGTGTTCCGCTGGAAGGCGGCGCTGTAGCGCGGGTCGATCGACTTCTCGCCCATCACAATTCCCTTAATCCGAACGGTTCGCGGGTGGTGGTTCGTGGCCGTCCCCCGTCGTCGATGCCTCGCCGGCGCGCGAAGATGTCGGAGCCGGCGAGGCGGAAGACGCTCGCCACGATGGTGGCCAGGCCGATGCCGCCGAGCCACGGCGCGAGCTCCGCCAGGTACTGCGGAGCCAGGTATTCCAGGCGACTGATGGTGCGCGATCCGGTGACGGCCGGGTCGCCGACGAGGAGACGGTCGGTCCCGTCGAGGGGCTGGACGACACCCAGGCTCCGATAGCCGAACTGCGAGAACAGCAGGTACGAGCTGACGCACAGTCCGATTCCCGCGACGGACAACGCGAGGGTCCAGCCAAGCGAGGTGGGGGTGCGGATGCCCGAGGCGTCGTCGCCGCTCATGCGCGGACGTAGTCGCGCAGGTGCTGCCCGGTGAGCGTGGACGCGTCCGCCACGAGTGCGGCGGGAGTGCCCTCGAAGACGATACGTCCGCCGTCGTGGCCGGCCCCGGGCCCGAGGTCGATGATCCAGTCGGCGTGAGCCATCACGGCCTGGTGGTGCTCGACGACGATGACCGACCTGCCCGAATCGACCAGGCGGTCGAGGAGGCCCAGCAGCTGTTCGACGTCAGCGAGGTGCAGCCCGGCCGTCGGCTCGTCGAGCACATAGGTGTCGCCCCGCTCGCCCATCTGCGAGGCCAGCTTGAGGCGCTGGCGCTCGCCTCCCGACAGGGTGTTGAGCGGTTGGCCCAGCGTGAGATAGCCGAGGCCGACGTCGACGAGGCGACCGAGGATGCTGCGAGCCGCGGGCACCGCGGCGTCACCCGAGGCGAAGAAGATCGCGGCATCCGAGATGGGCATCGCGAGAACCTCGCTGATGTCGCGCCCGCCGAGCCGATACTCGAGCACGGATGCGTCGAACCGCCGGCCCTCGCAGACCTCGCAGGTCGCCGCGACCCCGGCCATCATGCCGAGATCGGTGAAGACGACCCCCGCCCCGTTGCAGTTCGGGCACGCCCCTTCGGAGTTGGCGCTGAACAGCGCCGGCTTGACCCCGTTCGCCTTCGCGAAGGCCTTGCGGACGGGTTCGAGGAGACCGGTGTAGGTCGCCGGGTTGCTTCGGCGGGATCCGCGGATCGGGCTCTGGTCGATGGACACGACCCCCGCCTCCGCCGGGATGGATCCGTGCACGAGCGAACTCTTGCCGGAGCCGGCGACCCCCGTCACCACGACGAGTACGCCCAGGGGGATGTCGACATCCACGTCGTGGAGGTTGTGCGCCGTCGCTCCGCGGATGGCCAGGACTCCCGTCGACTTCCGCACGGTCTCCTTCAGTCCGATCCGGTCGCTCAGGTGGCGCCCGGTCAGCGAGTCGCTCTTCTCGAGACCGTCGACCGAGCCTTCGAAGACGATCTCGCCGCCCGCCGACCCCGCTCGCGGCCCGATGTCGACGATGTGGTCGGCGACCCTGATCGTCTCGGGTTTGTGTTCGACGACGAGGACGGTGTTGCCCTTGTCGCGCAGACGGAGCAGCAGCTGGTTCATGCTCTGGATGTCGTGCGGATGGAGCCCGATCGTCGGTTCGTCGAAGACATAGGTGACGTCGGTCAGCGAGGATCCGAGGTGCCGGACCATCTTGGTCCGCTGCGCCTCACCGCCGGACAGCGTGCCCGCCGATCGGTCGAGCGAGAGGTACCCGAGGCCGATCTCCACGAACGAATCGAGGAGCGATCGGAGCGCCGCGAGCAGCGGGGCCGTACCGGGCTCCGAGAGGGTACGCACCCACACGGCGAGGTCGCTGATCTGCATGGCGCAGGCGTCGGCGATGCTGATCCCGTCGATGCGCGACGAACGCGCCGCCTCGTTGAGGCGCGTTCCGCCGCAGTCGGGACAGGCCGTGAACGCGACCGCACGGTCCACGAAGGCGCGGATGTGAGGCTGCAGGCCGTCGCGGTCCTTCGACAGGAACGACTTCTGCACCTTGGGCACGAGGCCCTCGTAGGTGAGGTTGAACTTGTCGACCTTGATCTTCACGGGCTCCTTGTAGAGGAAGTCCCGCCGCTGCTGCTCGGTGAAGTCACGGATCGGGACGGTGCCGTCGAAGAAGCCCGATTCGATGAAGGTGCGCACCAGCCAGCCGTCGGCCGTGTATCCGGGGATCGTGATGGCGCCGTCGACGAGCGACTTGGAGTCGTCGAACAGCTGAGTCAGGTCGATGTCGCTGACCTCACCCATGCCTTCACAGCGCGGGCACATGCCGCCGGTGACGGTGAAGGAGCGCCGTTCCTCGACCTCCTCGCCCTTCTTCCGTGTCGTCATCGCGCCGGTGCCGGTGGCGGAGGCGATATTGAACGAGAAGGCCTGCGGAGACCCGATCTGCGGCTGCCCGAGTCGGCTGAACAGGATGCGGAGCATCGCGTTGGCGTCGGTCGCCGTCCCGACGGTCGAGCGCGCGTTGGCGCCCATCCGCTCTTGGTCGACGATGATCGCGGTCGTGAGCCCTTCGAGCACGTCGACGTCGGGCCGCGCCTGCGAGGGCATGAAGTTCTGCAGGAACGCGCTGTAGGTCTCGTTGATCATGCGCTGCGACTCGGCCGCGATGGTGCCGAAGACGAGCGAGCTCTTGCCCGATCCGGAGACGCCGGTGAAGACCGTGAGACGGCGCTTGGGCAGGTCCACGTCGACGTTCCGGAGGTTGTTCGCTCGTGCCCCGCGCACCCGGATGACATCGTGACTGTCAGCGGGATGCGCGGACGCGTCTCCGTGGGTGGTTGTATCGATGGACGTCATCGTCGGCCTTTCGTGCATGCCCGCAACGCATGCTCGGGAGGCGTGCGCTGGTCCATTGTGGGACCGGATGTACGTGCCGCGCACCGCTGTTTCACCGTGATCCTCATCGGAGTTGGAGTCACCATGCTGTTCACCGGGTTGAGTGCCTTCCCTCTCACTCCGCATCGTGGGGGTGCGGTGGACCTCGACGCCTTCAGTGCTCTCGTGGCGGAGGCCGTCCACGCGGGTGTGGACTCGATCGGAGCTCTCGGCTCGACGGGGAGCTACGCCTATCTCGAGCGCGCGGATCGCGTCGCCGTCGCCGAGCGGGCCGTCGAGGTGGCCGGCGCGGTTCCCGTCGTCGTCGGAGTCGGGGCGATCAGCACGGCCGCCGTGCTTCGGAACGTGGAAGACGCCGCTGCGGCGGGATCCGCGGGCGTGCTCCTCGCTCCCCTCTCGTATCAGCCGCTGCGCGACGACGAGGTGTTTGGGCTGTTCGCCGACGTCGCGGAGCGCTTCCCCGATACGCCCGTCGTCGTCTACGACAACCCCGCCACCACCGGATTCACCTTCACGACGGATCTGCTGGTGAAGATCACCGAGCTCCCGTCGGTGGCGTCCATCAAGCTGGGTGCGCTGGCCGCGGATCCCGGGGAGGCCCGAGCCGACATCTCCGCGTTGCGCGCTCGGATCCGCCCGGACGTGTCGATCGGGATCAGCGGGGACGGCCAGGCGGTTCGAGGCCTTCTCGCCGGGTGCGACGCGTGGTACTCGGTGCTCGCGGGGCTCTTTCCCGCGCGATTCGTGGAGATCGCGGCCGCAGCTCGCGGGGGCGATGCCGAACGTGCCCGGGCGCTGTCGGATGAGTTCGCGGCGGTGTGGGATCTCAATCTCACGCGGGGCAGCTTCCGAGTCGCCGCAGCGCTCGCCACCCTTTCGGGCCGCACGTCGGAGGACGCCGTCTACGCCCCCGTCCAGGCGCTCGCCGGAGCGGAACGGGATGCGGCCGAACGTGCGTTGCAGACGCTCGGAATCGTCTGACCGCTTCGTCTCAGGTGTAGAGGCTGGGCTTCCTCACCGAGGTGTTCGCGGAGGGACGCTTCGGGCTGGTCGGTGTCGGAGCGGCGTCGCGCACGAAAGGTGCGGCGGCCTTCTCGCTCTTCGGGGGGAGGGGGATGGAAAAGTCGTCGCCGGCACCCGGGAGGCTCGAGAAGTGCTGCGCCAGTCGCCGGCGGATCTCTTTGAGCTCGGCACAGTAGTCGCTGATCACGAGACGGCCGGCTCGGTATTCGAGCTGGCTGTCCTGGAAGTCGATGGCGAGCCGCTGAGCGGCGACGGGGTGTGTGCTCGCCATCACCAGCAGCATCCGCTGAAGTTCTTCGGCCTCGCGTAGGAGGTCCGCATCCTTGGGTCGCGCCATGCCCGCATTCTCTCAGCTTTCACGCCCGCGGTGGGGGGCTTCGGGGGCTCGCGGTGCCGGAGAGGGTCATGCGGGCGCATCCATCGCCGGCGTCTCGCGGGTTCGACCGGCGGCTCATCGCGGCAACCGAGATACAGGAGTGTGTAATACCGCTTTCTCCGGCTGAGCGGGCCGTTTCCCCCTTTGATCGCTGGGATCTGGAATGCACTTGCGTACACACGTGAAAGCGCTATCATCGATCATGCCGACGCGGTCGTCGGAATGAAGCGGAGATGCAATGACGAATCCCCAGGTCCTCGATGAGGCCGGTGCCCCGGCAGAGGACGGTGTCATCGAGTGGAGCGCGGGCGACGTCAGCCTCGCGATCTCCCACCGGGCGGATGACGTCCCACATCTTTCGTCTCTCAGCGTTCGCGGTGTCGAAGTAGCCCTCCCGGCGGGTCTTCCCCTCGTGGACTTCCTCTCGGTCGGCCGTGGTCACACGCCGGCCAGCGACCGCCTCGTGCATGCCTCGGCCTTCCCGGGATTGCGCCTCATCGAAGCCGTCGCCGGTGAGAGCGATGGGGGAGCCCGTCTCGAGGTCCGCTGCCGCACCACGTCCGGTCTCGAGCCGGTCGAACTGGCCCTGCACCTCGAGGTGCTCGGCGGTTCCGCCGTCATCCGCAGCTCGGTGCGCATCACGAACCTCGGAGCCGCCCCTCTCGTCCTTCGCGCGCTCCCGTCGTGGGCGAGCTATCTGGGAGCGGGATCGGTGGCCCGGGGATGGTGGCTCGCTCATGCGCGCAGCGACTGGCTCGCCGAGAACCGCTGGGTGACCGAGCCGCTCGATGCCGGAGTGCTCCCCGGCATCGCGTCCGAGCTCACGGGCCACAATCCCCGCGGGTCGGTCACCTTCAGCTCGGACGGAACATGGTCGACCGGTCGGCATCTCCCCGCCGCCTTCGTGGGATCGAAAGAGGAAGGCATCTGCTGGGGGTTCCAGATCGAGCACAACGGAGCCTGGCGGTGGGAGATCGGAGAGGACCACGCCGACCTCTTCCTGGCCCTCTCCGGGCCCACGGACTCGGATCACCAGTTCGTCCACGTCCTGGAGCCCGGCGGGCAGTTCACGTCCGTGCCGGTGGCGGTCACTTTGGCGGGCACGCTCACGGATGCCGCCGACCTGCTGACGGACTACCGCCGGATCGCGCGTCGCGAACGCGCCGACAACGCGTCCCTCCCGGTCATCTTCAACGACTACATGAACACCCTCAACGGGGACCCGTCCACCGAGAAGCTGCTTCCGCTGATCGATGCGGCCGCCGAGGTCGGCGCCGAGATCTTCTGCATCGACGCGGGCTGGTACGACGACGGCGGCGACTGGTGGGATTCGGTGGGCTCATGGCAGCCCTCGTCCACCCGCTTCCCCGGCGGACTCACCGAGGTCACCGACCGGATCCGCTCGAGGGGTATGGCCGTGGGCCTGTGGCTGGAGCCTGAGGTCATCGGGGTCAAGAGCGCAGCCGCGGCGACGTTGCCGGACGAAGCGTTCCAGAGCCGTGCCGGGGCGCGCATCGTCGAACACGAACGTTATCTCCTCGACCTCCGTCACCCGGCGGCTCGTGCGCACCTCGATGAGGTCGTCGATCGACTGGTGACCGAGTTCGACACTCGCTACTTCAAATTCGATTACAACGTCACCCCCGGTGCGGGTACCGACACAGGTGCCGCCAGTCCGGGAGCCGCTCTCCTGGAGCACAACCGGGCGCACCTCGAGTGGTTGGACGGAGTGCTCGACCGGCACCCCGACGTCGTCATCGAGAACTGCGCTTCGGGCGGTATGCGAAGCGATTTCGCCATGCTGTCGCGCCTGCAGCTCCAGTCCACCTCAGACCAGCAGGAACCCCGCTTGTACCCGCCCATCGCGGCTTCCGCGCCGCTCGGCATGCTGCCGGAGCAGGCGGCCAGCTGGGCCTACCCGCAACCGGAGATGACACTCGAACAATCGGCGTTCGCTCTCACCACGGGTCTGCTCGGGCGCTATTTCGTCTCCGGGTTCCTCAACCGCATGGATGACGACCGCCGGGCTCTGGTGGGCGAGGCCATCACCGCGGCCAAGGGTCTCACCGGGCACATCCGCACGAGCCACGCCCGCTACCCTCTCGGCTTCCCCGGGTGGGACGATCCCTGCATCGCACTGGGGCTGCTCGCCGGCGACCGCCTGGTCGTGTCGGTCTGGGACCGCCAGGGTTCTTCCGAGATCCACCTCCACCTGCCCGATCTCCACGACGCCGCGACGATCTCCACAGAGGCGGTCTTCCCGGTATCGCTGCCTGACTGGCCCACTCGATGGGACCCGGCCACGCAGACCCTCACTGTCCGCAACCCCGGTGCAGAGCCGGGAGCGCGCACCTTCGGCATCGACTTGCCGAAGCCCCAGCCTCAGGGCTGAAAACCATCACACCAAGACCCCGCACCCGCGGGTGACACAGCACAGGAGAAATTCGATGAAGAATTCGTGGAAGTACGCCGCGGCGGTCGCCGCTGTGGCAGCCCTGGCCCTCACGGGCTGCAGCGACCCCGGCTCGGGTGGGGGTAGCACCGAAGCTGCGACCTGGCCCGCGCAGGACACCAAGCTCGATGGTGTCACGCTGAAGATCTGGGCGGCCCAGAACTCGAACAAGACCCCCGACAGCGTGATCCAGGGTTTCGAGGCCCTGACCGGCGCGAAGGTCGAGGTCGAGACCATCCCCGACCCCTACGAGCAGAGCGTGCAGACCAAGGTCGCCACCGGCGACGTCCCGGACCTCGCCTTCTGGCAGCCCACTGCATCGCAACTCGTCGCGCTCAACGCGCCGAACACGCTGCAGTCACTCGAGGGAGCCCCCTTCGTAGAGAACTACACCGGCAACCTGGCGGACATCACCGGGACCTACGACGGGACGCGGTACGCGGCACTCATCACCTCTCCCGCGGTCGAGGGCGTCTACTACAACAAGGAGGTGTTCGCCGCCAACGGGATCACCGAGACGCCGAAGGACTGGGACGAGTTCCTCGCGTTGGGACGTGAGCTCAAGGGCAAGGGGGTGACTCCGTTCTTCGAGATGGGCGACCCGGGTTGGGCGACCCAGTGGTGGGTTCAGGTCCAGCTCGCCGACGCGGCGAAGGACGGTCTCTGGGACAAGATCAACGCCAACGAGGAGAAGTTCACCGGCTCGACCATCCAGGGTGCGGTCGACGACTACAAGGGCCTGATCGACGAGGGCCTCTTCAACGACAGCATCAAGACGGCCACGTTCGAAGACCAGGGCGACGCTCTCCTCAACGGCGACGCGGCCATGGTCATCCAGGTGAACTCGTTCTTCAACCAGCTGCAGGCCAAGAGCGACACCGCCACCCTCGATGAGAAGATCGGCTTCTTCCCGATCTCGCCCGCGGGCAACGTCGGCACCTTCATCCCCGACCAGTCGAATGCTCTCGTCGCCTTCAAGACCGGCGACGCGAAGCGCGAGGCCGCCGCACGTCAGCTCCTCAGCTACTGGCTCGGTGATGGCTACCCCGCGTTCGTCGACGCCCAGGCGACCACCTCGCTCATCAGGGGAGTCGACTCGCCGTCCTCGGTGCCGCAGGCCCTGTTGGACGTCTCGGACTCCATCACCGACTCCGTGGGCTCGATGCAGGCTCTCGCCGTCGCGAACCCCGACCTCTGGATCAATCTCACCAACATGATCCAGGGCACCATGACCCCGACGCAGGTGACCGAGGCGACGCAGGAGCAGTTCGCTCAGCTCGCCAAGGCCCAGGGGATCGCCGCCTTCCAGTGATAGGTGCGGTCGGGGCGGTCATACCGCCCCGACCGTGTCAGTCCCGTTCTCTCCGACAACCACTCGCACGACACGAAGGACCCGCCATGACGCAGTCGACCTCGATCCTGCCCCGAGCCGGCAGCCTCCGCCGAGGGATGGGGCGTCGCAGCGAGTCCCGCAGGGCCCGCCAAGATCATCCGTCGTGGTTCCTCATTCCCGCTCTCGTCGTGCTGCTGGTGTTCTTCATCACGCCGACACTGTTCAATTTCGTCTACGCCTTCACCGACTGGTCCAGCTTCAAGAGCAACATCAACTTCATCGGCTTCTCCAACGTCACCGACCTGTTCAACAACGGGGTGCTCCTCAACGACATCCGGATCACCCTGATCTACGCGGTGCTGGTCGCCATCTTCCAGAACGCCTTCGGCCTCGGCCTCGCTCTGTTGCTCGAGCGGGATACTCGCATCAACCGGTTCGCCCGGGTGGCATTCTTCGTCCCCGTCATCATGTCCGCGCTCGCGGTCGACTACATCTTCCAAGCGCTGCTCAAGCCCGAGGGCGGGCTCAACCAGATCCTGTCGGCCGTGTCCGGCCAGCACGTCAGCATCGCCTGGCTCGGAGACACCACCTGGACCATCGTCGTCACGGCCCTGATCCACGCATGGAAGTGGATGGGACTGTCCATGCTCATCTACCTCGCCGGTCTGAAGACCATCAGCGAAGACGTCAAAGAGGCCGCACGGCTGGACGGCGCCGGATGGGGGACCACCTTCCGGCGCATCACGTTCCCTCTCCTCGCACCCGCGGTCACCTTCAACGTCGCCACCGCCCTACTCGGCTCGATGAACGGCTTCGACATCGTCCAGGCCACCACCGGCGGCGGTCCCGGCGGGTCGACCGAACTGCTCAACATCTTCATCTTCCGCACCTTCGGCCAGGGTCTCTTCGCGCAGGCCACGACCATGAGCCTTGTCCTGTTCCTCCTCGTCGCGATCCTCGCGTTCCCCGTGATCCGTACCCTCCGTAAGCGAGAGGAAGTCCTGTGAGCACCACCATGACGCCCGCCGAAGTCCGCAGCGCCCCGCCCGCAGGTACGCCCGCCACGCTTTCGCGGAAGGCGTCGAGGCGCCCATTCAGGTGGCAAAGACTCGTGCAGCCCCTGTCGGCGCTCCTGCTCACCGTCGCCCTCCTCGGCGTGCCCTTCTACCTCGTGATCATCACCGCAGGCAAGACCCAGGCCGAGGCGTTCGATCCGAACCTCGTCCCGCCGGCTCGATGGCAGCTGTTCGACAACTTCGCCGCCGTCTTCGACGACGGAGAGATGCTGACGGCCTTCTTCGGCAGTGTGCTCGTGATGGTGCCGGCGGTCATCGGAGTTCTGCTGCTCGGAGCGCTCGCGTCCTGGGTGCTCGCGCGACGCTCGAGCCGGGCGATGGCGGTCGTCTACGCGCTCGCGATCAGTGGGATCGTGCTCCCGCCCGCCGTCGTCACCGTGGTGCTCCTGCTCCGCCAGCTCGGACTCGCCGGAACCGCCGTCGGGATGATCGGCGTGTACATGGGTATGTACCTCTCGACAGTGATCTTCTTCGTCACCGGGTTCGTTCGCACCATCCCCGTCGAGCTGGAGGAGGCCGCCCGGATGGACGGCGTCCGACCGCTCGGGGTGTTCTTCAAGATCATCTTCCCGCTGCTCGGCCCGACCCTCGCCACCGCGACGATCCTCATCTGCCTCTACATCTGGAACGACGTCTTCTATGCGCTGTTCGTCATCGGCGGCCGTATCGATACGTTGCCGCTGAACCTCTATCAGGTGGCGAGTGCGGGGCTGTACTTGCAGAACTGGCACCTGATCTTCAGCTACATCATCATCATGTCGTTGCCCCTGCTGATCACCTTCATCGTCATGCAGCGCAAGATCATCGCCGGTGTCACCAGCGGGGCCGTGAAGTGAGGCCATGACCGCCGTCGGGGGAGAACGTCCGATGCGGATCGTTCGTCGTACGATGAGCGCTGTGGACTCGGCGAGGAACAAGGTCGTCATCGGCGACGTCGCCCGTCTGGCAGGGGTCTCCGTTCCGACGGTGTCGCGAGTGCTCACGGGCGCCGCGAAGGTCTCGGACGACAAGCGGCTGCGCGTCGAGCGGGCCATCGAAACGCTGAACTACCGTCCCAGTGCCGCCGCCCGAGCCCTGGTCAAACGTCAGCCCAAGATGATCGCGGTGTTCGCGGGGGACACCTCCCGATACGGGTACGCCGAAACCATCCGAGGCATCGAGGAACGCGCGCGTGCCGATGGCTATGTCGTGTCCATCACCAAGGTGGAGGGACCGGCGGACGACCACATCGACGCGGCTCTCTCGCTCGTCTTGGGCCAGAGCATCGCCGGCGCCGTCGTCTTGAAGTTCGATCCGGCCGGCGTGGCGGTCGTCAGGCATCTCCCCAAGGACATCCCCGCGGTGTCCATCTCCGGGTTGCCCGAGCAAGGCATGCCCCAGGCGCTCATCGACGAGGAGACGGCGGCTCGCAAGCTGGTGGCCCACCTCCTCGCGCTCGGTCACCGCACGATTCATCACGTCCGCATCCCGCCGTCACGGGCCGAGGACGGCCGGACAACGGGGTGGCGAAGCGCTCTCGAAGCGGTGGAGGCCCCCATCCCCGACGTCATCGATGCGGGTTGGGAGCCATCCTCCGGTCGTGCGATCGGTAAGGAGATCGCTGGGCGCGAGGATGTCACTGCCGTCTTCTGCGGCAACGACGAGATCGCGATGGGGGTCATCAAGGGCCTCGAAGACAGCGGTGTCCGCGTTCCCGAGGATGTCAGCGTCGTTGGGTTCGACGACCATCCGCTCGCCGAGATGTGGCGCCCCTCGCTGACCACGGCCAGACAGGACTTCGCCTCTCTGGGGGCCAGGGCTTTCGGTCAGCTTCTCGCTCTCCTCGAAGGTGAGACGCCCGAGTCGCTCACCTCGGAGGAGCCCGCGGTCATCATCCGCGACAGCACGAGCGCCCCCGGGGTGCGAAGGGTATCGCCGTGACCATGTGCCGTAGGTAGCAACCTTCGGCATGATCAGCACACCAGTGGCTCCCGGGACTCGAGAAGACCGCTCCGGTGCCGGGGGTGGCGACAGCTTCGGCTCACATGCAGCCGCCACCCCGCCGCTCAGTCGTCGCTGACGGGGATCCAGACCCGCATGGCCGACGGGCCGCGGTTCCCCCACGTGCTGTAGGGGACGAGGGGGATGTCCAACTCCGGGCTGCCCGTCGACTCGGCAGCACGCTCACCGTAGGGCCACCCGTCCGGGGCGTTCGAGACCGCGGTCCCCGCGATGACGACCCGACCGTCCTGCTCGCGGGGCTCGGATCCGCGGATCAAACGGACCTCGCTGAGATCGTTCACCCCGTCGGGGAGGTCCACCGACTCGACGCAGAGCACCTGCGGACCCCGTTCCACCGCGACGGTGCCGCGGACAGCGTCGATCCGCGGGTCGGGGGCGGTGACCTGGGGATGCACGGGAAGAACCAGCTCGACGACGTCGCCCGCCTCGAACCGGCGACGAACCGAAGCGAGACCAGGTTCCACAGGCTCGGGGCCGTTCACCGGGGCACCCGCCGAGGAGATCTGGAGCGTCGCGCCTCGCGCCCACGAGGGCACTCTCAACCCGAGAGTCCACTCCTCATCGGGAGCTTCGGTCACGATGACTCGGACCACACCCGAGGCCGGATACTCGGTCTGGACATCCAGGCCCACGGCTCCGCCGTCGAGGAGATGCGTGCGGATCCGACTGCTCGCGAACTGATGGAGCTGGAGTCCCGATTCGTCGCGCGTGGCAACGAGCGCCGACAGGCTCGCCATCGTGCGGGCGACGTTCGGCGGGCAGCACGACACCTCGAACCACGGAGCGCGGAGGGAGGAGGCCGCCCGCGGAGAAGCCTCCTCGAGGGACGCCTCGGTGCCGGGCTCGCGACGGTGCAGCGTGTTCGTGTAGAAGAACGAGGTCCCGTCGGCCGACGGCGAGGTGGCGACGACGTTGAACAGAGTGCGCTCGATCAGGTCGGCGTACTGCTCGTCACCGCGGGCCAGCAGAAGGCGCCAGCTGAACATGATCGATCCGACTCCGGCGCAGGTCTCCGAATAGGCGCGATCGGCCGGGAGGACGTAGTCGTCGCCGAAGGCCTCGTCCTGGTGATGCGAGCCCTGGCCTCCGGTGACGTATGTGCGGCGGTCGACGGTGTGCGACCACTGACTCGCGAGGGCCTCGAGCAGGCCCTCGTCGCCCGTCTCCACCGCCACGTCCACGGCACCCGCCGAGAGATAGTTGGCTCGCACGGCGTGCCCGCGCAGCGCGACCGCCTCCCGGATGGGCACGTCGTCCTGGAAATAGGCGCGGCCCCACTCGATGTCCTTCAGAACGTGGTGACCGCGACGCTCGACGAAGAGGCGTGCCTGCTCGATGTAGCGCTGATCGCCCGTCACACGGCCCAGCTCGGCGAGCGCCGGTTCGATCTCGGCGTGCCCGCACACCGTCTCACGAGCACCCTCGCCGAACTCGCTCACCACCAGGTCGGCGGCGCGGGTCGCGATCTCGAGCAGACCGTCGTCCGCTCCCGGGCGAGTGCGCGCGCGGGCCACGGCGGCCTGGAAGAGATGGCCCATGCAGTAGAGCTCATGACCCCATTCGAGATCCGACCAACGGGGCTGCTGCCCGGGCCGGCCGAAGTTGGTCTGGATGTAGCCGTCCGGCTCCTGGGCATTCGCCACCCGCTGGACGATCCTGCGGAAGCGCTGCTCGAGGTCGTCGTCGTCGGAGCGGCCGATCTCCCACGCGAGCGCCTCGAGGTACTTGTAGATCTCCGAGTCGGAGAACTC
>JAAIGE0100770969.1_pt1 | contig 16468 bp, 14 predicted proteins | sample 6487951 | NCBI WGS metagenome assembly JAAIGE01 (sample SAMN13974128, study PRJNA590717) | phyllosphere metagenome | biome: tomato field; feature: multiple bacterial spot infested tomato fields; material: tomato leaves; isolation source: leaves from tomato fields | host: Solanum lycopersicum ... | reverse complement strand
TGGGCTGGTTCATGGAAGTGGTCTGTCCCACCGCAGATCGATTTGAAACATCGTTCTCCTCTCCAGACCGGCCGGAGGGTGTAGCGCAACTGGCGGACTCCATGAGCGGGCAGATCATCGAGCATGCCTACTGGGGAAGCGCTCGAGACCGTCTACCCATAGCCCAGGTCGACCCGTTGCTACAGGGGGCACCCGCCCAGACAGAGAGCCTGTGGCCCAGGCGAGTGCGGGTGCATGGCAGGAAGAACCTGTGCCTGATCCGCTCCGGCCAAGACTGGAGCGACACGCAATCGAAAGAGCGTGATCTCTATCTGAATGAGGTGGAGCCTATCTTGCGGGAGGGCATGAACTTTCTGCGTGACCAAGGACGCGAAATTGGCTGCCTGAGCTGTCGCTTCATGCACGTGCTGGACAATCGAACAGGGCAAGCACTCGAAAAGAGTTTCGGACTGGCCTACTTCGACGAGTTGAGCAACCTGGAAACGTGGTCGAAGACCCACCCGACCCATGTGGCGATATTCTCTGGGTTCATGCGTTATGTGCAGACCTTGAACGGCCAGATTCAACTGCGCTTGTATCACGAGATATCGGTCATCCCGCCAGAAGCACAATTCTTTGAATATATAAATTGTCATGCCGAGAGCGGCCTGATCAGTCGTTGAGTAACGCCTGGCTGCAGTGCTTCCGCCGGGCTCTGCCTGCGCAAGCCATTGCCGAATTCACCATCAGGCATACCCATATTCCTCGCCTCACCTGAAATGTCGAGGTACCGCAATGTACAAGAATCTGGTCACAATAGGTTTCGGTTTGGCACTTTCTCAAATGGCATGGAGTACCGAGGGCGGCGGCGGCGCATACGCCAACGGCGCCGAAGGCTTCCTCACCGCCTACTTGCCACCACCAGGCACTTATCTGGTCAACTACAACACGTTTTACAGCGCCAACTCCTTCGAGAACTCATCACCCGTTTTCGATGATTTCAAGGTATCGACATTTGCCAGTGTCGCCCGCCTCATCCATGTAACGGACACGAAGATTCTGGGCGCGAACTGGGCAATGCATGCGTTCCTGGTGTACGCCGACGTTAACGTGAAGAACCTGGCGGGCAACAGCCAGCGGCGCAGTGGCATGGGCGATCTGATCGTCGATCCGTTTGCACTGGGATGGAAGTTTGGTAACTGGAACGTTGTAGCTGGGCTCGACATATTCCTGCCCACCGGCAGTTACGACAAGCACGACCTGGCAAACATTGGCCGCAATTATGTGACACTCCAGCCGTTGCTTGGCGTTACCTACCTCAATGCAGCGGGTTATGAGTTCTCGATGAAGACGATGTTTGACTACAACTTCGAGAATGATGACACCGACTATCACTCCGGCAATGAACTGCATGCCGACTTCGTAGTCGCCAAACATATAGGTCAGTGGGCGTTTGGTGTGGGTGGCTACGCCTATCGGCAGGTGACTGGTGATAGCAGCAACGGGGCGGTATTCGGGGATTTCAAAGGCCGTGCAATGGCCCTTGGGCCGCAGGTCGCGTACATGACCCAGAGCGGTATCAACCTCGCGGCTCGGTTCCAGCATGAGTTCGATGTGGAGAATCGCCCTCAGGGCGACAAGTTCTGGCTGAATATTTCCCTGCCTCTTTAAGGCTCATGAAGTATTGCTGCGGGCCCTCTGGATGAGCGAGCCCGCAGCGCACGATATCCCGCATCTCGCCGGCCTCAGGCTGCGCCCCGACGAAGGGTCTGGGAAGGCAGACAGCCGTAGCGCTTGCGGTACAGCACGGCAAAATGCCCGAAGCTGCCGATACCGTGGCGCAGCAGGATATCGGTGACGCTGTCACAGCTGCCGGCCCGTTGCAGCGCCGCGTGCACCCGCGCCAGACGGCGGTTTCTCAGGTAGTCGCTGGGGCTCTGGCCGAGAAACTGGGTAAATCCATTCTGTAGCGTACGTACCGAGACTCCACCGACTTCAGCCAGTTGCACCAGCGGCAGGGGCTGCTCCAGATGCGCCTCGATGTAATCACGAACGCGCCGCACGTGGGACGGCAGGGGCCCTCGCCGCTCATCGCGCAATTCGGCATGGTAGTTGTGCGGTAACTGGGTCAGCAGTACCGAAACCAGGTAATCCGACAGTGCGGTGCCGAACACCGCCGGCTGGGTGTCCGGCTCTCCGTGCTGACAAAGACCGCAGATATAGTCGAGCGTCTGACTGATCAGCAACAACCCCGGGTGATCGGGCTCGACGCTGATATCGAACACCAGCGGGCGACTCAGCGGCCGGTCCAGCAAACGCTGCAACTGGCGCTCCATGGCATCGCGGGCGACTCGTAATATCAGGCTGCGGCAATCGCGATCGGTGCGAATGTAGCTGTGCTGCGACGGCGACGAAACGGTCAGGCTGCCGCGTTGCAGCACCGCGCTGTGCTGGCCGAGACGAATCAGGCCGCTTCCTTCCAGGGTGATGCGCACCAGATAGAAGCGCTCGATGTCGCCGGCATCGATTTCCACATTGGCGCCGTAATGCAGATCGAACAGGGCCGCGTCGCCGAAGAACACTCCATACAGCTCGGAATTCAGTGACTCCCCCGCCGGCATATTCATGTGATGCGGCCACAGGCAACGGCTGACCGCGTCCTTGACCTCGCTGAAACCGCCTGAACGCATGAGTTTGTGATGCCGCAAGTGATCGAACATGTTTCGCACATCCACGTGAGCAGATTCGACGACCGACCGCAACCAGGCTTTGGCTTACGATCAACAATTCACGTGAATTAGAAAGCAATATCCATACCGCGAGGTGTCCAGCCTCTGCCGACTGGCGGGCCACAGACAGTGCTGAAGCCAGCGCCCCCGGTGGCCGGACCCGCTTCGCCAGGACCTGGCTCAGCCGTACCAGAACGGGCGTTTTCCGGCCTGCTGGCACTGTAATGCGTCACCAGGGGTGACAGCCTCGCTACCGGGCATTGAGTTGCGTCTGGCGAATCACGCTTGCGTGTTTCGATCAGCGCCAACCGGGGCCCCTACCTAGAATCGGGCCAAGCACACGCCACGGCGCAAGGGCCTGTCGGCCTGGCGCTCCGCTCCTGATCGATGGCACTTCCGGAGATGACAGCATGAAGACGTTCACTCGCTCTCTACAGTTACTCGCCTGCGCAGCCGTGCTGGGATTCGGCAACCCGGCAGGCGCCGCGGACCTGCCGACCATCCGCGTCGGCTGGTCGATACCCGCCGAAGAAATGAAGTACTGGATGATGCGCCGCGCCGATGCATTCCCGGAGCTGGGCAAGTCCTACCGTATCGAATGGACGCAATTCCAGGGCACCGCCCCCATGGTCCAGGCGATGCTCGCCGGCGCTCTGGACTGTTCGTCCCAGGCACCGCTTTCGCTCGCCCAAGGCGTGCTGTCCAGTGGTTTGCAGGCTTACACGATCGCTCAGCACGTGGCCGAGGCACCGGGCTCGTTCTCCCTGTATTGGGCGGTGAAGCAGGACTCCCCCATCAACAGCATCGCCGACCTCAGGGGCAAGACCGTCGGCGTCAACGTCTACGGCTCGGGCTCCTACGGCCAGATGGCCATGCTGCTCAAGCATCATGGGCTGGATCCGAGCAAGGACATCAAGCTGGTGGAAACCGGCTTCCCCGGCTCGGAAGCTGCCCTGCGTGCCGGGCGTATCGACGCTGCGGTGATGAACCAGCCGTTCGCGGTGAAGGCCGAGGCCAAGGGCGGCATACGCAAGTTGTTCGCCCTGTCGGACCTGATGCCCAACACCGTGCACTTGCTCGAGGTGTGCCGCAAGGACTTCGTCGACGCCCACCCCGACCTGGCGGGCCGCTACATGGCCGATCTGCAGAAAGCCATGAGCATGCTGCGCGCCGACCGTGCTCAAACCCTCGAGGTGGTGTCAGAGGTGACCCGCGCGCCCACGGACCTGCTCGATCAATACCTGCTCAAGGACAACGATTTCGCCCGCGACCCCAGCGCCCAGCCAGACTTCGCCGGCATGCAGAAGATGTTCGACCAGTACCTGGAAATCGGTCTGCTCAATGCTCCTCTGCAGGCTGAACAGTTCCGCCCCACCGTGCTGATGAAGCCCTGAAGGGAGATGAACGCATGACCCGTCAGAACATGATCAGCATCAGCCAGCTGAGCAAATCCTTCTACACCGCCGACCGTCACACCCACATGGCCCTCGAGGATATCAACCTGGAGATCCGCGAAGGCGAGTTCGTGTCCATCCTCGGCCCCTCTGGCTGTGGCAAGTCCACCCTGCTCTACATGCTCGGCGGTTTCGTCGAGCAGAGCGCCGGCACGCTGGTAGCCCAGGGCAAGACCATCAAGGGCCCGGGGCCCGATCGCGGCCCGGTGTTTCAGGAGTTCGCCCTGTTTCCCTGGAAGACCGTGATCGGCAACGTCATGTACGGCCTGCGCGAGCAGGGTGTCGGGCGCCGTGAGGCCCGCGAGCGGGCCATGGCCCTGCTCAGCAAGGTCAACCTGGCCGATTACGCCGACTTCTACCCCAAGGAACTCTCCGGCGGTATGCGCCAGCGCGTGGCCATCGCCCGCACCCTGGCCTACGATCCGGCGATCCTGCTGATGGACGAGCCCTTTGGCGCGCTGGATGCGCACACCCGAACGGTGCTGCAGAACGAGCTGCTGGAGATATGGGAGCGCGACCGCAAGACGGTGATGTTCGTCACCCACGGGGTGGACGAGGCGGTGTTCCTCTCCGATCGAGTGGTGGTGATGACCCGCTCGCCAGGACGCATCAAGGAGATCGTCGACATTGACCTGCCACGGCCCCGGGTGCGTAGCGAACTCCTGGTCAACCGCCGCTACCAGGACTACATCGTCTATCTGGAGCAGCTGATCGAAGACGTTCACCTGGAGGCCTGCAGCGCATGAGGGCTCCTGTTCATTACCAGCTGTTCGGCAAGCTCGGCCCGCTGCTGGTGGTGCTGACGCTCCTGCTGATGTGGGAGCTGACCGCCCGCTGGATGCAGCTCGACGGTTTCCCTACCGCGGCTGAAGCCCTGCGCCAGCTTCCGGTGATCCTCACTGACAGCCAGGCACTGAGCGGTATTGGCGACTCGTTGCGGCGCATGGCCTGCGGCATCGCCCTGGCCCTGGCATTCGCCGTTCCCGTGGGGCTGTGCATGGGACGTAGCGAGCGCCTGGCGCGTGCGCTCAACCCACTGCTCAGCGCGATCTACCCCATTCCCAAGGCCGCGCTGATGCCCATGGTGATGCTCTGGTTCGGGATTGGTGACCTCTCGAAGATCCTGGTGATCTTTCTCGGCGTCAGCCTGCCGCTGCTGTTCCACAGCTACCACGGCGCTCGCAGCATGGACGAGAAATTGCTCTGGTCAGCGTCAGCGATGGGCATGGGCGCCCCTGCACGGCTGTTCAAGGTGGTACTGCCGGCGGCTCTGCCCGATGTCCTGCTGGGCTGCCGCGTGGGGCTGGCGATGGCGCTGATCGTGATGATCAGTTCGGAAATGATCGCCCGTCAGTCCGGTGCCGGTGACCTGCTCTTCAATGCCATGGACATGGCGCTGTACCCGGATGTGTACGCCATGATCCTGATCCTCGCCACCCTGGGTTTTCTCCTGGACTGGCTGTTCGAGCGCCTGCGCCGACGCCTGACGCACTGGGCCGAAACCCGCCAGGACAGCCACAGTGGAGCCACCTCATGAGACGCATCGCCAACCTCTTGCTGCCACTGGCTCCCCTGCTGCTGCTGGCGACTGCCTGGGAGACGAGTACCCGCCTCGGCTGGGTTGCGGCCAACCTGCTACCTGCGCCCAGCGCCGTGCTCATGCGCCTGGCGCAATTGCTGCCGCAGGCGGAGTTCCTCTTTCACCTGCAACAGACCCTGATCCGCTTGCTCGGCGGGTTCGCCATCGCCCTGGTGTTCGGTGTGGCCATTGGCCTGCTGGCCAGCCGGGTGGCGGGCGGCCTGCTGGAAACGGTAATCCGCGTGCTCGCACCCATTCCCAAGATCGCCTTCTACCCGGCGTTCGTGCTGATCTTCGGCTACGAGCATGCTTCGAAGATCGCACTGGTGGTGGCCGATGCGATCTTCCCGATTCTGCTGGCAACCTTTCACGGCGCGCGCTCGGTGGAACCCAAGCTGTTGTGGTCGGCCCGCGCGGCAGGCACCGGACGCACCGCCAGCCTTTACCGGGTAGTGCTGCCCGCTACGTTGCCGGCGATTCTCACCGGCTGCCGCATCAGCCTGCTGATCGCCTGCGTCACGGTGTTCCTGGCCGAGATGATTTCCTCCACCGATGGCCTCGGCCACCTGCTCAGCCTGGCCGCGCGCTCGTTCCAGATGGTCGACATGTTCGTGCCATTGATCCTCATCTCGCTGATCGGGCTGCTGCTCAACGTGACACTGCAGTACGCACGCAAGTACCTGCTTCGGGGCCAGCCCTGAAGCCTGATCGTTAATCGCCAAACGGCATTCGCCCGGTCTCCTTTCCCTGCCGCATGAACGGTGGACGGGAGCCGGCTGCCAAAAAACAGGAGTCGCACCATGAAAATCTGTGTTCTGGGTGGAGGGCATGGCTGCTACGCAGCTGCCGTGGAATTGAGCGAAGCGGGCCACAAGGTGAAGTTCTGGCGACGTGACAGCGCCGCATTCGCCGCGATTCGTGATCAGGGCGGTATCCAGGTACGCGACTATCGCGGCACCCGCCTGGTGCCACTGGGCACCGGCGACAGCGGCCTGCACCTGATCGACCGGCTGGGCACTGCCGTGGAGGATGCCGAGCTGATCGTCATCCCGCTGCCGTCGACCACCCATCAGGATCTGGCCCAGGAACTGGCGCCGCTGCTGCGAGATGGTCAGGTAGTTTTCTTGCCGCCAGGCACCTTTGGCACCTACCTGTTCGCCAAGGCCATGGCCGATGCGGGCAACACGGCCGAAGTGGCGTTCGCGGAAACCGGCACACTGCCGTATCTGGCGCGCAAGCACGGCCCCGCCGAACTGGTGATCAGCTGCTACGCCACGCGTCTGCCAACCGGCGTTTTCCCGGCACGCCTGAGTGAACAGGCCTTCAGCGTACTGTGCACGGCCTATCCCAGCGTCGAGCCGATCGAAGACGGCCTGTCAGGCGCGCTGATGAATGCCGGCCCCATCATCCACCCACCGCTGATCATGATGAATGCCGGCCCTCTGGAGCATTTCGAGCGCTGGGATATCCACAACGAAGGCACGCAACCGTCGATACGCCGGGTTACCAATGGCCTGGATGCAGAACGCATGGCCGTACGCGAGGCCCTGGGTTACGGCGCGCCCCATTTCCCGCTGGCCGATCACTACGCCAGCGATGGCGAGGAATGGATGTACGGCCGCGGCGCCCACGGCAAGCTAACCGACAGCGGCGACTGGCGCGAAGACATCGACCTGCAGCGCCACCGCTACATGCTGGAGGACACCCGCCTGGGCTTGTCGCTGCTTGTCTCCGTAGGCCGTTGGGCTGGCGTGCCAACACCGATCGCCGCCGGGCTGCTGGCCATCGCTTCGGCCGTCGCCGAACGCGACCTCTACAGCGAGGGCCGAACCCTGGAAAATCTCGGCCTGGCTCAACTGTCACGCGAGCAGATGCAGCACCTGCTACGCGAAGGAGCGCTGCCATGAACACGGTGCACATCGTCGGGGCCGGCCGTATGGGCCAGGGCATGGCGCTGGCCTTCATCCAGGGCGGCCTGCCGGTCGTGCTGATCGACGTCAAACAGCGCAGCCCGGAGGATGGCCACGCCTACGCCAGGCAAGTGCGCGAAGCGGTCAGCCGTGAGCTGCAGGCCAAGGTGGCGCTCGGGCGCCTCACCGACGTGCAGATGCAGCGTGCCCTCAGCCGCCTCAGCGTACTGCCACGTGAAGGTTGCGAGGCGTCGCTGAGCGAGGCGCGCTATCTTTTCGAAGGTGTGCCGGAAGTGCTCGACATGAAGCACGAGCTGTTCGCCTGGCTCGGCGGCTGCATACCGGCCGACGCCCGGGTGGCGTCCACTACCTCGACCTTTCTGGTCAGCGAGCTGGCGACCTTCATCAACCAACCTCAGCGCTTCATCAACGCCCACTGGCTGAACCCGGCTGATCTCATCCCGCTGGTGGAGGTCAGCCGCAGCGAAATCACCGATCAGGCCGTGGTCGACGACATGGTCGGCCTGCTGCGCAGCATCGGCAAGGTGCCCGTGGTCTGCTCCGCGTCACCGGGCTACATCGTTCCGCGCATCCAGGCACAGGCGATGAACGAGGCCGCGCGCATGGTGGAGGAAGGTGTGGCCAGCGCCGAAGACATCGACAAGGCGATTCGCGTCGGCTTCGGCTTGCGTTTCGCCGTGCTCGGCCTGCTCGAGTTCATCGACTGGGGCGGCGGCGATATTCTGTTCTATGCCTCACGCTACCTGTCCGGTCAGCTTGGTGAACGTTTCGAGTGCGCCGACGTGATACGCGACAACATGAGCAATGGCCGTAACGGCCTGCGCGACGGCCAGGGCTTCTATGACTACGCGGGCAGGGACATCGATGCTTACAAGGTCCAGCGCATGCAGGAGTTCTTTCGGCTGCTCGATGCCACGGGGCTCTCCGCCCGCTTCGATCAGGCCCTGGAAAACACCGGCTGAACCGATGCAGTCCGCCGGATGCCCGCCCCTGCAACAGCATCGCGGTTACCTGCGATGACAGTGCGGCGGGTGCCGGATTTACTAGAAATGTCTATGATTGCCTGTCGACTTTCATAAAGCAGCCCCCTTCATGTCCATCCCCAAGAAACGCCGCAGTCGCTACAACCCTGCCAGCGAGGATTTTCACAAGGAAGAGTTTCCTTTCTATTGGCTGGCACGCGTGCACGGGCGCTACACGATGGCCATGGAAAAACTGCTCAAGCGCATCGACCTCGATATCCCCCGCTGGCGCGTACTCAACATCCTGTTCGAGAACGACAATTCGAGCATCTCGGAGATTTCCGAACACGCCGTAGCCAAGCTGTCGACCATCACCAAGATCGTCTATCGCATGAAGGATGACGGCCTGGTGGAAACCAGCCAGAGCGCCCAGGACGGCCGCGTCACCCAGGTCACCCTGACCGAAAACGGCCGCCAGGCGTTCTTCTCCATGCACGAACTCACCGACGAGCTGTTCCACAAGAGCTTCGAGGGCCTCACCGAGGCCCAGTTGCGCAAGCTCAATCAGGTATTGGCGAGCATCTTCGCCAACTTGCCGGAGCACTGAGTGGCGCGTGCGAGCAGGCATGGGGAATACCGACCTGAACAACGCCAGGTTTCGAAATTTGCTCGCTCGCGGCAGCTCTGCTGCACATCGAAACCAAGGCTAGTCCAGCTCCTGACAAAGCAGCTCGAGAAACGCCGCCACCCCCTTGGGCAACGTACGCCCGGCCAACGTCTGCACTTCGATGGTTCGCGAACTCATCTCGCGGTCCTTGATCGGCAGTACCGCCAAACGCTCACGATCACTGTGGTGGCGCACGGAAAGCTCACCGAACAACGTGATCCCGCCACCCGTGGCGGAGAAGGCGATCAGCGCGTTGACGTAGTTACTCACCATCACCGGTTCGATCAGCAAACCCTGGCGGCTGCAGGCGATGTCGAACAGGTCGCGCAGGTTGGTACTTTCCTGAGACAGGCCAAGCGGGTAATGCGCCAGCTGCGCGAGGGTGACCTGTTTCTTGCTCGCCAGCGGATGGTCGATGCTCATTACCGCATGCACCGGCGCCATGCTGCGCTTCTCCACGCGAATGCTGCGCATCGGTGGTGGGCTCAGGGTCAGGCCGATGTCCGAGATACCCTCCTGAACGCGGCGGGTAACGCCGCTATTGGAGCAGGCGATCAACTCGAAGTGAATGCCGCTGTAGCGCTGGCGGAAGCGGCTGATCAGCTGCGGCAAAAAGTAGGTCGCCGGTCCTTCGATGCTGGCGATGCGTACGGTGCCTTTTTGAATACCTTCCAGGCCGGTGATCTCGTTGACCACTCGCAACGCCTCCAGGCGTGCCTTGCGCGCATGGTCGGCCAGCAGTTCGCCGGACGGCGACAGCCGTATGCCCGTCTTGGTGCGCTCGAACAGCTGAGTGTTCAACTCCGCTTCCAGGCGTGCGATCTGTCGGCTCACCGCTGACGCTGCGACGTGCAGGTGCACTGACGCCTTGTTGATCGAACCGCAGCGCACCACGGCCAGAAAATAGCGCAGCGCCGTATCGACCAGAACCTTTTCGCCCATTTTCGCGCTCCTTGGAAGCCGTCCCGGGTATTGCCGAAACCGCAATATGCTCATCGAAAAATGAATCTAACGACATGATTGGCCCCAGCGCTAGTATCGAGCTCGACCCACGAGTCATCCACTCGCGACCAACGATCTGCTGAAGGGGTACCAGACGATGTACGAGTCGAACGTCACGCGCCGCGCTCCACGTAGCCGCAAGCTGCTGGCAAGCCTGGCCATAGCCGGTGCATTTTCGCTGGCGACTCAGGCCCAGGCCGATACCACCGTGCATGCGGTGATGCACACAGCGCTACGCGCACTCGACCCGGTCTCCAGCAGCGCGACCATCGCCCGCAACTACGGCTACATGGTCTACGACACCCTGATCGGCCTGGACGGCGACAATCAGCTGCAGCCGCAAATGGCCGACTGGAAGGTTTCCGACGACGGCCTGAGTTACACCTTCACCCTGCGCGACGGCCTGCTCTGGCACGACGGTACGCCGGTGACTTCGCGTGACTGCGTGGCCTCGCTCAAGCGCTGGGGCGTGTTCGATGCCGGTGGCAAGTTGCTGATGACCAACGTCGAAAGCCTGCAGGCGCTCGATGACAAGACGTTCGAGCTCAAGCTGGCCCGCCCCTTCGGTGACGTGCTGGAGCTGATCGCCAAGCCCTCTTCGGTGGCCCCCTTCATCATGCCGGAGAAGGTCGCCTCGGCCGCCCCAGGCGAGCCGCTGGCCAACCACATCGGTTCCGGCCCGTTTCGTTTCGTGGACGCCGAGTTCCAGCCCGGCGTGAAAGCGGTGTTCGAGAAGTTCACCGACTACAAACCACGCAGCGAAGCGCCCAGCGGTACGGCCGGCAGCAAGCAGGTGTACGTCGACCGCGTCGAGTGGATCAACATGCCGGACATGCAGACCACGGTTAACGCCATCAACAGCGGCGACATCGACTACATCGAACGCACGCCCTTCGACCTGCTGCCGCTGCTCGACGGCAACCCCGAGATCACCAGTGCAGTGCTCGACAAGCTCGGCATGCAGACCCTCGGCCGCGTGAACTTCCTGCAACCGCCGTTCGACGACCTACGCATCCGCCGTGCCGCGCTCCTGGCGATCACGCAGAAGGACGTACTCGCCGCGCTGGTCGGCGACCCGCGTTACTACCAGCTGTGTGGCTCGGTGTTCGGCTGCAACACGGCGCAAAGCAGCGAAGTGGGTGCCGAAACGCTGATCAACGACGGCGACCTCGCCGAGGCCCGGCGCCTGCTCAAGGAAGCCGGCTACCAGAATACTCCCGTGGTGATCCTGCAACCCTCCGATGTCGGCACCCTGGCGCCGCAACCGATGGTCGTGGCGCAGCAACTGCGCAAGGTCGGCTTCAACGTGGAATTGCGGCAGATGGATTGGCAGACCTTGGTCAGCCAGCGCGCCAGCAAGAAATCCCCGGCCGAAGGTGGCTGGAACATGATGTTCACCAACTTCGCGGTGGACAGTATCTGGAGCCCAGCGGTGAATCCGACACTGATCGCCACCGGTGGCGACGATGCCTGGTTCGGCTGGCCGACGGACGCGCGCATGGAGCAACTGCGCAGCGAGTTCTCCCTGTCCACCGACCCGGTGCAGCGCAAGTCGCTTTCCGAGGCGGTACAGAAGGAGGCGATGGACCAGGTGATCGTGGTTCCGCTGGGCCAGTTCCAGAACGTCACCAGCTGGCGCAACGAGCTCAGCGACATCGTCAACGGCACGGTCATCGCGTTCTGGGGCATGAAGAAGGCCGACTGACCCCGCAGCGCCCTTGTGCGGGGCGCTCATGCTCGCACGTACTCCGGGGGTTCCCATGTTCAATTACTTCATCCGCCGCCTGCTGACCGCCATTCCGGTCATGCTGGTGGTGGCGCTCAGTGTGTTCCTGCTGCTGCGCCTGGCGCCGGGCGATCCGGCGACGATCATCGCCGGCGACATGGCCAATCCCGAACAGGTGGCCAACATCCGTCGCGCCATGGGCCTGGATCAGCCGATCCTGACCCAGTTCCTGCTCTGGATCGGCAACCTGCTGCACGGCGACTTCGGCACCTCGTTGATCTCCCAGACCTCGGTAACCTCGATGATCACCCAGCGCCTGGAGCCAACCGCCAGCCTGGCCGTGGCCGCCATCCTGATCACGGTGCTGATCGCCGTGCCACTGGGCGTGATTGCCGCCTGGCGTCAGGGCAGCTGGATCGACAACCTGGTGATGTCCAGCTCGGTGGTGGGCTTCTCGGTGCCGGTATTCGTCATCGCCTACCTGCTGATCCAACTGTTCGCCATCGAACTGCGCTGGCTGCCGGTACAGGGTTTTCGCAGCCTCGATCAAGGCCTCGGCGAGTTCATCGCGCGGCTGATCCTGCCAGCCCTGACACTCGCCTCGGTGTACATCGCACTGATCGCCCGCATGACCCGCGCCAGCGTGCTCGAAGTGCTGCGCGAGGATTACATCCGCACCGCCCGCGCCAAGGGCCTGAGCCAGCGCGTGGTGCTGTTCCGCCATGCCCTGCGCAACGCCGCCGTACCGATTCTCACGGTGGTCGGCGCCGGCTTCGCATTGATGGTCTCCGGCGTAGTGGTCACCGAAAGCGTGTTCAACATCCCCGGCCTAGGCCGCCTGATCGTGGACGCCGTGCTGGCCCGCGATTACCCGGTGATTCAGGCACTGATCCTGCTCACCGCTGGCCTCTATGTGGTCATCAACCTGCTGATCGATCTCTCTTACGCGATCACCGACCCGAGGATCCGCTACTGATGAGCCAGACGACTTATCCACAAGCGCGGACGATGCCGCGCCTGCTCGCCAACCTCGGCCGCAAGCGCCCGCGCGGCTCCACGGTGATCGCCGTCGGCATTCTGGTGCTGATAGCCGCCATGGCGGTCTTCGCACCCTGGCTGACTCACCACGACCCCAGCGAGATCGCCCCGGCGCAGCGCCTGCAAGGCATGAGCGCAGCCCATTGGCTGGGTACCGACGCCTACGGCCGCGATCTCTTCGCGCGGGTCGTCTATGGCGCTCGCGTATCGCTGACGGTGGGTATCGGCGTGGCCATCGCCACGCTGCTGGTAGGGCTGCCGCTGGGCCTGCTCGCGGGGTACTTCCGCAGCATCGACGCGCTGCTGATGCGCGTCATGGACGGCCTGATGGCGATTCCCGGGATTCTCGCGGCAATCGCCATCGTCTCGCTGACCAGCGCCAACCTGTGGACGCTGATGATCGCCATCATGATTCCGGAGATTCCCCAGGTGGTACGCCTGATTCGCTCGCAAGTGCTGTCGATCCGCGAGGAGGCCTACGTCGAAGCGGCCCAACTGATGGGGACGCCGACGCTGACCATCATCTGGCGCCACCTGATGCCCAACACCCTGGCACCGCTGATCGTGCAGTGCACCTACATCTGCGCGGCGGCGATCCTCACCGAGGCCACCCTGTCCTTCCTCGGCGTCGGCCTGAGCTCGGAGACGCCGACCTGGGGCAACATCATGGCCGATGGCAGAACCTTCTTTCAGCTCAAGCCTTCGCTGATCTTCTGGGCCGGCTTGCTGCTGTCGCTGTGCATCTTGTCGATCAACCTGCTCGGCGACAAGGCGCGCGACGCCCTCGATCCGAAAATGCAGAACCGGGAGGGCTGAACATGGCCGCCGTACTTAAAGTGGAAAACCTTCAGGTAGAAACCGTCGGCGCCACGCCGCGGCAGATCCTCAAGGGCATCTCCTTCGAGATCAACGCTGGCGAAACGCTGTGCCTGGTCGGTGAAAGTGGCTCGGGCAAGTCGGTATCATCGCTGACAGCCATGGGTCTGCTTCCTCAAGGTGCTCTGCGCGCCAGCGGCGGCAGCATCCTGCTCGACGGCGAAAACCTGCTGCAAGCTTCGCCCGCGCGCCTCGCCGAACTACGCGGCAGCCGCATGGCAATGATCTTTCAGGAGCCGATGACCGCACTCAACCCGGTGCTCAGCGTTGGCCGGCAGCTGGACGAAGTGCTCGCCCAGCACACCCGCGACAATGCCGCGGCTCGCCGCGAACGGGTGCTGGCAGCGCTGGAGCAGGTGCACCTGCCGGATATCGAGCGCATCTACGCCAGCTACCCACACCAACTCTCCGGTGGCCAGCGCCAGCGCATCATGATCGCCATGGCGCTGCTCCTCGAGCCGCGCCTGCTGATCGCCGATGAGCCAACCACGGCACTGGACGTCACCACCCAGCACCAGATCCTCAAGCTGATTCGCGAGCTGCAGGAGAAACATGGCACGGCGGTGCTGTTCATCACCCACGACATGGGCGTGGTGGCGGATATCGCCGACCGCGTCTGCGTCATGCACTTCGGCACCCTCGTCGAGCAAGGCCCACTGCGCCAGGTACTGGCCACTCCGCAGCAAAGCTACACCCGCGACCTGCTGGCCGCCGTGCCAAGCCTGACGCCGCGCGCGCCCCGGCCACCAAGCGGGCCGCGGGTGGTGCTCGACGTGGCCGAGCTGCACAAGGTATACGCCGGGCCACGGCGCCTGTGGCGGCGCCAGCGCACCAGCACCGCAGCGGTGCAGAACGTCAACTTCCAACTCCACGAAGGGCGCACCCTGGGCATCGTCGGTGAATCGGGATCGGGCAAGTCGACCGTGGCACGCTGCGTGATGCGTCTGATCGACCCGACCTCCGGCGCCATCCGGGTCAGCGGCCAGGACATCTCAGACCTCAGCCCGGCAGCGCTCAAGCCCCATCGCCAGCGCATTCAGATGATCTTTCAGGATCCGTACCGCTCGCTCAACCCACGCCGCAGCGTTGGCCAGAGCCTGATCGAGGGGCCGATGAACTACGGCGTGCCGCGGGAACAGGCCATGGCCCGCGCCGCCGAGCTGCTGAGCCTGGTCGGTCTGCCGGAGGATGCGCTGCAACGCTTCCCGCACCAATTCTCCGGGGGTCAGCGCCAGCGCATCGCCATCGCCCGCGCCCTGGCCATGGAGCCTGCGGTGATCGTAGCCGACGAAGCTGTCTCGGCCCTCGACGTATCGGTGCAGGCCCAGGTGCTGGCGCTGCTCGACGACATTCAGAAGCGCCTGGGTATCGCCGTGCTGTTCATCACCCACGACCTGCGCGTAGCCGCGCAGATATGCGATGACGTGCTGGTGATGCAGCGCGGCCAGGTGGTCGAGTACGGCCCCGCCCATCAGGTGCTGGGTGCGCCCAAGGCGGACTACACCCGGCAGTTGATCGAGGTTGCCCCTGGCCGCTCCTGGGATTTCGCCGCCTTAGCGCCGGCCCTGTGATACCCACGCGGCGCCAGCGGTGCCGCGCCCTTTCATCTCGTTTGAAGAGAACCTGCCCATGCAACCCTGCGATCTGAGCGCCCAACAGGCGCGCCGCCTGCTGGCAAGCAAAAAACTATCCGCCGTGGAACTCGCCGACAGCTGCATCGCCCGCGCGCAGGCGGTCAATCCGGCGGTCAACGCCCTGGTCGCCGACGACTACACCAACATGCGTCAGGCAGCCATCGCCGCACAACGCGCCATCGATCGTGGTGAACCGCTCGGCGTCCTGCACGGCCTGCCGCTGTGCGTGAAAGACATGGTCGACGTCAGCGGCTTGCCGACCACTTTCGGCAGCACGATCTACGCCGACAACATTGCCCGTGGTGATGACCCGATGGTCGCCCAATTGCGTGGCAATGGCGCGCTGATCATGGCCAAGACCAACAACCCCGAGTGGAGCGCGGGCGGCAATACCCGCAACGCGCTCTACGGCGTGACCGCCAACCCCTTCGACCTGACCTGCTCGGCGGCAGGCTCGTCCGGTGGTTCGGCAGTGGCCCTGGCCTGCGGCATGGCACCGCTGGCCACCGGTTCGGACACCGGCGGCAGCCTGCGCAGCCCGGCAGCCTTCAACGCCGTGGTCGGTTTTCGCGCCACCCCTGGTCTGGTGCCGGGCCACAGTCGCCCACTGGGCTTGCTGCCCATGTCGATCAACGGACCGATGGCGCGTACCGTTGGCGACATCGGCCTGATGCTGTCATCAATGATTCGCGCCGATCGCCGCGACCCCTGGGTGCCGGTGATCGACGGCACACTGGCTCACGACGCCGCCGCTTATCGCCAACTGCCGCCGATGGATCTGTGCAGCGCCAGGGTCGCGGTAACCAGCGACTTTGGCTTCACCCTCACGGAGAGCCTGATCGCCGACAGTTTCAGCGACAAACTGAAGCGCTTCGCCCATGTCTTCGCCCA
>JAAIGE0100111702.1_pt1 | contig 16472 bp, 13 predicted proteins | sample 6487951 | NCBI WGS metagenome assembly JAAIGE01 (sample SAMN13974128, study PRJNA590717) | phyllosphere metagenome | biome: tomato field; feature: multiple bacterial spot infested tomato fields; material: tomato leaves; isolation source: leaves from tomato fields | host: Solanum lycopersicum ... | reverse complement strand
GACGAGCCGGTGCTGCGTGCAGGTGAGCGGCCGGTGAAGCGCTTCGTCAAGCGCAACAAGGATGGCGACATCGGCCTGGAGCGCATCACCCACCTGCAAAAGGGCGGGCTGTTGCAGGGCAACATCCACATCGTCGCGCCGGGGGTGGCCAGCGATGGGCTGATCGAGCATCCGGGCGAGGAAATGGGGTACGTGCTGGCCGGCAGCATCGAACTGACCATTGGCGATCAGTGCTACAGCCTGGCCACCGGTGACGCCTTCCACTTCCCCAGCAACCTGCCCCACGGCTACCGCAACAGCGGCACCGTCGAGGCGCGGATTCTGTGGGTCAACACCCCGGTGACGTTCTGACGGCGGCGGCCCGCGTCGCTGCGACTGGACGGCATCGTCCGATGGCGGATAATCCCTGCTTCTTGAAGTAGCCATGCAGGTAAGGAACGCCATGAAAACAGGCTGGTTGTGGATATTCCCGGGCGTCGGTGCGCTGATGCTGGCGGGCGCCCTGGGCATTCAGGTCGCGCGTTTCAGCGCCGAAGCGCAGATGACCCGCACCGAAGGTTCCATCGTGGATATCGAGGGCGGTTGCCCCACGGTGTCGTTCACCACCCTGGATGGTACCCTGGGCGAATATCAAAGCAGCACCTGCAGTACGCCGCCGGCCTTCGCTATCGGCGAGCGGGTGGCGGTGTATTACCACCCGCAGGACCCCGAGCGCGCGCGTATCGACAGCTTCACCGAGAACTGGATCGGCAGCCTGATCGTCGGCGGTATCGGCCTGATCTTCCTGCTCATCGGCCTGGTATTGGTGCTGCCGCCGTTGTTGGCTAGGCGCCGCGCCGCCCAATTGCAGGTCAGTGGCACGCCGGTGCAGGCCGAAGTGGTGGACGTCGAGCTCAACGGTGCGCTGACCGTCAACGGCCGCAGCCCCTACCGCATCGTCGCCCAGTGGCTGAACCCGCAGACCAACAAGCTGCACGTGTTTCGCAGCGCCAACCTGTGGTTCGATCCGGGCCCCTATATCAGCGAGTCACTGGTCACGGTGATGATCGATCCGCAAAACCCCAAGCGCTACAGCATGGACACGCGCTTTCTGCCCGAGTTGGCGGACTGACATGGCTCAGGACCTGCCATCGCTCAACGCCCTGCTTGCCTTCGAGGCGGCGGCGCGGCTGGGCAGCGTCAGCCGTGCGGCGCTCGAACTGCACGTCACCCACGGCGCGGTAAGCCGGCAGATCCGCACCCTGGAGGAGCAGCTTGGCGTGGCGCTTTTCACCAAGGACGGGCGCAGGCTGAAGCTGACCGATGCCGGCCTGCGCCTGCGGGACGTGAGCGGCGAGACCTTCGCCCGGCTGCGCCAGGTCTGCGGCGAGCTACGCCAGCGCGAGGCGGACATGCCCTTCGTGCTCGGTTGCCCGGGCAGCCTGCTGGCGCGCTGGTTTATCCCGCGCCTGGATCGGCTCAACGGTGCGCTGCCTGACTTGCGCTTGCAGCTGTCCACCAGCCAGGGCGAGCTGGACCCGCGTAGCCCTCAGGTCGACGCCACCCTGCTGTACGCCGAGCCGCCCTGGCCGGCGGACATGCAGGTTTTCGAGCTGGCGCACGAGTCCATCGGCCCGGTGCTCAGCCCGCAACACCCGCGGTTCGCCGAGCTGAGCGCGGCAGCGCCGGGCGCCTTGCTGCATGAAGCCCTGCTGCATACCACCTCGCGGCCCCAGGCCTGGCCGCAGTGGCTGGCGGCGATGAACCTCGACCCCGCCGCGATGCGCCTGGGCCAGGGCTTCGAGCACCTTTACTACCTGCTCGAAGCGGCGGGGGCCGGCCTTGGCGTGGCCATCGCGCCGCTGCAACTGGTGGCCGACGACCTGGCTGCAGGGCGCCTGGTGGCGCCCTGGGGGTTCGTCGAGACCGAGGCGCGCCTGGCACTGTGGGTGCCGGAGCGGCGCAGTGGCGGGCGGGCCGAGCGTTTGGCCGACTGGTTGCGAAGTGAGTTGCAAATCGCGCAGTGAACCGCTGGCTGGCGAGAACCTTGGCTGCCCCGCATTGGTCATAGCATCGGCCCCGCGATCTGCTCCGGGCCATGACCGAGAGAGGGATTTGGCGATGAACCGTATTCAAAGGCTGGGCGGCCTGCTGGCCGGTATGGCGTTAACCGCGTTGGCGCAGGCCGAGCCACTGAATATCGAGGGGATTGGCCTGTCGCGCGATATCTCCTGCAAAGGCCAGGACGTGAATATCTCCGGCAACGCCAATGTGATTCACCTCAAGGGCGATTGCGGCGCTGTGGAGGTTACTGGCTCGGAGCATAAGGTGACGCTGGACACGGCCAGATCCCTGAACGTTTCCGGTGCCGAGCACGAAGTGGTGGCAGAGCGCGTCAATGCGCTCGGCGTCGATACCCTTAACAACCAAGTGCGTACCGCGGTCGTCGCGGGCGAGCAGCCGACCCCGATAACGGTCGCCGGCACTGGGCACAAACTGGATCTGCGCCTCGAGGGCGAGACCACACTGGACGTCAGCGGTATCGAACAGCAGGTGCGCTGGAGTGGCGATGAGCCGCAGGTTCAGCTATCGGGCGCCGACAACAAGGTTGAGCGCCAATAGCAATGGGCGCCCCGGAGCGGGGCGCCGCGTTCATCAGTCCACTTCGGTGAACTGGATGATTTCCACCCAGTAGCCATCCGGGTCCTTGATGAAGGCGATGTTGCGCATGCGCCCGTCGGTCAGGCGCTTCTGGAAGTCCACGCCGAGTTCTTCGAAGCGCTGGCAGGCGGCCTTGATGTCCGGCACCGCGACGCACAGGTGACCGAAGCCGCGCGGGTCGCTGTTGCCGCTGTGGTAAGAGAATTCCGGATCCTTCTCGGTGCCGTGGTTGTAGGTCAGCTCCAGCACGCCGGGAATCGACTTGCGCCACTGGTGGCGAGCGTCCGGGTCAGCCGGGATCTGCGACTTGTCGGCAATCAGCGCCAGGAAGTACAGGCTGAATTCGGCATCCGGGAAATCCTTCTTCTCCAGCAGGGTGAAGCCCAGCACGCGGGTGTAGAAATCCAGCGACTTGTCGAGATCCTTCACGCGGATCATGGTGTGGTTGTAGACGAAGTCCGCGGTGGCGACGTCAGGCTTACCGGTCACGCCGGGCAGGGAGTTGAGTTCGTCGAGGGTCATGGGCGTCTCCATCAGGTGAGTGGACGATTCAAGAAGTCATGAGGTCAGTAGATGGCCTCGTGGGGTGGTTTTTTCAAGGTTGGTGCCTCGGCAGGGCGCTTTTAAGGCGGTAGCAGCCGTTCGCGATCTAGTGGGAGGGGCTTTAGCCCCGAGCTCTTTAAGCCTAGTCAGGCACAATCGAGGCTAAAGCCTCTCCCACAAAAGCGTTGTGACTAGCGGCCGCTTTTGCCTTGCATCAGATCTCCAAAGTAATCAGTTCAGCCCGTACCTGCTCGCCATCGATATGCAGAACAGCCACCCCAATCGGCAACTTGAACCGCCGCGGTCCGGCGCTGCCGGGGTTGAGGTACAGCACACCATCGCGCACGTCATGCAATGGCTTGTGCGAGTGGCCGGCGATCACCACGTCGATACCTTCGGCCTTGGGGTCAATGGCCAACTGCTTGAGATCGTGCAGCACATACAGACTGATCGCGCCAAAGCGCAGGGTCAGGCTTTCCGGAATGCCGTCGGCCCAGGCGTCACCATCGTTGTTGCCGCGTACCACCGATAGCGGCGCGATGCGTTCGAGCTCGGCAAGAATCTGCGGCCCGCCGATGTCGCCGGCGTGAATCAGGTGGTCGACGCCCTGCAGCGCCGCCAGCGCCTGGGGCCGCAACAGGCCGTGGGTGTCGGCGATCAGGCCGATTCGCAACATGGCTCAGTCGCCCTTGAGCAGTTTCAACAGTGCATCGGCATCCAGCTTGCCGCTGACTTCGCCGCCGTCCAACAGGCTGTCGGCGAGGTCGCGTTTGCGGCCATGCAGGGCGACGATCTGTTGTTCGATGGTACCTTCGGTGACCAGCCGGTAAATGGTCACCGGGCGCTGCTGGCCCATGCGATGCGCACGGTCGCTGGCCTGGTCTTCGACGGCTGGGTTCCACCAGGGGTCGAGGTGAATCACGTAGTCGGCGGCAGTCAGGTTGAGGCCGCTGCCGCCGGCTTTCAGGCTGATCAAAAAGATATCGCCGCTACCACCCTGGAAGGCCTCCACGGCGGCTTGACGGGCTTTGGCAGGAGTCGAACCATCAAGGTACTGGTAGGCGATGCCCTGGCTGTCGAGCCACGTGCGTACGATGGCCAGGTGATCGACGAACTGGCTGAATACCAACGCCTTGTGACGGTTCTCCAGTAGCTCGCCGACGACTTCCTGGAACGCCAGCAGCTTGCTGCCGCTGATCGTCGAGCCTGGCAACACCAATGATGGGTGGCAGCAGAAGCGGCGCAGGCGGGTGATTTCCGCGAGCACCTGCAGCGCCTTCTGCTCGCCGGCCTCGCTGGCGCTGAGGTTAGCCACCGCCTGTTGGCGCAGCGCTTCGTACTGGTGCGCTTCGTCATCGGACAGCGGCACGCTGTAGGTGATTTCGGTACGCGCCGGCAGTTCTTCGAGCACCTGGCTTTTCAGGCGGCGCAGGATGAATGGCTGGATCAACTGCTTGAGGGCGCGGCGGGCACTGGCGTTGCCGTTCTCAATGGGCGTGGCGAAGCGCTGGGTGAAGTTGTCCTGGCTGCCGAGCAGGCTAGGGTTGATAAAGCGAAACAGATTCCAGAGCTCGCCCAGGTGGTTCTCCAGCGGCGTGCCAGTAGCGACCATTCGGAAGTCGGCGTGCAGGGCCATGGCGGCCTGCGAGCGTTTGGTCTGCGCGTTCTTGATCGCCTGGGCTTCGTCGAGCACCACGCTGGCCCACGGCACGCCGGTGAATGCAGCGTTGTCCTGTTGCAACAGGCCGTAGCTGGTGATCACCAGGTCACGCGGGCCAAGTCCTTCGAGGTTGCGCTGCTGGTGGTAGTTGCGCAGCTGCAAGGTGGGTGCGAAACGGCGCGCTTCATTGAGCCAGTTGAGTGCTACCGAGGTCGGTGCCACCACCAGTTGCGGGCCTGAACCGGCGCGCAGCAGAAGCAGGGCGAGGGTCTGCACGGTCTTGCCCAGACCCATGTCGTCGGCCAGGCAGGCGCCGACGCCCCAATGGGCAAGACGTGCCAGCCAGGTGAAACCGTCTTGCTGGTAGTCACGCAGTTCGGCTTGCAGGGTACTCGGTACGGCGGGCCGATAGTCACGCAACGATTGCAGGCGTTGCAGGTGTTCCTGCCACGCCTTGTCGGCTTTGAATTCGCCGGCCTCGTCAGCCAGTTCGGCGAGCAGCGGCGTGGTCAGTGGACTGAGACGCAGGCCGTCGTCGTTGATCCGCTCGGCCAGATGGGCGAGTTCGTCGAGACGCTTGCGCAAGCTGTTGCCGATCGCCAGCCAATCGTTGTCACCAAGCTTGATGAAGCGTCCGGGGCTGGCCTTCAGCAGTTCCAGCAACTGGCGCAGTTGCAAGACCTTGCCGTCGTCGAGGGTCAGGCCTCCCTGCAACTGGAACCAGTCGCCCTGCTGTCTGAGGCCCAGTTTGAGTTGCTGCACGTCACGCTGACCCTTGATGCGCATGCGTTCGCCTTCGGGCCAGATGCACTCCAGCAGCTCGCCATCGACAGCTTGCAGTTCGCTGAGTACCTGCAGCGCATCCTGCGGCTCCGACAATTGCCATTCATGGCCGTCGTTCTCGGCATTGGCCAGGCCGGGGCAGGCATCGAGCAGCTGTTTGAGGTGGCGTTTCTCGGCCTGGTGATCGCGGGTCGTCTGCACGGTGCGCCCCTCGTGCTCGCCGAGCAGACGCTCGCTGCCCTGGCCGGGACGAAACCAGCCACCGTCAGCCAGCGGGCGCAGCAGTATTTGCAGGCGCAGGCCCTCGGCCAGGGGCAGCAAGTGGGCGTAGAGGCGAGTGTCGGCCGGCACCTGCTCGACATTGGCCGTCAGCTCGGCGATATCCGAGTGGATCGGCAGCAGCGGCGCAATGCTGCCGACCACTTCGACCAGTTGCGCTTTGGCCGATTCCGGTACGCTCAGCTCTGCGCCAATGATATCGGCGATCTGCCGCAGTTCCTTGCTGACGGGGTAGATAGTAAGACGCGTCGGTGTTTCCTTCTCCAGCAGCAAGTCGCTGTTACCGATGCCCTCGGGGCGTAATCGCAGGCTGATGTTGTCGCCCCTGGACCGTAAATGCAGCGCGGGCTCACCCAGCCTGACATCGATCCGCACATCGGGCGCATCCTGCCAGAACAGCGCGGGGTGACCGACCAGGCGCTGCAGGGCAGCAGGGGCTGGAAGATGGTATTCCCTGCCGTAGTAGACCTGCTCGACCTGGATCAGACGGCTGGCCTGACGATCCTGATCGCAGAGGAAGTCCAGGCTGTCGCCATCTTCGAGCAAGCGCTTGAGGGCAACCGGTCTGCCCTTGCTCCACTGGCCTTTGGCGCCGAGCTTCTGTTCGCGGGGCTCGAGCTGCAGGCCGCTATAGTGATTCATGGAGATCAGCCAAGCCAGCCGCGAGCTCTTGCTCGCCGCCTTGGCGGGCGCCGCCGCCGCAGCGCGAACTTGCCCCAGGGCATTGAGTGCCAGCTGCCAGCGTTCCTGACGCCGATACAGGTCGGCCAGTGGTAGCGCACCCTGCGCAGGGGCTGCAGTGCTACCGCTCTGCCGGAGGATCAGCGCCTGGTATTCATCGGCCAGCCAGTGGTAGCCATTACTGCGCAGTTGTTGCGCCTGCTTCTGAAGAGCGTCCTGCCAGGCCTTCTGCATGGCCAGCGGCTCGTCCAGCCAGTACAGCGCCAATCCCAGCAGCAAGCCGTCCAGCCCTGGCGCGAGCGGCGGCAGGCTCTGCAGTGGCGTGGGCCGTGCGCCTTGCAGGCAGGCGAGGACGCTCATCAGCCGTTCGTAGGCAGCGCCATAGCCCTCTTTGACGCCCTGTTGCAGCGTCTGCTTGAGCGCCGGGTAGTGCTTGGGGTCGTTCTCCCGAATCATCGCCAGGCAGTAGAGCGCGCTGAGAATCGGCGGCAGGTCGATCTTGCGTTTCTTGGTCCGTTTACGCAGGTCGCTCATCCACTCACGCATGACGGTGAGCAGCTCAGCCATGGCGCCTTTGGCGAACAGATTGATGACCCGGTACATCAGGCCATGCTCCTGCGGAGCGCGCTCATCGAGGGTCTGCCGATCACCACGCCACAAGGCATGCACAAGCACCTGCAGGCTCAGGCTGGGCTCGTCGTGCAATCGCAGGCTCTGTAACGCCAATTGATAGCTACGCTCGGCTGGGGTGCAAAGCGTACCGGACAATTGCAGATGATCGTCCAACAGCACCTGGCGCACGGGCAGCGACAGCCGCTCGAAGACAGCCCGACCGGCTTCGTCGTCGAGTAGCTGCGGCAGCGGGTGCAATTCCAGTGCTTGAGCGATCGAGGTGTAGCGATCCAGTTGCTCCAACGAACTCGGCAGTAATTCGCCATCATCGGCCATGATCGCCAGCCAAACTTGCTGCATCAGGCGGCTGGCGGAGGGGTATGCCCATGGGTCGATCCTGGACAATTGCTCGGCGTGGACTTTCAGCATCGCGACGCGATCCGCCGACTCCAGAAAATGCAGCAGCACCAGGTTGCGCTGGTGGGGTGCCATGCAGAACAGGATCTGCTTGCCATGCTCCTCGCGAGTCAGCCAGCCGGTGTAGATCAGTTCATTGGCCAGTTCGTCGAAGCTGGCGTTGTCCACCTGCCGCGAGCTGGAGGTGCGCACGCCCCTGTCGCGCAGATGCTTGACCAGCTTGGTTTTGCTTTGGCCTGGCGTACAAGGCGCCAGCGCGAACAGCAATGCTTGCAGGTTGAACGGCAGGGCGTCGAACTGAACGGGCGAGTCTTTCATATGCGCTGGCGGCCTCTGAAATATGCAGGGTGATGATGGTAAAGGCTGATACCAGAAACAACGAGCCCGGCACGTGGCCGGGCTCGTTTTGCTGGGCTGGCAGATCAACCGTCCAGCAGCGCCTTGTTGCGCACCGCGCCCTTGTCGGCGCTGGTGGCGAGCAGGGCGTAGGCTTTCAGCGCGGTGGTCACCTTGCGCGGGCGTTGCTCCGCCGGTTTCCAGCCCTTCTTGTCCTGCTCGTGACGGCGATGGGCGATTTCCTCATCGCTGACCAGCAGGTTGATCGAGCGGTTAGGGATGTCGATCAGCACCTTGTCGCCATCCTTCACCAGACCGATGGCGCCGCCGGCCGCTGCTTCCGGCGAGGCGTGGCCGATGGACAGGCCCGAGGTGCCGCCGGAGAAACGGCCGTCGGTGAGCAGGGCGCAGGCTTTGCCCAGGCCCTTGGATTTCAGGTACGAGGTCGGGTAGAGCATTTCCTGCATGCCCGGGCCGCCTTTCGGGCCTTCGTAGCGGATGATGACGATGTCGCCTTCCTTCACTTCGTCATTGAGGATGCCGCGCACCGCGCTGTCCTGACTTTCGAAGATCTTGGCGTTGCCCTCGAACACGTGGATCGACTCGTCGACGCCGGCGGTCTTCACCACGCAGCCGTCCAGGGCGATGTTGCCGTACAGCACGGCCAGGCCGCCTTCTTTCGAGTAGGCATGCTCGAAGCTGCGGATACAGCCGTTCTCGCGGTCGTCGTCGAGGGTTTCCCAGCGGGTCGACTGGCTGAACGCGGTCTGGGTCGGGATGCCCGCCGGGCCGGCCTTGAAGAAGTGGTGCACGGCTTCGTCATCGGTCTGGGTGATGTCCCACTTGGCGATGGCTTCGGCCATGCTGCGGCTGTGCACGGTCGGCAGGTCGGTGTGCAGCAGGCCGCCACGGGCCAGCGAGCCGAGAATTGAGAAGATGCCGCCGGCGCGGTGCACGTCTTCCATGTGGTACTTCTGGATGTTCGGCGCCACCTTGCACAGCTGCGGCACCAGACGCGACAGGCGATCGATGTCGCGCAGGTCGAAGTCCACCTCGGCTTCCTGGGCCGCGGCCAGCAGGTGCAGGATGGTGTTGGTCGAACCGCCCATGGCGATGTCGAGCATCATGGCGTTCTCGAACGCCTTGAAGTTGGCGATGTTGCGCGGCAGCACCGAGTCGTCGCCTTCGCCGTAGTAGCGCTTGCACAGCTCGACGATGGTGCGGCCAGCCTGCAGGAACAGCTGCTCACGGTCGCTGTGGGTGGCCAGGGTCGAGCCGTTGCCCGGCAGGGCCAGGCCCAGGGCTTCGGTCAGGCAGTTCATCGAGTTGGCGGTGAACATGCCGGAGCACGAACCGCAGGTCGGGCAGGCGCTGCGCTCGTATTCGGCGACTTTCTCGTCCGAGGCGGTGCTGTCGGCGGCGATCACCATGGCGTCGACCAGGTCCAGGCCGTGGCTGGCCAGCTTGGTCTTGCCGGCTTCCATCGGGCCGCCGGAGACGAAGATCACCGGGATGTTCAGGCGCAGGGCGGCCATCAACATGCCCGGGGTGATCTTGTCGCAGTTGGAGATGCACACGATGGCGTCGGCGCAGTGGGCGTTGACCATGTACTCCACGGAGTCGGCGATGATCTCGCGGCTCGGCAGCGAATAAAGCATGCCGTCGTGGCCCATGGCGATGCCGTCGTCGACGGCGATGGTGTTGAATTCCTTGGCCACGCCGCCGGCTTTCTCGATCTCACGGGCGACCAGCTGGCCCAGGTCCTTCAAGTGCACGTGGCCGGGCACGAACTGGGTGAAGGAGTTGGCGATGGCGATGATCGGTTTCTTGAAGTCATCGTCCTTCATCCCGGTGGCGCGCCACAGGGCGCGGGCGCCGGCCATGTTGCGGCCGTGGGTGGAGGTCTTCGAGCGGTAATCAGGCATGACGGATTCCTGCGGCTAATCAGGTAGGCATTGGTATGGGGTGAGCGGATCAGCGGCAGGTGACCGCGAAGCAAGGTGGCATGGCGCACGACGGGATCTCCGTCTGCCTGCCCGGGCTCACAGCCCGCCGAAGGGTGGCTGGCGGGAAATGCCCTGATTCTACGCCGCGTGAGGCGGGAGAGGAAAGGCTGCTGGCAGCCGGCGGCAGAGCCCTAGCCGCGCAGGATGGCGGCGGGGATCTGATCCAGGGGGATTTCCTTGCTGACGGCGCCGAGCTTCATGGCCTCCTTGGGCATGCCGTAGACCACGCAGCTGGCCTCGTCCTGGCCCAGGGTCAGAGCGCCGGCTTCATGCATTTCGCGCAGGCCCCTGGCGCCGTCGTCGCCCATGCCGGTCATGATGATACCGGTGGCGTTGGCGCCGGCGGCACGGGCGGTGGAGCGGAACAGTACGTCCACCGAGGGCTTGTGGCGGCTGACCGGCGGGCCGTCGACCACCTCGACCAGGTACTGGGCGCCGCTGCGCTTGAGCAGCAGGTGGCGGCCGCCGGGCGCGATCAGCGCGCGACCGGGCACCACGCGATCGCCATGGCGCGCTTCCAGCACCTCCAGCTCGCACAGGCCGTTGAGGCGCTCGGCGAAGGCGGCGGTGAAGCGCTCGGGCATGTGCTGGACGATCACGATGGCCGGGCAGACCCGCGGCAGGCGGGTGAGGATGTATTCCAGCGCCTGGGTGCCGCCGGTGGAGGTGCCGATGGCGACGATGCGCTCGGTGGTGCGCGCCATGGCACCGCTGGCGGGCGGCAGGATGGCGTCGGCGCTGAGCTTGGCCTGGGGCGCGGCGGGCACCGCCTTGTTGGCCAGGCGTCGCACGTTGGCGCGGGCCGCCGCCTTGACCGCATTGACCAGGTCATCGCTGGCGTCGACCAGGAATTTGCTGAGGCTGGCCTGGGGTTTGGTGACGATGCTCACCGCCCCTGCCGACAGCGCCTGCATGGTGGTGGTGGCGCCCTTTTCGGTGAGCGTCGAGCAGATCACCACGGGGGTGGGGTGTTCGGCCATCAGTTTGCGCAGAAAGGTGATGCCGTCCATGCGCGGCATCTCGACGTCGAGCACGATCACGTCGGGCCATTCGCGCTGCATCTTGTCGAGGGCGAACAGCGGGTCGGCGGCGGTGCCGATCACCTCGATCGCCGGGTCGGCTGCCAGCACTTGCGAAAGTACCTGGCGCACCACGGCCGAGTCGTCGACGATCATGACTTTTATGGTTTTCATTTCGTTCGCTCTCCAGTGGGGAGCCCGGAGACGGCGAGTGGCTGGGTTTGCTTCAGCGCGATCTGGCCGTTCCAGATATCAAAGATTAGATTGCGATGGCCAAAGCCGCCGACATGTTCGCCGTGGCAGCCGAGTTTTTTCTCGGCGAGCAGGCGGCGCGCGGCATCGATGTTCTGCTGGCCGATATGATGGCGACGGGTTTTCGCCAGCCCGGGGAACATGTGGCCGCCGCCGAAGATGCGCGCCTGGTAGTCGCTCAGCAGCGTGCCGCTGAGGGCTATCGCCTCGCACAGCAGGCTCATCACTTCATCGCCATAGCGGCCATCGCGCTGCTTGGCCGGGCGCCCGCGGCTGGGCAGCATGAAATGACACATGCCGCCCAGGTGGGCGTGGGGGTGCCAGAGCACGATCGACACGCACGAACCCAGCAGGGTGCGAACGCGCGTGTGGGGGCCGCCAAAGTGGTAGTCGCCGGGGTTCAGGTATACCTCGGCGATCGAGGGGGTATTAGTCATCGGGCTTGCGGTAGATCGAGGGTTTCACGACCTTGAGCGTATCGTTGACGCCATTCAGGCTTTCCGAGTGGCTGATGATGAAATGGCCGCCGGGGCGCAGGTGCTTGACCAGGCGCGCCACCACCTGACGCTTGGTATCGGCGTCGAAGTAGATCATCACGTTGCGCAGGAAGATCACGTCGAACAGGCCCACGTCCGGTAACGCGCTGTTGAGGTTGATCTGGGTGAAGCGCACGCGCTGGCGCAGGGCCGGTGCGATCATCATTCGCCCCTGGTTCTCGTCGATGCCACGCAGGCAGTGTTTGACCAGCAGATGGCGCGGGATGTTCTCGGCGTCCTCCAATTCGTACACGCCATTGCGCGCCTGGGTGAGGATGCGCTGGCTGATGTCCGAGGCGAGGATTTCCCAAGGCCGCTCGCCGAGGCGCTCAGCCAGCAGCAGGGCCAGGGTGTAAGGCTCCTCGCCACTGGAACAGGCGCCGCTCCAGATCCGCAGCGGGCGGCCGCTGGGAATCGCGCCGGGCTTCTGCAACAGCTCGCGCAGGAAGTCGAAGTGCTTGGGTTCGCGAAAGAAGTAGGTTTCGTTGGTGGTGAGCAGGTCCACGCAGGTCTGCAGCTCGGCCTTGTCCTTGCCGACCAGGCGGAAGTACTCGCCGTAGGTGGCCATGCCAAGCGCGCGCAGGCGCTTGTTGAGGCGCCCGGCGACCAGCGGTTTCTTGGCATCGGAAAGATGAATGCCGGCGATGTCGTGGATCAGCTGGCGGAACTGGTTGAACTCGAGATCGGAAAGCGTGGCTTGGGTCGTCTCGCGCATCAGCTGGAAGCGCCGTGCTGCTGCGCCTGGCTGAGGGCGAGGTGCTCTTCGGCGGAGATCACCCGGCCGATATCGAGCATCACCACCAGACGGTCATCCAATTTGCCCATGCCACGAATGAAGTCGGCGCGGATGCTGCCACCGAAGGCTGGCGCCGGCTCGATCTGCTCGGCGCCCAGCTCGCGCACCTCGTTGACCGCGTCGACGACGATGCCGATCACCTGGGTATGGCTGGGCCCGGTGATTTCCAGAATCACGATGCAGGTGCGTGGGCCGATCCGGGTCGCCTGGCCGCCGAAGCGCTGGCCGAGATCCATCACCGGCACCACGGCACCGCGCAGGTTGATCACACCGAGGATGCTCGGCGGCATCATCGGCACCGTGGTCAGTCGGCCGTACTCGATAATCTCGCGTACGGCGCGAATCTCCACTGCGAACAGCTCCTGCGCCAGGGTGAAGGTCAGGTACTGGCCCGCCCCAGCCATGACGCCGTCGAGCAGCCGTGGTTCGGAACTCATGGGCTACTCCTGGAAACGCACGTAGCCGGCCGGCAGGCCACCGCTGTGGCCGTCGTCGTCGCGCGCCTGGCGAGCCGGGCCGTTGCCGCGGGCGGTCGGCTGGCGATTGCGCGGCGGGTTGGCGACGGTGATGCGCTCACCGGTGCCGTTGAGGCGGAAGAAGTCCATCAGTTGCTGCAGCTGTTCGGCCTGGCCGCTCATCTCTTCGGCGGTGGCTGCCAGCTCCTCGGAGGCCGACGCATTCTGCTGGGTCAGCTCGCTGAGCTGGTTCATCGCCGTGCTGATCTGGCCGACACCGCTGCTCTGCTCGTCGGAGGCGGCGGCGATTTCCTGCACCAGGTCGGAGGTCTTGGCGATGGACGGGACGATCTCGTCGAGCAGGGTGCCGGCACGTTCGGCCAGGGCCACGCTGTTCTTCGCCACTTCGCCGATTTCCTGGGCGGCCACCTGGCTGCGTTCGGCCAGCTTGCGCACTTCGGCGGCGACCACCGCGAAACCCTTGCCGTGCTCGCCGGCGCGCGCCGCTTCGATGGCGGCGTTGAGGGCCAGCAGGTTGGTCTGGTAGGCGATGTCGTCGACGATACCGATCTTGTCGGCGATGGTCTTCATGGCACGCACGGTGTCTTTCACCGCCTGGCCACCTTCACCGGCTTCGCTGGAGGCCTTGCTGGCCATGCCGTCGGTGACGCGGGCATTTTCGGTGTTCTGCGAGATGGATGCGGACATCTGCTCCATTGAGGCGCTGGTTTCCTCGACCGACGCAGCCTGTTCGGAAGCGGCCTGGCTCATGCTCTGGGCGGTGGAGGAAATCTCCTCGGAGGCGCTGGATAGCGAGTCGGCGGAGCCGCGCACTTCGGCGATGATTTGCGTCAGCTTGGCGCTCATGTTGCTCATGGCGTTGAGCAATTGGCCGGTTTCGTCGCGTGCGTTGTTGTCCAGATTCACACGCAGGTCACCTTCGGCCAGCAGATTGGCGGCATCGACGGCGCGGCTCAATGGGCGGGTGATGCTGCGGCTGATGATGAAGCCGAGAACGATACCGAACAGAACGCCCGCGATGATCACGGCGATCATGATGGTGCGGCTGGAGTTGTAGAGATCGGTGGTCTGGTCGTTGGCCTCGCTCGCGTTGGCTTCCTTGATGTTCGACAGTTCGGTAAGGATGTTATCGATTCTGTCGCCGTAGGCGCGTGTTTCGGTCAGCAGGCGCTTGAGCTCTGGGTTTTCTGCATACAGATCCTGGTTAGCCGCCGTGCGCATGGTTTGAGCCATGCTGTCCTGATAGTCCTTCCACACCGAGTCGGCCTCGCGAAAAAGCTCCATCGAACGATCACTGGAGAACTGTTTGCGTGATTCATCGAGCAGTGCCCTGGTTGCTTCGCTGTACTGCGCGATATCGGCACGGATGCGATCACGCTCCTCCTGTGTCGTGGCGAGCAGGTAGTTGGCGCGAGCACGCCCAATATAGATCAGGTTGATATTGGCATCCTTGATCTTGAAAAGGCCCATCAATTCCCTGGAATACATCTTTTCTGCCAGGTCATTCATGGTCGAGGTGTTGGACAGGCCGACCAGGCCGACGATGGCACTGATTCCGGCGACCAGAACGAAGGCGACTATGAGCCGGGTGCCGATCTTGAAGTTACTGAGCATGGTGCAAATCCTTTCGAGTGGAAGTCGCTAATGAGGTCAAGCCCGTCGGCTCAGTCGCTGTCTCTGTTCGGCGGGCTGCCGAGTGCTTCAAGATCGAGTACCTGGGCAAGTGCTAACAAGGTGACGAAGCGGTCCTCCAGACGCACGACACCTGTGATGAATTCGCTGCGTAAATGGCTGCCGAACGACGGCGCTGGTTGAATCTCGTTCGAGTGGATTTCCCGTACCGCACTGACTGCGTCCACCAGCACGCCAATGGGCTGCGGGCGTTCTTCGGCCGGTATGTCGAGAATCACGATGCAGGTGCGCTTGCCCAGCGGGGTGAGCTGGCCATTGAAGCGCGCCTGCAGATCTATAACCGGCACCACGGAGCCGCGCAGGTTGGTCGCCCCCCTGACCGCTGCTGGCATACGCGGTACCCGGGTGAAACGGGTGCATTCGAGAATTTCCCTGACGTGCTGGGTATCGACGGCGTAATGCTCGTCTCCCAGCACGAAGGTCAGGTACTGCTGTGCGGTTTGCGCGTTGGCGAGGACGAGCGCGTTCATGCTTCGAGCCTCTCGGTGCGGGCGACATCCGTCGAGCTGGTCAGTTGAGTGAGCAGGCTGGGAATGTCGAGGATCAGCGCCACGTTGCCGTCACCCAGGATGGTGAAACCGCCCAGCCCCTGGCAGGCCTCGAAAACCTTGCCCAGCGGCTTGATGACGGTCTGGAATTCACCGGCCAACTGATCGACGACCAGGCCGGCGCGCAGCCCTGCCTGTCTGACGATGACCACGCTTTCCCGGCGCGGCGGCTGACTCTCTTCCTCGAACAGATCGCGCAGGCGCACGATGGGCAGCATCTGCCCGCGCAGCTCCAGATGGCCGCGCTTGAACGCGGTACCGGCGGGCAGCTCGATGCATTCTTCCACCATTTCCAGGGGAATCACGTAGCCGGCCTGGCCGACGCTGACCAGGAAGCCGTCGATGATCGCCAGGGTCAGCGGCAGGCGGATGCGGATGCGCGTGCCCTGGCCGAGGGTGCTGTCCAGTTCGATGGTGCCGCGCAGGGCGGTGATGTTGCGCTTGACCACGTCCATGCCGACACCACGGCCGGACAGGTTGCTGACCTGCTCGGCGGTGGAGAAGCCGGGTTCGAAGATCAGCGCGAAGGTTTCCTTTTCCGACAGCGTCTGGCCTTCACCGATCAGGCCGCGCTCGCGGGCCTTGGCGAGGATGCGCTGGGCATCGAGACCGCCGCCGTCGTCACTGACTTCCAGGACGATGCTGCCGGCATCGTGGTAGGCGTTCAGGGAGACGTTGCCCTGGGCTGGCTTGCCGCGCGCCAGGCGGGTTTCCACCGACTCGATGCCATGGTCCATGGCATTGCGTACCAGGTGGGTGAGCGGATCGGTGATGCGCTCGACCACGGTCTTGTCGAGTTCGGTTTCGCCACCGCTGATGGACAGGGCGATGTCCTTGCCCAGCTCGCCGGCGACGTCGCGCACCACACGCTGGAAGCGATTGAAGGTGCTGCCGATCTGCACCATGCGCAGCGGCAGGGCGGAATCACGAACTTCTTCTACCAGCCGGGAGAGCAGCTCGGTGGCTTCGAGCATTTCCGGGTGGCCGCAGTTCTGGGCGGTCATGCGAGCGCCGGCGCCGGCAATGATCAGCTCGCCGACCAGGTCGATGAGCTTGTCCAGCTTGCCGGCGTCGACCCGGATCAGGCTGTTCTCGCTGCTGCGGTTTTCCTTGATCTGCTGCTGCTTCTGCAGCGCGGCGGCGATCACCGGCGGCTGCACCAGGCTTTCCTCGACCAGCACGCGGCCGATGGGGCG
>JAAIGE0100169543.1_pt1 | contig 16475 bp, 14 predicted proteins | sample 6487951 | NCBI WGS metagenome assembly JAAIGE01 (sample SAMN13974128, study PRJNA590717) | phyllosphere metagenome | biome: tomato field; feature: multiple bacterial spot infested tomato fields; material: tomato leaves; isolation source: leaves from tomato fields | host: Solanum lycopersicum ... | reverse complement strand
GGTGACGGCGGTCCAGCGCGTCGTCTCGAGCGACTGGATCCAGCCGATCGAGCCCGATCCAGTACCGGCATCGAGCATCGCGCCCCAGGGCCGCTCGCCGTGCAGCGCCTCGATGTGGCGGAACAGCGAGGACGCGGCGTTCGGTGCCGCGTCCCCCATTTTCTTCGTCATCAGAAGGCCGTGCGCAGCCCGAAGACGAAATTGCGCCCGCGCAGCGGCGATGCGTCCTTGATGAAGGAGGCATGGTTGAACGCTAGCGAATTGGTGAGGTTGGTGCCGCGCACGTAGAGCTCGGCGCTGCGCTCGCCCAGTGGCACGCGATAGCTCAATGTCGCGTTGAGCATGTCGTAGCCGGGCGTGCGCGTCTCGAACGTGGCCATGCGATCCTGCTCGAACACCCGGAAATATTCGGCATTGGCGGTGAAGCCAGCAATCTCGGCATCGCCGCGCACGCCGAGCCGCCCGGCCGGGATACGCGGCAAGTCACCGTCATCGTCCTTCAGCTTGGCGCGCACGTAATCACCGAAGATCGCCGCGCCGAGATTGGGCGAGAAGCGGTGGTGGATCTCGCCATCGATCCCGGTGAAGCTCGCGTCGCGCGCGACATAGCGGATCAGGCGGAAATCCTCGAACCGGTCGATCGTATCGGCAAACACGTAGCCGTCGAAATCCTGGTGGTATATGCCGAGCGTGAAGTGCGTGTTGCCAGCGGTCTTGCGGAAGGTCGCGTCGATCGAATGCGACGTTTCCTTGCCCAGCGTCGCGGTGCCGATCTCATAGGTGTTGGTGGCGAGGTGGACGCCGCGCGCGAACAATTCCTGCGCGGTTGGCGCACGCTGCGACCGGGCGACGGACAATGCCGCGGAATAGCCGTCTGTGGTTTCCCAGATCGCCGCGCCCGAGATCGAGAAGGGATCATGCTCGACGCGCCGATCGGGCGTCAGCTCGATCGACTGCCATTCCTGCCGCGCCGCCAGTTCGAGGCGGACGGGGCCGGCCTGGTAGGTTTCGTGGAGGAATAGCCCGGTGTTGCGCGTCTCGCTCGACGGCAGGTAGGCCTCGACGCCCGTCGCGCTAAAGCGGCTCTCGGCATGTTGCACGCCGAAGACGCCGCGCAGGCCGAACAGCGGCTTGTGCGCCAGCTCGAAACGGATGTCGTTGGCCTTGTTGCGGAAGGTGGTGGCGACTTCGCCGTGCTCGATCTCTTCGTGCATGTAATCGGTAAACGACATGCGGAAGCGGACGCGCTCGAAGCCGGGCAGCGGATCCTCGTAATCGCTGCGGATGTCGAACCGCTCGCTGCGCAGCCGCACGAAAGGAACCTCATGTTCCTCCTCGTGCTCATGTTCATGGTCGTGCCCATGGTCATGATCGTGCGAATGGTCATGTCCGCCGCAATGCAGGCTGGAGCCGTGCGGGTGGCAATCCTCGTAATCGTGGCTGTGCCCGGGCAGGCCGTAATTGCTGCGCTGATCGGTATAGGCAACGCCGAGATAGCCGCGCGGGCCGACCCAGGCACCGCCGACCGAGACGGTGGAGGTGTCGTTGTACGATCCATGGACGCGATCCTCGCCGAACGCGGAGGGTACGCGATAATCGTCGCTTTCGCGATGAACGCCTTCAACGCGCAGCGCGAAATTGCCCGCGCCCGCGGTGATCCCGCCGACCAACGAGCGTTCGTCGTCCGCGGTGCCGAGCCGGCCCTCCGCGACGCCCTCAATTCCGTTGACGGGGATCGCGGTGGGGATCTTGGAATCGAGCAAATTGACCGCCCCGCCGATCGCCCCGCCGCCATAGAGCAAGGTCGCGGGGCCACGCAGGACTTCGATCCCGCGCAGCAGCAACGGCTCGGTGACCACCGCATGGTCGGGCGAGACGCGCGACGCGTCGGCGATCTCCGACGCATCGGACAGTATCTGCACGCGCGGCGCCGTCTGGCCGCGGATCACCGGGCGGCTGGCACCGCCCCCAAAGTTGTCAAAGTTGACGCCCGGCTGCCCTGCCAGTGTCTCGCCCAGAGTGGCGGTGCGGCGATGCACCAGCTCGTCGCCGGTCAAAGTCAGTACCGGCGTCACCGTCTCGTCGGCGCGCTGGCGCAGCGGCGATGCGGTGATCAGGATGTCGTCGGCGCGGTGAGCGCCGCTGGTTTGTGTATCGTTGACTTGCGCTTGCGCTTGCGCCGGCAGCGCCGCGAGCGCGCCCAGCGCCATCGTCGTCGCTGCGCCCGTCAGCAGAATGGTTTTCGTGATCATGTAAGCCCTCCCGAACGAGGCGAGCTATGTCACAGAATATCATTACGCAAATGAATGTTTGCAACATAATGTTGCCGTTCTGCGAGCGTGTTACGTCGCGAGATACTCGCTCGGACTGGCGGTGTTCAGCCGGCAACGCCGTCGTGCTTGATGACAGCCAGCGGCAACGCGACCCAAAACAACAAAGGGGGCCGTGGCCCCCTTTGCGAGCGTCATGCGCTCGATCATCCGGCATTGCCCTCGTTTCAACAACGAGGGCAATGCCAGCGAGTCTTAGTTGCTGTCCGCGTCGTCGTCGCTGTCAGCGATCACGACGATGCCGGCAATGACCGCAGCAGCGGCGAGAACGGCGATGATGACGCCGCCGCCAGCTGCCTTGTCCGCCTTCGCGGAGGTGGAAGCCGCGCGAGCCGACTTCGCAACTGAGAGCGACGCAGCCGAGTTGGCAGGAGCAGCGGCGACCGGTGCCGCGACAAGGGCAGTGGCAGCGACTGCTGCGAGATACTTGGAGATCATGGAAGGCCTTTCCAAAAGTGAGGGGCCGACATGCATCAATGCACAACCGATGTCGATCCGTTTCGTCGATATATGGCGCCTGTGTGATTTAGATCACAAAGCGCTGAGCAAGCGTGCGAAGTTCGCCCACAGCCATGCCAGATTGTGAGCGCCGCGCTCTTCAAAGGGAGTTCGAAACAGGCGCAGCGCTCACGATCGACCCAAGCTGTTACTCGGTGCCGGCAGTGCATCTTCGGCCAACTTCCCGAGTAACACAAGTAAACGTTTTAGATAGCAACGGGCCCCATCCTCGCTGCTCGCCGCGGGCGAGGCTTCGCACATGTGAAGCGCCGTATGGCTGCTTATGTTCTGCGAGCGGGTAATTTTCCTCTTTCGTTCTGGTGTCGATTGACTCAGAATCATGGCGATGCCGATCCGCTCCGACCATCGCTGGCTGTATCCGATCGACTGGCGCGAGCTCTCCGCCTTTGTTCGCTTCCAGCGTGCCAAGGGGCGCTGCGAGCATTGCGGCCGACCGCATGGCGCCCGGGTGCGGCATCTCGGCGATGGGCGGTGGTATGACGAGGAGCGGCGCTGCTGGCGCGACGATCGCGGCCGGCGCGTGCGCGGGCTGGCGCTGCCCGAGCGCATGCCGCGGCAGCTGCGCCTGGCCGAGCTCGCCGGCGAACCGGCGCTGCCGTCCACTCGCGTCGTGCTGGCCAGCGCGCACCTCGATCATGATCCCGGCAACAACCACCAGCGCAATCTCGCGGCGCTGTGCCAGCGCTGCCATCTGGCGCACGACCGCCCCGAGCATCGCCGGCGCCGCTGGGGCACATTGTTCCGCCGCCGCGCGCTGGGAGACTTATTCCTGGGTGTCTACCGCTAGACACGTTTTCCTGTCTACCTGTCGACAAGTGTTAATGTCGTCGGTGCGCGATCTCGCCTCCTCGCCCGACCTGGTTCAGGTGAAGGACCTAGACTCCGGACACGTCGTCAACCGACGCACCTATCCCAAGTGGGGTTGGTTATGGCTCGCCAGCTTTTGGGTGGGCGGCGCAGTTCCTAAGTATTGATCGCTAGAAACGTCGATTTGTATGCGTGTCGACAGGTCTATGCGTCAGGTTCCGTTCCGTCCTGCTCCGCGATCGCGTCGACATCCTCGAACACTTCCAGCGCAACGTTGACGAAATCCTCCGCCTCCAGCTGGATCAGCGGGATCGGGGCATGGGCGGCGTCGATCCGCTCGACCTTGTCGGCGGAGATGCGCACGAGGAACCGGTCGCAACTGCTCAGCACCAGCATCTTGATCGCGCGATTGTCGTCGAGCGCAATATTCTCGACGATCCCTTCATAGGCGACGTTGGCGCCCTCATGCTCGAGCGTGGTGACGACATAGGCGATGATGAAGCTGTTCGCCGGACGCGCCAGATCGACCCAGCGCTTGAGCCAGCCGAAGCTCGCCGCCTCGCGCAGATCGCGCACCCAGCGCCAGCCACTCGCGCGATAGGCGACCAGCCCGACGATCAGCGCCGGCAGCAGCAGCGCCACGAACCAGGCGAGAAACGCCGCGTCGTTCGGCAGCCCGGCCGAGCGGCCGTTGGTCAGGATGACGCGATAGACATTGGGATCAAAGGGAAGCGCCAGGCACTGGCCGCTCCACCGGCACAGCCATGCCTGCACCACGAACAGCGCCGATAGCAGGATATGGCCAAGCAGCGCGCCGAAGACGATGACCAGCAGGCTGAAGGTCGACCCCGGCTTCTCGGGCGCCTGGGAGATGAGGTCGGAGCGTTCGCCGGCGCGCAGGCCGGCCCACAAACCCAGACCTGGCGCCAGCAGCAGCAGCGCCAAGAACAGCGTGTAGCTGAAGCTCACGTGGCTTCTGGTGTCTCAGGCGGTCTTGGTCGCGGCCTCGTCATTGGTGGCGGCGTATCGGCCGTCCGCGGCGCTGCGCACGACGAACTTGCCGTCTTCGAAGCTTGCCGCGTCCTTGGCGGCCTTCCAGCTGCCGAAGCGGGCGCGGACGATGTTGGCGGTCTTGATCGATCTCGCAGTGTTGACGCGCATGCTGACCTCTAAGGGGCAACATAAGCGGTCCTGTCATCCGCGGCAATGACGGTGTCGACACAAGAGGGGCTGAGCGCCGGCGTGTCAGCGATCAGGCTGAATGCATCCCCATAACCGACGTTTCACCGCATCGCCTTGGGATCGAACGGCGTGATCTTCGCGCCCTCCACCTTCCACGTGCGGGCGTCGCGGGTGGAGACGAATACCGGCATGTGCATGCTGTAGGAGGCGAAGACGTGGATCTCGGTCGGTGCCGGATCGAGCAGGTGGTTGACCATCACCCCGACCGGCGTTGCGCCCGCGGGAAGGTTGGGCCGCGCCATGTTGAGGCAGCTGACGCTATAGGGACGCGATCCCAATACGGCGCCGTCCGGGCCGACGATCACCCGGTAATGGCCGCCGATCGGATAGGTGTCGGCATCCTGCTGGGCGGACAGGAGGTACACCGCCACGGGCCCACTGCGCGAGGGCAGCACCACGGTGTTGAAGGGCCCGGACGTGCACGGCTTGTAGGCACGCTCCTGCGCGCGCTGCGCGGCGACGTCGCGCGCGCGTGCCAGCACCGCCTGTGCTGCGGTCAGAGGGATCGAATCGGCGAGCACGTCCTGCCGGACGACCTTGCCGTCGCGCACGTCCGCGACGAAGAAGGCCTGTGCCTCGGCCACCGCGCCGCGATAGTAAGTGACGCGCAGGATCTGCGGATCGACGGTTTCGACCACATAGCCGCCAAGCGTGTCCAGTTGCTCCTTGGGAATGGCGGCGGTCAGCGCATCGCTGCTGACCCAGGCTGCGCGATCGAATGCATGGAGCATGGCGCCGATGCTCGATGCCTGCGCCATGCGCTGCTCGACAGTCGGGGCAGCGGCCGCAGCAGGCGGAGCGGCTTCCCCCGCCTGTGCGGCAACCAAGGCGAGCAGGACGGGCATCAGCAGCATGGAACATCTTCCTGTTCGAACATAGGTGAGATCGCCCGTGTCATGCCGATGCCGGGGTTCGTTCTTAAGGCGGTTGGTGACCGTCCGGTTCCAATCTCTATGTACGGAAGTAGCCTTTCCGCTAACAATTCCAAGCCTTGTCATCCGATCCGGGGCTGCCAGCCGTGCGATGTAACAATGCGGCTTCTGCGACGGATAATGTTACAGCGGGGGTAGTTACATCGCTTTGTCCGGGCTAAATCTGCCGACAGGGTAGATGCCGATCTTGAAACGCTTATTGCATCCTTGGCTGCGCAAATTGGCAGATGAAGTCGTTGGATTAATGAATGGGTGGAAGCGCCTTGGCGCTTCGCATCGATTGCACCTCGTGACTGGCGGTTCGATCTTCTTCGCCATCGGCTTGGCTTGGTCTGTCAGCGCGCTCAACCTTTCTGCCGCGCACCTTCATTGGCGCTTTCTCCCGCTCGCGATAGGGGCGGTGGCAGTGGCGGTCGTAGTCAATGCCGCAGAACAGTGGCTGGCTGCCAAGGCGCTGAAAGTCGACTATTCCTTCGGTAGAGGGATGCAGGTGAGTTGCTGGGCAACGCTTGCCAATGTGCTGCCTGTTCCCGGCGCATTGCTGATCCGCAGCGCGAGTTTCGCCAGGGCCGGGGTGCCGGCGCGCGAAAACGCTTTCGTCCTCGGAGCAGGAGCGGTCATCTGGGTGCTGCTAGCCGCGGCGATGGTGGCATTCGCCGCGGCGCCCAGCATCCCTGTTGCGGGCTTCAGCGCCACCCTGGTGCTGACAGCCGTCGCGGTTTCGGTCTGGCTCGGGCACAACTTCGAACCGATAGCCGCAGCGGCTCTGCTGCTTGCGAGGATCGTCCTGCTCGCGCTGACGGTGCTGCGGCTTTATGCATTCATCGGTTGGATCGGTGGCGAAGCGGCCTTTCGCGAAGCGGCTGTCTATGCCGGCGCTTCGCTGATGGGGCAGGTGGTCGGGATTGTGCCGGCCGGGATCGGTGTGGTCGAGGCGGTGGGCGCGGGTCTGGCGCTGATGATCGATGGAGCGCCTGCCGAGGCGTTCCTCGCGCTCTCGCTCAACCGGGTGTTCGGCCTTGCTGCGGCAGGGTTGTTCGTTGCCTTCGCCGGTTTGTCAATGGAGAGAGCGCTGGGGACAGGAAAGGACGGCTGATGCGAGTTCTGTTCGACATCGTTCATCCGGCCGACGTGCTGTTTTTCTGTCATCCGATTCGGATGCTGGCGGAGCAAGGGGCGAGCATTCGGATCGCCTCGCGCCGCAAGGACGTGGCGTGCGACCTGCTCGACGAATTCGGCTTCGATCACGAGCCGATCTCGGTCGCGGGGATGGGGATGGCGGGTCTTGCCGCCGAACTGGCGGCGCGGGATTTCGCCATGCTTCGCCTTGCCCTGACCTGGCGTCCAGATGTGATGGTGGGCCTGGGCGGGATTGCGATCGCTCATGCCGGATGGCTGACCCGTCGCCCTGCCATCGCGTTCTACATGGCCGATACCGCAAAGCTTCAAACTCGCTTGACCTGGCCGTTCATCAACCACCTCTATGTGCCCGAAAGCTATGCCGGCGCGCTCGCCGAGGGGCGCACCACAAGGTTTCCCGGGATTAAGGAACTGTCCTATTTCCACCCGGAAAATTTCACTTTCAACGAAGCGCGGGCACGCGCCGCCGGCTGGGCCCCCGAGCGGCAACACTTCCTCGTGCGCGTGGTGCGGTGGGGAGCCAACCACGATGTCGGCAAGAGCGGGTGGAGCGATGTCGAGCTTGATACCCTCGTCGAGCGACTGAGCGCCCACGGAAAGGTCCACCTGTCGTCCGAGCGCGAACTCGCACCGCATTTGCGCGAGTTCCAATATCGCGGGGCCAAGGCGGACCTGCATCACCTGCTCGCCCGATGTCGGCTCTATGTCGGCGAAAGCGCGACCATGGCGCACGAGGCGGCGATCCTCGGTTGCCCGGCAATCTATGATGGGCATGATCATCCCGGCACCACCCGCAGCCTCGCTGCGGCCTCGATAATCGAGGCGCTGCACCAGCCCGGAGCCGACGACCTACTCGATGCGGTCGAGCATAATCTCAGCGAGGCAAGGTTCACTGAGTTCACGGCCGCGCGCGCGGCCTATCTTGCCGGGCACGGCAATCTCGCCACCTATATCGTGGCAATGATCAAGCGCCACACGCGCTAGAAGTCGGTGAACATCTTGCTTAGAGTGATGGCGGAGCCCTTTGGCGCTCCCGCGTCTGCCCAGCGCAGTGCTGCAGGGGTTGCAGATAGGTTGGCGAGATCGTGCCTCCCACGTGCGAGTTGCACGGCCGCGCCGGGCAACAGCACGCGCTCACCGATCCGCAGTCGCCCGCCTTCGACACGATAAGTGCCGGGCGTTGCCACGAATTCATCGGGCAAGCGCTCTCCCGGGGCAAGGCGCTTGCCTGCAACATGTATCATCCCCGCATGGGGGAGGTAATTGTTTCGAAGGAAGGCTTCGTCCTCAGGCAGCAGCCGGTCGGGTGAGCCGGTTGGAGAGAACACATTGGCGAGCGCATACGAGTTGGCGATGAGCAGGGGAACGGAGTCCTTCAGCGCGCTCGCGCGATACTCGGCTTCTCCAGCTTTCCAATACTTAGCCAGCGCCCAGCCCGAGGCGTAGTGCGAAACCGCTCGAGGATAGTCCCCGATCATCCCGCTTTCGTCGATGTAGCGCACCGGATGCGGGAAGATCTCGCGCACTTGGACGTTGAAGGCTTGCTGCACGGCCAACTGGCGCCGGGGTTCCCTCGCCCACAGGATCACCGCGCACATCGTGCAGACGATCGCCAGCGCGCTTGCACCGTAACGCTGCATCGCGATCACGACGACCGGAGCAAGGCCAACCGCGACCGCCGGCAGCATGAAGGCGTAGAAATAGGGATAGGCATTGTAATACAGGAGCGGCCAAAAAGCAGGCAGCACGAACAAGGCGAGTGCAGCCTTGTGCGCGCGTGGTGCCGCGCCGCGCCGCATCCATGGGAAGAATGCGGCCAGCATGAGCGCGAACGGGATGGAAATTGCGATCTGCTGGACAAAATAGCGCTCCTGCGGCAGCACTCCGCCCCCGAACATCCGCATCGCCGCGCGCCCGAGCTTGTTGACCAGGTAAACCGGCACTTCAGGATTGGTCACCGCCACCACTGCCGCAAGGGTAGTGGCTCCGAGCCCGAGCGCGACGATCGCGGGCCAAGCGGCCCGCAGAGCGTCGCGGCGAATGATCAGCACCCCGAACAGCACGGGCGCATAGAGCAGCGTCTTGATGGTCGAGACGAAGGCGAGCGCGCACAGCAAGGCGATGGCGCATAGCGTGAGCGGGCGCAGCGGACGGCAAAGGCCGATCGCCACAGCCGCCATGACCAGCGAAGCGGCGATGATGTCGGCCCGCAGCGACAGAGCCTGATTGAAGGCGTAGCCAGCGCTAAGGTAGAGCAAGCCCGATGCGAGCGCCGGCGCCAGTGCGACGAACCGCCGAGCCGCGATCACCACCGATGCCACCAGCAGCGCCTCAAATGGAAGGATCAGGAGCCGGGTGTAGCGGATGTGATCTATGGTTGAACCAGGCCAATCGGTTACAAAACCGAAGAGGTAGCTGTAGGGCGTCTGCAGCGCGTCCACCGGCTCGCCGGCAAGCCGCGCGTGAATCTCGCTGAAATGGTAGAACTCATCCCAGTTGATGCTCTTGGCGAAGGCAAGCGCGATCTGGAGCGCTACGACGAGCGCGATCGCCCCAAGCAGGATGGCGACGCTCCACTCTGTTACGTTACGTCTGCTGCGTCGATGCGCAGGCCCTTCAAACGCGACGGCCGCAGTCATGATGCCTTGCGCAAGCGCGGGCGCATCGCATCTTCGATCGCAGATAGCTCTATGTCGGATGCCTCCTTCGTGGTGGCCGCACCAGCGGCCCCACTGCGATTGAGCAGCTCCTCGATCCGGCGGAGCTTGAGCATGTTGGCCTCGATCAGCTTGCGGTTGGTGGCAATCAGATCGGCCAGGATCCCGAGCACGCTGACGAGCACACCGACGATCAGCAGCGCCGTCCCGATCACGAGCGACTGGATGTGCCCCTCCCCTTCCCCGTTGGCCCAGAACCACAGGAATCGCGCTATCGGCATCAGCCCCAGGAGCGTCGCGGCGGTGCCCAGCCCCACGAACACGCGCAGCGCGTTGAACGTGGTATAGGTGCGAACGATCGTGACGCCGGTCTGCTGAATAAAGCGCCAGATCGACTTGAACAGCCGCGAGGGGCGCGTCGCGGCATGGGTGCGTACCGGCACCGAGGTGATCGCGAGGCGCTTGCGCCCCGCCTGGATCAGCATGTCGGTTGTGTAGCTGAATTCGGTGGTGATATTGATACGCTGTGCGGCTTCGCGGCTGATCGCGCGAAAGCCCGAGACGGCATCGCTGATGTCGGTCGCCGAAAGCGTGCGGACGACATAGCTGCCGAGCCGCTGGAGCAGGCGCTTGCCATGCCCGAAATGCTCGTTGCGCGCGACCGAGCGGTCGCCGATGCAGATATCGGTCTGGCCCGCCACCACGGGGGCGACAATCTTGGCGATGTCGGCGCCTTCATATTGCCCGTCGGCATCGGTGTTGACGATGATGTCCGCGCCTTCGGCAAGGCAGCGCTCGAGGCCTGAGCGAAACGCCTCGGCAAGGCCGCGGTTGCGGCAGTGACGCACTATGTGGTGGACGCCCCAGCGGCGCGCGACCCCGCTGGTGTCGTCGGTGCTGCCATCATCGATCACGCAATATTCGATAACGTCGATGCCGGGCACGCTGCGCGGCAGCTTGGCGAGGGTATCGGGGAGGACTGAAGCCTCGTTGAGGCAAGGTATCTGGATAATCAGCTTGGTCATGATATTGTCAATCGCCCCTGTCGGGTGCTCGCGCTCTCGCCCGTCATTGCCGGGTTACAGCTAGGCGTTTAAGTAATCCTAAACCCTATTTCCTTGCGAGGAGGGAGGACGGGGAGGCGAGGCTGACTCAGCGACGGCAGCTTGAATGAAATGTTCGCGCCTGCATGAACGGTCGGAGTGGAGAGCGCCAGTTTCCATCATCTTGACACTGAACGACAGAATGCATTTGAGCAGTTATTGCGGTTGCAGGAATAGCCGGAAAGGCAAAGCGGCCGGTGTGATCAATATCACAGCGAAGAGTGCTCTGCGCCTTGGTAAGTCCCCCGGAACGGGATTTCGATCCGGAACCCCGTTGATCGCCGACAACGGAACAAGAGGGGCATGATGATCCGGCAGGGTGAGCAAGTATGGAGGCGTCGCCATGGGCGTTCACTCAAGCTGGCGGCGAGCTGTCTTGTGCTCGGCCTCTTGTCGGCATGCGGCGGTGAAGGCGGGGAATCGGACGACGATGTTATCACCGTGCCGCCTCCTGCGCCGGCTCCAGCGCCCTCCCCCACCCCGTCACCGACGCCTGCGGCAACGGGCCAGGTCGCCTCGGTCGATCTCGCGAACATTCCGGTCGGCCCGAACGATAATGTCGGCAACTTCAAGGTGACCAATACCGGCCTCTACATGCAGGTCCGCTACGCCGATGAGACCAAGCCTGACGCCATTCTGAAGCTGCGCGGCACGCCGGCGTTCAGCGATGCTTGGTACAGCACCGTGCCCAACGACACTTCGGAAGGGTTCATCGCCGATTATGCCCCCGTGAATGTGTACGCGGAAACGCGAGCGGAGCTGAGCTTCTATTGGGCCGGCAAGGATTTGAAGGCGGTCGGCGTCGAACGGTGGGGCCTGCACACCGTCAACGGCAATGGCGTATCCACCGTCGCCGAGGAGCGCAGCTTCGGCAATTACGGCATCGAGCTTGTCGCTGCGGGCGGGCGCAACGGCATCGTCACGTCACGGCCGTGGATCCTCTGGTATCAGCCGAGCACGGTCGGCAACAGCGGCTACAGCATCTATCAGGATGATGGCGCCTACACCAAGGCGAACTCGATCGCCGATCGCTTCAGCACCCCGGCGACCCCTCCCCTGCCGGGCGGCGGGAGCAAGATCTACGCCCATCCTAGCAACCCCGAGCTGTTCGTCGCTGCCGGGAACAAGCTGTTCCTCTACGGTCCGAACGCGCTGATCCGCAGCTGGACCTTGCCGGGCGACGGCATCGCATCGGACATGATGTGGGCCGATGATGCGCTTTACTTCGGCTATGCCGGCAAGGTGTACAAAACCGATGGCGCGACGCTGCGTTCGGTCGCCGATGTTACCGGCACCGGCCTTGCGGTGGATGGCAGCTTCTGCATCACCGGGGGCGAAATGTTCCTCCAGACGGGCGAGGCGATCGATCTGCGCACGAACACGCGCAGAAATTGGATCAAGAAGGGCCAGCTTTCCGCCGGGCAGGCGAGCACCGCGCAGCAGCTCGAAATCGCGGCGCTATCATCCAGCATCTTCTGCTCTAGCTATGCCACGGGGACGACACTCTACCTGGCGGGACGCGTCAATCGATCGCTGCGCGTGGTGACACCGGTGACGCGCTGATTATCACGCAAGATGCCTGAGCAAAGGCGTGCCGGCAAATGTGTTGCCGGCACGCCCTGTGCCTTCTGTCGCAGCGGCGCCCGCCGCGATCGGCGAATATGTCGTCCAACCGAAAGGGGGCCGGCGTCATCGTGCCGGCTCCCGCAATCTTACCCATTCGTCTGCACGAGTGACCGAACCAGCGTGATCCGCAGGAAGGGCCGCAGTCCAGCATGTCGATTATTGCGACGGCGATACCCAACGCGTCTGCGGCGACAGCGCTCCTCGAAACTTCTGCTATCTGATGTGTTCGACTTTCAGGTGTTTGATCCGGACCCTCTTCCACTCGCGATCGGCGGTGAGCGCAGGGACGCCGAGCTGCATGGCCAGCGCGAGGCAGGACCTATCACCCAGCCCGCGGCCATACTGGCGCGTCTGGGCGTGTAATCCCGCGGCTGCATAGGCCGCATCGATATCGTGCTCGCGCACGTCGAGGCGAAGTTCGTGGAGCAGTTCGCGGGTGGTGGCCTCGTCGAGTCCGCTGAGCAGCAGCTCCTTGATGACCTCTTGGAGGTTCACCGCCGAGATGGCAGCACGCCCGACATAAGCTGCGACCTTGTCGGCGCCGGGTTCGTCCCGAACCAGCGCCAGCACCGCGGATGCATCAAGGACGATGGATGTCATTGTTCGCCCCCATCATCGTGATCGGATGCGGCCTCACCAAGGTCAGCGGCAGCTTCGACCTTTCGGTCACTCAGAAAGTCGTCAGTCGTGCGCGCCTGTTTGGCATGCTCGCGGTAAAGCGCCTGCGCGCGTGAGACACCATGACCGATCGGAGCCAGGCGTACCTGATCGTCCTCGATGGTCAGAATGATCTTAGCGTCTCCATGTAAGCCCATCGCTTTCCGCACCGATGCGGGAAGAACCATGCGGCCGTTACTGGCCACTTTGATATCCATGGTTTGTATCGCCATCGTGTCACGTGCCTGATCAACTAGAAAGATATTCTGTGCCATGCGGGATATGGTGGCACAAGCACACCGTATGACACGCATGGCGGTTTGGTGTGTGTTAATCGTCCATGTGGGTATACCGTGATCGCACATGGCCGTAGGAACATGGATCGCGTTCGATCAGGGTCACTTGCAGCCATATTGAACAGCTGCTGCGCACGGTCTAGAGGCTGATTTAACAGATGAGGCTCGGATGACGCTTTTCGGTTACGCACGCGTATCGACCACCGACCAGGACCTCGACATCCAGATTGCGGCGCTCAGAGCGGCCGGCTGCCAAACAATCCGATCGGAAAAGAAGTCGGGTACGAACCGGGAAAGCCGGACCGAGCTGCAAATCCTGCTCGACTTCCTGCGCGAGGGCGACACGCTTGTTGTCACCCGGATCGACCGGCTCGCTCGCTCCATGAAGGATTTGCAGGACATCGTTCACGAGCTGAAGGGTCGGGGTATCGCGCTCCGGGCCACCGAGCAGCCGATCGATACCGCCACCGCGGCGGGCAAGGCCTTTCTCGACATGCTCGGCGTGTTCGCCGAGTTCGAGACGAATTTGCGCAAGGAGCGGCAGGCCGAGGGCATCGCCGCGGCAAAGGCGCGCGGCGTCTATAAAGGCGGCAAGCCACGCATCGACCCGGAGGCGGTACGCAAGCTGGCAGCTGATGGCATGCGGCCAGCCCATATTGCGCGGCAGCTCGGGATATCGCGGGGCACGGTCTATCGCTTCCTGCCGGTGTGATCTGGGGGCGACTGTCGCCAGCGGTCACAAGTCTGCGGTCCGCCCGCTTTGAGTACCTTTTGGCGGATAGCCCTGAGAGGCGATAGTAGAAGCCCCCGGCTTTCGCCGGGGACGCCGTCAAGATGATGGATCCTAGAAGTTGACGCGCAGGCGAAGGGTAGCGCGCGCTTCCCTCTGACGTTCGGACAGGCTGCTCTCGATCCCGGCACCGAGCGTCACACCTTCGCTCGGATGCGCGTCGATGCCACCGCCGAACAATCCGATGACCCGGCCAAGCCGTGCGCCTTCAATCGAGAAGGTGCCGGTGCCCAAAGGCGCGCCAGTGATGCGTTGGGTCGACAGTGTGTCGCGATCACCGAAGTTCATCTGCATCCCTCCGGTGACATAGGGTTCGACAATGCCGCTCCGGGTTGCGGTGCGGTGCGCCAGGCGTCCCTCGAGCGTTGCGGTATAAAGCGTCCGGGTTTCGCGCGCCGCGGCGAGCGAGAAGTCGCCTGCACCGGTTTCGGTAAAGGCCCGGCGGGTCACGTCGACCAGCTGACCGGTCAGCTGCGGCGTGAACCGATAGCCTGTCTCGCCGCCGAAGCGATGCCCAAACGAACCCGCCAGCGAATAGCCGCGCATATCTGCCGCACCACGCGCTTGACCGAGCGCCGTGTCTCCGATCGACACAGTGCGCACCGTATCGATCGTGCCACCGAAGTAGCCCGCAGACGCGTTTATAAAGGACGTGCCATCGTCAAAGCCGAGGTAGCCGGCACCTTGATAAAGCGTGCCCGAGTTGCGTGAGGAAAGGCTGCGCACTCGTGCATCAACGTCGCTCACCATGCCTGCCAAGCCAAGCGTCAATTGTCCGAAGTGTGCCTCCAGGCCCATCGAGACGCTGGCGGTGTCGTGATCGAGCGTGCGCTGGCCGGTCGCACCCTTGATCTGGGCTTCCGCGCCAACACCCTGCACCCAGGCCGTCACTCGGCCGCCGCCTTCTCCGTTGTCAGCGCCGGTGCGGTTGCCCGCAAGTGCAAGGCCGCCAGTGATGGGAGCCGCGACGCGCAACGTGGTCGATCGCGTGGCGGCGCTCAGCAGCCCGGTCATGTCTGCCCCGCCATTTGCCGCGTCGCTTCCCCGTGACAGTCGCGCGCGGATGATGTCGGAAAGCCGACCGCCGACGAGCAGCGCCGACGTGGTGACGCTTGCCAGCGCTTCGCCGCCGATGCTGTCGAATGTCGCGCGGCGCCCTGCGGCGTCGAGCGAGGCGAGCGTGTTGAGCGACCCGGTGAACGTATCCGATGCGCTAAAGGCACCGCCGTTGAGCGCGCCGGCGACCGCCTGCTGGTTGGCGGTGCCGCCCAGTCCTCGCGCGAAGTCGAGCTGCTTGCGCACTTCGAGCAGAACCGCGTTGGGGATGAGATCGTAGCGCAGACGGAAGCGCAGGTCGGCATTGCCATCGATGGCGGTGAAGTCCGCGGCGTTGGCGAACTGACCGGAGAGCGTGCCCGCGCGCAGCACGGTATAGGTCTGCGATACCCGGTAGCCGTTGGTCGTGTCGATCGCACGTGGCGTCACGATCCCCCCAGACAGTGTCGCGGTGCCGAGCACCAGAAGCTGGTCCGCGGCGAAATTCTGTGCGCTGCCCGCGATATCCACCGCAAAGGTGCCACCGGTAACGGTAAGGCTGCTCGACTGGAGCGTAGCGACCGGTTGCGCCGCATTGCCCGGTGACAGCGTGCCCGAGGCGAGTGCGAGATCGCCCGCCAACGTGCCTGAACCCGCGAGCGTACCACCTTGGATCCGCGCCGAACCCGCAACGCTGCCGGCGAGGAGCAACGTTCCCGCATTCACGGCAAGCCGACCGGTCATCGCTTGCGCGCCGAATAGCGCAAAGGTGCCGGTGCCGGTCTTGGTGATCCCGCCGCTGCCAGAGCTGGTGCCGGTAAAGGCGAAGTCGGCATTGGTACCACCCACCGTCAGCGTCCCCGCTCCCAGCGTCAGCGCGCCAGCGCCGGATATCTTGCCTACCGTCTCGTCGAACCCGACGAGGTCGAAGGTTGCGCCCGCGGCGATCGCCACCGCACCGGTATCCGCAAGCCGCTCGCGCGCGCCAAGACGCAACGTGCCGGCATTGATGGCCGTCGCCATCGCGGCACTGGTGCCGCTCAGGGTCGAGTCGCCACTGAGCTGTAACAGCGTTCCCGCACCCAGGTTGGCGTTAACGCTCGCGCCGGCGAGCGCATAGGTTGTAGCGGTCAGCGTGCCGGTGCCGTTGAGCGTACCCGCCGAGACGAAGCTGCCGACCGTGTCGTTGAACGCGCCCAAATCGAGCGCTGCGCCGCTTGCTACCGAAACCACAGCAGTGTCGGCGAGGCGATTTGCCGCGCCCAGCGCCAGCGTACCGCCGTTGACGTTGACGGTTCCCGCTCCAGCGGTGCCGTTGAACGTCGAGGTACCCGACGCTTG
>JAAIGE0100004857.1_pt1 | contig 16483 bp, 13 predicted proteins | sample 6487951 | NCBI WGS metagenome assembly JAAIGE01 (sample SAMN13974128, study PRJNA590717) | phyllosphere metagenome | biome: tomato field; feature: multiple bacterial spot infested tomato fields; material: tomato leaves; isolation source: leaves from tomato fields | host: Solanum lycopersicum ... | reverse complement strand
TCACACCGGCTCCCCAGTGCGCAGGAGAGGGTTGGCCCGTCTCCCGCTAATCCCACCTTTGCGTTGCCGAAATCCGACTGCGATCACGGCTGGCCGGTGAAGTGGTTCTCGCGCAGGCGCTCATCCTGGGTGGCAACGCCGGTGGCGCAGTTGTTGAGGTGGCAGATGCGCAGGTACTTGCAGCCAAGCACGATCATCGGCGCGGTGCCGAAGCCGAAGCTGTCCGCGCCCAGCAGTGCGGCCTTGACCACATCCAGGCCGGTCTTCAGGCCGCCGTCGGTCTGCAGCAACGTGCGCCCGCGCAGGTCGTTGGCCAGCAGCGCCTGGTGTGCTTCGGCAATGCCCAGCTCCCACGGCACACCGGCATAACGGATCGAGCTGACCGGCGACGCACCGGTACCGCCATCGTGTCCGGAGATGGTGATCAGGTCCGCACCGGCCTTGACCACGCCTGCGGCGATCGTGCCCACACCGGCATGGCTGACCAGCTTCACCGACACCAGCGCGGTCGGGTTGACCTGCTTGAGGTCGTAGATCAGCTGCGCCAGATCTTCGATGGAATAGATGTCGTGGTGCGGCGGTGGCGAGATCAGGCCGATGCCCGGCCTGGCATAGCGCAGGCGTGCGATCAGTTCATTGACCTTGTGCCCGGGCAGCTGGCCGCCTTCGCCGGGCTTTGCGCCTTGGGCAACCTTGATCTGCAGCACTTCGGCGTTGACCAGGTATTCGGCGGTGACGCCGAAGCGGCCCGAGGCCACCTGCTTGATCTTGCTGCGCTTGTCGGTGCCATAGCGCGCCGGGTCTTCGCCACCTTCGCCGGAATTGCTGCGGCCGCCGAGGCGGTTCATCGCAATGGCCAGCGCTTCATGCGCCTCGGGCGAGAGCGCACCGAGGCTGATCGCGGCGGTATCGAAACGCGGGAACAGATCGCTGGCCGGGGCCACTTCGTCCAGCGGTGTCGGCGTTGCCGCCGGCACCAGCTGCAGCAGGTCGCGCAGCGCCGAGGGCGGGCGCGCATGCACCGCATCGCAGTACTGCTGCCACGCACGCGGGTCGCCACTGCGCGCCGCGCGCTGCAGGGTGGTCACCACGTCCGGGTTGTACATGTGGTACTCGCCGCCGTGCACGTACTTCAGCAGGCCGCCGACATCCACGCCCTGCTGCGCGTCCCAGGCCTGCGCGCACAGGTCACGCGCGTCGGCATCCAGCCGCGCGAAGCCGGCGCCACCGATGCGCGAAGCGGTATCGGGGAAGCACAGCTCCACGACCTCCGGCTCCAGGCCGATGATCTCGAACAGCTGCGCACCGCGGTAGCTGGCCACGGTGCAGATGCCCATCTTCGAGATGATCTTGGACAGGCCCTTGTAGATGCCCTTGCGGTAGCGGCGGCCGATCTGCGATTGCTCGCCGCCCTTGCTGAGCTTGAGGATGCCACGACGGCCGAGGTCGAACAGGGTCTGGTAGGCCAGGTACGGATACACCGCGGTGGCGCCGAAGCCGAGCAGGCAGGCCATGTGGTGCGGATCGCGCGCGGTACCGGTTTCCACGATCAGGTTGACGTCGCAGCGCAGGCCCAGGCGCGACAGGTGGTGGTGGACCGCACTGGTGGCCAGCAGGGCATGCACCATCGGACGCCCGGCCACCGGGTAGCGGTCGGACAACAGCAGCATCACCATGCCATCGCGCGCGGCCTGTTCGGCTTCGGCGCAGATGCGCTCGATGCCGGCACGCAGGCCTTCATCCTCGCCGTAGGACAGGTCGAGCAGGCGGTTGGCCTGCACGTACTGGTCCATCTTCAGCAGCTGCCGCAGCTTGCGCTGGCTCAGCACCGGCGAGTTGAGAATGACGTGGTTCACCGTCTCCGGGCCGGCATGGAAGATGTTGGTCTCCCTGCCGAGCTGGGTGGACAGCGACATCGCGCAGTCTTCGCGCAGCGGATCGATCGGCGGGTTGGTGACCTGCGCGAAGGCCTGGCGGAAGTAGTCATAGAGCGGACGGCTGCGCTGGCTGAGCACGGCCATGGGCGTGTCATCGCCCATCGAGCCAGTGGCTTCCTGCTCGGTCTCGGCCAAGGGCCGCAGCACCTGCTCCACTTCCTCACTGCTGAGCTGGTACAGCTTGTGGTAGCTGCGCAGGGTGCCTTCGTCGAACGGTTCCTCCACCAGCGATGGATCGATCAATTCGGTCTGCAGGTAGGTCACGCCCTGCTGCAGCCATTGCTTGTACGGCGCGCGACCGCGGTTGATGCGGTCCACCGCATCCGAATCGAGCAGGTCGCCGCGCTTGAGATCGATGGCGATCATCTCGCCCGGGCCGAGCTTGCCCTTGCGCACCACGCGCTCGGTGGGCACTTCCCATACGCCTGCTTCGGAGGCGACCAGGAAGTGGCGATCCGCGGTCAGCATCCAGCGCGCCGGGCGCAGGCCGTTGCGGTCCAGCGTGCACACCGCATAGCGGCTGTCACAGGCAACGATGCCGGCCGGGCCGTCCCACGGCTCGCTGTTCAGGCCGTGGAATTCGTAGAACGCGGCCAGGTCCGGGTCCTTGAATTCCAGCGACTGCGTAGCCGGCGGCACCAGGATGCGCAGGGCCTGGATCAGCTCCATGCCACCGGCGACCATCAGTTCCAGCATGTTGTCCAGGCTCTGCGAATCGGAGCCATGCATGGAGATGACCGGGTCGAATTCACCGATGTCGAAGCGCGGCGTCTTCCACACCTTGCTGCGCGCCTGCGCCCAACGCCGGTTGCCTTCAATGGTGTTGATCTCGCCGTTGTGGGCGAGCATCCGGAACGGGTGTGCCAGCGGCCAGCGCGGCAGCGTGTTGGTGGAGAAGCGCTGGTGGAACACGATCGCGCTGGAGGCCAGTTCGCGGCGCTGCAGGTCCAGGAAGAAGCGGCTGAGCTTGTCTGGCAGCACCATGCCCTTGTAGCTGATCGCATCCGGGGTGAGGGTGGTGACGTAGAAATCGGCATGCTCGCGCAGCTGCTGTTCGCTGCGACGGCGGGCCAGGAACAGCGCCAGTGCGAAGCCAGCATCATCCTGGCCGACGCCGGCGTCGACGAACACCTGCTCGATGCGCGGCAGCGTGTCGCGCGCCAGCTGGCCGCAGACGCTGTCATCGGTGGGCACCTCGCGCCAGCCGGCGAGCTTGCAGCCCACCGCTTCCAGCTGCGCCTGCAGCTGCGTACGGCACGCCTGCGCGGAATCGGCATCGTGTGGCAGGAACACCAGGCCGGCGGCGAAGCGTGCGGAGACCGCGATGTCGGCTTCGCTGGCCAGCAGTTTCAGGAAGGCATCGGGGCGGCGCAGCAGCAGGCCGCAGCCATCACCGGTCAGGCCATCGGCGGCGACACCGCCACGGTGGGTCATGCGCGAAAGCGCGGCGATGGCGGTATCAACCAACAGGCGCGATGGTTGATCGTCGAGCTGGGCGACCATGCCAAATCCACAGGCATCGCGCTCGGAGCGCGGGTCGTAAAGCCCTTGGCGGTTGCGGGGGGCCATCTCTACCTCGATGCGGAATGAATTGAACGGGGACACTCAAGCCCGCTCAATCCCTGGAGCGCATCGTGAGGCCACCGGATGCCTCGACTAGATCACAGGTTGCTGCAACGCCGCAATACACGGTTGCAGGTGCAACAGAACGCGCCGGCAACACGGTGCCGGCGCGGGGCCGGACTCAGCCGCAGCGCGCGCCGCTGACGGCGCCCTTGGCGTCCACTTCGATGTTCAGGCGGTCGCCGAGGAACTCCATCGTGGCCACGTCGTTGGGCTTGAGCACGCGCACCTGGCTTGCGCCGGCATCTTCCTGTGCCTGCTTGCCCAGTGCATCGGTGTAGGCCTGGCCGACCAGGCTCTGCACCTGGCTGGCATCGCAGGTGCCGACCGGCGGAGCCTCGGTGGCCTTGCCGGCTTCGTCGGCCGGCGCCTTGGCTGCTTCGGCGGCCTGCTGGGCGTGGGCCGTGGCCGAATCCTGTTCATCCAGCGCCGGTGCCTGGCAGGCGGTCAGGGCCAGCACGGCCGGCAGCAACAGGGCGGAGAGCGAACGGGCGCGAATCGGGAACGACATCATGACTCCGGAAGGGGTTGTGAAGACCCGAGCATAGCGGCGAACCGGCCCTCACGTGTTTGTCTTGTGTTATCGACAGGATCGCGGCATGGCGACGGCGACACTACAGGCATGCCAACCGCCTCCACCCCCGAACGACAGGCCGCACGCGCGGCCGGCCTGCGCTATGTCGACGACACCCAGCCGGGCATCAGCCGGCGCCGCGCAGGCAAGGGTTTCAGCTACCGCGATGCTGATGGCCACGCGATACGCGACGCCACCACCCTGCAACGCATCCGTGCGCTGGCGATTCCGCCGGCGTACACCGCCGTGTGGATCTGCGCCCACGCCAACGGCCATTTGCAGGCCACCGGCCGCGATGCACGCGGCCGCAAGCAGTACCGCTACCACGCCGACTGGGCCAAGGAGCGCGACGCCGGCAAGTTCGACCGCATCATCGCCTTTGGCGAGGCCTTGCCCGCGCTGCGGCGGCGGTTGTCGCGGGATCTCAAGCGACCTGGGTTTCCGCAGGAAAAGGTGCTGGCCATGGTGGTCGCGCTGTTGGCGGACACCTTGGTTCGGGTCGGCAATGAAACCTATGCACAACAGAACCGTTCGTTCGGACTGACCACACTGCGCAACCGCCATCTGGAGTTGCTGCGCGGCGGCCGGGTACGCATGCGTTTCCGTGGCAAGTCCGGCCAGCTGCAGGAAGTGACGGTGGGCGATCGCAGGCTGGGACTGCTGGTACGGCGCCTGCAGCAGTTGCCGGGGCAGGCGCTGTTCCAGTACCGCGATGACGACGGTGCGCTGCAGCCGGTGGATTCCGGCGCGGTGAACGACTACCTGCGCGGGGTGATGGGCGAGGACTTCACTGCCAAGGATTTCCGCACCTGGGGCGGAACGGTGGCGGCGGTGCAGGCGTTCGCCGCCACCGGGCTGCCGGAACCGGCCAGCCAGCGCGCGCTGGCGCAGGCGCAGCGCGCGGTGGTGTGCGAAGTGGCGTCGCTGCTGGGCAACACCCCGGCGGTATGCCGCAAGGCCTACATCGACCCTTGCGTGTTCGCCGGCTGGGAGCGCGGCGAACTGGCCAAGCTGGCCGGCCTGCGTGGGCCGCGCCAGTGGGAACAGGCCACCTTGCGCGTGCTGCGCAGGGCGCGCAGGCTCAGCCGCAGTAGATCGCGGTGATGTTGTTGGTGCGGCCCTTCTCTATGGTCAGGCGGTCGCCGCCCTCGCTGGCCGGCGGCACCCGCGGACCGTCGTGGCGCAGTACCCGCACGTGCAGGCTGTCGCTGTCCACGCGTGCGCGGGCCACGGTGGCATCCGAAGCGGCCAGGCCCAGTGCGCCGCGCACCATGTCGCTGTGGCACTGCCCGGAAATGACGCCGTCGATTGGCTGCACCTGGGCCACCGGCGAGCTGCTGCAGGCGGCGAGGGCAAAGCAGGCGGCGGCGGTGGCAATGGCATGTTTCATGGAGGCGTTCCTTGTGTGGTTGCGTGCAGCGTGCGACGCCGCACGTGGTGGCGGAATGAATACCGTGCACATCGTGGACACGGTGCGCTCACTGCCGCTAACAGGATAGGTGCAGACACTGCAGGAGCGGCGTGCGCCGCCCCCGGTAGTGCCGGCCGCTGGCCGGCAGCCCCCTTCCCTCCCGAGGAGACCTGCATGGCCACCACCAAGAAAACCCCCGTTCGCCGCAAAGCCTCGCCCAAGGTGCGTAAAGGCAGCACCGCGACGAAGACCGCTGCCGACCCCGATCGCCCACGGGTGGTGAAGACGGCAACCCGCAAGGCGGCCGCCAGCGATCCACGGGCAGCGCGCGTCGCGGCCCGACAGCGACGCCTGCAGGACCAGGAAAAGGCCAAGGACGTCCGCGCGGCAAAGAAAGCCACGAAGAAGACCGCAACCCAGGCCGGCATACGCCGACAACCGGAGGTGATGCCGGCGCAGCAGCTGGCCAAGCCCGGGCATGAACACGAGCTGGAGTTGGCGCCGCGTTTCCTTGCACCGGACTACGCCGGCAGCGGCAAGCTGCAGGGCATGCGCGCGATTGTCACCGGTGGCGATTCCGGCATCGGCCGTGCGGTGGCGGTGCTGTTCGCACGCGAAGGCGCCGATGTGGCGGTACTGCACCTGGACGAGGCTGCAGACGCCGACATCACCCGCCAGCATGTGGAGCGCGAAGGTAGCCGCTGCGTGGTGATCGCCGGCGACGTGCGCGATCCGCGCTTCTGCAACAAGGCGGTGAAGCAGGTGGCCAAGGCCTTCGGCGGCATCGACATCCTGGTCAACAATGCTGCCTTCCAGCTGCATTGCGAGCGCCTGGAGGATCTGGAGGACGCCCATCTGCAGGAAACCCTGCAGACCAACATCGGCGGCTACATCCAGATGGCGCGCGCGGTACTGCCGCATCTGGGCGAGGGTGCCAGCATCATCAACACCGGTTCGGAAACGGGAATCTTCGGCAGCAAGGCGCTGATCGACTACTCGGCCACCAAGGGCGCCATTCATGCCTTCACCAAGGCGCTGGCCAGCCAGCTGCTGCCGCGTGGCATCCGGGTCAACTGCGTGGCACCGGGTCCGGTGTGGACGCCGTTGAACCCGGCCGACAAGCCGGCGGAGGACGTGGCGGAGTTCGGCAAGGACAGCGACATGGGCCGGCCCGCACAGCCCGAAGAACTCTCGCCGGCCTATGTGTTCCTGGCTTCGCCGGTCTGTGCCAGTTACATCAGCGGGGTGATCCTGCCGGTGATGGGCGGGCCGCGGGGGTGAGGCCGGGCGCGGCATGTGCTGCCTGAATGGGGCGTGGCGCGGGGTGTGCGCTGTGTCAAAAGCTCCGCCGGGCGGCTGGGGTAGGCTGACTCCCAACCGATCACGTTCAAGGACCGACCATGCCCGGGATGGACATCAACGCGGCGGCCAATGAAGTCGTCGCGCTTTTACGAAAGAACGACGCGCGCGGTGCCGCCGTTCGCCTGGAGGCCCTGCACGACGGCCAGAGTGTCGTGGTGCAGGAATCGCTGGACCGCTACATTTCGGCGCGTGCCGCCACCGAACTCGAGGCGTTGCGACGCAGCGGTGGTGTTGCCGCAGCGGATGCGGCCACGGTGAACCCGATGCTGGATCGCCTGGGCGAGGCGACGCGGCCACCGCGGATGCCCGATGCGGCAGAGACCGCAGCGCTGAGCCAGGCCCAGCAGTACGATGTGTATGGCAGCCTCGTGGCCCAGCGCGGCAACACTGCGGCGAATGACGCGATGGCAACGCAGGACCGCGTGGTGCTGGGGCTGCGCGACGAGAACCGCACCACCGAGGCGCGCGGGCGTGGCGTCTACGACGACCGTATCGTGGTGCTGTGGAAGGATGCGCAGGGCCAAGGCCATGTGCGTGAGTTCAACCAGGCGACGACCGAACCGACCGCCCAGTACGACGGCCATGCCAAGACCACGCCGCGCAGCCCGGGCTTCGGCAACGTGGCACCGCGTACCAAGACCGAGGGTGAGGACGTCAACGGCGACCGGGTCAAGGACCTGGGGCGCTTGGGCGAGGGCACCACCGAGATGCGCGCAACGACCCATCCGCGCAATGGCCATCCCGATGAGTTTGCGCTGCGCCCCTCGCAGGACGCGATCACCGCAGGCGCCGGCCGTGTGGAGCGCGACAGCAATGGCGACGGCTGGTTCGATGCGCGCGATACCCAGGGCGTGCAGGACCTCAACGACACCTTCAAGATCCATCGTGGCAGCCGCTCCAACACCGATTCGGCCGGCTGCCAGACCATCGGCGGCGGTGAGTACGACGACTTCGTGTCGACGGTGCGCGGCACGCCCGGGCAGAACCGTTGGCAGTACGTGCTGACCTCGGTCGCCCCCGGCCAGGCGCGCGAGCTGGGGCAGGACGTGCCGCTCGCGGCCACTGACGATCCCCGTCAGCCGCAGCATCGCGATCATGCCCTGCAGCAGCAGATCAGCACGCGCCTGCAGGCCCTGGGCGGACGCTACGCCGAGCATGCCGATGACTACAGTCTGGTGATGCTGCGCGAAGCGAAGGCCGCGGGCATCACCCGGGTCGACCAGATCGTGGCCAGCAATCCCAGTGCTGGACGTGCGGCGGGCGAGACACTGTTTCTGGTGCAGGGCAGTCCGGGCGATCCTGTGGCGCTGCGCGCAGGGGTCAATGCAGCCGAGGTGCGCGAAACTTCGGTGGAAACCAGCCTGCGTCAGCTGCAGCAGCAATCACGCGAACAGGCGGCACCCACACCCGCGCCTGCACACCTGCAGGAAGCGCCGGCGATGGGAGGGCGTTGAGCGATGATCCGATCACACCTGATGCCGAGCGTTTCGTTGATGCTGTTGCTGGCCTGCAGCGCCTGCGCGCCCGCTGGGGAGCGCGTCGCGCCGGTAGCGCCCACCGCCAGCTCGGCGGCGAAACCGGAGGCCTTGCCTGCGCAGACCCTGCCCACTGATCGTGGATTGCCCGCACTGCCGGAAGCCTCCGGCAGCGCCCATCCCGGCGGTAGCTACGCTGCGCTGCCCGAACCTGCCAGGCAGGTGCTGTCGCAGTTGAAGTGCAACGTGGAGAGCGCCAGCAAGGTGCAGGTGCTTTCCATTCCCGCGCAGGATGGCCAGCAGGATTTCATGGTCACCGATCGCAGCGGGCCGCGTTTCCGCTACTGGATGCGGTCGTTCTCCGGTCGTGGCGGTACCACCGGGTATCTGGTGCAGCTGCAGGACTGCCCGGCAACCACCACGGGCATGCGCGCCTACATCGCACAGGGAGCCGCACCGCTGCAGGATGTCACCGCGTCGTTGCTGGCGCAGGCCGAGCTGCCCGACGCGGCGACCATGACGGCTTACCAGGACAAGGGCGCGGGTGATCTGTTCGCATTCATCGGGGCGCTGGACAAGGTGCCGGTGCTGCGCTGGGTGGCCGAAGCAGACCCCGAACAGCCACTGGCCGTCGAGGCGCGCAGCTTCGACCATGGCAATGCCATCCACGGTGGTTTCCTGCGCTGGAACCAGGATCACTTCGAAGTGGCCAGGACCGTACCCGCCGCCCTATGGCCCTGCGACGACAGCCCGTTGCTGCCGTGCAAGGGTGACCCGTTCGTGAGCGGGCGGTGAGGCGTCACGCGCGTAGAAATCGGCAATGCGGGGGATGAACTGCTGTGGATTGGCGCCGACCAGATTGGTCAGCACCACCACCGCGACGTCGCGGTCGGGATAGACCACGAAGGCCGAGCGCGCACCGCCGATACCCGCCACCTGAAGGTCGGGCGATGCGCGCAGTACCGGCCAGCCACCCGCCCACGGGCCGGCACGGCCATCAGCCAGGCGCTCCGCGCTCCACATCCGCCGCAGGGCCGTCTCCGGCAGCAGGCGGCCTTCGGTCAACGCAACCAGCCAGCGCGCGGTGTCATCGGCGGTAGTGAGGATGCCACCACCGGCCCACAGTGAAGGCGGAATGTCGTAGAACCAGTGCGACAGGCGGGGCGGCGCATCGGCTGCGTCGGTGGCACGCGGGGCCAGGCTGTACATCGTCGCCACATCCGGGATCAGGTCGTAGCTGTCGCCAAAGGTGGTGCGTGCCATGCGCGCGCTGCTGAACTGGCCGGTGGCGAGGAATCGTTGATAGGACATGCCCGATTGCTGCGCGATGATCCGCGCCAGCAACACGTAGTTGGTCTGGTTGTATGCGAAGCGCTGGCCGGAGGCCGCCTCCATCGGCAGCGCGGTGACCGCCGCCCACGCTTGGGCTTCGGTACCACCGCCCAGCAGTCCACTCGCATCGAAGATGTCGGGCAGTCCCGAGGTATGTGCCAGCAGTTGGCGCACACGCACGTCCTGCCAGGTGGCCGGAAGATCATCCAGATAGCGCGATGCCGGGGCATCCAGATCCACCCGGCCCTGCTGCGCCAACTGCGCGATGGCCACGCCGGTGAACGCCTTGGTGGCCGAGTTGAGCGGGAAACGGGTATCACGCGAGGCCCGCACCCCGTTCTCGACATTGGCCAGGCCATAGGCCTCGGACAGCACGACCTGCCCATCCTTGACCACTGCGATCTGCAATCCGGGGATGCGCTGCTCCAGCATGGTCTGGCGGATCAGGCGACGGGTCCGGTCGTTGGGGTGGTCCTGGCTGGCGGACACGGCGGGTAAGGGCAGGGCGCTGATGAGCATGAGCACGACTCGAAGCGTTGGGCGGAACATGCGGGATTCCGGCGGGGCGTCGAGGATCGGATGCAGGGGGCACGGGAAAGGTTTAACGGCATTGTTGCGCCTACCGTTCGTCGGACCATGACTTCCGGGGGGTTGACTACAGTTGTCGTCAAGCAGAAATTGGCGACACGTGTAGTCAAGGGAGTGGTGTCATGCGTGGCAAGACGATCGGGGACCAGGAACTGGCCCTGCTGCAGTACATCGATGAACATGCGCCGGCCACGGTCGGCGAGGTTGCCAGTGGCTATGGCGAGGCCCGTGGCCTGGCCCGCTCCACCGTGCTGACGATGATGGAGCGGCTGCGGGCAAAGGGGTATCTTCGTCGCCAGCAGCAGGACGGCGTCTACCGCTACCAGGCCACCCGTGGCCCGGAAAGCGTGCTGCAGGGCGCGGTGGCCCAGTTCGTCGACAACACCCTGCAGGGCTCGGTGTCGCCGTTCGTGGCCTACCTGTCGCAGCGCCAGCAGGTCAGCGACAACGAGCTGGCCGAGCTGGAAGCGCTGGTCGCCGAACTCCAATCGCGCCGCCACGAGGGCTGAGCCATGGACACCACGATGCTGATCCTGTTGTTGGAACGGCTGGGCTGGACCAGCCTGCAGACCGTGCTGCTGGTGGCCCTGGTGTACGGCGTGTGCCGCGCACTGCCGTCCCTGTCGGCGGCCACCCGCTGCCGCCTGTGGTGGCTGGTTTCGCTGCAGGCCGTGCTCGGCCTGTTCTGGAGCCAGCCGCTGCAGCTGGCCTGGCTGCCGGCACCGCAGGCGGTGGCGATCACCGCCACTGACGTTGCCGCCGATCTGGTCTACCCGCTGGCCCCGGAGGCCTCGGCACGGCTGTTGGCCGCAATGCCGATGCCTGCCGCGGATGTGCCGGCGGTGGCATGGTGGACCGTCGCACTGGCCGCGCTGTGGATGTCCGGCGTGCTGCTGATGGCACTACGTACCTTCGGTGAGTGGCGTCGCTGCCGCGCGCTGTTGGCAGCGGCCTATCCCTGCGAGGACCAGGCGCTGGTGCAGGCCCTGCAGCTGGCCGCCGATGCGCACGGCGTGCGCCCTGCACCGCGGCTTTGGATGAGCACGCAGGTGGACGCACCGCAGCTGGTCGGCCCGTTCCGCCCGGTGCTGCTGCTGCCGGCCGGCGACAACGCCTTGCAGGGCGATGCGCTGGACCTGGCACTGACCCACGAGCTGCAGCATCTGCAGCGGCGCGATCTGCAGTGGGGCCTGCTGCCCGCATTGGCCCAGCACCTGTTCTTCTTCCACCCGCTGCTGCGCTTGTCGGTGCGCGAATACGCACAGGCCCGCGAGGAAGCCGTGGATGCGGCCGTGGTCGGCCAGCACGGCGCGAGTCGCCAGGCCTATGGCCGCCTGCTGTTGCAGCTGGGCGTGGCACCGCAGCCACACCTGGGCGTGGCCAGCGCCGCGCCGAACACCACCAGCCTCAAGCGCCGCCTGCTTTCGTTGCAGTCGCGTCGGTCCTGCCCGCGCATCCTGGCGATGGCGTTGACCGCTATCGTCGTTGTGGTGGGCGTGGCACCGATGCGGCTGGTGGCGGCGCCAGTGCCGCCGGCACCGCCGGCGCCTCCGGCCGCACCGAAGGCCGTGGTGCCGCCGCCACCGAAGGCACCGCCAGCGCCTCCGATGTCCGCGCGAGTGCCAGCCGTTCCGGTGGCTCCTGCGGCACGGGCCGAGCCGGCCGATGTCGAGGCGCTGTCAGGCCCGGACGATGCGGATGTGGCGGTCGACGTGGATGTCGATGTGGATACCGACATGGACAGTGAGCATTCGACCTCCCACACCACCTCCATCACCACCTATGGCCGTCTGGATCTCGGCAAATCACCGCGACAGGCCTACGTGCTTGTCGATGGTGATTCGACCTTCGCCAATGGCGGCATCGACGATGTAACGGTGGCCCGCAGGCAGCTCGGCAAGGGGCCGGCGCTGTGGTTCCGCCAGGGCGACAAGCGCTATGTGGTGCGTGACCCGATGCTGATCCAGACCCTGCAGCGCGCCTACAGCGGCGCCGCAGACCTGGGCCGCCAGCAGAGCGAACTGGGCCGCCAACAGAGCGTGCTGGGTCGCCAGCAGGGCGAACTCGGCAGGCAGATGGGTGAAATGGGCCGCCTGCAGGGCGAGGAGTCGCGCCGCATCGCACTGGCCGCCGCCGAGGCAGCACGCAATGCGATGGCCGCCCATGACATCAACCGTGATGCCGCCGCGGAAGCGGCGAAAGCGGCGCGCGGTGCGACCCACGATGTGGCCGTTGCGCGAGAGGCTGCACGCGAGGCTGCCGCCGAGGCACGTCGTGCGATGCAGGAAGCCCGCAGCGAGGCCGCGCAATCCGGCCGCACCCGTGACATGCAGCGCCTGGCCAGCCAGCAGTCTGAACTGGCCAGCCGTCAGGCGGCACTGGGCAGCCAGCAGGCCGCGTTGGGCGAGCGCCAGGCACGCGTGCAGGCCCAGGCATCGCAGCAGGCGCAGCAGGTGATCGCGCGTGCACTGGCCAGCGGCAAGGCCGAGCGGCTCTGATCGGTAGTGCCGGCCGCTGGCCGGCAATGTGGGGTGCCGGCCAGCGGCCGGCACTACCCTGGGAACATCAACCGCAGCTGGCGCGCTCGATGCGGTTCTGCGCATCTACCTGCACGGTCACGCGATCCTGGCGGAAGTCCATGGTCACCGCCATGCCGGGTTTGACCACCCGTGCACCGCGCGCGCCGCTGTCAGCCACCAGTTTCTTGATCGTGGCTTCGTCGGCGGTCTTGCCGGTGAAGGCTTCCAGCGCCTCCGGCCTGCATTCGTGCGTGGCGTCGGCCACTGGCGCTGGCGCGGGATCGTGGGTGCTGCTGCTGCCGGCGTGACTGCAGGCTGCCAAGGGCAGGATGGCGAGCAGGACCAGGGGATTGAGGCGCATCGTCGGGCTCCAGGCGTGGATGATGGCGGCAGTGTCACCGCTGCCAGCGTCAGGCCGCGTCAACGCCTACTGCCCGACCAGTGCCAGGGTTTCGCGTTCACGCTGTTCTTCCCGTACCAGCCGCTGCAGCAGCAGGGCCAGGGTCACCACGTCCTGGTGGTTGTGGTCGGCCACCCGGCGCAGGTTCACCGCATCGCCGCCACGCAGGAAGCGCAGCCATGCGCCGGGCGCTTCCGAGCCGGGCAGGTCATCCTCGCGCACCACGCGCAGCAGCTGCCGTTCGATGGTGGACAGCTTGCAGTTCTCCCACGTGCCGCGATAGCGGCGGCGGGTCGGATAGAGCAGATCAACGTGATCCAGCGCTGTGATCGGGCAACGCTGGCGGGCCAGTCGGTAGCGCGCCTTCAACAGGGGCGCATCGTAGCTGCGGCCGTTGTAGCTGCAGAACACGGTGGACGGCTGCAGCCAGCTGGCGAAGGTGGCCAGCATCGCGTCCTCGGCGGCCATCGTCGACATCAACAATTGGCGGATGCGCAGGCCTTCACCGCGTTGCGGGCACACATGCCAGTCGGCGGCACCGATCATGAAGGCGCGGGTGCCGGTACCGCCGGCCAGGCCGGTGGTTTCGGTATCGAAGAACAGCAGGTCGCGCGCGGCCACGTGTTGGTCCTCGCGCTTGGCGAAGGCCAGTGACAGCGGGGCAGTCGGGATCGGTTGCGGCTGCAGCGATTCGATCAGGAACAGGCCTGGTGCGATTTCTTTACCGGGGAGCTGGCGATCCTGCGCGCTGGCACGTGTTGGCAAAGGACCACTGCGTGTGCGCAGGCCGAGCAACCGATGCAGGCTGCCCACCTCTGGTTGGCGCAGCGGTGCCGGTGCAGCAACGGGCGCCGCTGCGCCAGTCGCCTTGTGGCGGATTTCCTGTTCGACCCAGGCGAACACCGAACGTTCGGCCGGTGGTTGCCGTGTATCGTTGGCGGCCACCGGGGCCGGCGCTGCGGGCGGCGGCGCGGGCACGGCCGCCGCAACCGCCTTCGGGTCCCCGGCCTGCTTCCGTAGCAGGCGCAGCTTGTCCAGGCTCAGGCTCACGGTGCCAGCAGCTCCATCGGATCGCGCGTGGTCATCACCACGTCGGGCACGTGCTGGCAGGCGTCGGCATCGAACAGGTCGAGCACGCGCAGCGCCAGCGCACGCGGCGAAGTCTCATCTTCTTCCTGCGCGGCCAGCACCGGCCCGACACAGGCCGGGCAGCCGGCCTTGCAGTCGCAGCGCTGTACCAGTTCGCGCGCGCGCTGCACCAGCTCGGCCTGGCGCTGCCACAGCGGCTCGCTGAGGCCAACGCCACCGGGGAAATTGTCGTACAGATAGACGGTGGGCACGAACTCCTGCAGCAGCTCGACAACGCCAGGATCACCCTCGCTGCCGCGCAGCTGGCCACGGCCGCTCTGGTCGGCGACCGCGAACCATGAACCATCGCCGTTGCCGACCGACTTCTGCAGGTCGCGCGCATCGGCCATCACCGCCACGATGGCGACGATGTGCAGCGCATACGCTGCGCCGAGGAAGCCATCCAGCGCATCCTGCTTGCTGGCGAAGGCGCGCAGCAGCAGCGCCTGCGGCAGCTGCCACCACACCGCGGTGGTGTGCAGTTCCTGGTCGGGCAGGTTCACCGGCCCATAGCCGATGTTCTCGTGGGTGTAGTAGCGGATCTTCTTGTAGCCGGCCACGCGGCGCACCACGTGCACTTCGCCATGATGCGAATCACCCCGGCCGGCCACGCCGCCGTCGAAACGGTCCAGCACCTTGAGCTTGGTGAAGTCGATGCTGTCGGTGTAGTAATCCACATGCGTGCGGGTGACGTAGGCCTTGCGGCCGTCCCAGTCCAGCGTCTCCACCTGGTAGGGCGTGGACTGCACCATGTGAATGGCGCCTTCGTACAGGGTGAGTGCGGCGGCGGAATAATCGACCTCGGCGATGATCTGCTGGCGGCCATCGCTGCGGTCGACCACCACGAAGTTGCCGTCGGCCACCGCGCGCAGGCTGACCGCGTTGGCCGGGTAACTGTCAGCGATCCATTCCCAGCGCTCGCCTTCGCGGTGGATCACCTCGGTTTCGGCCAGTGCTTCCAGGAACACTTCCGGGTCGATCGGGCCGAAGCCATCGCCGACCCGGAACGGCAGCTCGAACGCCGCGCAGCGGATGTGGTCGAACAGGATCAACGGCTGGTCGGGCGCGATGCGCGCGTGTTCCGGCGACGCCTCGGCGAAGAAGTCCGGATGGCGCACCACGTACTGGTCCAGCGGCTGCGAACTGGCCACCATCACGCCGAGTGCGGGCTGCTGGCGGCGACCGGCACGGCCGAAGCGCTGCCAGGTGGCGGCCACGCTGCCGGGGTAACCGTTGAGGATGACCACGTCCAGGCTGCCGATATCCACGCCCAGCTCCAGCGCCGAGGTGCTGACGATGCCGTCGATGTTGCCGGCGCGCATCGCCCGTTCGGTCTCACGCCGCTCGGTGGGCAGGTAGCCACCGCGGTAGGCGCGGATGCGTGGTGGCTTGCGCGGATCGTGATCGAAGATGTCCTTCAGGTACTTGGTCAGCACCTCCACCATCAGCCGGGTCTGCGCGAACACCAGCGTCTTCAGCCCGGATTTGATCGCGATGCGGGCGATGCGGTTGCTCTGCGAACGTGCCGAGGCACGCAGGCCCAGGTCCGGGTTGATCACCGGCGGGTTCCACAGCAGCACCTGCTTCGGCCCGCTGGGTGCACCGGATTCGGTGATGGCGGTGACTGGTGCTTCGATCAGCGCCTCGGCATGCGCCTGTGGGTTACCAATGGTGGCCGAGCACAGGATGAACTGCGGGTTGGCGCCATAGAATGCGCAGATGCGCTTGAGCCGGCGCAGCACGTTGGTGACATGGCTGCGCAGACCATCGACCTGCCTGCGATCCGCGCCGCGATCGGCCAGGCGGAGGCGGGCGACGCGATCCTGCTGCACGGTTGCTGCCACAATCCGACCGGCATCGATCCGACCGCCGACGATTGGCAGGCGATCGCCGCCGCCATCGCCGACAGCCGGATCGTGCCCTTTATCGACCTCGCCTATCAGGGGCTGGGCGATGACATGACGACCGACGCGGGCGGCACGCGCGCCGTGCTGGACGCCGTGCCGTTCGCGCTGGTCGCCTATTCCTGCGACAAGAATTTTGGACTGTACCGCGAACGCACCGGCGCATTGTGGGCGACCGCGCCCGACGCGGAAGCGCGCGATATCGTCCTGTCGAACCTGCTGGCGCTGGC
>JAAIGE0100283005.1_pt1 | contig 16497 bp, 15 predicted proteins | sample 6487951 | NCBI WGS metagenome assembly JAAIGE01 (sample SAMN13974128, study PRJNA590717) | phyllosphere metagenome | biome: tomato field; feature: multiple bacterial spot infested tomato fields; material: tomato leaves; isolation source: leaves from tomato fields | host: Solanum lycopersicum ... | reverse complement strand
CCTGCGTGGCCCCTGGCCGCTGATCTGGGGCGCGGTGCTGCTGGCGCTGCTCAACTTCGCCACCCTGGCGCTGGCCGGTCGCCCCTGGGGCATCACCTCGGCGTTCGCGCTGTGGGGCGCCAAGGTGCTGCAGGGTACCGGCGTCGACGTTTCCGCCTGGGCGTTCTGGCAACAGCCGGCCAATGCCCAGGCGCTGGCGGCGCCGCTGTGGGAAGACATCACCACGGTGATGGACATCGGCATCGTCATCGGCGCGCTGCTGGCCGCTGGGCTGGCCGGGCGCTTCGCGCCGAACCTGAACATCCCGCTGCGCTCGCTGGTGGCGGCAGTGATCGGTGGCCTGCTGCTCGGCTACGGCTCGCGCCTGGCTTACGGTTGCAACATCGGCGCCTACTTCAGCGGCATCGCGTCCGGCAGCCTGCACGGCTGGCTCTGGCTGGTCGCGGCGTTCGTCGGTAACGGTGTGGGTGTGCGCTTGCGGCCGTTCTTCTTCGCGGGCGAACGCCGTGAGGCGAAGCTGACCGGATGCTGACCGCTCGCCCTGCAAGGCCAATCAGTGCTCTGGCCTTGCAGGGATCATTGGTCAGTCGCCGCAATGGCGGCTGGCCGGGTGGTGACGACGCGTCACCGCTACTCCGAACAATCGCCTGACATCTGCTCCTTTGCCCCGACGAACGTCTGATCGTGCGTCGACGCTCAGGTGAATTCTTCGTTTTTGCGCCCTCAGTGGGATCAAGTTGTTATAGCCTTGCCGACTTGGCAACAATCGCCCGCGTTGCAATCGATTGATTCGCCTAAACATTTTGTTACGCCCTTGGGCCTGTGACAGACCATCCGATGTTGCACGGACGCATGTGCGTTCACTCGCTCGGCACCGCGGCTCTACCAGCCAGCGGTGCCTTCCTGCCGGCCACGAGCCGCACTGGACAGAACAACAAGGACACCCGCCATGGATCAATTTCTCGCTGTGCTCACGGCCATCAGCAGCTTCATCTGGGGGCCGTTTCTGCTCATCCCCCTGCTGTTGCTCACCGGCCTGTACCTGACCATCCGCCTGCGTGGCATCCAGTTCCGCGTACTCGGCCACGCCTTCTGGCTGGCCTTCATCAAACGCTCGGAAAAGGGCGACGTACCCGGTGATGTTTCCCACTACCAGGCCCTGGCCACCGCACTGGCGGCGACCATCGGCGTTGGCAACATCGCCGGGGTGGCCACGGCCATCGGCATCGGCGGCCCCGGTGCGTTGTTCTGGATGTGGATGACCGGCCTGGTGGGTATGGCTACCAAGTACTCCGAAGCCTTGCTGGGCGTGAAGTACCGGGTCACCGACGCCAAGGGCGAGCAGAGCGGTGGGCCGATGTACTACCTCACCAACGGTGTCGGCGGCACCCTGGGCAGGACCCTGGGCATCGCCTTCGCGATCTTCGGTGCGGTGGCTTCGTTCGGCATCGGCAACATGGTGCAGGCCAACACCGCGGCCCATCAGCTGCAGGACACCTGGGGCATCTCGCCAACGCTCAGCGGCCTGGTGCTGGCCATCGGCACCGCGGTGGTGATCATCGGCGGCATCAAGAGCATCGGCCGTTTCGCTGCTGGCGTGGTGCCGGTGATGATCGTTCTGTACATCATCAGTAACGTCGCCGTGCTGGTGGTGTTCGCCGATCGCCTGCCGGACGCCATTCTCCTGATCTTCACCGATGCCTTCAGCGGTAGCGCAGCAGCCGGTGGTTTCCTTGGATCGAGCATCATCCTGGCGGTGCAGATGGGCGTGGCCCGCGGCATCTTCTCCAACGAGTCGGGCCTGGGTACCGGGGCGATCGCGGCGGCTGCGGCGAAGACCGACAAGCCGGTGCGCCAGGCCATGGTGTCGATGACCCAGACCTTTCTCGACACCCTGGTGATGGTCACCTTCACCGCGCTGGCGATCATCGTCACCGGCGCCTGGACCCAGGAAGGCCTGAAAGGCGCGCCGATGACCGCCTGGGCGCTGGAGCAGGGCCTGGGCGGCGGCTGGGGCATCTACACGGTGACCATCGGCGTGCTGGTCTATGCCTTCACCACCATCCTCGGCTGGTCGTACTACGGCGAGCGCTGCATGGAGCGGCTGATGGGCCGCGTGGCGGTAATGCCGTACCGGCTGATCTTCTCGGCGGTAGTGTTCGTCGGCGCGGTGACCTCGCTGGAGGTGGTATGGACCTTCTCCGACATCGCCAACGGCCTGATGGCACTGCCCAACCTGATCGGCCTGTTGCTGCTCTCCGGCGTGGTGGTCAAGGAAACCCGGGACTACATGAGCCGCAAGAACTGGAAGACCGAGGACTGACGACCCGTAGGGTGGATCACGCTTCATCGATCCACCGTTGCGCTGGATGTGAAACGCGACGCCCAGCCTGCGAGGCTAGGCACTCGCCAATGCAAACGCCCCGCTGATCAGCGGGGCGTTTTCGTTCTGCGGCTCAGGATCACAACCCGCACACGCTGCCGTCGCTGCGCGGGTCGGCAGCGCCTTCCAGCACGCCATCGGGGTGGCGCAGCAGGGCGCCGGCGTGACCCATGGTGTCGCTGAAGGCCTCGTCCAGCACGTCGACGACGTGCCCCGCCTGGCCCAACCGCTCGACCAGTTCGGCCGGGAAGCGGCTCTCCAGCTTCAGCGTGGTGCTGACATCGCCCCAGGTGCGGCCCAGCAGCCAGCGTGGCGCACTGACCGCCGCCTGCAGGTCGCTGCCCAGACGGTAGCGGCTGAAGATCGCCGCCTGGGTCTGCGGCTGGCCCTCGCCGCCCATGGTGCCGTAGCTCAGGGTGCGGCCATCGTCGAACAGCGCCAGGGCCGGGTTGAGCGTGTGGAACGGCTTGCGCCCCGGCTCCAGGGCCTGCAGCGCGGTTGGGTCGAGCGAGAAACTGATGCCGCGGTTCTGCCAGGCAACCCCGGTGGACGGCAGCACCACGCCGGAGCCGAACTCCCAGTACACGCTCTGGATGAAACTCACCGCGCGCCCCTCGGCATCGATACAACCCATCCAGATGGTGTCGCCCGGCTGCGCCGGTTGCGGCCAGGCCAGCGCCTGTCGTGGATCAATCCGGTCGGCCAGACGCTGCAGATTGGCGTCGGCCAGCAGGCTCTGCGGATCTTCCGGCACGCGGCGCGGGTCGGTCACCACGCGGTCACGGACCAGGAAGGCCTGCTTGGTCGATTCGACCAGCCCGTGCACATGGGCGAAACCTTCGGCCTGTTCGATGCCGAGCTTCTCGAAGATGCCAAGGATCAGCAGCGAAGCCAGGCCCTGGGTCGGCGGCGGCATGTTGTACAGGGTGGCATCGTTAAGCCGCACGCTCAGCGGTTCGACGACGCGGGCCCGGTAGCCCTGCAGGTCGGCCAGGCGCAGCGGGCTGCCCAGGCGCTCGAGGTCGGCGGCCATGCGCTCGGCCAACTCGCCCCGGTAGAAGTCGTCCAGGCCGGCGTTGGCGAGGCGCTGCAGGGTGTCGGCCAGGGCCGGCTGACGCAGCAGGTCGCCTTCGCGCGGTGGCTGGCCCTCGCGCAGGTAGACCTCGGCAAAGCCCGGCACGTCGTGCAGCTCGGCCAGCTTGGCGCGGGTCAGCTGCGCCTGGCTGCGGCTGACCACGATGCCGCGCCGGGCGTGGCCGATGGCATCGGCGAGCAGCTCGGGCAGCGCTCGCTGCGGCTGCCAATGGGCTGTCCGTGCCAGGGCCTCGGCCCAGCCGCCGACGGTGCCGGCCACGGTCAGTGCGGCCAGCGGGCCGCGACTGGGAATCTGCGTGTGGCCGGCGTAGAAATCGCGATCGGCCAGGGCCGCGCTGCTGCCGCAGGCATCGATGGCGATGGGCTGCTTGCCAGGTTCGTGGATCAGCCAGAAACCGTCACCACCGATGGCATTCATGTGCGGATAGACCACCGCGATGGTGGCCGCCGCAGCGACCATCGCCTCCACGGCGCTGCCGCCAGCCTTGAGCACGTCGCGCCCGGCCTGGGCGGCGAGATGGTGGGGCGCGACGAACAGGCCGCCGGTGGCGTGGGTGCTCTTGAGCATGAGTGAGGATTCCTTGTTGTAGTCGGGCTGCAGCGATCATAGCCTCCGCAGCCCCTGGAAGATCTACTACCAACCGATAGCGGCAGGCAGCCAGGTAGCCAGTTGCGGGAAACAGAACACCACGGCCACGGCGAGCATCTGCAGGAACACGTAAGGCAGGGCGCCGATGTAGATGTCTTTCGTGCTGATCCCCGGTGGCGCCACGCCTTTGAGAAAGAACAATGCCCAACCAAAGGGCGGCGTAAGGAACGACATCTGCAGGTTCAGCGCCACTAGGATGCCCAGCCACACCAGGTCGGTGTCGTAGGCGATGAACACCGGCAGGAACATTGGCAGGGCGATGTAGGAAATCTCGATCCATTCCAGAAAGAAACCGAGCACGAACAGCACTGCCATCAGGAACAGGATCGCCCCCAGTTCACCGCCGGGCAGCAGGGTGAACAGCTCGTGCACCAGCGCCTCGCCACCCAGGCCGCGAAAGGCCAGGGAGAACGGCTGCGAGCAGAGCAGGATCAGGAAGATCATCGCGCTGATGGTCAGGGTGCCGTGCAGGGTCGCCTTCAGGGTTTTCCAGTCCAGGCGCCGGGCGCAGGCGGCGATCAGCAAGGCGCCGAGGGCACCCATCGACGCCGCTTCGGTCGGTGCGGCGACGCCGCCGATGATCGAGCCCAGCACTGCCATCACCAGCAGCAGCGGCGGCAGCACGCTACGTGCCATGTCCTTGAGCAATTGCGCGCGGCTGGTCAGGGCCCGCTCTTCAGCCGGAATCGCTGGCACCCAGTCAGGCCGCAGCCAGCCGAGTAGCAGCATGTAGGCGACATAGATCAGCGCCAGCACCAGGCTGGGAATGAAGGCGGCGGCGAAGATCGAGCCCACCGACTGGCCGAGTATGTCGGCCAGCAGGATCAGCACTAGGCTCGGCGGGATGATCTGCCCCAGGGTGCCGGACGCGCAGATGGTGCCGCAGGCCACGGTCTTGTTGTAGCCACGGCGCAGCAGCGTCGGCAGGGTCAGCAAACCGATGGTCACCACCGTGGCACCGACGATGCCGGTGGAGGCGCCGAGCAGCACCCCGACCAGAATGATCGCCAGGCCCATGCCGCCGTTCAGGCCGCCCATGGCGCGACCGATGGTGTCGAGCATGTCCTCGGCGACCCGGGATTTCTCGAGCATCACGCCCATGAAGGTGAACAGAGGAATCGCCAGCAGCGTGTAGTTGCTGACCACCCCGAACATGCGCGCGGGCAGCAGGGCGAAGAGCATCGGGCCGAAGCCGACCATGCCGGCGACGAAGCCCGAAACCGCCAGGGAAATGGCCACCGGCACCCCCACCATCATCATGGCGAAGAAGCCGATGACCATTCCGATGGCCAGCCATTCGTTGGGGGTCATGGGCGTGCCTCCTGCAGTCGCGTCGGCAGCAGCAGGGTGCACAGCGCCCGCAGGCTGTCGGCCAGGCCCTGAAGGCCGAACAGAGCGAAGCCCAGGGGCAGGAATGCCTTGATCAGGAATCGGTACGGCAGCCCGCCGGGATCGGGCGAGCCTTCACCCATGTTGTAGGACTGCAGGGTGTATTTGTACGCCAGGTGGGCGATATAGAAACCGATGGCCGCGGTGGCGATGCCGCTGAACAGATCGACCGCTGCCCTGGTCTTCACGGCGAACTTCTCGTAGAGAAAATCCACCCGCACGTCCTGGCGATGCTTGAGGGTATAGGCGATGCCGAGCAGGGCGATGGGCGAAATCAGGTACCACTCAAGCTCCTGCAGCGCGACGGGGCTGAAGTCGAACAGGTAGCGCATCAATACGTCGAACGACACCAGCAAGACCAGCAACAGCACGCAACCGCGGGCCAGTGCCCCGAGGGCTTCCACCAACGCCTCGATGCGGCCAACGATGGCCATCATGATTCGCCCATCCCGATTTCCATGAACGCCTTCTCGCCAACGGATGCCCAGGACACGTATTGCTTGCGGAAGGCGAAGAAGTGCCCGTAGATCTTCTTCGTCGCCGGATCGCTCGCCGCCATGCTCGACAGGGTGTCGCGGGTGACTTCGTGCAGGCGCTTGATGATGTCGTCCGGCAGCGGCCGGGCGATCACGCCCTGGTTGTTCACTAGGTCCTGCATGGCCTCGGCGTTGACCGCGTCGCACCACGACCAGCTGTCGACGTTGCAGGCCTGGGCGCAGAACCGCACGATGGCTTGCAGGTCGGCCGGCAGGCTGTCCCAGGCCTGCTGGTTGATGATCAGCTCGGTGACGTTGGTCGGCTCGTGCCAGCCGGTGGTGTAGTAATTCTTGGCCGCCTTGTGCAGGCCCATGCGGCGATCCTGATAGGGGCCTACGAACTCGGCGGCGTCGATCACGCCACGCTCCAGCGCCGGGAAGATTTCGCCCCCCGGCAGCAGGCGCACGGCCACGCCCAGCTCGCTGTAGACCTTGCCGGCTAACCCTGCGATGCGCATCTTCAAGCCCTTGAGGCTGTCGACGTTTTCCAGGGGCTGGCGGAACCAGCCGGTCATCTGCGTGCCGGTGTTGCCCATGGGCATCGGTACCAGGCCGTGGGGCGCGTAGAGTTCTTCCCAGAGTTTCAGGCCGCCGCCGTTGTACAGCCAGGCATTCATGCCCTGGGTGTTCATGCCGAACGGCACGGCGGTGAAGAACTGTGCGGCAGGAATCTTGCCAGCCCAGAAGAAGGCGTTGGCGGCGTTCATTTCCACCATGCCGCTGGCTACCGCATCGAAGCCCTCCAGCGCCGGGATCAGCTCGCCGGCCGCGAAGTGCTGAATCTTCAGGCGCCCACCGGACATTTCCTCGACGCGCTTGCAGAAGTCGGTCGGGCTGCCCGGGCCCTGCACGTAGAAGGGCGAGCCCGGCGCATAGGCGTTGGTCATCTTCCAGTTGAAGGTCTTGCTGCTGACGGCAGCGCTGGCCACGCCGCTGGCGCCCATTGCCAGGCCAGCGCCGGCTGCGAGGGCGCCGGCGCCGATGAAATTGCGTCGATTGAGGCTCATGGGATTCTCCTTTCGCGGTGGCCATTGGGCAGGCGTTCGCCTACCGGATGTAAAGTCGTTACCGAGAGCCTTCAGCAACAGCCATGCCAGGAGAAAATTATTTTAAGTCTATGATTTTAAATGGATTTTATGATTTTCTTGGTTCGCCCTCCAAATGTCAGACGCACACAAAACAAGCGTGGCGCAGGGTTGTGAGTTGACGAAACGGTAACCGCAGCAGGGAGTACTGAACATTTGTCAGGTCACGCCTGCTGTCCGGGTACGTTCCGTCAAGCAGGGCCTTGGTGAGCGTGCGAATGTCATTTGTGCACCAAAACGCATCGGCGGCACGCTTTTGACGCAGTGCGCAGTGAGGTTACAGGCGTGCGCCGCCACGCCGATGCTTGACCCGGGTCATCAGCGCCTTGCAGTCCACCGTGAGGATCTCCGGGTGGTTGAAGATGTGCTGGCGCACGAACGCGTCGAAGGTCTCGTAGCTGTCGGTCAGGGTGTGAATGTGCAGGCTTTTCAGGTCGCTCATGATGTACAGGCTGACCACTTCGCGGGTGGCCGACAGCCGTTCGGCCACCGCCTCGATGGCGTGAGGGGCCACGGTGAGGTCGACGAAGGTGGAGATGCCCTTGCCGAGCTTTTCCGGATTGACCACTGCGGTGAATTTCTCGATCACGCCGCTCTCTACCAGCGCCTGCACCCGAGTGCGGGCGTGGGCGCGGGAGATGTTCAACTGGCGGGCGATATCGGCGAACGAGGTGCGTGAATCCTTGATCAGGATGTTCAGCAGGGCGTTGTCGAGTTTGTTCATGGCGCACTCTGTCGGTGGTTGAGGCCGACAGAGATGCGGATTATGTGCCAGCCGGTGTTCAGAACAGCTTGCGGTACTGCTCGAACCCCGAGCGTTCGCCTATGCGCTCGTACAGCAGTTTGGCCTTGGCGTTGGTTTCGTGGGTCAGCCAGTGCACCCGTGAGCAGCCGGCCTGGGCTGCCTCGGCGTAGACGTGTTCGATCAGCTGGCGGCCGATGCCGTTGCCGCGCACGTCCTTGCCGATGAACAGGTCCTGCAGGTAGCAGTAGTCGCCAGTGGTCCAGCAGGAACGGTGGTAAATCCAGTGCACCAGGCCGATGGCTTCGCCGTCGCGCCAGGCCAGGGCGGCGAACATCGGTTCGCTCGGGTCGAGAAAGCGCTGCCAGGTCAGGTCGCTGGTCGCCGCATCGATCTCGGTCATGTAGAAGCGCTGGTAGCCCTGCCACAGCGGCAGCCAAGCGGCGTGATCAGCGGCGCTGACGGCGCGGATTTCCACGGGAATGCGGACGGTCATCGGCAGGTCTCCTGAAAGTCGGTCGACCGCCATCCTGCGATGCCGGAGTCGGCACCGCAAGCTGCAGCTGTCATCGCCCGTTCAGGTAGGCCTTGCCATAGTGCCGCTCCAGGCGCGCCTGGATCAGTTCCAGGCCGATCGACAGCAGCCAGTAGATCACCGCCGCGGTGGTCAGCATCTCGATGTAGCGGTACGACGAACGGCCGTAGGACTGGGCCAGGAACATCACTTCCCAAACGCCCATCACCGAGATCAGCGACGAGTCCTTGAGCATCGAGATGAACTGGCTGGTGGTCGGCGGGATGATGGTGCGCATCGCCTGGGGCAGGGTCACCCGCCAGAAGATCACCACCGGCTTGAGGCCCAGGGCCAGGGAGGCTTCGCGCTGGCCGGGCGGCACGCCGAGCAGACCGGCGCGGAAGATCTCGCTCAGATAAGCACCGTAGTTCAGCGACAGGGCGATGATCCCGGCGGTAATCGCGCCCGGCACCAGGCCCAGCTGCGGCAGGCCCAGGTAGATCAGCAGGATCTGGATCAACAGCGGCGTGCCGCGGAAGAACGAGGCGTAGAACGTGGCGATGCCGAACGCCACGGCGCTTTTCGACAGGCGCGCCAGGGCGGTGACGAAGCCCAGCGCCAGGGACGCCCAGATCGAGCAGAAGCACAGGAACAGGGTCAGCGCCGCGCCCTGCAAAAAGCCGTTGGGCGCCAGGCTGGTGCCGAGCAGGTTGGGCAGCTTGTCGAGGATGATCGAGAACTTCAGATCGAAGCTCAGGAAGAACGCCACGCACAGGGCGAACATGATCGCCCAGGTGAGATACAGGCGGGTGCGAAAACCGAACAGGCGCTGCAGCAACGACTCGCCCGCCTGGGGCGGCGGGCGAGGGGTTTCAGGTGGAGGCGTCATTGGCTGATATCGGAACCGATCCACTTCTTGGAGATGGCCGCCAGGGTACCGTCCTGGCGCAGCTGGGCGAAGACGCTCTCGACCTTGGCGCGCCACTCGGCGTCATCCTTCTCGATGGCCACGGCGTTGGGTTCGGCGTACAGCGCGTCGCCCGCCAGCTTGAAGCGCTTGTCCTGATCGATGCGCGGCTGAGCGGTCACCAGATTGGTGAGGATGGCGTCCAGGCGGACGCCGGCGCCCAGGGCCAGGTCATGGAACGCCACGGTGTCGTTGTCGTAGGGCGCGACCTGCACGGCCTCGAAGGGGTAGGTCAGCGGCTTGTCTTCGGCGCCTTCGATGATCAGGTCCTTGTTCAGGTAACCCTCGTAGGAGGAGGCGCTGGTGACGCCGACCTTCAGGCCCGAGAGATCCTTGGCCGAGTGGATGCGCTCGTCGCTGGCGTTGACCACGATCACCGCTGGCGATGCGTAATAGGTCACCGGGAAGTCGAAAACCTGGGCGCGTGCCTGGCTGGGCGTCATCGAGCAGATGCAGATGTCGTAGCGGCCGTTCCAGCGGCCGGCGGCGATCACGTCCCAGGACGGCGTTTCCAGGCGCAGCTTGACGCCCAGCTTGTCGGCCACGGCCTTGGCGACATCGACGTCGAAGCCGTCGAGCTGGTTCTGGTCATTGAGAAAGGAGAACGGCGGGTAGTTTTCCATCAGCACGTTGACCAGCTCGCCGTTCTTCTCAATACGGTCGAGGGTGGGGCCGGCCAGGGCCAGGTTGCAGACGGAGGCGAGGGTCAGGCCGAGGCCGGCGAGCAGGGTGGTTTTCACGGAAATCCTTGGGCGCGAAAAAGGTTGTGAGCGGCAATTTCGGCGTATTAAATAGTTATAACTAGGTGCATCCAAATGAATTGAATGCATATCGATATGACTGGAGCTTATATGAGCGAGCGATCTCTGATTTTGCTGGATGGCGGCATGGGCCGGGAGCTGCAGCGCCGCGGCGCGCCGTTTCGCCAGCCGGAGTGGTCGGCCCTGGCCCTGACCGAAGCGCCGGAGCAGGTGGAGGCCGTGCACGCCGCCTATATCGCCAGCGGCAGCCAGGTGATCACCAGCAACAGCTACGCCGTGGTGCCCTTTCATATCGGTGAACAGCGCTTCGCCGCCGAAGGCCGTGCCCTGGCCGAGCGTGCCGGCCAGCTGGCTCGCAGCGCGGCGGACAAGGCCGGCAATGGCGTACGCGTGGCCGGCTCGCTGCCGCCGCTGTTCGGCTCGTATCGCCCGGACCTGTTCCAGCCCGAGCGCGTCACCGAGGTGCTGACGCCGCTGCTCGACGGCCTCGCCCCCCACGTCGACCTGTGGCTGGCGGAAACCCAGAGCGCCATCGCCGAAGCGCGCGCCATTCACGCCCACCTGCCCAAAGACGGCAAGCCGTTCTGGCTGTCGTTCACCCTGCGCGATGAAGACGTGGATGAAGTGCCGCGCCTGCGTTCCGGCGAGCCGGTGGCCGACGCTGCACGCGCAGCGGCCGAACTGGGCGTCGAGGTGCTGCTGTTCAACTGCAGCCAGCCGGAAGTGATCGGTGACGCCATCGACGCGGTACGCGAAGTCTTCACCCGCCTCGGTGCGAACGTCGCCATCGGCGCCTACGCCAATGCCTTCCCGCCGCAACCCGAGGAAGCCACCGCCAACGACGGTCTGGATCCACTGCGCGAAGACCTCGACCCGCCGGGCTACCTGCGCTGGGTCGCCGACTGGCGCGCCCGCGGCGCGAGCCACCTGGGCGGCTGCTGCGGCATCGGCCCGGAGCACATCGCGGTGTTGGCGCAGCGCCTCTGAACGTCGCTGTGCTTTGCGGGTCAGTCTTGGCGTCTATGGCTGATTGAGCCCGGCAGCCGCCGGGCGGGATTGCGAGCGTGTCCATGCAAGCGTTGTTGAATGAAATCCTCGACCAGGTTCGCCCACTGATCGCCCAGGGCAAGGTCGCCACCTACATTCCCGCCCTGGCCGATGTGGCGGTGGATCAGCTGGGTATCGCCGTCTACGGCAACGATGGCGAGCTGTTCACGGCCGGCGATGCGCACACGCCGTTCTCGATCCAGAGCATCTCCAAGGTGTTCAGCCTGGTACAGGCCATCCAGCATTCCGGCGAGAGTATCTGGGAGCGCCTGGGCCACGAGCCGTCGGGCCAGCCGTTCAATTCCCTGCTGCAGCTGGAGCTGGAAAACGGCCGGCCGCGCAACCCGTTCATCAATGCAGGCGCCCTGGTGATCAGCGACATCAACCAGTCGCGCTTCGCGGCGCCGGCGTTGTCGATGCGCGATTTCGTGCGGCGCCTGTCGGGCAATCCCCATGTGGTGATCGACCGGCATATCGCCGAATCCGAATACCAGCACCGCGCGCGCAACGCGGCAATGGCCTACCTGATGCAGTCCTTTGGCAATTTCCACAACGACGTCGAGATGGTGCTGCGCAATTACTTCAGCTACTGCGCCCTGAGCATGAGCTGCGTGGACCTGGTCAAGGCGTTCTGCTTCCTGGCCCGCGACGGGTTCTGCAAGCACAGCGGCGAGCAGATTCTCAGCGCCCGGCAGACTCAGCAGGTCAATTCGATCATGGCCACCAGCGGGCTGTACGACGAAGCCGGCAACTTCGCCTACCGCGTCGGCCTGCCGGGCAAGAGCGGCGTGGGCGGCGGCATCGTCGCCATCGTGCCGGGGCAGTACACCATCTGCGTATGGTCGCCGGGGCTCAACAAGGCGGGCAATTCCCTGGCGGGCATGGCGGCGCTGGAGGTGCTCAGCGAGCGGATCGGCTGGTCGGTGTTCTGACGATCAGCTGCGCGTCGGCCCTGCGGCGTTAAAAACAGGCTGGATCGCCAGCCCGGTCGGAAAGCCGCTGGCGGCTAACGCGCTTCAGCGCGGCCCGTAGGGCGAGCGAAGCGAGTAATGCTCATGTACAAAAGTACAGTCGCCCGCGACCCCGGCCGCTTACTCGCCTGTTTTTGTGGGGCCGCCTAGGCCTTGCAGTGCTCTAGCTCGCTAGATCGTTTGCAAAGAGGGGTGTGGGCTGCCTGAGCGGCAGCCGCGCGGTTTACTGGGCGTCGCGGTGCGCTTTGCGCAGCATCTTCAGGTCCTGGTCGCTGCAGGTACCGGCCACCGGGGCGGTCAGGTCATAGCAGGGGTGACGGAAGCCCATCGGCCAGTAAATGATGCTGTACGGCGGCCAGAAGATCGACACGACGCGAAAACGCGTGCTCAGCTTGCCTTCGGAGATTGGCTGGCCGGTGGTGGTGCTGGTCAGCTTGTAGGGCACGCCGCCGGCACGGTTCCAGAAGAACGGGCGAATCTTGACCAGGCCCTGCGGGTGCTGCTCGGCGCGCTCGTTGATGGCAACGGTGCTGTTTTCCGGCAGTTTGAAGAAGGCTTTGGTCGAGCAGCCGGTGATGGCTAGGGCGAGCAGAAGGAATACGGCGGAGCGAAGCAAAGGCATGAGACGTCCTTGTGAATGAGGAGAAAAGAAGCTGGCTTACCGTCAGCGGGGCGCGACTATACCGATTGGTCACGCCCTAATCCATGCGTTACTCCACACGCTCGCCACACAGGTCGAGGCTGAACAGCCGCTCCACTTCGTCCTGCGCCAGGCCGGCACCGAGCAGAGCGAACAGTTTGCCCAGCGCCGCTTCGCGGGTCATGCCGCCCGCCGAAATCAGCCCCACCGAAGCCAGCTGGCTGCCGGCCGCGTACACGCCGAACTCCACATGGCCGCGCGCGCACTGGCTGATCGCCGCCAGCACCACGCCGCGCCCATGGGCCTCGCGCAGTACGTCGAGCAGTTCGGCGTTGTCCGACGGGCCGGTGCCGCTGCCGTAGCACTCCAGCAGCAAACCCTGCACGCCGCTGTCCAGCAAGGCGCGCAGGTGGCTGGCACGCAGGCCCGGTACCAGCGGCAGGGCGAGCAGGTTGACCGCCTGGCGGCTCTGGCGGAAGTCGATGTGCGCCGGCAAGTCGGCCAGGCGTTCGCCCTGGCGCAGGCGCGGCACCACCTGGAACGCATCGAAGGCGTCGCTGCTCAGCTTGCTGACGCGGGCGCCATGCATCAGTGCACCGTTGAAGTACAGGTGCACGCCAGGTGCCACACCGGCGTGCAGTGCCTGCATGGCGCCGAACAGGTTGGGCCAGGCATCGCTGTTCTCGGCACCGGCCGGCAGCATCGAGCCGGTCAGCACCACTGGTACCGGCAGGCCCAGCAACAGAAAACTCAGGGCCGCGGCGCTGTAGGCCAGGGTATCGGTGCCATGCAGCACCAGCACGCCGTCGCAGCCTTCCTGCTCGATGCCCTGGCGGATCGCCGCGACCATCGCCAGCCAGTTGGCCTGGGTCATGTTGGCGCTGTCGATCAGCGGCAGCAGCTCGCGAAATACCCATGTCGGTACCTGTTCGCGCTGCTCGGCTTGCTGTGCGCGCAGGCGTGCCTCGAAGCCGGAGGCGGGGGTCAGGCCGCTGGCGCTGGCCTGCATGCCGATGGTGCCGCCGGTATACAGCACGAGGAGTTTTTGTACGGCAGGCATGCCTTTTTCCTTATTGAAAGAATGGGTATGGAAAGGGGCAGGATACATCCGATCGCCACTCGAGAAAGACCTGGGAGGCAATCTCCAGGCCAAGCCGATCCCGGCTCGCTCGTCATCGAGAGAGGGCATCGGCAGGAAAGGGAAAGCCGCCTGAGGGCGGCAGGATCGGATGGCGCGCGGCGCGCCATCCGATCAGGCAGTGCGACTCAGCGCTGAGTCGACAGCAGTTCCGGTGCGCTCTGCGGTTGAGCGTCAGCGACTGGCTTGGCGGCCGGCCAGGAGGCGCGGTCCAGGTCCAGGTCAGCGAACTTGGAACCGTCGAACACCGGCTGCTCGATACCGGCCTTGCGCTGCTCGTCGTAGTCCTTCATGACGCGCAGGCCCACTTTGATCAGCATGGCCAGGGCGGTCAGGTTGACGAACGCCAGGCAGGTCATGGTGATGTCGGCGAAGGCGAACACGGTGCCCAGGTTCTGCATCGAACCCCAGCAGATCAGCGCCAGCACCAGGCCACGGTAGCCAAGCAGGGCGACCTTGCTGCGACCGACCAGGAACTGCAGGGCGTTCTCGCCGAGGTAGTAGTTATAGAGGATGCAGGTGAACACGAACAGGCTCAGCGCGACGCTGATGAACGTGCGGCCCCAGTCACCGACCACTGCGGCCAGGGAGTTCTGGGTCAGGACGATGCCGTCACCTTCGAAGCCCGGGGTGTAGAAGCCCGACAGCAGGATCAGCAGCGCGGTACAGGTGCAGATCACGAAGGTGTCGAGGAACACGCTGAACGCCTGAACCACGCCTTGCGCAGCCGGGTGCTTGACCGAGGCCACGGCAGCCACGTTCGGGGCGCTGCCCAGACCGGCTTCGTTGGCGAACACGCCGCGCTTCACGCCCATGACGATGGCGCTGCCCAGCAGGCCGGCGAAGGCTGGCTCGAGGCCGAAGGCGCTCTTGACGATGGTGGCCAGCATGGCCGGTACGTGCTCGATCTGGATGGCGATGACGTAGATGGTCACGGCGATGTAGATCAGGGTCTTGATCGGAACCAGCAGGTCCGATACCGAGGCGATACGCTTGATGCCGCCGATGAACACCAGGCCCAGCAGTACGGCCAGGGCGATGCCGCTGTACTGAACGGGGATGTCGAAGGCGTTCTGCAGCGAGTGGGTCACGGTGTACGACTGCAGGCCGTTGAAGGCGAAGCCGTAGGTGACCAGCAGCAGGACGGCGAAGGTCATCGCCATCCAGCGCAGCTTCAGGCCGTGCTGGATGTAGTAGGCCGGGCCGCCGCGGTACAGGCCATCGCCGTCGCTACGCTTGTAGACCTGAGCCAGGGTACATTCGAAGAAGCTGCTGGACATGCCGACCAGCGCGGTCACCCACATCCAGAACACGGCGCCCGGGCCGCCGAGGGTCACGGCGATGCCGACACCGGCGATGTTACCCGCGCCGACACGGCCGGCGAGGCTGAGCATCAGGGCCTGGAACGAGCTGAGCTGGCCGCCACTGCTGCGCAGCGATTCCTTGAATACGCTGAACATGTGGACGAAATGGCGGAACTGGACGAAACGCGAACGCAGGGTGAAGTAGCTACCCAGGCCGACGATAAGCACGATCAACACTTTCCCGGAAAGAAAGTCGTTCAGTACTTCGAGCATGATGAGAATCCTCGATTCTTATTGTGATTGTTCGCAGGCGAACGCTGACGCGAGATGCGGTGGCTAATGTTTGAGTAAGGTGGCCCCTGGAACAATTTCGCGGGTCGATCCTAAGTGACGCGACCTGATGCTATAATCACGTCACTCGCATCATCTGAGCCCGTCATGTCTAGTCACCTCGGTGAGAACCTGCGGCTGCTGTGCAGCCACTACCGATCCATTGCGGAGGTGTGCCGCAAGGTCGGCATCAACCGCGCCCAGTTCAACAAGTACCTGTCCGGAGAGAGCCAGCCGACGGCTTATAACCTCAAACGCATCGGGGATTTCTTCGGCGTCGAGGGCTACGAGCTGGGCTTGCCTGGAGAGCAATTCGCGCGCCTGATCGGCGCCCGTGGCACGCAGATCGGTGCACCGGCCGAGCGCGATCCGTTACACGCATTGTTACAGCCGCTGCGTGAAAGCTCCGGTGACCTGTCGCGTTATTGCGGTTATTACTTCGAATACGCCAACTGCATGTCGGTGCCAGGCACCATCCTGCTGTCGCTGGTGCACATGCGCGAGGAGGGCGGCAACTTCCTGTTCGAGCGTCAGGAGCGCCAGGTGACGTCCACTGGCGGCCTGGCCGACGACTCGGCGCGCTGCCGCTATCTGGGCGCCGCCTTCCAGCTGCAGGACCGGCTGTTTCTCATCGACTACGAGTCGCTGACCGTCAACGAGATGAGCCAGACCATCCTGATCCCCAGCTTCAAGAGCCGCATCACCCGCCTCAATGGCCTGAAGACCGGCGTGTCCAGCGGCGACCGTCGCACGCCAGCGTGCACCCGCGTGGTATGGGAATTCCTGGGCACCGAGATCAACCGCATCAGCACCTACCGCCAGGTGATGCTCTATCAGCCGGACGACCCACGCATCGACGAAGACATCCGCCAGCGCCTGGCCCATGCGCCGGTGCGCGATGGGTTGTTCGAGGTGGAATGAGTAGGGATGACGAAGTGCCGAGGGG
>JAAIGE0101029963.1_pt1 | contig 16500 bp, 11 predicted proteins | sample 6487951 | NCBI WGS metagenome assembly JAAIGE01 (sample SAMN13974128, study PRJNA590717) | phyllosphere metagenome | biome: tomato field; feature: multiple bacterial spot infested tomato fields; material: tomato leaves; isolation source: leaves from tomato fields | host: Solanum lycopersicum ... | reverse complement strand
GTGCACGATATGCACCATCGTGCTGTCATTACGATACCAATGCAAGGAGAGATTCATGGCTTATGTCGTTCACGGTGCTACTGGCGCGCAGGGAGCACCGCTCAAGAACCGACTGTTGGTTACGGGGCACGACGTCATCGGTTCGGGTGGTGAAGACAGCTTGCGGCTCGGCTCAGTAGAGTCACTTACAGCCAGTTATCGCGGTGCCGATGGCGTTTTCGTACACCTGCCTATGGGTTCCGAGGCCTCGCGCCTTAGGTTTGCGGAGAACATCGTTGCCGCAGTCAAAGCTGGCAAGCCGAAGCGTGTTGTCATCTCGACCAGCGGCACTATTGTCGATGAGCCAGGCACGCCTCTTCAGACGCCTGACGACAGCGCATTGGCGCTGCTGTTGCGCGGGATCGCCGATAGTAGCGTCTCGCATGCCGTTGTTGCCACGCGGCTGTATCTGGAGAACCTGCTATTGCCGATGGTTCTGGAGCCCGCGAAATCAGAAGGCGTTCTGCGCTACGCGCTCCGCGCGGACTACCCGGTATCCTGGAGTTCACATCTGGACGTGGCGGAAGTCGCAGAGCGTCTGCTGACCGACCATGGGGTCACTGGCGTTGTTGGCGTTGGTCAGCTTCCTGGTCTAGTTGGCGCGGACCTCGCGGCAGCCTTCGCGACACATCTGGGCCGTCCCGTCAGCTTCGAGGCCGCGACGCCAGAAGACTTTGGCGACCTGCTACGACCAATGTTCGGCCCGGCGGCTGATCCTGTAGTTGAACTGTACCGCGCGCTCGCGCAGGCGAAGGCGAATGTCATCGACGAACGCACCAGCGCTCAGCGCCTGCTCGGCCTCAAGCCGCGTACCGTTGACCAGTGGCTTGCCGAGATCAGCCAGTAGTCGTAGCAAGAACGGCCTCATCACGCCGCCCTAGAATCAACTCTTCAGAAAACACCCGAACCTGGAAGATTACATCATGAGCATCAACCCTTGGGGAGCCGAGCTTTTCACGGGCTTCTACAACATCAACGATCCAGAAGCCGCTGCATTGATAGTCGCTGAGCGCTTGACAGAAGATTTCGTCGACTCTTCACCCGCATTTGGGGCACCAGCGAACAAGGCGGGATTCGCAAGCACAGTTCGCTTCATCAACAGTGCTTTCCACCAGGTCTATCATGTCGACAGGATCATCGAACAGGATGATGTTGTCGTCGCTATTTGGCATGCGGACGTTGAACATGTGGGGCAATTTCTCCATATTCCACCGACCGGCAAACATTTCCAGGTGAACGGCATCACCGCTTACTCACTGAAGAACGGTCTGGTCACCAGACATTGGGAACAGTTTGACGTCCTCGCCATCCTCACGAACCTGGGCGTGGTTCCTCCTGTCGGCGGATAAATCATTCAGCGTGGCAGGCAAGCGTTGGTGTATTGCGGGATCATGGCGATAGAAGCTCAGATTAATCGGCACACAATGGCAGCGAATCAGAACGCCCCATTGAACGAACTGCTGCCGTGTACCTGTGTGTCGCAGCACCATCCAATGCTATGGCCTTGCTTGTAGCAACCACATAGCTCACGCGCGCCGCGACTGCGCATCTCACCTGGCCAGAAAAACCAAAAGCCCGCAATTACGCGGGCTTCAGGGCATTTCTTGCTAGATCGTGCCGGGCAGTGCCGGACGCGGGATCATTCCCACTCCATTATCAACAGGTAATTAAAAACCAATAAAATCAGATATTTTGTCGAATAGACAAAAGCAATGCCATGGAAAGTACCATTATCCGCATTCACTCACTTCTCATCTAACGAACAACCGCGACGCAATTCAACCTTACGGGTTCGTGCGTAGAGATGAATACTGGGCTCTCTACAAAAAGTCTTGAGACGCAGGTCAGGCAAGGCGAAAACAGGCGGGGGCGCCTAGCCGAGGAAGCGGAGTGTACTGGAGTACATGAGCATTCAGAGCCTGTTTTCAACGCAGCATGGACAAGTATCAAGGCTTTTCGTACAGAGCCTAGCAAGAATTAGCCTCTCAATTGATCCGGGAAGCGCACGTATTCCGCTGCGCGACCACTTATTCCATGGAAGTAGTCAGCAGCGGAGAAATCGACCACCTGAAGCACTCGCAACAGTGACACAAGCTCGAACGCAAGCTCAATAAGGGGCGGATTGTAGGTCTCTGCAGCAGGATCCGAAATGGAAAATGCTGCAGCCTTCCGGGGGTCAACTACAACGCGTTCATCGGCACTAACATACCGGAACGACGAACCTCTCACATCACAGTACATGTTTGGCCACAAGCTTTTGTCTGGCGTACCTTCAAAGAAGGCCTGAAATTCTGCACGCAGCGACGATGTGGAGAGAGACTTTTCGGTAAGAATTGCACCGAACACCTGATGATAAAAATCGTCCCTACTCACCACTCTTCGAGTTGGCAAAAGATAGTTTTTACCTCGATTACTACGATCGAGCAACTTCACCGACTTAATGTTCTCAAAAGCCTGCTGAAGAGCAGCCGCACTCGCGATAGAGGCCTTGTTCTCTATGACAGCAACAACTGACTCAACCATGAAATGCTTAACACCTCCAATCTCGAAAACGGAGTGATAACCATCCCTGTAAATCACAATATCAATCTGCCTACTTATGCCACCAACTGCATCAATAACAAAACCTGTATCGACCTTATACTTCCCCGGCAAAATCTTTACCAGAAAACTTCTCAAAATACTCTCTCGCGCCCTGCCATTCTCTCCAGAGTGCTTTATCTCTCGCGCAAGATCCAACTCGTCAAGAACAGCCTTATTTAGCTTTGAAACGATATTTTTCGTTATCATGCAACCCCCTCAGTAAGACCTTCGATTAAACATTCGCCAACAAAACAATTATTGACCCATATCAAACCTAAAGTTAAATCCACCAAATAAATTCATTGCAGCATGCCGCCGCTTTTGTCAGAAACGCAACAAACCGGCAGAGCTATGCTCCGATGCACTGCGCCACAAGGAAATGGCATGGCATGGCAGTGCGTGGCATGGATTGGACGACGCTTACAGGCCCAACTCAGCTAACGCGCAACACAGGACTACCTTGGCCGACGCACCCGATTCTCGATATAGACACTGAGCTTCTCCATCATCAATCGAGTGAACTTACTTGTCCATGCTGCGTTGAAAACAGGCTTTGAAGCTCATGTAGCCCAGTATACTCCGCTTCCTCGGCTAGGCGCCCCCGCCTGTTTTCGCCTTGCCTGACCTGCGTCTCCAGACTTTTCGTACAGCGCCTAGCAACGACCGACGTCCCACAGCATGCTGCCCTAGGCCCCGACACTATCCCGACTATGGCCTTAGGCTTGATCATCAGACGCAGCGAACGAAGGCGCCATCACCGTGATATTACGGTAAGCTAACCGCAAAGATTGCCGCTACTATGGAGAGAAAATATGGCATCAGCGAGGCAGGATTTTGAGCGTTTTGTGGGATGGCTCTATCAACCAGATAAACAGGTCCCGGTTGATGTCCGTCGCCTAGCTGTGCTGGTATCGGCCAAATTCGATGAATTGGCTGGAACCTCACGACAACGAAGCCAGCGGTCCATCTGCCTAGTCGACCTAATTCGAAGAGAATTCGAGCACACCGCAGATGTGGCTCCAGTAGTAGTTGCTCAGGAGGATCTTGGCACATGGCCTTGGACCAGACTTCGTCATCTGACGCTCGGTCCTTTTCGAGGCTTCAGAACGCCAGAGCCATTCGACCTGACCAAACAGATCATCCTCTTCTATGGTCCCAACGGTAGCGGAAAGACCAGTCTGTGTGAGGGACTGGAGTACGCCCTTCTCGGCGATGTCGAAGAGGCAGGAAGCAAACGCATTGCAGCTCGGACGTATCTCGCCAATCTCCACGACGGGCGATTCGATGCACCCGTTCTAAAAGCAACGGATCAACAAGGACGAGAAATCGATGTCACTGCCAACGCCGACACCTATCGTTTTTGTTTCGTAGAAAAGAATCGGATCGACTCATTTTCTAGGATCGCAGCGCGACCAAATGCCCAAAGAGCTGAGCTAATTGCCACCCTTTTCGGGATGGATCAGTTTAATGAGTTCGTCGGGCATTTCAATGAAAGTATTGATGGGCAACTTGTCCTTCACGGCGAACGACAGACCGCGCTGAGTGCTCTCCAAAATTCGTTGGCAGCAGATAAAACGACCGTTGAAGATGAAGCTGCATCCCTGCAAGATTTGGCAGAAGAAGAAGCATCTTTAGCAACCGAGTACAACGCCGATACCACATATGAGGCGCTCAAAAAGCTTATCGGTACCGCTGAGGTTCCAGGTCGCCTCCAAGAACTCGAGACGATTCTGGAAGCGGTCCCCCCCACAGTGCTTGGCGTAACACGCCAAGGCCTTCTGGATGCTCTTGAGAAAGCTCACAAATGCGATGAGGAGCTAAAAGACATCGTGGAAGCGCTACGCGCTAAAAGCGATCAGGTGTCTTTTAAGGCGCTGTATGATTCGGTATTGGCCCTACAAGGGGTTGTGGGAGATCGGTGCCCTGCATGTGACACTCCTCTGAAAGGTGAGACTCACGTATCAGCAGACCCATATCAAAAGGCAGACGAAGGGCTCAAACAGCTTGAAGAGCTTGGCGTTCTACAGGAACAGCAGAGGGTCGCAGAGACCAAGCTTGGGCAAGCGTCGCGTGAGCTGCGCCAGATGTTCGGTCCTGTTGCAGCGTTTGTCGATGCTCAACCCGGAGAAAATACGGACACTGTCCAGTGGATTTGCCGGCTCCCAGAAGAACCGGCAGAGCGTTGGTGGTCATGTATTTACCCCCAGAGAGTGGCCATTCAAGATGCATCACCATCTCTTGATGAAATTCTGTCTGTGGTGGATCGCATGGCAGCGCAGGACGATACATCGCTGCGCGCCCAGCAGGATCGCCAACCGCACGTCACAGAGCGCCGACGGCTTAACGAATTCCAGCTCAAGGTCCAGGCCCAAGACCTCAAGCGACAGCAACTGCAAGAAAATATTGAGGCCGCGAATCGCCGTATCAATTCCTTCGACGAAACAAATGCTGAGCTAATCAACCAAGCGCAACAAGAGAAGCTCGACATAGAGCGAGACACCCCATTTAAGGGGACTTATGACCGATTTCTTTTAGAGTTGAGGACCTATAGAGATCAGCTTCCTGGCCAATTAATAGCTGGACTCAACGATACGGCCAAGGATCTTTACAACGCATTCAATCGCAATGATCGGAATGAAGACAAACTGTCTTCGCTACATCTGCCATTAGGTGGTGATGGAAAAATTGAGATTTGCTTCCAAGGGAGTCCAGGCGCTCGAGTCGATGCACTGCACATACTTAGCGAAGGCCACATTCGCTGCCTTGGATTAGCGATACTCATGGCTAAGGCAAAAGCCATGAGATGCCCTGTTATCGTCTTCGACGATGCCATAAATGCAATCGACCATGATCATCGAGGCGGCATCCGGGAAACAATCTTTGAGAGCGACCACTTCGCTCAAACCCAGTTAATCGTCACCTGCCATAGTAATGAGTTCATCAAAGATATTCAGCAGCATCTTCCCGCACAACGACGTGGTGGATGCCAAGTTTATCTACTTCGCCACCATGACGGCAACTATCAACCGAGAGTAACCGGCAACATACCTAGTGCGAACTACATAGCAAAAGCTAGGGCCGCTAGGGATACCTTAAATGATAGATCTGCCCTGGCCGCATCACGCCAAGCCTTAGAAATGCTGTCTGAGAAGGTATGGCGTTGGCTCGGCAGTCACGATCAAGGTGTCTTAAATCTCATGCTTGCTGGAGTTGGTGCCGAACCCCCGCTGAGAAATCTTTGTGAAGCGCTGGTCAAGAAGTTGCGAGATGCCCAAACCTTCAACCACGCCAACAAGGAACCCCTACTAATTGCCTATGGCCGTATTTTGGGTATTCCAGCCAATAACCTAGTCTGGACTTACCTTAACAAGGGAACGCACGAAGAAGCTGACCGCGATGACTTTGATGGAGAGCTTGTGGAATCAGTCGTTCAAACTTTAGAAGAGCTTGATCGCCTTGATCTACGGACTGGACGGTAGCGATACGATGTGTGTGCCCTGCCCCTTCTACCTTGGTATCTAGGTAAAGATACTGATGCGTATATGAACCCATACGATGTTGCGCTGGTTCTACGCGAGCGTCCATGTGATCAAGCTCGATAGTCAGGAATAAGTCAGAAAAAGAGGGGATGCTGTGCACCCTGCTTATGACTGGTCGTATTGCATCAGTAGCAAGACTGCGTACTTTATTCCGCCCGAGTACCGGACTATGCCTTTCTCGGATGCCTCCATCAGGCAAGGCAAATATTCCTTCCTTCAAGGGCCGGACGTGGTCACCAACGAAAACAAGAGGCGTGTGCTAGAGCTTCTCAAGGGTCGCCTAAAAACGATGACCCCATTTGCTGTCCAGAACCCTAATGAAGGCTCGCTCCCCGATCCAGAACTCGACGCGACCGATCCCTTAAAAGGATTCGGTACACCAGAACATCGGAAGAAGGTAGAGATAGGTAAGCGTCCGGCGAACTCACCTTGCGTAAGTCAGGCCGGCATCCACTGATGCGGCAGTAACTGCCCGATCTCACTGGCCCGTTGGGTCGGCAGTCGCGTCAGCACATCCTTGAGATAGGCATACGGATCATGCCCATTCATGCGTGCCGACTGGATCAAACTCATGATCGCCGCCGCACGTTTACCACTGCGCAGCGACCCGGCAAACAGCCAGTTCGATCTTCCGAGTGCCCATGGCCGTATCTGGTTCTCGACTTGGTTGTTGTCGATGGGCACAGCCCCATCGTCCAAGTAGCGCGTCAGCGCTACCCAGCGTTTCAGGCTGTAATCGAGGGCTTTGGCCGTGGCTGATCCGTTGGGCACCAAGTCGCGCTGGGCCAACATCCAGTCATGCAGTGTTTTGAGGATTGGCACCGCCATTTCCTGACGTATTCGCCAACGATCTTCATCACTCATGTCCCGCGCTTGGCGTTCGACCTCGTACAAACCGCTGATCGAGTGCAGGGCCTGTTCAGCCAGCTGGCTTTTATTCGCTACGTGCAGATCAAAGAACTTGCGACGAGCGTGAGCCATGCAGCCGATTTCAGTGATGCCTTGCTCAAATCCGGCCTTGTAGCCAGCGAAGTCATCGCAAACCAGCTTGCCGTTCCAGTCGCCCAGGAAGTTGCGTGCATGTTCGCCAGCACGGCTTGGGCTGAAGTCGTAAACCACCGCGTTGAGCGCCGAAAACGGCGTCGTGCTGTAGGCCCATACATAGGCCCGGTGGGTTTTCTTCTCGCCTGGCGCAAGCATTTGCACTGGTGTTTCATCGGCGTGAATCACACCCTGGTTCAGCACCGCTTCACGCAGAGCATCAACTAGCGGCTGAAGGCTCACGCCAGTTTGTCCGACCCATTGCGCCAAGGTCGAACGAGCAATTGCCAGTCCGGCGCGACCAAAGATTTTCTCCTGCCGGTACAGCGGCAAGTGATCGGCAAACTTGGCCACCATCACGTGGGCCAGCAGACCTGCGGTCGGGATACCTTTGTCGATAACCTGCGCCGGCACCGGCGCCTGAATCAGGGTTTCGCACTGACGGCAGGTCCATTTACCACGTACATGTTGCTCGACGGTAAACACGCCCGGCGTGTAATCCAGCTTCTCGCTGACGTCTTCGCCGATGCGTTGAAGTTGGCAGCCGCAGGCGCACTGGGTGTTCTCAGGTTCGTGACGAATTACCGTGCGTGGAAACTGCGGCGGCAAGGGCGCACGTTTCGGGGACTGCCGTGGTTCGGCCTGTGGCGCAGCCGGGAGAAGCTGTTTCAGCTCGGCCTCGATAGCCTCAAGGTCGGTGTCGAGCAGGTCATCCAGCAAGTTGCTTTGCGCCGGGCTGATTTGCTCGCTGCGCTTGGCAAACTTGTGGCGTTTGAGCAGGGCGATTTCGAACTTGAACTGTTCGATGAGGATTTCATCGTTCTGGATCTTTCTGCTCATAGCCTCGACTTGGGATTGCAACTGCAACGCCTGTGCCGCCAAGGCACGAAGCTGTTCCGGGGTCATCTGGTCGAGGTTGGGCGAGAAAGTCATGCCGCCGATTGTGCCAGAGCAGGCGCGGGACGACGACAAGTAGACCGGCCAAATGGCCGGCGGTTAAAGCACGGTAATCACACCGCCTGCGCCAACGCGTTGCCACGGCAGGCCCAGTACCAACGCCTGGAGTTGTTCGTTGTCGAGCTCGACCTCGCAGCCATGGCGAATGCCGGGCCAGCGGAACTTGCCTTGGTTAAGTCGCCGCGCTGCAAGCCAGACGCCCACGCCGTCGTGTACCAGCACTTTTATCCGGTTAGCCCGGCGATTGGCGAACAGATAAGCACAGTGCGGCTTCGCCGCACCAAACACCGCGATCACTCGGGCTAAAGCGGTTTCGGTACCGGCGCGCATGTCCATCGGCTCGGTGGCCAGCCAGATGGCATCGATGCGGATCATCGAGTGACAGCCGAATAAACTGCGCGCAGCCCTCAGGATCCGAGGTTGGCCATTTCACCATGATCACTTGCCCGGCCATGGGCAACTCGATGATCACTGACGCTTCGACTGGCCGTTTAGGTGCGGCTTTTAGCGGGACGAAAGCTGGTAGTGAAGCCGCTGCGGGCTGATCTCGATAGAGCGGCAGCCATTTGCGGATGACGTTGGCATTGATGCCGTGGCTGATGGCGACACTGGACACGGTTGCGCCAGGTTGCAGGCATTCCTGAACGACCTGAGCTTTGAATGGTTTGGGATAAGAGCTTCGTTGGCGCATGGAAATCCTGGCGATAAGGGTGATCGCGTCCGCTTAAAAATACGCGGACACCATCGCCCTTAATGCTGGAGTTCGGAAGGTGAGTTCGCCGTACGCTTACAGAGATAGCAGCAGAATGCGCTGTCATTAAGCACTACAAAACAAAAGGGTTTGCCTGCGAACGCGTCACGCATCTACCCTGTGGTTATGACTTCGTTTTTACCAAAGGCAAATCGGTAAGGCACGTCGAGGTCAAAGGCACATCCAACCCCACCCCGCAATTCTTCATCACTCGGAATGAGTATGGGAAGGGTCTACAATCCAATCCAGCATGGCGTCTTGTCATGGTTACCTCCGCGCTGTCCGAGAACTCGAACATAACTGAGTACGATGCCCTCGAACTGAGGCGAGCGTTCGATCTTGAACCCTACGTATATATCGGTAAGTTTATCCCCACGCCGGAGAGTTGATCAGTAGGTCTGCCCATCTAGCCAACACCCCATATTGAAGCACTCGCCATAGTTTAAAAAGGTTCTCGACTGAGCAATCTCGATACCATGGAGGCATTCCTCACCCCAACATGGTATCGATTTACGTCCCTTATAAAACATCCTCTGTGCGCACTAAAAACCATCAATGACATTAACTCTCAAAAACATATGCTTCACGGCTATATGTAAACACCACGCCATCCCAGAATTTAGAGTAAAAATTCACTAAGTCGTCAATAAACGCTTTGTTTGACTCAAGGTAACTCATCAAACCCGTAGTGTGACTTATTTCGTCACAATCCTCAAAACCGAATACACTCAGTTTCCTGTAGCGTCCTGCATCGTCGCCTTCAATATCTTTTAGATAGGTTTCATAGGACAATCCGACATCTCTACACACAAGTGAATCCTTACTATTGTAACCGCCCCACTGCAACTGCAATAGGAGATTTAAGTATTCACCCTCAAAATTTTTGTCAATAACGGCTCTCATTGAGGGCTTTTTATCGTTCGGCTCCAGAAAGCCAAACACCAAAAACAACTCCTTCTCAGTTCTCACCTTGAAGTAATAATATGGTAAAGCTGTCAAGCCCTCACCCTTGCCACACATGAAGTATAGGGATAAAAGAATATGGTTAGGATTAAATATTGATATTTCGACGGATGTCACCCCTGTGAGACTTTCCAGCCAAGACATCACTCTTCCAACCTGATCTTTCCATTGAAGGTTATCCGTCAAACATGAAATAACCTCCTTCCTAACAGATTCTAAATTTTTAACCCCATGACCATCCAGCGTCTTTTTATACCGTTGTCGAGTGTTCCCTAAGTCACCTGCAATCTCGCTTATAACGACCTCATCTAAAAGCGCCTGATTAGATGATATAGCACCTGACCTTATAATTTCTCTGACATTCCAACCTTCATGATAAACTCGCTCAATGAAACGGGCAGGATAACTGACTTCATAATCATCAAAGTGCGCCACTGGAGATGCATTCATCATCCTTTCATGGCAGAGGAGGAGCAGCTCTTCATCACAGACCTCCTTAATGCTTTCTTCCCACTCCGCTAGCTCGTATTTACTCAAAAGCTTCTTTAGCTTTTGTTTGCAGTAATCAACATCCAATTGAAGCATCGAGAAATAGAGAACAAATTTAGGTAGAGTCACCCTAGACAAGTACTCTTCAAAACTTGGCCCCTCTCCTACATGCCCGAGCAAAGCTGAAAGCTTCTTATATTTACGATGAACATCTAATCTTGCGGCTTCAGTCGAAATATCAAGAACGATAAGCACATAGTCTTTAATGCCTTTCTTCAAGCATGCTTTTTTGATCTCCCCCATTCCGCGACGCATACTTTTGAGCGATGTGTACTTGAAAATTTCATGCCAGCTTGTAAATAATCTATCGGACCTCAACTGAATCGGATCGACTTTTCTGGACGAGACAATATCTCCTTGCGGACTAACCTCAAGGTCGAATCCCGTGACAGAAAAAGACACACGACTTTTCAGTGAAGAGAACGGGACAAGCAACTCCCGCCATTCTGTGGACACAACAAACACCCTAATCTCATCTTCCTTGACCGCGAGATTCTCCTTAACGCCTTCAACATATTTCAGAATCTCGTGTAATGCTTGGCGAGCTGAAGCGTCACTTCTCTTCAACTCAATCAATACATAGCGCCCATTACTGTCAATCGCTAGTATATCAATGAACCCCCTAGTACCAATCTGACTAGGCAGGTACTTTTCTTTTTCTACAAACTTTAAACCGCTTTCGAGAATGGTAAGTTTTTCTAACAAATTATCTCTCAAAATAGCTTCATTAAACACATTGATTCCTCATTCCAAAATCCTTTTCCAGGAAGCTACCAAATGGACTTTTATAAGTCGAATTGGAGGCGTATTAGCAGAGATAGACCACGCATACTCATGTATTGTCGAATCCGCCGAGCGTCTTGTGAGGCACGGTAGCCAAGGATTGCGCAATGCCTACATTAAAGCCAAGAAATCAGCCACTCCAACCAATTGCTGATGCAATCGGCACGATGAATAATGCCCTATTTATATAGCAGGCTTGGACATCCAAACAAAGGGCAGCGCGCCTTTTTGTTAAATTATCCTAGCGATCAAGAAGAGGGGTAAAAAGGTCCCGAAGAGCTTTATCATCAAACTTTTCCGGGTCACGTTTGCTCGATGACGTTATATTAGGAGATGAAGCGCGACTACTTCGCTCTTCAATCTCGCCTATGCGATCCTCGATGGCGGAGACAGCGCTATTCAACTCAGCTTCCGGCACACCAAAACGCGGCGCGAGTTTTTTCAAGGCATCGATCCTATCCGAAAGGGAGGACTCACTATCATCCTCGCGAATGCGACTGGTGTTATCCTTAAACTCTTCGAGCACAGCCTTTTGCAATGCACAGCTAATACTATCGGGCAGCCCATTCGCAGCATCCACCGCATCGATAAGGGTTGGAAGCATGTCACTTGAACTCCACCGTATGGTGTCCGTAAGCGCCTTTTCGATTAACTCTAGGAATTCGGCTTCGTAAATGAACGGCCGGCCATAGAGCCTATTGCCCTGCAGGGGAAAGAAATTGATCAGAATCTCCCCATCCAACCATGCACCAAATCCCTGTTGTGGATTACGGGCAATCGCGATGATGCTGTCGGCAAAACGCCGCTCGTCGGTGAGCTGCCACCACTCCATCAGCATTCGGAGCCGCTTGGAGTTTGCAGCGTCATTGTATTCGAGCGAGCGGGCGTCACCAGCTCGCGGACGCCAGTGAGGACGCGTTTCGATCATCTCCAGCATGCAAACGCAGGCTCTGGCGATCTTCGTTTGATCGACTTCGCTGAGCCCGTTCGGATGCACGAAGTCCCACAGGCTTGAAAGCCAATCGATGGAGGCCGCTGTGGGAACAAGTCGAATAAGGAGGTCAGTGTCCAGTAGGTAGGTTGAGAGATAGTCCTTGAGTGAGGGGTTGAGAAAAGAGACGATTGGGCCGCTGATGTTGACGATGTTGACAAAGCTACCTTCCAGAATGCGAAGGGCCTCTTCGAAATCCTTAGGCCCATGTGCCAGGCCGTAGGCCGTGCTCACCGCGGTATGCAGGGTCTCGAAAGATGAGCGAAGTGTGGCGAGGTGAACCCCGTATTCCGAGAGGAAAAACATCGCCATCAGAAGGTGCCTGCAACGATGATCAATGTGCGTCCGGAAAGCCGTGTCCCAAATCTGGCTGGGATTGTTTAAAGCACTGATAAAGGCGGCGGGATAGTTAGCGGATTCGATGTCACCGATGCGAATTGCATCCGTCATCGCCTCAATAACACGTGGGTTATAGTTCTTGTGATCGACAATTTCCGAGAGCTTATTGCTTTCCAATAGAGCCCGGATATGCGATTGCGGTGTCTCTAGTACTAGGAGATGGTTGTAGAGAATCCGCGCCTTAATTCGGCGGGTATAGATGCCAACATCGAGCACGTACTTCGTCACATCGAGACGCTGGTCGCCTAGATGTTCGGACACTCTCCGGGCTTCCTCAAATATGTAACCCCTCGTCGTCAGAATAAATCGGGCGTTCGGTGAGCGTCGTACGCGGCTCATAAAACGCGCTAAATCAGAATCCTTGTGAGCTAGAGCTTGTCGGTCGAGGGCGACCTTTCCTAAGAAGTCGTCGAAAAGGAATACCTGCTTTTTGCTGTCGGTAATCGCAGCGAAGCCGTCCTCCAGACTGCGGATGGGAACGAGCTCCCACTGCTCGCTTAGGAAGGTGTAGCAAAGCATCTCGGCCAGTGTCGTCTTGCCGACACCTGGCGGACCGGAGATGATGAGAAGCCGATGTTTTTCTAGCGTAGCTAGTGATTCGTCGAAGCTGGGGTTTGATGCATAGACGCGAACCTTTTGTTCGATGTCCTCCTGCGTGAACGCTGCAAAGGTATGGGCCGCCGCACGTACGACACGCTCCAAAACACCTGCCCCCGAGAGCCACAGTTTGATGTGCGACTTGAGGATGTCTGGGTACTTCCGGAGAAGACCGTTAATGTCCTCCGGACCGAAAATATCTGCTTCAGACTTCAGGCTTGGCCCTATGAGCGGGGCGAGTTTGCCCTTGCCAAGCGGAGTGAACTTACAAGAGGTCGCAAGAATATATCGGGTGTGAGCCAGCTTATCGATTGACAAGCGCTCACGTTTCATTGCGGCCGTCAGTTTGCTGAACGGCGAACCTTCGTAATGCTTCGCCTGAAGAATGACGTTACCGCTGGCCTGCGCGTGCCGACCGTCAATGCCGCCATCTGGCCCTGCACAGAATGCCTCGAAGCGAAGTCCCTCTTCTTTTCCGATGAGGTCTCGGACGAGATCCTCAAAGTCGGCCGATGAAAGATTTCTGAAGTCATAATTCATGCTGCAGCACCGTCCATTACGAATTTCGCTCCTATCAACTACTGTCAGTAGAGTCTGGCAAACTGTTCTCTTATTGGCACTTGGCTCTGACTCGCAATCCTCGTCAGCCAACCCTCGCATATGAATGCGTAGACTCTCCGGTCAGCGCGAACAGAAAACAGAGTGCGCAGAGCATAGTGCCATTACGCAAAAATTTGTGAAGTGTGCTGAGGGCCGAAGGTCAGGTCAACAAGATGGGGCATCTTTGCATCTACCCAAACGTCAAAAAAAGACGAAAGCGGCTTGAATGAAAAAATCAATAAAACCGGGCAGACAATGAGGTTGATACCATGCTCTCTCCTGCTAAGGCGACATGGTACCGAGCACGAAGTAAGGCACTTAACTCAGTCAATACTACATACCGTCCCACATAAAATCCCGCGCCTCGAGACGTAAAAACCCGCCTGAACTTCCCCCCCCCAAAAAAACCAAAAGCCCGCAATTAAGCGGGCTTCAGGGCATTTTTTGCTAGATCGTGCCGGGCTATGCCGGACGCGGGATCATTCCCACTCAATCGTAGCCGGCGGCTTGCTCGAAACATCATAGGTCACCCGCGAAATCCCATCGATCTCGTTGATGATCCGCCCGCTGACGGTTTCCAGCAGTTCGTAAGGCAGATGTGCCCAACGTGCGGTCATGAAGTCGATGGTTTCCACGGCACGCAGGGCGACGACCCAGGCGTAGCGGCGGCCATCGCCGACGACGCCGACTGATTTGACCGGCTGGAATACGACGAATGCCTGGCTGACCTTGTGGTACCAGTCGGCCTTGCGCAGCTCTTCGATGAAGATGTGGTCGGCGCGACGCAGCAGGTCGGCGTATTCCTTCTTCACTTCACCGAGGATACGCACGCCCAGGCCCGGGCCAGGGAATGGGTGACGGTAGACCATGTCGTATGGCAGGCCGAGTTCCAGGCCGAGACGGCGGACTTCGTCCTTGAACAGCTCGCGCAGGGGTTCAACCAGCTTGAGGTTCATTTCTTCCGGCAGGCCGCCCACGTTGTGGTGCGACTTGATAACGTGAGCCTTGCCGCTTTTCGCGCCAGCCGACTCGATCACGTCCGGGTAGATGGTGCCCTGGGCCAGGTACTTGATGTTTTCCAGCTTGCAGGACTCGGCATCGAACACGTCGATGAAGGTACGACCGATGATCTTGCGCTTCTTCTCAGGGTCGCTTTCGCCAGCCAGGTTGTTCAGGAACTGCTCTTCGGCGTTGGCGCGGATCACCTTGACGCCCATGTTCTCGGCGAACATGGCCATGACCTGCTCGCCTTCGTGCAGACGCAGCAAGCCGTTGTCGACGAATACGCAAGTCAGCTGGTCGCCAATGGCTTTGTGCAACAGAGCGGCAACCACTGAAGAGTCGACACCGCCGGACAAGCCCAGCAGAACGTTGTCGGTGCCGACCTGGGCGCGGATGCTGGCAATGGCGTCTTCAGCAATGTGCGACGGGGTCCACAGCGCTTCACAACCGCAGATATCGAGGATGAAGCGCGACAGGATGCGACCGCCCTGCTTGGTGTGGGTCACTTCAGGGTGGAACTGCACGCCGTAGTAGCCACGGGTGTCGTCAGCCATGCCGGCGATCGGGCAGCTCGGGGTGCTGGCCAGGACGTGGAAGCCATCAGGAATCTCGGTGACCTTGTCGCCATGGCTCATCCAGACATCGAGGCCCAGGACGCCATCGGCATCCACGTGGTCCTCGATACCGTCGAGTATGCGGCTCTTGCCGACGACATCGACACGGGCGTAACCGAACTCGCGCAGGTCGGAGCCTTCGACGCGACCACCCAACTGGTCGGCCATGGTCTGCATGCCATAGCAGATACCGAAGATCGGCACATTGAGGTCGAAGACGGCTTGCGGAGCACGCGGGCTGTTGGCTTCGTGCACGGACTCGGGGCCGCCGGCGAGGATGATCCCACGCGGGGCGAATTCGCGAATCGCTTCATCGTCCATGTCGAACGGATGCAGTTCGCAGTACACACCGATTTCACGCACGCGGCGGGCAATCAGTTGAGTGTACTGGGACCCGAAATCGAGGATCAGGATACGGTGGGCATGAATGTCGAGGGCCATGGAAGGAGCTCTGATGAGCAGTTGCGAGCTTTAAGCTGCAAGCTGCAAGTTGTCGGAGTCGCGGTAGTTGCGTCACCGCAACTACCGCTTGTAGCTTGAGGCTTGTCGCTGCCGGTCTTAGCCGACGCGATAGTTCGGTGCTTCCTTGGTGATCTGCACGTCATGGACGTGGGATTCAGCCATACCGGCGCCGGTGATGCGGACGAACTCAGGCTTGGTGCGCATTTCTTCGATATCGGCGCTACCGGTGTAGCCCATGGAAGAACGCAGGCCACCCATCAATTGATGGATGATCGCTGCCAGCGAACCCTTGTAGGCCACACGGCCTTCGATGCCTTCCGGTACCAGCTTCTCGGCACCCGCCGACGAATCCTGGAAGTAGCGGTCCGAAGAACCCTGAGCCTGGGACATGGCACCCAGCGAGCCCATGCCGCGATAAGCCTTGTAGGAACGACCCTGGAACAGTTCGATTTCGCCCGGCGCTTCTTCAGTACCAGCAAACATCGAACCCATCATCACGCAGCTTGCGCCCGCGACGATGGCCTTGGACAGGTCACCCGAGAAACGGATGCCGCCGTCGGCGATCAGAGGAACACCAGTGCCTTCAAGGGCAGCGGCAACGTTGGCGATAGCGCTGATCTGCGGCACGCC
>JAAIGE0101340232.1_pt1 | contig 16502 bp, 15 predicted proteins | sample 6487951 | NCBI WGS metagenome assembly JAAIGE01 (sample SAMN13974128, study PRJNA590717) | phyllosphere metagenome | biome: tomato field; feature: multiple bacterial spot infested tomato fields; material: tomato leaves; isolation source: leaves from tomato fields | host: Solanum lycopersicum ... | reverse complement strand
CTCGCGGGCCCTCTCGCGATGAACATGTACGTTCCCGCTTTCCCCGAGATGGCCAAGGCGCTGGGAACGACCAGCGCCACCATCCAACTTAGCCTGACAAGCTATCTGGCAGCCCTTGCGGTCGGACAAAACATCTTCGGCCCGGTTTCCGACAGGTTCGGGAGAAAGCCAGCGCTCTACGTGGGCCTGCTGCTCTTCGTCGTGTCGTCGATAGGGGCAAGCGTGGCCGTCGCTGTTGAGCCATTGATCGTATGGCGGTTCCTGCAGGGTATCGGGGCCTGCGCCGCCATGGCCGTACCGCGGGCGCTGATCAGGGACCGCAACACCGGGTCGACCGCCGCGCGGATGATGTCGCTCATGGTCCTCGTCATCTCGATCGGGCCCTTGATCTCGCCTCTGGCAGGCACGGCTCTCGTCGAGGTCTACGGATGGACATCGATCTTCTGGTTCCTGACCGCCGCAGGTGTGGTCGCGCTAGCGCTCGTCGTCACGCAGGTTCCGGAAACGCTACCAGCGGCCAGCCGCGTCTCGGGAATGGCGACCCTGCGGGGCTATGGCTTGCTTCTACGGGACCGAAGCTTCATCTGCGCCGCGTTGATGATCGGCTTCGCCCAAGCGACGTTTTTCGCATATGTTTCGGGCTCACCGTACGTCTTCATGACGATCTATGAACTGACCCCGTTGCAATTCAGTATGGTCTTCGGCTTTTCCGCCGTCATGTGGTCCGGTTCGGCACAGTTGGCCGGTCCGTTCATGGACCGGTTCGGAGCCGCGCACCTGCTTGCCTACTGCGTCGGCGCAAATGCCGTTCTGACGTCCGCGCTTCTTGTCGTAGGGCTTCTCGACCTTGGTGGCATGCTGGTCCTTATCCTTGGCATCGCCATGGTCTTGTTCTCAATGGGGATCCTCGTGCCGGTCGGCACCGTCATCGCCCTCCACGCACATGGCGCTGCCGCGGGCTCCGCGTCCGCGATCCTTGGAACGGCAGGTTTCGCGGCCGGCGCCCTCGCAAGCTTCGTGGTAGCTGCAACCGCAAACGGCACCGAGCTCCCAATGCTTGGAACCATGACCGCCTGCGCATTGCTCTCAGCTGCGGCGGCTCGAGTTGCCCTTGAATTCCGTCTCGACGACCGCGGATGATCGGCTGCCCCGGTTTCCAATGATCCAGTGCGCGAACGTCGGCTCTTGTCGAAGACCGCCGCTTAGCGAGCCAATTCGGAATTACGGCTTCGTCCCAATGGCGGGCGAAGCGAGTGGCAGAAATGATGGCACCTCGTCGAGGCGAAGCGGTGTCAACATCGAGAACAAACGTGGCGTGACCGGTTTCGAGCGTTTCGATGAGCACACTGTCGAGCGAAGCGCTCGCCTCCATTAGATCGCATCGAACATTGTGGTAATCTTCATCAGGCTCGGTTTTTTTGTAATCGATCTTCCGATAGACGTAGGCCGTGCCAATTAGCTGTGCCTCTCGTTATGTAACAGAGGGCACCACAGAGGTATTCAAAGGCACTAGCCGGTGCCTGACGAGATGCCGCAAATTCTGAGACTTTAGGGCCAGCCCAAAACGACATCCGGTCGATGCGGGCGGAGGCTTGCATGACCCCGACAAAGCTGCTCATCGGACAGATCCTCGTCGTGCTCGCGATCATCCTCGCGAGCATTTGGGTCGCGACGCAATGGGCAGCTGCGCAGCTCGCCTACCAGCCAGAACTTGGCGCGCCGTGGTTCATCGCGTTTGGCCGACCGATCTATCGCCCTTGGTCTATCTTTCCTTGGTGGTTCTCTTTCGACGCCTATGCCCCGGTTATCTTCGATGAGGCTGGTGCAATCGCAGCGGCCGGTGGCTTTATCGGCTGTGGCGCTGCCATTTTCGGATCGCTGTGGCGCGCACGCCAATCGAACAATCTCACCACGTACGGTTCGGCCCGTTGGGCGACGAACAAGGATATCAAAGCTGCCAAGCTATTTGACGATCGCGGCGTTGCGCTGGGTCGGATCGGTGACAACGACCTCCGCCACGATGGCCCTGAGCATGTCATGGCATTCGCACCGACCCGGTCGGGCAAGGGTGTCGGCCTCGTCGTCCCCACGCTCCTGTCCTGGACCGCTTCGACGGTTGTTCATGATATCAAGGGCGAGAACTGGCAGCTGACTGCGGGCTGGCGTGCGCGCTTTTCGCACTGCCTGCTGTTCAACCCGACGGACGCCCGCTCGGCCCGCTACAATCCGCTGCTCGAAGTGCGACGGGGCGTCAACGAAGTCCGCGATGTGCAGAACATCGCCGACATCCTCGTCGACCCCGAAGGCGCGCTGGAGCGTCGAAACCACTGGGAAAAGACCAGTCATTCGTTGCTGGTAGGCGCAATTCTCCACGTCCTTTATGCCGAGGAAGAGAAGACGCTCGCCCGCGTCGCGACCTTCCTGTCCGATCCGCAGCGCAGCTTTGCCGCGACCCTGCGTCGCATGATGGCGACCAACCATCTCGGCACCGAAAACGCACCTCTTGTGCATCCGGTTGTGGCCTCGGCCGCCCGCGAACTCCTCAACAAGATTGAGAACGAACGCTCGGGCGTGCTGTCGACGGCCATGTCGTTCCTTGGCCTGTACCGCGATCCGACCGTTGCCGCCGTCACAGCGGCATCTGATTGGCGGATCGTCGATCTCGTTGAGGCCGCGCACCCAATCTCACTCTACCTGGTCGTGCCGCCGTCCGACATCAGCCGCACAAAGCCTCTGATCCGCCTGATCCTCAACCAGATCGGTCGCCGGCTCACCGAAGAATTGCACGGCACCGGCAAGGACGGTGAAGCCGCACGAGGCCGGCACCGCCTACTGATGATGCTCGACGAGTTCCCCGCGCTAGGTCGGCTGGACTTTTTCGAGACGAGCCTCGCCTTTCTTGCTGGCTATGGCGTCCGCGCCTTCCTGATCGCGCAGAGCCTCAATCAGATCGAGAAGGCCTATGGCGAGCACAACGCCATCCTCGACAATTGCCATGTGCGTATCGCCTTCGCCACAAACGACGAGCGTACCGCCAAACGAATCTCGGATGCGCTCGGCACCGCGACCGAGCAGCGCGCGATGCGCAACTATGCGGGGCACCGTCTCGCGCCCTGGCTCGCCCATGTCATGGTCAGCCGACAGGAGACTGCGCGGGCGCTGCTGACGCCGGGCGAAGTGATGCAGCTCGCAGCCACCGACGAACTGGTACTGATCTCGGGCCATGCTCCGATCCGCGCGAAGAAGCTGCGCTACTATGAGGACCGGCGCTACGCCGCGCGCGTGCTGCCCGCGCCTGTGCTGGATACCGCAGGCTATCACGACCTGCCGGCCGCGCGCACCGACGACTGGGCGGGTCAGGTCCGCGGCGCCGATATGCGTCTCGTCGGAGGCGCCGATAACGATGAGGGTGCCGACGCCGGCGGACTCGAACAGGCCCGCCATCCCGCGCATGAGATAGAGCCGACCATTGCGGTCGAACCGGACATCGCCGATCCGCTTGGCCTCGGCGAGGACGATGGCGACCAGGCCGCCGAGCGCCGCGCAATGGATCGCGTGCAACAACTCGGCACTGCGCGAACGGTCTATGGCCTCGACGCCGCCTCGTCCCGCCCCGACGATCTGCAGCTGGGGTTCTGACCATGGAAAAGGTCCGCCACCAGCTGTTCCTTCCCAAGCCGCTGTCCGACCGGCTCGAAGCGCTCGCCGCCAAGCCGGGAGCCAGCAAGTCGGCTATTCTCGTTGATGCCGTCACCGCATGGCTCAATCGCCGGGGTGTATCCGAACTGGAGGATCGCTTCGCGATCCGGCTTGACCGGCTGACGCAGGCGATCGGCCGGGTCGATCGCGACGCCTATGTTATCCTCGAAACGCTGGCGCTGTTCATTCGGTTTGAACTCGCGATCCAGACGCCGCTTGCCGAGAACGATCATGCCGGCCGGGCGCTCGCCGCCAAGCGGTTCGAAGCCTTTGTGACGCAGGTCGGCAGGCAGGTTTCGACCGGTCGGCGCACACTGAGTGCGACGATGGGAGACGACGAATGAGCGACGCGACCTCCGCGGAGCGTCGCCGGCGCATGCTGATCACAGCGCTCGGGGCCGACATCGGCACCGCCATGCGCGACCCGCTGGTCATCGAGATCATGGTCAACCCGGACGGTGCGCTGCGGCTCGATCGGCTCGGCGAAGGGCGGATCGACACCGAGGTGCGGATTGCGCCCGATCAGGTCGAGCGCATCATCCGGCTGGTGGCGAGCCACGCGCGAGCTGAGATCCATGGCGAGCGGCCGATAATCTCGGCCGAGCTGCCCCCGCATATCGAAGGCCATGCCGGCGAGCGGTTCGAGGGCGTACTTCCGCCGGTGACCGCCGCGCCCTGCTTTTCGATCCGCAAGCCCGCGCAGCGTCTGCACACGCTCGACGACTATATCGCCGACGGACTGATGAGCGATAGGATCGCCGACACCCTCCGGGCGGCCGTCACCCAGCGCTACAATATCCTCATCGCCGGCGGCACCAGCTCGGGCAAGACGACGCTCGCCAATGCGCTGCTCGCCGAAATGGCCTGGGTCGACAGCCGCGTTATCCTGATCGAGGACACGCGCGAACTGCAATGCCCGCTGCCCGACACGGTGGCGCTGCGCACGCGGCCGCCGCATGTGTCGATGACCGAACTGGTGCGCTCGACCATGCGCCTGCGACCAGACCGGATCGTAGTTGGTGAGGTGCGCGGCCCCGAAGCGCTCGACATGCTCAAGGCCTGGAATACCGGGCATCCCGGCGGCATCGCTACCGTCCACGCAAACAGCGCGCTCGCCGCGCTCTACCGCATCGAACAGCTCGTGCAGGAAGCGGTCGTTACCGTTCCGCGCCAGCTGATTGCCGAAGCCATCGATATCGTCGTGTTCATCGCCGGCCGCGGCATCGACCGGCGTGTGTCGACGGTCGCCCGTGTCGCGGGTCTCGATCCTGACACCGGCGCTTACCGCCTCGCTGACCTCCCAAATCTCGGACCCAAGGAGACCTGACCGATGACCCGTGCCCAAATTTTGCAATCCCTTCGCCACCGCCCGTTGCTCGCCGCGACCGCCATCGCGCTGGCGGTCACCGTCGCTACCCAGGTCCAGGCCGCCGGCTCCGGCATGCCGTGGGAAGAACCGCTCCAGCAGGTCCTCGAATCCGTGCAGGGTCCGGTCGCCAAGATCGTCGCGGTGATCATCATCATCGTCACCGGCCTGACCCTGGCGTTCGGGGAAACGGCGGGCGGCTTTCGCCGGCTCATCCAGATCGTGTTCGGTCTGTCGATCGCTTTCGCCGCATCGAGCTTCTTCCTATCGTTCTTCAGCTTCGGCGGCGGAGCGCTGATCTCGTGATCGGGTCCGGTCAGCACATCGACGGATATGAGGTGCCGATCCACGGCTCGCTCGGGAGCCCGCTGCTCCTGGGCGGCGCGCCGCGCGGATTGGCGATCGTCAACGGCACGCTCGCCGCGGCGGTCGGCCTCGGGCTTCAGCAATGGCTGGCCGGCATCCTGCTCTGGGCGGTCGGCCACAGCGTCGCGGTGATGGCCGCGCGCCGCGATCCCAGCTTCGCGCCCGTCCTCCTCCGCCACATCCGCCAGAAGGGCTATTTCGCATGCTGAGCCTGCGCGAATATCGCGACCGTACCGAGCGGCTTGCCGACCATCTGTCCTGGGCCGCGCTGGTCGCGCCTGGCGTCATCCTCAACAAGGACGGCAGCTTCCAGCGCACGCTCGCCTTCCGCGGTCCCGATTTGGAATCAGCGACCGAAGCCGAACTGGTCGGCGCCTGCGCCCGTGCAAACAATGCCTTGCGGCGCTTCGGTAGCGGCTGGGCCATGTTCTTCGACGCCGAGCGCCGCGAGGCGCTGGCCTATCCCGACAGCGACTTCCCCGATCCCGCGAGCTGGCTGGTCGACGGCGAGCGTCGTGCTGCGTTCGAGGCCGACGGCACCCATTTCGAGAGCCGCTATCATCTGACGCTCACCTGGCTGCCGCCGGCGGACGCGACCGATCGCGCAGCCAGCTCGCTGATCGAGCGCCCCGATGTCGACAAGGCGCGGGACTGGCGCGGGGCATTGGCGAGCTTCATCGCCGAGACCGATCGCATGCTCGACCTGTTGGGCGGGTTCATGCCCGAAGTCCGCGCACTCGACGACGACGAGACGCTGACCTTCCTGCATGGCGCGATCTCGGATCGCCGGCATCCGGTGATCGCGCCCGCGACGCCGATGTATCTCGACGGCGTGCTCGCCGACACGCCGCTGGTTGGCGGGCTGGAGCCCAAGCTCGGCGACCTCCATGTCCGGACGCTCACCATCCTCGGCTTCCCGAGCCTCAGCCGGCCCGGAATCCTCGACACACTCAATCATCAGGATTTCGGCTATCGCTGGGTAACGCGCTTCATCGCGCTGGACAAGACGCTGGCGACCAAGACGCTGACGAGCTTGCGCCGGCAATGGTTCAACAAGCGCAAGTCGATCACCGCGCTGCTGCGCGAGGTACTCTACAACAGCCCGGCACAGCTGCTCGACAGCGATGCCGACAACAAGGTGGTCGATGCCGATCAGGCGCTCCAGGCGCTGGGCAGTGATCATGTGGCCTTCGGCTATCTGACGACCACGATCACGCTGACCGACCGGAGCCGCGCCGCGGTCGAGGACAAGGTCCGCGCGGTCGAGCGGATCGTCAACGGCCTCGGCTTCACTTGCGTGCGCGAAGGTGTGAACGCGGTCGAGGCCTGGCTCTCCTCACTGCCCGGCCATGTCTACGCCAATGTCCGGCAGCCGCTGGTTCACACGCTGAACCTCGCCCACCTGATGCCCCTGTCGTCAGTCTGGGCCGGACCGGCACGCAATGCGCATCTCGCAGGGCCACCGCTGCTGGTCGCGAAGACCGCAGGGTCGACGCCGTTCCGGCTCTCCACCCATGTCGGCGACGTCGGCCATATGATGGTGGTCGGGCCGACCGGCGCGGGTAAGTCCGTGCTGCTCAGTCTGATCGCGCTGCAGTTCCGCCGCTATCCGGACAGCCAGGTCTACATTTTCGATAAAGGCAATTCCGCGCGCGCCGCGGTGCTGGCGATGGGCGGCGCGCATCACGCGCTGGGGTCTGCAGAGGCGGATGGCGCAACCCTCGCGTTCCAGCCGCTCGCCGGGATCGACGCCGCCGACGAGCGCAGCTGGGCATCGGAATGGATCGCGGCGCTGCTCGGCGCGGAGAACGTGCCCGTTACGCCTGAGGTGAAGGACGCGGTCTGGACCGCGCTCGGCAGCCTCGCTTCTGCGCCGCGCGAAGAGCGGACCATGACCGGCCTCGCGCTGCTGCTCCAGTCGAACGCGCTGCGCACGGCACTCCAGCCCTATACGCTCGAAGGCCCTTATGGCCGGCTGCTGGATGCTGCTGAACAGCATCTCGCGCTCGCCGACGTCCAGTGTTTCGAGACCGAGGCGCTGATGGGCCAGTCCGGTGCGGTGGCGCCGGTGCTAACCTATTTGTTCCACCGGCTGGAGGAGCGGTTCGACGGGCGGCCGACGCTGCTGATCCTCGACGAAGCCTGGATCTTCCTCGACCATCCCCTGTTCGCCGCGCGTATCCGCGAATGGCTCAAGGTACTGCGCAAGAAGAACGTCGCGGTGCTGTTCGCGACCCAAAGCCTCGCCGACATCGCCGGTTCGGCGATCTCGCCGGCCATCATCGAGAGCTGCCCCCAGCGCATCCTGCTGCCCAATGCCCGTGCGATCGAGCCGCAAGGCCATGACATCTATACACGGTTCGGGCTCAACGACCGCCAGATCGAGCTGATCGCGCGGGCGACACCGAAGCGGCACTATTACCTCCAGTCGGCACGCGGAAACCGCCTGTTCGAACTCGGGCTTGGTCCGGTGGCGCTGGCGCTCTGCGGCGCGTCGGATCCCGCCGCCCAAACCACCATCGATGCCGTGCTAGCCGAATATGGCGCCGACCATTTCGCCGAAGGCTTCCTGCGCGCCCGCGATCTCGCCTGGGCCGCCGACCTCGCTGCCGATTTCCTCGCTCCCCCAACCTCCAGAGAAGGAGAAGACTGATGCGTGCCCCCACTCGCAAAACCATGATCGCCGCGGCGCTGGCCCTTGGCGCCGGTGGATCGCTCGCCATGGGCCTGTTGACCACATCGACGCCCGCGCAGGCGCAGTTCGGCGGGATCGTGTTCGATCCCAGCAACTATGCCCAGAACATCCTAACCGCCGCGCGCACCCTCCAAACGGTGAACCAGCAGATCCAGCAGCTGCAAAACGAAGCGCAGATGCTGATCAACATGGGTAAGAACCTGTCGCGGATCGACTTCCCGCAGCTCGACGCGATCAAGACCAGGCTCGCCGAGATCGACCGGCTGATGGGCCGCGCCGCTGCCATCGACTTCAAGGTCGACGAGCTCGACGACAAGTTCGCGAACCTGTTCCCGAAGGACTTCTCGGCGGCGCTGCGCACCGATGCGCGAGTACGTGATGCCCGCGGTCGGCTCGATGCCAGCATGGACGCTTTCCGTCAGACGATGACGGTGCAGGCGCACGTCGTGGAAAATGTCCGCGAAGACACGCAGGCGCTGGCGCAGATCGTTGCCAGAAGCCAGGGCGCCGAAGGGTCGCTTCAGGCGCAGCAGGCGACCAACCAACTGCTCGCGCTCACCGCCAAGCAGCAGTTCCAGCTCCAGCACATGATGGCGGCGCAGTTCCGCTCCGACAGCATGGAGAAGGCGCGGCAGGCGACCCAGGCGGCCGAAGCACGCGCCGCCACCAAGAAGTTCCTTGGTTCCGGATCGGCCTACACCCCCGAATAGCCCCCTCGGGCCGACAGGCCCGATCCGGTCCAGCGGCAGCGGTCTCGCCTCCCGTTGCCGCCGTCGCGGGGTGCGGCCCAGCTCCCCCAGCCGCGTCCCGCGACACCCTTTCCCTCGTCACTCAGGAAGTCCCGCCGCCGTGTCCGATCTCAATGTCATCGACCGATTTCTGGCCGCCTTCATCGCCTATATCGACAGCGGGTTCGGCCTGCTCGGTCCCGACGTCGGCTTCCTGACCTCGGTCCTTATCGGCATCGACATCACGCTCGCCGGCCTGTTCTGGGCACTGCGTGGCGAAGACAATATCATCGGCCGCTTCCTCAAGAAGATCCTCTATGTCGGCGCCTTCGCGTTCATCCTGAACAGCTTCTCGACGCTTGCCGACATCATCTTCCGCTCGTTCGCGCAGGCCGGCCTGACCGCGGGCGGTGGCACGCTGACCGCCGACGATCTGCTCAAGCCCGGCCGTCTCGCCGGGACAGGATTCTCGGCGGCGTGGCCGCTGCTTGAACAGGCGAGCGAGATGGTCGGGTTCACGACCTTCTTCGACAATTTCCTGACGATCATGATCCTGCTGTTCGCCTGGGCGCTGGTGATCGTCGCCTTCTTTATCCTCGCGGTGCAGATGTTCGTCTGCATCCTCGAGTTCAAGCTCACAAGCCTCGCCGGGTTCATTCTCGTGCCGTTCGCGCTCTGGAACCGGACCAGCTTCCTCGCCGAGCGCGTGCTCGGCAATGTCGTCAGCTCGGGCATCAAGGTGATGGTGCTGGCGGTCATCGTCGGTATCGGCTCCAATTTCTTCACCGAGTTCACCGACGCGCTCGCCGGCGCCGAACCTGACATCGGCCAGGCCATGAGCCTCGTGCTCGCGAGCCTATCGCTGTTCGGGCTCGGCATCTTCGGTCCGGCAATCGCCTCGGGCCTTGTCTCCGGCGCACCGCAGCTCGGCGCCGGCGCTGCGCTCGGCACGACCGTCGGCGCGGCCGGCATCACCATGCTCGCAGGCGGCGCGGCGGTGGGCGGCGCCCGCGCGCTCGGCGGCGCCGCGCTCGGTGCCGTGCGATCCGGCACCGCGATGGGATCGGCCGCATCGACCGCCTACACTCTCGGCAAGGAAACCGCGGCCAAGCCGACGGTCGGCGCCGGCATAGCAGGTGTCGCGCAGGCGGCCGGCAATGCCATGCGCTCGCGCGCCAGCAGCGCCCTCGGCATCGGCGAAGCCGCAACGAGCGGCCGGCAGGCCGCCTGGAACGCGCTCAACCAGAAGAACTCTCCATCGCCGTCATCGGGCGGCGGCGGGGAGACCGGCACGCCGGCCTGGGCGCAGGCGATGCGCGACCAGCAGACCAGCCGCCATCGCCGCCAGCTCGCCCTCCACACGCTCCAGCAGGGCGATCGCGGCGGCGGGTCCGCCACCCCCGACATCAAGGAAAGGAACGACTGACCCATGTTCTTCAAGCGAGCTACGCAACGCTACGGCCGCACGCCGCTTCCCGAGACGCCCTACCAGCGTGCCGGCCAGCTCTGGGATGAGCGGATCGGGTCGGCCCGTGTCCAGGCGCGCAACTGGCGGCTGATGGCGTTCGGCTGCCTGGCGCTCACCGCCGGCACCTCGGCCGGGCTCGCCTGGCAGTCGCTGCAGAGCCGGGTGACGCCCTATGTGGTCGAGGTCGACCGGCTCGGCGAGGCGCGGTCGGTGCAGCCGGCGGAGGTCGGATATCAGGCGACCGACCCGCAGATCGCCTGGCACCTGTCGCACTTCATCACCAATGTGCGGTCGGTCTCGCTCGATCCGGTGCTGATGCGCCGGGACTGGCTTGCCGCCTATGATTTCGCGACCAAGCGCGGGGCGCAATTTCTGAGCGACTATGCCCGCTTGGCGTCGCCGTTCGCCAATGTCGGCGAGCGCACCGTGTCGGTGCAGGTCACCAGCGTCTTGCGGGCGTCGGACAAGTCGTTCCAGGTAAAATGGACCGAGACCGCCTTCGAGCGTGGGTCGGAAGCGAGCACCAGTCGGTGGACCGCGATCCTGACCACCGTGGTGCGCCCGCCGGCCACTGCCGACATCCTGCGGAAGAACCCGCTCGGCATCTATGTCGACGCAATCGACTGGAGCCGCGAGCTCGACACCGCGCCGCCCGCGCGTCCCACGCCCCAGCCGGCGGCTCAGCCCTCGGCCATCCTCCCGCTCGGATCGCCGCTCGATCCCACCATCGGCGCGCAGCCGTCTAACGCACAGGAGATCATCCCATGAAGCTCATTCATCTACCGATGCTCGCCGGTCTGATTCTGGCTGGCCCCGCACTGGGGCAGGCCGGCAGTCCCCAAAAGCAGGTCGCGGCGGCGACGCGCGCGGCGACGGTGCAGCCGGTGACGACGGGGTTCGTCAGCGGAGCGCAGGTCTATCCTTTCAGCGAGGGAACGATCTTTCAGGTCTATGCCGCGCCCGGTCTCGTCACCGACATCGCCTTGCAGCCGGGCGAGGGGCTGGTCGCGGTCGCTAGCGGCGACACCGCGCGCTGGATCATCGGCGATACCACGAGCGGATCGGGCGAGACGAAGACCACCCATGTCCTGGTGAAGCCGTTTTCGGCCGGGCTGATGACCAATCTCGTCATCACCACCGATAGGCGCGCCTATCATGTCCGGCTGGTCAGCACTTCGGAGACGGCGCTATCATCGCTGCGCTGGACCTATCCGCAGGACGAGCTGGTGGCGCTGCGCCGGAGAACGGAAGCCGCTCAGGCCGCCGCGCCGATCGCGTCGGGACTTTCGGTCGAGCAGTTGCACTTCAACTATGCGATCAGCGGCGACAAACCGGCCTGGCGGCCGCTGCGCGCGTTCGACGACGGCGCCAAGACCTATATCGAGTTTCCTGCCTCGCTGGGCGCCAGCGAGGCGCCGCCGCTGTTTCTGGTCGACGCACAAGGAAAAGCGGAGCTAGTGAACTACAGGGTCGCTTCGCGCTTTTATGTGGTCGACCGGGTCTTCGACGCTGCCGAACTGCGGCTTGGCACCAAGAAGCAGCAGGTCGTGCGCATCGATCGCGTCGCCCCGCGCGGACGGAGGGTCGCATGAGCGAGGCTGTCTCCACCGAACCCGCCGCTGCCCCGTCCGCCACCAAGGTCGATCCCGAGACGCTGAGCATCCGGTCGCGACCAGCGCGCGCGATAAGGTTCAAGCGCGGCGCGATCATCGGCGCCGCAACGCTCGGGTCGGTCAGCCTGACGGCGGTCGCCTGGATGGCCTTGAAGCCGCAGGTGTTCCGGCAGGTTGCGCAAGATAGCGAACTGTCGCAGCCGATGGCGAAGCCGGCGTCGGACGCTCTGTCGGGACTCCCCACGAGCTATGGCGATGCTCCGAAGCTGGGGCCGCCGTTGCCTGGTGATCTCGGCCGGCCGATCCTGCGTGCGCAGCAGCGTGCCGATGGCGTTGCGGCGCCGGCGCCATCGGGGGTGGACCCCGCCGAGGCGGCGCGGCAGCAGCGCCTTGCCGAGCTGAAAGCTGCGCGTGAATCCGCCTTGCTTGCGCAGACGTCTTCCGGGAGTGGTGGCGCTGCGGCCACGACGGGTATTCCGGTGCCGGCCACGGCCGGCGAAGCATCACGCGAAGAGGCACAGACGCGGAAGGAACGGTTTGCAACATCGCGCGACCCCGACGGCACGCTCAATTCCCGCGCGCTGGTCGAGCCGATATCGCCGAACAGCCTGCTTGCCGGCAGCGTGGTCGCAGCCAGCCTCATCACTGGCCTCAACTCTGACGTTCCCGGCATGGTGACGGCGCAGGTCACCCAGAACGTCTTCGACACCGTGACCGGTCAGATCCTGCTGGTTCCGCAGGGCGCCCGGCTGATCGGCAAATACGACAGTGTGGTGGCGTTCGGACAGAAGCGCGCGTTGGTCATCTGGCAGCGGCTCATCCTGCCCAACGGCAGCTCGATTCAGCTCGACAACATGCCGGCGACCGATCCGTCCGGCTATGCTGGGCTCGCCGACAAGGTCGACTTCCACACCTGGCAGTTGCTCAAGGGTGTCGCGATCGCGACGATGCTCGGGGGCGGTTCGGAACTGACGATTACCGGCGAGAACGACCTCGTGCAGGCGATCAGGCAGTCGGCGCAGTCCAACGTCGCGCGCGCTGGCGACCAGATCACACAGCGCAATCTCGACATCCAGCCGACGATCAAGATCCGTCCGGGTGCGCCCGTCCGTGTGCTGGTGACGCGCGATCTCATCCTCGCGCCGTGGCGCGGGATCGGAGGCTGAGATGGCAGACCTGAAGCTAGGCAAACTTCCCGACCGCACGCCCGTTAAGCTGGCGATCACGATCACCCCGGACTTGCAGGCAGAACTGCTAGCCTATGCAGCTATTTATGCTGAAACCTATGGAGTCGAAGAGCCGATCGCCGACCTTATCCCGGCCATGTTATCGGCCTTCCTCGACAGTGATCGAAGTTTTGCTCGCAAGCGGGCAGGTTCGAAATGATCGAGGCCGAGCATGCCCCTGACCGGCTCATCCGTATCGACGAGGTGAAGCGCCGGGTCGGTCTTGGAAAATCGATGATCTACCGACTCATTCAGGAGGAGAAATTTCCGGCGCCATATAAACTCTCGCCGTTTGCTTCGCGGTGGAGTGACCGAGAAGTGACGGCTTGGATCAACGACGTGAAGGACGGCTTCGAGGGCAAGAAGCGAAAAATCTAATCAGGTCGCGATCAGAGGCTGGCGATGCTAGGAATACCCTCGGCTTGGCAGCATTCGACCAACTATCGCCGTTCCTTGGTGGTGGCGCGAACGTCTGGGTCTGACAGGAGCCGCCGGTCGTTAGCCGCCCCATCCCAGACGTACCGCCGCTCGCTCCATTAGCCCGAAACCGGTCGCTGGAGATTGCCGATGAGCAGTCCCATTAGTCCATCTCCAACGGTCCATTTCGGGGAAAGCAATCGGCAACAGATCGAGAATATCGCCTCACGTACGTGCCTGCAGCATCGACTGCGAGCGGGCATCTCGCTGAACCTTTTTTTGGGGATCGGTACGCTGTCGCGTGTTTCGCCCACAGGCCGTCAAGCAGGCGCTATGGCGTAACCGGACTCTGCTCGATCTGGCGCAGCACGCGGTGCAGATCGAACGGCTTGGGCAGGAACGTCGCCCGGTGCGGCAAGGCCTCCTGCGGTACGGGGGCTTGGCCGGAAACGACGAACAGCAGCGTCGGCGGGAAGCGATCGCGTACATAGTGGGCCAGCTTCAGCCCATCCATGCGGCCGCTGACAGTCGCGTCGATCAGCACGACGCGAATGTCGGTACGCTGGTCGAGGACCTCCATCGCCTGGTCGGCGTCCTCCGCCTCGTAGACGCGCCACCCGCGCTCCTCGAAGAAGGCCACCACGTCGAAGCGTACCAGCGCTTCGGCTTCCACGACCAGAATGGTGTCGCTGCCGATCGGTGTGCTCTGTCCCACGCGTCTACTCGTCCATAATTGCGGCGTCTCCCAGCCGCGCTTCCAGTTCAAACACCAAACCCTCTGGCCGATAGTCGGTTTCCGTACGGCCCCTAAAGTAGGAGCGCAGCGAACGCTCGATCAGCGTCGAGCCGAAGCCCTTTCGTGTCGGAAGCGATACCCGCGGGCCGCCCTGCTCTCGCCAGCTTATCGAGAGAACGGCGTCATCGCCATGCCCGGCCACGGTCCAGGCAAGAGTCACCGTGCCGGTGTGATTCGACAGTGCGCCGTATTTGGAGGCGTTGGTCGCCAGCTCGTGCAGGGCCAACGCAAAGGCGACCGTCACCTCGGGCTTGAGGGTGACGGCCGGGCCGTTGAGCAGGATCCGCTCGCCGATCGCGTCATGTGGCGCCAGCGCGCGCGTCGCCACCTCGCGCAGATCGGCAGAGCGCCAAGAGCTGCCAGTCAGCACGTCGGTCGCGGCGCCGAGCGCTACCAGACGCGCGCCGAGATTATGACTGGCTGTCTCCTTGTCGGGCGCGGTGCGCAGCGTCTGCTGCGCGACCGACTGAACCACCGCCAGCACGTTCTTGAGGCGGTGCGCCAGCTCGCCGTTCATCAGAAGCATGTCGTTCTCGGCCCGCCGACGATCCCGGAAATCGCGCGTGACGGTGCCGTAGCCGATCGTCGTGCCCGTCGCGTCGGTGATCGGAAACACCGAGTAGAGGACCGGGATCAGCTCGCCGGTGCGGAAATGCCGGAAGTCCAGCTCGCCCACCCAGTGGCCGTCACGCGTCACTGCGGGCAGCACATCGCGCATGACCGTTGCCACCTGCTCGGGCGGGAAGAAGTCCGCGATGGTCAACCGTGTGATATCGGCATCCTCCAGCCCGACCAGGCGACGGGCCGCGTCGTTCATATAGAACACGCCGCCATCGGTGCGGGCCATACCGATGAAATCGGTGCTGTTTTCGGCTAGACGCACGAAGCGGTCGCGCTCTTCCTCGCTGGCCCGAAGCTCGGTTATGTCGCGCGACACCGAAAGTATGCGATCGGGTTGCCCATCCGGCCCCGCTATCGGGCTGACAGCGACGTGCCACCATTTGGGCGTGCCCCGGTAGGTGTCGGCTGCGCCGATGAAGCTGCGCGCCTCGCCGTTGCGGGCGGCGTTCACCGCTTCCCGCGCTTCCCTGTTGCCGGCATCGCGCCAGAAGTCGGGCCAGGGGCAGCCGGCGACGGTGTTGAAGTCGCTAACCTCCATGACGCGCTGGCCGCCCTCGCTCATGAATGTCAGCCGCCCATCGAGGTCGAGCACCTTGATGCAGTCGGTCGAGCTGGAGAGCACGCCTGACAGGAATGCTTCCCGCTCCGCCGTTACCATCAGCGCCTTCTCGCGGTCGTCGCGAAGGCGATCGGCGTCGAGCAATGCCGTCCGCAGCGCCTCGACGAGGACGACCAAGCCAAGCGTGGTCAATAGGAAGATGACGGAGGCTCCCCAATGTACTGGGGCGAGCAGCAGCGGCCGATCAGGTCGCGCCACGACGGCGCCGGCACCGAGCGCCGCTAGTGCCGTGGCAACGATGCCTGGCCCCCGGCCGAGGAACAGCGCCAGCAGCACCACCGCCGGTGTGTAGAGGAACCAGGGTGCGGACGAGCCGAACATCGCGACTTGCGCGAAGGCAATGACCCCAACCGCCACGACCGTCAGCCCGTATCGAACCGGCTTAGGGCGTGGCCGCGCAACGGTGATATTGCGCAGGCGGTTCAGCAAGGCGGTCGAGACGGACATGATTCCCCAGGTTGTGGGGAAAAGAGCCCCTGTGGCCGTAACTTAGCCTGTTCCGGCGGCAAGGAATAGTGAGCGCTTCGGGTTGCCTGACCAGTGGTAGCTCAGAGCGCAGAGGCGTGTGCGATTGGGGCGATCCCTCCCTCAAAACTCAGTCGGTTGCGGACAGCAGGAGCCGACCAGAGGCGGTCGTTCGCTTATGGCCGCGCGAACGTCGTAATCTGACAACAGCAGTCATTTGGATTGCGTCAGGCCGATCAGGGCGCGCTGAACGAACGGCGTCAGCTGGAACGACGGCCGCTAGAACGATGCGGCGCTAGTGCTTAGGTCAGACGTCAAAAATCCTGTGCGCCGCGGAGTTTCGAGGGCCGCTTCTCGGTCCGGTGGCGGCGGACATCGAACGTTTCCGTGCGAAACTTGATGGATTCGACATGATGAACCTGG
>JAAIGE0100187466.1_pt1 | contig 16523 bp, 13 predicted proteins | sample 6487951 | NCBI WGS metagenome assembly JAAIGE01 (sample SAMN13974128, study PRJNA590717) | phyllosphere metagenome | biome: tomato field; feature: multiple bacterial spot infested tomato fields; material: tomato leaves; isolation source: leaves from tomato fields | host: Solanum lycopersicum ... | reverse complement strand
CGCGACGAAGCCGGGCACGAGGCCCGTCACGGGCGTGATGAACATCGCGAGCAGGAACAGCACGCCGGTGACGACGTTGGCGAGACCCGTGCGGGCTCCCTCGCCGATGCCCGAGCCGGACTCGACGAAGACGGTCGCGGAGGACGACGAGGTGCCACCGCCGACGACGGCGCCGACACCCTCGACGATGAGCGCCGACTTGATGCGCGGGAAGTTGCCGCGCTCGTCGGCGAGTCCCGCCTCGCGCGCGAGGCCGGTCATCGTGCCCATGGCGTCGAAGAAGTTCGTGAAGACGAGGGTGAACACGAACATGACGAGCGCGAGCACACCCACCCGTCCGAGGTCGAACCCGAAGTCGACGGCGCCCACGAGGCTGAGGTTCGGGGCCGCGAAGATGCCGTTCGAGAGCCCGAAGTCGGCGATCGGCGTGAAGATGTTCACGATCGCGGCGAGGATCGTCCCCGCGACGAGGGCGATGAGGATCGCGCCCTTCACCCGCAGGGCCATGAGGATGCCGCCGATGAGCAGCGTCGCGATGAACAGGAGCGTGGCGGGCGAGGTGATCGAGCCGCCGACGCCGAGCTCCAGCGGGGTGCCCTCGGCGGGGTTCACGAATCCGGCGTTGACGAACCCGATGAAGGCGATGAACAGGCCAATGCCGACCGTGATGGCGAGCTTCAGCTGCACGGGCACGGCGTCGAAGATCAGCTTGCGCAGGCCGGTCGCGGCGAGCAGCACGATGATGAGACCGTTGATGACGACGAGCGCCATCGCCTCGCCCCACGAGACCTGTCCGACGACCGAGAACGCGACGAAGGCGTTGATGCCGAGACCCGCCGCGAACGCGAACGGCAGGCGCGTGACGAGGCCGAACAGGATCGTCATGACGCCGGCGGTGAGGGCGGTCGCCGTGGCGACGGCCGCCGGCGCGAGGGTGATGCCCTCGACGTCGGGCGTCGACAGGATGGCCGGGTTCAGGATGACGATGTAGGCCATCGTCACGAACGTGACGACGCCGCCGCGGATCTCGGTGCCGACGGTGGAGCCGCGGTGGCTGATCTCGAAGTAGCGGTCGAGGAATGACGCGGATGCCGGGGCTGCGGCCCCGCGGGACGAGCGGGATGTGGTGCTGTTCACCCTCCGAGGGTAGTGCGTCCGCGCCGGAGCGGGAGCCCGGCGGGAGGCCTGCGCGCGGGTAGGGTCGGTCTGTTGTGAATCGCATGCTCGTCTCCCTCCTCGCCGCCGTCGACGCCCTCCTGGCCGTCGCGGTCGGTGTCGGCGTCGTGCTCGCGCCCGTGACCCTCGTCTGGATCTTCGGGATCGGCGGCGACGCGGACTGGGCGGCGTTGTGGCCCGCCGCCGCGACGATCTGGCAGCTCGGCCACTTCGCGCCGGTCGCCGTCTCCCTGCCCGCCGAGCTCGTCGTCTCGGGCGGTCTGCCTTCGGGCGGTGCGCAGTTCACCCTGTCGCTCGCCCCCACCGCCCTCGCGGCGTTCACCGCGATCTCGGCGTGGCGCTCCGGCGCGCGCGCGGCGCGGGCGGGCGCGTGGGTGACGGGCGTGGTCGGCGGCACCGTCGCGGTCGCCGCCGTGTCCACCCTCATCGCCGTGTCCGGTCGCGCCTCGATCGCTGCGGTCGACCTGCTGCCCGCCGTCGCCGGCCCGACGCTCGTGTTCGCCGTTCCCGCCCTCGTCAGCGCCGTCATCCGCGCCTGGAACGACGGCGACGACGGCATCATCGACGCGCTCTCCGAGCGGCTCCCCGACGACGTGCAGGAAGCAGTGGATGCCGGTGCCCGCGGCGTCGCGATCTGCGTCGCCGGGATCGTGGCGGTCGGTGCCGTCGTCCTCGCCATCCTGTTCTTCGCCCGCGGCGGCGAGGTCATCGCGTTGACGCAGGCCGCGCAGGCCGACCTCCTCGGCGTCGTCGTCCTCGCCCTCGGCAGCATCCTCTACCTGCCCACCCTCGTGATGTGGTTCGCCGGCTTCGCGGTCGGGCCCGGCTTCGCCGTCGGCACCGGGACGGCCGTGTCCCCGGCGGGGACGAGCCTGGGTGTCGTGCCCGGCATCCCCGTTTTCGGCGTCATCCCCGACTCGACGTCGGGGTGGCTGCTGCTGCTCGGACTCGTGGTGGTCGGCTTCGGCGCGCTGGCCGGCGCCGCGACGCGCAGCGCCCTGCTGGTGGGACCGGGGACGGATGCCGAGCCGCTCCGCCCGCGCCTGGTCGCCCTCGCCATCCTCGTCCTCGGCACCGGGGCCGTGGTCGCCGTCCTCGCGTGGGCGGCGCAGGGGTCGCTCGGCCCGGGCCGCCTCATCCACGTCGGGCCCGAGCCCTGGCTCGTCGCCCTCGTGGCGGCCGCCGAGGTGGCCGTCGGTGCCGCCGTCGTCCTCCTCTCACCGCGCGGTGAGGACGCCGAGCAGCCTCTTGTGCGCGAGACGCCGGCGACGACCCCGACCGCCGAGTCCCGTCCGGCACCGGCCGCCGCGGTCTCGCCCGATGAGTTCCCCACCACCCCGCTAGACTGAGCCGGTGCTCACGGTCGCCGTCCTCATCTCGGGCACGGGATCCAATCTGCGTGCCCTTCTCGACGCCGCGAGCGAGCCCGACTTCCCCGCGCGCATCATCGTGGTGGGGGCCGACCGGCAGGCCGACGGCTTCGCCCATGCGGAGGCGTACGGCATCCCGACCTTCATGGTCCCGTTCCAGGAGTTCGACAGTCGTGAGGCCTGGGGCGAGGAGCTCCTGGCGCACCTGGACGTCTGGGAGCCCGACCTCGTCGTCCTGAGCGGGCTCATGCGCCTGCTGCCCGCCGCCGTCGTGGCGGCGTGGGCGCCGCGCCTGATCAACACGCACCCGGCCTATCTGCCAGAGTTCCCCGGCGCTCACGGTGTGCGGGATGCGCTCGCCGCCGGTGTCACCGAGACCGGCGCAAGCGTCATCGTCGTCGACGACGGCGTCGACACCGGGCCGATCCTGGCGCAGGAGCGCGTGCCGGTGCTCCCCGACGACACCGAGCACACCCTTCACGAGCGCATCAAGCCGGTCGAGCGCCGGCTGCTCATCGACGTCGTGCGTCGCATCGCGACGGGCGAGCTCGACCTCACTTCCTGAACCGCACCCGAACGCCCCCGACCCGAGGAGTTCCCGCATGGCCGGACCGCAGATCGATCCCTCCCTCTACCGCGACCGCGACGTCGTGCCGGTGCGCCGGGCGCTCGTGTCGGTGAGCGACAAAACAGGGCTCCTCGAGCTCGCGCAGGCGCTCGCCGCCGCGGACGTCGAGATCGTCTCGACCGGCGGATCCGCCGCGCTGCTGCGCGAGAACGGCATCTCCGTGAAGGACGTGTCCGAGATCACCGGCTTCCCCGAGTCGCTCGGCGGACGCGTGAAGACGCTGCACCCGAGCGTGCACGCAGGCCTCCTCGCCGACCTGCGGCTGGAGGATCACGAGACCCAGCTGGGCGAACTCGGCATCCTCCCCTTCGAGCTCGTCGTCGTGAACCTGTACCCGTTCGTCGAGACCGTCGCCTCCGGGGCGGAGGGCGACGCGGTCGTCGAGCAGATCGACATCGGCGGACCGGCCATGGTGCGCGCATCGGCCAAGAACTTCGCCAACGTCGCGATCGCGGTCTCGCCGGAGTCCTACCCGGCGATCATCGACGCGCTCGGGCAGGGCGGGACGACCCTCGCGCAGCGGCGGGAGCTCGCCGCCCGCGCCTTCGCGCACACCGCCGCCTACGACCGCGCCGTCGCGACCTGGTTCGCGGAGGAGACCCTCGAAGGCGAAGGCGACCTGCCGCAGCACCTCACGATCAAGGCCGAGCGTCTCGCGACGCTGCGTTACGGCGAGAACTCGCACCAGCGCGCGGCGATCTACACCCGCGTCGGCGGGCACGGCATCGCGCAGGCGACGCAGCTGCAGGGCAAGGAGATGTCGTACAACAACTACGTCGACGCCGATGCCGCGCTCCGCGCCGCGTTCGACCTGATCAAGCCGGCCGTCGCCATCATCAAGCACGCGAACCCGTGCGGCATCGCCATCGGCGCCCCGCAGGCGCTCGACCCGATCGCGTCGGCGCACCTGCGCGCGCACGAGTGCGACCCCGTGTCGGCGTTCGGCGGCGTCATCGCCGCCAACCGCACCGTGACGCTCAAGATGGCGGAGAACCTGCGCGACATCTTCACCGAGGTCATCGTCGCCCCCGACTTCGAGCCCGAGGCCCTCGAGGTCTTCAAGCTGAAGAAGAACCTGCGCGTCCTGCAGCTGCCCGCCGACTGGCGTCAGGAGCCCATGGACGTGCGTCTGGTCTCGGGTGGCCTCCTCCTGCAGGACGCCGACCGGTTCCCGAACGAGATCGAGTCGCTCGTCGACTCATGGCAGCTCGTGTCGGGCGAACGCCCCGCGGACGACCAGCTCGAGAACCTGTCGTTCGCGTGGAAGAGCTGCCGCGCCGTGAAGTCCAACGCGATCGTGTTGGCGAAGAACTCCGCCACGGTCGGCATCGGCATGGGGCAGGTCAACCGCGTCGACTCGTGCCGCCTCGCCGTCGAGCGGGCGGGGGACCGCGCCGCCGGCTCGGTCGCGGCATCCGATGCGTTCTTCCCGTTCGCCGACGGACCGCAGGTGCTGCTGGATGCCGGGATCACGACGATCATCCAGCCGGGCGGGTCCGTGCGCGACCAGGAGGTCATCGACGCAGCTCAGGCCGCCGGGGTCACGATGTACTTCACCGGGGAGCGTCACTTCTTCCACTGAACAGGTGGCGGCGAATACTAGCGGGTCGGAGCCGGGGGAGTTCTCCCCATCGAAATCGGTCCCGTCGTTCGCCTAATGTCGTCGCGGGAGGTTCCGCCATGGGAATGATGCTGCCGAACGAGCTCATCTGGGTGATGGAGAAGCTCGGCTTCGACTGGCCTGACATCGATGAGGACGAACTCCGCCGCGGCGGCCACATCATCGAGGTGTTTCGCACGGAGCTCGAGGGCAAGCTGCAGGCGATGGACCGCAAGGTCAACACCGAGCTCGCCGTGGCGCTGCGCGGCCAGGCGGGTCCGGCGTACGTCGGTGCCTGGAACGCGAACCGCGCCCAGAACCTGCAGAAGCTGCTCGACATCCTCGGGCCCGTGCCGACCGGGGTGGACATCGCCGCCGGTGCCGTCACCGCGCTCAAGATCAAGGTGATCGCCGACGTCACCTCGACGATGATCACGCTCGTCGCGATGCTGACGAACCCGATCACCGCTGCCGGGGCCGGCCCGATGCTCATCATCAAGAAGAAGCTGCTGAACGCTGCCGTCGACATGGCCGTCGAGCAGGTGCTGAACCAGGTCCTCCCGATGGTCATCGAACCGCTCGCGAACGAGCTGCCCGGCGTCATCATGGCCGCCCTCGACTCGCCCATCGTCGAGGCGGTCGCGGGCGACCCCGACGAGTTCTACGCCGACCTGCAGGCTCTCGAGCAGGCGCAGGGCGAGATGGAACAGCACGCCGCCGACGTCGAAACCCTCACGGAGAGGCTCATGTCCGACCTCGCCGGTCTGAACATCGGGGGCGACTGACGGATGGGAATCGGCTCCGCGGTCATCCGGCCGCTGAAGGATGCGCTGGACGGTGTTCCGGTCCACGTGCGGCAGCTCGCCCATATGTTCCGTAGACACGGCGACCGCCAGAACCAGACGACGGGGCGCGTGACCGACCTCGACAGGATCGAGACCGCCTCCCCGTCCAGCGGCTCACCTCATCCCGGCTTCAACGCAGACGGCAGTGTGAATCCGGCCGACTTCGTGACCGCCCCGAACACGGCGTACTACTGGTCTGGAATGTACCCGCGTCGCGGTGACGAGGTGGCGGGAGCCATCGCCGGGCCGCGAGGCGGAACGACGCTCGAGATGCTGATCGAGTCGAGGGGTATCCAGATGCCCGAATGGGATGCGGACAACCCCGCATCCGTCGACACCTGGACCCGCGTGTCCGAGGCGTACGCGTCGGGCGCCTCGGGCGAGGTGCGGGCCGTGCTCGGCGACAATCTGCGTCCCGGCGCCGTGTGGTACAGCGAGTTGGAGCGGCTGCAGCAGAACGACGCCATCACCCGCATCATCCGAGTGCATCCGGACACTCTGGAAGAAACCGTCATCTGGCCGGACTGATCCGATGGGAAAGAACACCATGAACGAGTCGCTGAGCGACGCAGTGATCGCGTACCTCGCGAAGGGGCGATCGCCTTTCCCCCGTGCCGACGAGGACGCTGTCGCTCCGGATGCCGCGCCGGGCACCCGCGAGGCGCTCGTCGCGGAGGTCCGCGCGATCGTCGAGGAGTGCATGGGCGTCCCCGTCGACTGGTCGTCGATGTCCCTCCAGGAGGGCGGGCGGCACGCGCAGGCGACGATGGCGGACCGGCATCCCGATCTCTCGCCGGCGGCGCTCGAGGCTCTCTACTGGGCGTTCACGTACAACTGGCGATGATGTCGGGATCTCGACCGGCGCGATACCCGGAGCGCTTCGAGATCCACCGGCTCGAGGCGCTCGGCGAGAACCCCTATCTGACCGACGACGATGCCCGCCGCCGGTACGACGACGGCAAGGGACTGAGCGTGGTCGCGGCGTCGACCCCGCCGACGTGGTTCCTCGATGTGTCTGTACGCCGCCACCGGTTCTCGGTCACGTTCTACGCACCGACGAAGACGCCGATCCGCCGGATCGAGTGGGAAGAGACCGGCGGGCGCCTGCTGCGTCGGAATGCGGTCGATCTGTTCTATCCCGAGGGCGATCCGGGGCGGCGCGTACCGTACTCCCGGCTGCTGCGAGTCGAGCACCGCTGGTACGCGGACGGTATCGTCCACATCGAGCGCTCCTCTCCGATCGATGAGGATCTCGTCACCGAGATCAGCGCGCCGCAGGAGCTGCGGTGGCTCGACGTCCCGGCCTTCGGCGACTGGGGGCCGGTCACCGCGGCATCCGCTCCGCCCGAGTTCGCCCGGTTCGACCTGGATGCGATCGACGCGGCCGAGGCGTACGCGCGTGCGGAGATCGCCGCCGGTGGTTCCGCCTCCGAGCAAGGCGGCTGGATTCTGCCGGCATCCGATACCACCGTCCTCGACGCAGTCACAGCGCTCACCCGTTTCGAGCCGGTGCCCTCGGCGGTGCCGGTGATCGAGCGGGACGCGGCCAGGATCGTGCCGGTTATGCTGCAGGGCACCGCGCCGCGCGCATCCGGGCGGGATGCCGCGGAGGAGCGTCGGCGCGTCGACGATCGTGCAGCGGGGCTCGCCGGCGCCTTCGAGTACGCCGCCGGGCGACCGATCGATCTGCCGCTCGACGGACGCGGTGACGGACCGGTGGCCGCCTACGCGGCAGCGCTGCGTGCGGCGGACGTCCGCGACGCACGATGGTGGGTCCTGAACGAGACCGGCGTCGTCCTCGTCCGCTCCGGAGATCCGGAGGCGGGCGATCTGGCGCTCGCGGTGCACCTCGTGCCGGCGCGCTGGCTCTCGGGGCGCAGTGCGACGACGTCCGGACGTGCGCCCGCCGACCTGCAATGGTCGAGGGCGGACATTGAACCATGGACGGCGTGAAAGCAAGACCTGGGTGGCCGGCGATCGTCGTGGCTACCCTGACCGGGGAGGGGCATCATGGGCATCGGTGAGGTCATCAGACCGTTGAAGAACTCGCTGGACGGCGTTCCCGTCCACGTGCGTCAGCTCGCGGACATGTTCCGCAAGCACAGCCAGCGTCAGGACCTGAACCGCTCGCAGGTCGACGCGCTCGACAGTGTGAGCGGTGCGTGGCGCACCGACACGCACTGGACGCCGGACGCCGTCGTCAGCTGGAAGGGCGACGCGCCCGACCCCGGCGACTACCTCGACGGCGACTACATCTCTCAGCACCTGGCGCGTTTCGACGACGGCGCCAGCAGGATCTACTTCTCCGACACGCTGCACACGTACGGCCCCGGGCAATGGGACGGCTCGACCTTCGTCTTCCCGACGTCCGAGCTCGACGACATCATCCGCAACGCCGACGGCGACGTGAACATCATCGCCGATCAACTCGGCATGGAGCGCAGCTGGTTCTTCGACGACAACGGCAATCCGCTGCCCCTCGAAGTCCGCCATTTCGACCCCTCTGAGTTGACGAACCTCCGGATGCCGTCCGGCAACGAGGCGGGCGCGAACGAGCACTGGATCCCCGGCGGGTATCTGCCCACCGGCATCCCTGAAGCGGTCATCGACATACCTTCTTCGGCGACGGGCGTGGGGCGCAACCTCGACGGCGACTACAACCCGGGCGTGTGGCCGGGCAGGGCGCAGAGGTTGGACCTGAACTCATGACTCAGCCCGACGCGACCGTGTCGGGAGAGCCCTGGCTCACGGGTCACGTGATCGACGCGGCCGACGTCCGCTCGGAGGACGGCGAGGGCGCCCTCGTCAGAGCCGGCCGCATCGTGGACGAGATCGAAGCGCGGCTCGTCGGAGCCCGCGTCGACGAGCCGGACGCCGAGCTGATCCCGGGGACGCCGCTCCTCCGCCGCGGCGACGTGTCGATCGTGCCGCTCTCGTGGGAGCCCCCGACGAGCGACGAGGTTCGCGCGGCCGTGCGCGAGCGCGCCAGCGAACTGTGGCGGGGCATCCGCAGCGCCTGCGAGTACCGTCACGGCGCCGCCCTGGCCGTGGAGCCCGGCGGTGCGCCCTCCAACGCGTATGTGCGGGCGTTGGAGCGCCACGGGGTCCGCCGCGCCGACTGGTGGGGCTCCGACGACAGGGCGATCGTCCTCGTCGTGCACGGCGAACCGCTCCCGGCGCCCGCGTCGGCCAGTGCCGTCCACATCGTGCCCCTCGGATGGCTGTCGACGACCCGGCCGACGCGCAGGATCCCGCCCGTGGACCTGACGTGGTCGCCGGCGACGGACGGTCGTGGGGGCGACCGATGACAGCCGCGACCCGGCAATCGACGATCCTCCCCGAGGAGGCGCGGCGCGCGCTGGTGAGCGCGTACGCAGCGCCGGCAGGAGCGATAGAGGCGACGCATGACGGTCTGATCGAGGGGGCCGTGCCCGTGTTGGTCCGCGGGGACGCGCGGATCGTGCCGCTGGCGGAGTGGCATTCCGCGGGAACACCTGCGGACGCCGAGGAACTCTGGCATTCGTTGAGCGCAGCGTGCCTGTATCGCGCGGGCAACTGGTCGCTGCTGGACCTCGACGCCGAGCGCGACGACGCGATCGGCGATTACACGGCGGCCCTGCGGGCTGTCGGTGCCACTCGGGTCCGGTATTGGATCTATCCGGACGGGGTCGGCGTGGCGCTCGTGCGAGCCGGGGACGGGTCCCCGGAGGCGACGCTATCCCTCGCCCTGCACCTCGTTCCCGACGGGTGGGTGTTCCACCGGTCGCCCGGCCCGAGCCAGGACGTCCCCGCCCTTCGGTGGTCGTGGGGAGACGTCGACGCGCTCAGCGCCGATGACCGAGGACTTAGTCTGTGAGAACGCTGATGAGAGGGCTGAACCGATGAGTGCGATCGCGACGGATGTGACCGTGCGTATCTATGGTGCGAGCGAGCTGGGAGTGCTCGCGCAGACGGCTCCGGGACCCGCGCACCCGCGGGTCGAGTACGTCGGCGGTGAGGTCTTCGTCGGGCTCGATCACCGTGATCGGGGCTCCGCCGTCACTCAGGGGGAGACGGAAGGGGCGGATGCCGGGTTCCGGGGCGCCCTGCGCGCTGCGGTCTCGCTCGTCGGTGAGCTCCCCTCCGCAGTGGGGAGGGCGGTGGTCATCGAGGACGAGGCGCTCGCCGCTGCGGTGCTGCTCGACCCGTCGCGGGTGGCGGGGCTCGAGCTCTCCGGCGACCCGGTGGTGTTCCCTTTCGCCCGTGATCGAGTGGTCATCGTGGGTGCGGAGGATCAGGCCGCCATCGCGCGGACGCTGGACGTCGCGGAGGAGCTGTTCGATGCGGACCGGCCCCTGGTGAGCGCGCACCCGATGGTGCTGACCGACGAGGGGTGGGCGCCGTTCCCGTGGCGGGAGCGAGTGCCGGAGCTGGCGATGCGGTTCGAGCGCGTGCTGCGGTTGTTCTCGGTGCGCGCGTATGACGTGCAGACCGTCGCCCTCCAGCGCCCCGACGTGCACATCGCGCCCGCGAAGATCCGGGTGCTGGAGTCGGGGGTGACCACGACGTTCGCGACGTGGCCGCAGGGCACCGCGACGCTTCTGCCGGTGGTCGACAACGTCATCATCGCCGACCCGTCGGGGACCCTCAGCGTCGCGACGCTGACCCAGTTCCTCGACGCCGCCGGTGACGCGGTCGTGCGCACCGGGCTCTCACCCGCGCGCTACTTCGTGCCCGGCGATCAGCCCGCAGCACCGACGGCATGATCTGGGAGATCGATCAGCCGGAGGACCGGCCGGACGGCGTCGACGCGATGGGTCGGCCCGACCCCGCGTACGCGGCCGCCCTGGGCCTCGTCCGTGCACCGTTCGGTCGTCGATCCCTCGCCTTCCTCCTCGACATCCTCATCTGGGCCTTCCTGCAGCTGCCGCTGTGGCTCGGGGCCGTCCCGCTGCTCCTGAAGCTCGCGACCGGGGCGATCTCGCCCTATGGACTCGTCAACCACCCCGGCTTCGTGCTGGCCGTCGTGATGGCGAGTATCACCGTGGCGCTCTCGCTCGCCTTCCTCATCGTGCAGTGGGTCCTGCAGGCGCGGCGCGGACTGACGATCGGCAAGGGGTTCACGGGGCTCCGGAGCATCAACGTCCGCACGCTCGAGAAGCCCGGCGCCGGAGCCGTCCTGCTCCGTGCGCTCATCGTCGGCCTCGCCGGCGTCATCCCGGTCATCGGCACCGCGGTCATCCTCGCTTCACCCACCTTCGACCCGCAGGAGCGGGGCCGCGGGCTGCACGACCGTGCCGCGCGGATGTGGTTGGTCGACATCCGCCGCGGCCTGAACCCGTATGACGAGAAGCGGATGCGGATCGCCCGGAAGACCGTCAAGGCGGAGCCTGTCCCCGAACGCCCGGAGCGCCCGTCGCTCGCCACTCCCACCCGGCCCGGCGCGCGTCCGGACTACCGTCCCGGCAACCGCATCAGCGCGGGGGTCCTCGGCGTGAACCGCGGACCCGACGGCCGCCCTGCGGCGACGGAGGATGCCGCGGCGTCGGCCGCTCCGGGGGTCATCGACGCCGCCCCCGGCCTCGCGACCCCTCGCGTCGCGCCCGCGCCCGCGCCGGCACCGGCCCGCGAAGCCGCGCCCGCATCCGCACCCGAGCTCGTGCCGGCACCGGCCCGCGAAGCCGCGCCCGCGCCCACAGCCGAGCCCGCACCCCAGGTCGTGCCCGCGCCGTCCCCGCGGTGGGGTCTGCGCTTCGATACGGGCGAGACGGTCGCCGTCACCGGGCCGCTCCTGATCGGTCGCGATCCCGACCCGGCGAGTGCACCGGGTGCCGAGCCGCACCGCCTGCTCGACGAGAGCCGTTCCCTCTCGAAGACCCACGCTATTCTGACGCCCACCGCCCACGGGCTCGAGATCGTCGATCGCGGGTCCACCAACGGCAGCGCGGTCGTCCGTGCGGGCGTTGAGACAGCGACCGTCGCCGGGGTGGCACTCGCCGCGGCCGTCGGCGACACGGTCCGCCTCGGAGACCGCCTCGCCGAGGTCGTCGCACTGTGATCGTCCCGCCCGCACCCGTCCGCCCGACGCGTCCCCACCCCATCGGAGAAGAGCAATGCGGCTGAAGCTCACCCTGCACCGGCACGACAACGACCCCGTCGACATCGTCGTGACAGCCGACTCCACGGCGACCGTCGGCGACGTTGCGCGGTACATCGCAGCATCCGATCCCGCCCGGTCGACCACTTTCGCCGAGGACGACGTCCTCACCCTGTCGGTCGCGCCGCCGACCGCGTCCCGCGCCGTCGAGCTGCCCCACGACCTGCCGATCGGCGAAGCGCCCCTCGGGTCGGGGTTCGCGGCATCCATCGTCAACTACGGCGCCGGATACACCCGCGCCGGACGCGGCGAGACCGTGGGCATCCTGCGGGCCACCGCCGGGCCGCTCGCCGGACAGGAGTTCGCCCTGTCGGCAGGTCACGTGTCCATCGGGCGCGACCCGAGCAACGACGTCGTGCTCACCGACCCCATGGTCTCGAAGCGCCACGCGCGACTCGAGGTCGGTGCGCACGCCGAGGTCGTCGACCTGAACTCCGCCAACGGCGTCCTCGTCGACGGCGTCGAAGTGCAGCGTGTGCGCGTCGAGGACGGTCGGCCCTTCGTCATCGGCGCGACGACGCTCGTCGTCTACCTCACGAACGCGTGGGACGGTGCCGCCGCCGACGACCCGATCATCGAGCGTGGCGGCGGGCTGCTGTTTAACCGCAGTCCGCGCGTCGAGGTCCGTTACCCGGGCACGCGCTTCAAGCCGCCGCGCCTGCCCACCGAGAAGATCGGCAAGATCTTCCCCTGGCCGATCATGGTCGCCCCGATCCTCATGGGTGCCGCGCTGTTCGCGCTCAACGGTAATCCCCGCTCGCTCCTGCTGATCGTCATGACACCGCTCATGGCGTTCGGAAACCTCATCAACCAGTCGGTCCAGAGTCGCAAGAGCGAGGACCACGAGCGTTTGCTCTTCGAGCGGCAGTTCGAGCAACTGGAGGAGGACTTCTTCCGCGGCAAGCCCGAGGAGGAGGCGGCTCGCAACGCCGAGGCGCCGGCGGTCGCCGACGTCTTCGAAGAGGCGATGCGGCTCGGTCCGCTGCTGTGGACCCGACGTCCCGAGCACTGGAACTTCCTCGCCCTGCGGCTCGGGACCTGTTCCCTCCCCGCGCGCAACGGGATCGACGACGCCGAGACGCCCGACGGGCTGCCCGAGTACATCGACCGCGTCGATCGGTTGCGGCTGCGCTACGAGATGGTCGACGACGTCCCCGTCTTCGAGACGTTCCCCACCTCCGGTTCGATCGGCATCGCCGGTCCGCGCGCGCTCGTGGCCGATGCGATGCGCGGCGTGGCCGTGCAGGTGTTCGGCCTGCACGCGCCCAACGACGTCGTGACCGTCGCCTTCTCGGACTCGTCCTGGACGCCCGAGCTCGAGTGGCTCAAGTGGCTTCCGCACACGACCGCCGAGCGCAGCCCGTTCCGCTCGGCGCCGCTGGCCGATTCCGCGCCGAGTGCCGCGGGCCTGCTCAACTCGCTCGAGGAGTACGTCCGTCGCGCCTCGGGCGGTGGCCGCGAGGGCGAGCCCCGTGGCCCGTTCAAGGACGACTGGAACCCCCTCCTCTACGGGACGGATGTCGCTCGTGCCGCCGAGGACCGCGTCCGCACACCCCCGATCTCGGTGGTCGTCTTCGTCACCGGCGATGCGCCGGTCGACCGCGGGCGCCTCACCGACGTCCTCGAGCGGGGCGCCGATCACGGTGTCCACGCCGTGTTCATCTCCGAGACGGTCGAGTCGCTGCCCGCTGTCTGCCGCAGCTTCATCGAGCTGCGGAACGACCTCGCCGATGCGCGGGTCGGTCTCGTCCGCAACGGCGAGGCCTTCGAGCACGTCGCCGTCGAGGGGGTCTCGAACGCCTACATGGAGATGTTCGCGCGACGCCTGTCGCCGGTGGTGGATGCCAGCACGGTCGTGCACGACGCGTCCGACATCCCCAACTCGGTCAACTTCCTGCAGCTCATCGACCCCGCGATCGCCGAGAACCCGCACGCGGCGATCGAGCGCTGGCAGCAGAACAACACGATCGTGGACCGCACGCCGACGCCGCGGCCCCGTCTGAAGAAGGCCGGCACGCTCCGCGCGATCATCGGGCAGGGACCGAGCGACGCGATGGCGCTCGACCTGCGGACGCAGGGACCGCACGCGCTCGTGGGTGGCACGACCGGTTCGGGCAAGTCCGAGTTCCTGCAGGCGTGGGTGCTCGGCATGGCCGCCGCGCACAGCCCCGATCGCGTGACCTTCCTCTTCGTCGACTACAAGGGCGGCTCGGCCTTCGCCGACTGCGTCGACCTGCCGCACTGCGTCGGCCTCGTCACCGACCTCAACCCGCACCTCGTCCGCCGGGCGCTGACGAGCCTGCGCGCGGAGCTGCAGCACCGCGAGCACCTGCTGAACCGCAAGAAGGCCAAGGACCTCCTCGAACTCGAGAAGCGTCAGGACCCGGAGTGCCCGCCCTCGCTCGTGCTGGTGATCGACGAGTTCGCCGCCCTGGCTTCGGAGATGCCCGAGTTCGTGGACGGCGTCGTCGACATCGCCCAGCGCGGCCGCTCCCTCGGCATCCACCTCATCATGGCGACCCAGCGCCCCGCCGGTGTCATCAAGGACAACCTCCGCGCGAACACGAACCTGCGCATCGCCCTCCGTATGGCGGATGAGGCGGACTCGCGCGACGTGGTGGACGATGATGTCGCGGCGAGCTTCCCCGCGTCGGTCCCGGGGCGCGCGATCGCCAAGACCGGCCCCGGCCGCCTCGTGCCGTTCCAATCCGCCTACACCGGCGGCTGGACGAGTCTGGAGGACACCGCGGTCGCCGAGGTGCGCGTCGCCGAGCTGCGTTTCGGTGCGGCCGCCGAGTGGGAGCCCGACCGCCCCGCCGAGTCGGACTCGCACGAGGAGGACCTCGGGCCGAACGACCAGAGGCGTATCGTGTCGAACCTCGTGACCGCGTGCGAAGTCGCGGGTCTGCCGCGCCCCCGCCGTCCCTGGCTCGACGACCTGTCGGCGCTCGTCGACCTCGCGAACCTCGCGAACGAGGGCGACACCCGCATCCCCATCGCCCTCATGGACGTGCCCGAGAAGCAGCAGCAGGAGCCGGCGTTCTTCGTCCCCGATCGCGACGGATCGCTCGTCGTGTACGGCACGTCCGGGTCGGGCAAGTCGACCGTCCTCAAGACGATCGGCACGGCGGCGGGCATGCGACCGGACCGCGGCCGGGTCAACGTCTACTGCCTCGACTTCGCGACCGGCGCGCTCGGCGCGCTGTCGGCCCTCCCGCACGTCGGGTCGGTCGTCGACGGCTCGGACGTCGAGCGCATCCAGCGCCTGCTGCGCACCCTCGACGGCGAGATGGACCGCCGCGCGTCGGCATTCTCGGCGGCCAGCGCCGCGACGCTGCAGGAGTATCGCGAGATCGCGGACCCCAACCTCCCGCGCATCATCCTGCTGATCGACAACTTCCCCGAGTTCAAGAAGGACTGGGAGGTGGCACCCGGTCGCGGCCCGTTCTACCGCACCTTCATGCGTATCCTCGGCGAGGGTCGCACGCTCGGGGTGCACACGGTCCTCACGGCCGACCGCGGCAACGCGGTCCCGAGCGCCGTCGCCTCGAACATCTCGCGCAAGGTCGTCCTGCGGATGGGCGACCCGTCGCAGTACATGCTGCTCGGCACTCCGCGCGACGTGCTCGACGAGCAGTCCGTCCCCGGCCGCGCCGTCATCGACGGTCACGAGGCGCAGATCGCCGTCCTCGGCGGGACCTCCAACGCCGTCGAGCAGACGAAGGCGCTCGGGGTCCTCGGCGACAAGCTCCGCGCGGAGGGCGTGCGCGATCTTCCCGAGATCGGCGCGCTTCCGACTGCGGTGCCGGCCACGGACATGCCGGCCCGGGTCGACGGGATGCCGGTGTTCGGCGTCGCGGACGACACCCTCTCGGCGCACGGTTTCGAGCCGATCGGTTCTTTCGTGATCTCGGGGCCGCCGGCATCCGGTCGCACCAACGCTCTCAAGTCGCTCGTCATCGCGATGGAACGCTTCGACCCGGGCGTCCAGCTCTACCACTTCGGCAGCCGGCGCGCCGAGCTCAAGGACTTCCGTCCGTGGGTGAAGAGCGCCACCCGTCCCGACGACGAGAAGGAGCTGGCCACCGAGCTGGCCGAGCTCATCACGCGGGATGTATCGGAAGGCCGCATCCTCATCGTGATCGAGGACATGCCGCACCTGTCGGACGGCCCCGCCGACCGCCCGATGCGCACCCTGCTGCAGGCGATGAACGACAGTGAGCACATGCTGATCGGCGACGCCGAGATCTCGCGGGCGAGCGGCAGCATCGGTGTGCTGGGGGAGTGGAAGGCGGGCCGTCAGGGCATCGTCCTCAAGCCCGACACCTACGACGGCGAGGCGATCTTCAAGACGCCGTTCGGCCGGGTCAAGCGGTCGGACTTCCCCGTCGGTCGAGGCATCTTCGTGCAGGCGGGTCGCTCGGTCACCGTGCAGATGCCGCTCGTCGCCGATGTGGCACCCCCGCCGCAGCCGACGGTCGCGCCCCCGACGACACGGGCGGCTGCCCGCGAAGCGGTGACGGCGGATGCCGCGGGCACGACGCTCGGCGCCTGACCCCCGACGTGCCGAACGTCGTATCCAGGGAGGTGGATCACGTGGCGGAGATCGCAGATTTCGTCCCGCATGCGTTCCTGACCCTTCTGAGGCTCGACGGTGCAGAGCGCCTCGAGGACGAATTCGACTGGGGCCTGTTCCCTGAGGCGGTTGAGCGGCAGGGTGCACCCGCTTTTGACGAGTCCTTCATGTTCGTTCCCCTTCCTTCTTTGG
>JAAIGE0100615185.1_pt1 | contig 16538 bp, 12 predicted proteins | sample 6487951 | NCBI WGS metagenome assembly JAAIGE01 (sample SAMN13974128, study PRJNA590717) | phyllosphere metagenome | biome: tomato field; feature: multiple bacterial spot infested tomato fields; material: tomato leaves; isolation source: leaves from tomato fields | host: Solanum lycopersicum ... | reverse complement strand
GCCGAGCGCGAGATGCACAGCGCCGACGGCCGCCGCGGCGATGCCGGTTCCGACGATGAGGCGGCGAGTCATGCGCGGTCTCCTGAGGTGGGGCGGGTGAGGTGGGTGTCGATGGCGTCCAGCAGAGCGCGCTCCTCGTCCCGCAGAGGGGTCGAGGTGGCGATCGCGTCGTCTTCGATGGCGACGCGCAGGGCGTGGAGTCGGGTGTCGAGTTCCCCGAACGCCGCGGGTCCGACCGGCACGCTCGCCGCACGATCCCGAGCGAGCCGCTCGGCGCGTGCGAGCAGGCTCTGCCCCCGACGACGGATCTCTGCGACGGTCCGGGATGCCATGAAGATCCCGATCACGAACGACACCACGCCGAGATAGAACAACGGGTCGAACAGGGCGCTGACGACGGCGTTCGGGACGAAGAACCGCGTGAGGGTCAGATCGAGGACCTCGCTGAGACAGCCGAGCACGATGCCCGCAGCGCCCACGCGGAACAGCCGGCGTGCGACGGGGAGCGAAGTGCGCGCCGATCGGTAGAGCAGGACCCCGACCAGGGCGATTCCCGACATGTGCACGACGCCATAGGCCCACGCACCGGTCGACGTGCGCGCCGCCGTCTCGAGGAACAGGAACGACGAGGGACCACGCTCCGGCATCGCCACGAAGAAGACCACGGCGAACAGCGCGGCCAGCGCCAGCGGGAAGCCCCACCGCAGGGTCCTGATCCGCGCGCTCGCGGGCGCCGTGCCGGCCTGGATGCCGAGCCACAGCGCGACCATCGTCAGCACGTTCTGCACGAGTTTGAGCACGTTGGTTCCACCGAGCGGCGCGTCCATCGTCACGAGAGGGATGACGGTGCCCTGGGTGAGGAGAGCGATGACGCCCAGGAGGGCCGCGAGCCAGGCGATCCGCGCCCGCGGTTGCCGCCAGGCGACGCGCGCTCGCGCGATCACGACGAGCGCGAGTCCGACGAGCGCTGCGTCGATGAGCAGCGTGGTCACCATGACAGCTCCGCGACTCTCGGGCTGGCATACATCAGACGGGCGATGGCGTGCGCGACGTGTTCGGCCACGAGCTCTGCCTCGACCTGCGCCATGTCGAGATCGGGATTGGTGTGAGGCGACACCGACGAGCGCTCGTGCACAGCGCCGCAGCAGTGCGCGTCGTCGAGAAGGTGGCCGAGTTCGTGCGAGGCCGCGAACTCCCGATAGACGCGTGCGTCGGCCGCGCGGACGTGGATGGTGCCCTCTCGACGATCGGGAAATGAGACGAGGAAGCCGGTGAGAGTGCCCCACGTCGCGGTGTCGGTCTCGGCGATGACCCGGATCCGGATGCCGACCGCGTCCTCGACGGCGCGCACGACCTCGTCGAAGGTCGCGCCCGAAGCGAGCTTCGTGCGGGCGAGCGCGCGATCGCCGCGCGTCCGCACGCGCGCGAGCATGTCGTCGGACGCCGTCACCGCCGCCTCCCCGTCCGGTGGATCATGACGCCGGCGGCCTGCCCCGGAGAGATCGGGCGATGGCGCGGAGCGCGTCGGGTGACATCTGGCCGAGCGCACGGAACTGGATGCTCTCCGCACCCGCCTCGCGCATCGCCTCGCGCAGTTCGAGTTCGGCCTCCGTCCGATCCGTCAGGGCCTCGTCGGTGTAGTCGGTGAGGTACTCCGCAGGCACATCGGCCCAGTGCGTGATGAGCCGCAGCACCTCTTCGTCGAGAACCACCGTGTTCGTGGTGGCGGAGAGCAGGATGCGCGCACCGTGCGCGGCACGGGGATCGACGTCTTCGAGATGAGCGAGCAGATCGGCCTCGGTCGCCGCGTGACTCGCGACCAACCGACGCACACGCTGAGCGAGCGGCCCCGCCGGTACGCGCATCTCGATGCGGGGGGCCGAATCGGGGCTCGCGAGCTGCTCGGGCGTCACCTCGAGGACGGCGGCGAGCGCTTCGATGTCGTTGGTGTTGTACGGCAGCGAGAAGCCCGCGCGCGACTGGTAGTAGCTCTTCGTCATCCCGGCGCGACTGATGAGCTCGCCGACGGTGAGCCCTTTCGCCCTCCGCAGGCGATCCACGTTCGCCACCACTCGCCGGGAGTACCGGGAGGGCGGTCCGACAGCACCGCGACCCACGCATCGATCGTAGACGACCCGCCCCCCGATCGTATTTACATGAATCGAAGAGTGCTATTTACGACCCCCTGTGCTTGGATGAAGACAGAGACATGGTGCGAGGCCCCCGACTCCTCCTTCGCTCACGCGCATCGGACGACCCCGGGCCCCTCCTGTTCTCATCAGCGGGCGCGGCGGCATTGGGGGACGCCGCGCCCGCTGTATCTCTTGCGACGCGCGCACCTTCCCTCAAATCGGTAGCAGGACTACCCTCACTACCTTTCCTTCAGCTCTTGCGCGCACGAATCGCACCGGATTACCCTCGACGGCATCCACAGCAGGTAGTTTGACTACCCGCTACTCGCCCTCGAAGACGACGGAGTCTCATGCGATCCCCCCATCCCCTACGCCGTTGGACGGCGCTCTCCACCACCGGTGCGGTGATCGCGTCCCTCGCGGTCGCGGGCACCGTGTCGCCGGCCACCGCCGACACGACAGCCACGATCTCGGTCGACACCGCCACGGTGGTGCAGAACGATTTCCTCGGCATCGGCGTCAACGTCATCCCGTCCGCCCTCATGGAGCGTTCACGCGGATTCGGATACTCGGATGCCGACTGGGCGGTGGATGCCGAGCGCATCGCCACCATCCGCCCCAAGGTCGCGCGCGTCTGGTTCCAGATCGACTGGATGGAGCCCGAGAAGGGGGTCTACACCTGGGACAGCGACCGGATGAAGGCTTTCTACGCCTACCTCGACGCGTTCAAGGCCGCCGGCACCGACATCGAGCTGAACTTCGGCTGGAAGGTCGGCTCGACCGTCCACGACTGGTTCGGCATTCCCGGCGTCGACCCGTGGACCAGCGCCCCGGCCGACAACGCCGCGTACGCGGCATCCGCCTCCGCTCTGATCGACCAGCTCAAGAACGTCCGCGGGTACGACAACGTCAAGTACCTGACCTATTACAACGAGCCCAACGGCAGCTGGGACTTCGAAGCCCCCGGTGACCAGCAGGCCGCCTACGTGCAGATGGCGCAGGCCGTGCACCAGCGGCTCGTCGCCGACGGGCTCCGCGACGAGGTCGAGATCTGGGGACCGGAGGAGACCGGCGCCCCGGCGTGGACCACCTACATGGCGCAGAACGGCGGCGACGCGTTCGATCAGTACAGCTTCCACACCTACGGCGACTCGTACGGCTCCGTCCCGACGAGCATCAACGCCCGCAAGAGCGTCGCCGGGGGCAAGCCGGTGAACATGTCCGAGTTCGGCTGGTCGGACGACAACGCGAGCGGCTGGGACTCGGGGTACGCCAACTACGTGATCGCGGGCGCGAACCTGGGGCTGCATTCTCTCCTGGTCTGGCAGCTCAACGGCACCTGGACCGTCGACCCGGACGGCGACACGAACGGCACCTACAACATGTGGGACGCCCTCCCGCTCGGCCTCGAGCCGCGCAAGACGTTCCTCTCGGCGGGGCTGCTGAACCGCTACATTCCGGCGCACAGCCAGGTGCTGCAGTCCAGCTCGTCGACGGCGGACGTGCGCACCGCCGCGTTCCGCGACGCCGCGGGCGAATACACACTGCTCGTGGAGTCGAAAGGTACCGCTCCGACCGACCTCGACGTCTCGTTCGGTTCCACGGCGATCGGCAAGGACTTCCACCGTGTCGTCTACGACAACGATCTCGTTCCCGATGAGAACGCGCTCCTGCCCGCCGTATCGGCCACACTGCCGGCGGGAACGGGCTTCTCCGACCAGCTCGACGAGGGGTACTCGTTCGCGATCTACACGACGGCCGACCCCGCCGTCCAGGTGCGTGTGAGCGATGCCGACCCCACGGTGGCGTCGGGTTCGACCCTCGCGCTCACCGCCGATGTCATCGACGGAGCTGCCGGCGTGACGTGGTCGGTCGACGGCACGGGCAACGGCTCCGTGTCGAGCGCCGGCGTCTACACCCCGCCGACCGTCGACTCGGAACGCGAGGTCGCCGTCCGCGCCACCAGCACCGCCGACCCGACGTCGTCGGCCGTCGCGATCGTGACCGTGACCCCGCAGCTCACCGCGAGCCGCGTCGACCCCGTGCAGTTCGATCTCGACAGCGGCGTCTACGCCGGCTCGGAGGTGCTGACCCTGTCGACGCCCACCGCGGGGGCGCAGATCCGGTACACCACCGACGGTTCGGAACCGACCGCGAGCTCGACGCTCTACGAGCGCCCCCTGATCCTCCCGGAGACCTCCACGAAGCTCTACCGCGCCGCGGCCTTCGCAACGGGAAAGCAGGCCTCGGGCATCACGAGCCGCCTCTTCAAGGTCGGCGGCGTCTCCGAAGGCCCCGACGGCTACACCCTCTGCGCGAACGAGGGCGGGGAGTGCTTCTTCTCCGGTCAGCAGAGCGTGGCGTTCGGCGGCGACGGACTGTTCACCTACCAGGCGAAGACGGGCCCCGTCTCCTGCGACGCGGCGACACTCGGCGACCCGAACCCGAACGGGACGCAGAAGTGTTACGTCAGCCCCGAGCTGCCGTCGTCGTACCCGCTGGTGACGCTGACCAACGCCGGCTTCGAGAAGCCCGGTGGGACGAAGTCCAAGACCGGCCCCTTCACGAACGGCTGGACCTTCAACAGTCGCTCCGGCATCCAGAACGGCCAGGGACCCCTGGGGCCGCCGACACCGTCGGAGGGTCAGCAGGTCGGATACCTCAAGACGGATGCCGGGGTCCAGGGCACCATCTCGCAGGAGGCGGCGTTCCCCGCCGGGGAGTATCAGGTCGTCTTCGCCCTCTCGGGACGATCCGGCTACCCCGCGCAGAGCTTCGACGTGCTGTACGACGACACCGTGATCGGCTCGTTCGCGGTCGGTTCGACGAGCTCGTACGAGACCAAGCGGACCCCCGCCTTCACGTCCGACGGCGGTCGCCACACGATCACGTTCCGCGCCACCGCCCCCTCGGGCGACCGCACCGCGTTCCTCGACGCGGTCCGGATCGAAGCCCCGGTCCCGCCGGAGCCGGCGCAGCTGCAGAACACCGGCTTCGAGGCTCCGTCCACGACGGGCGTCAAGTCGGCTCCCTTCACCGAGGGCTGGTCGTTCGTCGGCCGCAGTGGCATCCAGCACAACGGGAGTGCCTTCGGGGCGCCGTCCGCGCCCGAGGGCACGCAGACCGCCCTCCTGCAGTCGCGTGACGGGCAGCACGGATCGTTCTCGCAGACGCTCGACATGACCGCCGGCGACTACACGCTCACGTATCAGGCGTCGCGACGCCCCGGGTACAGCGCGGTGCAGACGGTGCAGGTGCTCATCGACGGGGTGGTCGTCGACAGCTTCGCTCCCCCGACGGCGACGTTCACCTCCCACACCTCGCCGACGTTCACCGTCTCGGCGGGCGACCACGAGATCATGTTCCGCGGGTCGGCAGCCTCGGGAGATGCGACGGCGTTCATCGATCAGGTGGTGCTGTCGCCGATTCCCTGAGTCCGGACGACGGCTTCAGGAGCGGGGGCTCGGGCGGTGCGCCCGGGCCCCCTCGCGTCGGTCGGCGGGGATACCTTCCCCTCGAACTGGCGGAACGGGTGAGACGCCACCGGGTCGCGGGCGAACTGCAGCGCGGTCACCCGCGGGAAGACGCGTCGCGACCAGACCGCCCGGATTCGTCGCGGTCACACTGGGAGGTCGACCCCGCCTTCCCGAGGACCGCCGCATGTCTTTCACTCCCCCACCCGACGAGCGGTGGATTCCCGTGGCGTTCGGCGCGCTCGACGCGCGTGGCATCCCGACCCTGGCCGCCGAGGCGGACGTTCTCGCTGTTCCGATCGTCCCCGGGCCGGCGCTCTGCCTCGTCGGCGACGGCGCAACGCTGTGGCGCGAGCTCGTCGGTCACGCGCCCCGCACACCTCGCGAGTTCACGCCGGAAGAGAACGTCGTTCTCGAACATCTCCGAGACAGGGGTCTGGTGGTCCTGGGGCGAACCCATCCCGCCGCGGTGACGCGCCTCGATCCTCCGGCGCTCTCCTCTCCCCTGCACGAGCTCGTCTACGCCCTCGTCCAACGCGTCGCGGCCTCCCTCGGCATCCGGTGCGTGTTCGTGAAAGGGCCCGCCCTGCATCACCAGGGTCTGCGTGAGCGCGAGCATTCCGGCGATGTCGACGTCTGGTGCGATCCCGCCCGGTGGGATGAGCTGGCCGCCGCTCTCGCCCCTTGGGGGTGGGAGCGTGAACCCGACCCGTGGCGGGGCACCTCCGTCCACCACACCGCCACGATGACGCCCACGTCCTGGGGGTGTGAGATCGACATCCACCGCCGCTTCCCCGGGCTGACGCTCGACGACTCCGAGGCCTTCGAGGCGGTCTTCGCGACCACGACCCACGTTCGCTACGCCGGCGTCGCGGTCGCCGTCCCCACGACGGATGCGCACGCCGTCCTCGCCGCTGTCCATGTCGTCCGACCGGAGATCGGGGCGGGGCCACGATCGGAGACGACGTCCGCGTCCGCGAAGAATCTGCTCGCGGCGGCTGACGATCCTCTCCGACATGCGAGGGATCTCGGCGCGATCGCGGTGCTGCGGGACGAGCTCTCGATCATCACCGGCAGGCGGGTGCACGTTCCCGAAGACGCGGTGCCCCGCGACTGGGCATGGCGCGGTCGACCCGACCGTCTGCGCGCGTACTGGACCGCCCTGCAGACCCTGCCCCTGTCCGCTCGTCTCCGCGTCGCCCGCCGCCTGCTGTGGCCCGACGACGACGTCGCGCTCGCGTCGGAACGTCGCGCCGGCGCCGCGGTCACCTCGGCGTCGTCAGCGCGACGGAGACGCCTGACTCGCGCCGCCCGCGCCTGGGTTCGAAGCCGATTCCACGGCAGCCGGAGACCGAGCGATGAGTGACTCCTCACGAGACGTCGCAGGGCGACGAACCCATATGTCCACAACAGCAGGAGTCTCATGACGTTCCTCACACTCGCCGTCTGTGTCGGCTGCATGATCGTCGTGCTGCGTGGGACCCGGGAGACAGCTGCGGCCCGCGCGGTCGGCGGGAGCGTGGTCCTCGCGGCGCTCGTTCCCGTGATGTCGGTCACCGACCAGGTGTCTTCCTCGACCGCCCTGCTGACCGTCGTGCTCCTGTGCGCGACCGCGCAGGTGCGCTCGGGCTTCCGCCCCGCGAGCGGCACGCTCTGGGGAGCGGGGATCTTCGCGCTCTTCGGCGGATGGTTGATCCTCCGAACCGTGGGGCAGTTCTCCGCCGATTCGACGATCCTGAACATCGCGATGGTCAGCACGGCGATCGCTGTCGCGATGATCGTCCCTCACCTGCGTCACGCTGATCTGCGGCCGCTCGCCACGGTCTTCCTCGTGTTGAGCCTGATCGTGACGGTGTATGCCTTCTGCGAGCAGCTGAGAGTGGTCGATACCGCGTGGTCCCTGCGCCAGAGCTCGCTGGAGAGCATCGACGAGCGGGCGAACGTGCTCGTACCGTGGTTGACGGGACGCTCGCAAGCCAGCTTCGGTCATCCGATCCCCTTCGCCGTTTTCCTCAGTGTCGCGACGCTGGTGCTTCTGCACGCCGCCATCGAGACGCGGCGATGGCGATTCGCCCTCGGTGCCGCTGTCAGCCTCGCAGGACTCTCGCTGTCGGGAACGCGCAGTGCCGTCGTGGCTCTGCTCGTCGCTCTGCTCACCTATCTCGTGGCGAACGTGCGGTGGCGTCGATTGCTCGCCCTCACCGCACTCACGGGGGTCCTGAGCATCGGTGCTCTCCTGACGGACCTCCCCAAGCTGCTGTCCCTCGATGACAGCTTCGGATCCTCCGTGTCCTTCGTCCACCGGACACTCGTGGCCGACTCGTGGTCATCGCTGTGGTCGCAGCCGGACGCGCGGTTGTGGATCGGCGCCGGCGCCGGCGGCACTGCCGAGCTCTTCCGGTCCGGGGTGGTGCGGGGTGCGCGGAATCTCATCTACTTCGACAACATGTACATCTCACTGTTCGCCCTGTTCGGCCTGACCGCTCTGGTCCTCCTTGCCGGGGTGTTCCTGTGGGCACTGCGCGGCGGAGCGCTGGCGATGTCCACCACGGCCTTCCTCGCCGTCATGGGTTTCTCGTTCGATGAGCAGCAGTGGCAGATCTCCTTGATCCTGCTCGCCTTCTCGGCGTTGATGCCGCGCTCGTTCGGTTCGCTTTCGCGTCGTCAGTCGGCCCTCGCCGCGCCGGGATCCCCCATCGCTGACGCGCCGTTCTTGAGACCCCGTGACACGATGACCGCCGAGAGCGCGTAGCCGAGCGTCGCCGCGGCCTCGGTGGTGGCCAGCGCGAGGGGGATCCCCGCGACCCCGACCATGGGCACAAGGAGGAACGCGGTCCCCGCACCGCACACCAGCCCGGCCGCGTCGGCGACGACCACGGCGCGCGTTCGGCCCAGCGGCACCAGGACGTTTCGAACGAGCGGCGTGCCGAGCGACACGAAGAAGAACGCGACAGCGTATCCGGCGAAGAGCTCTCTCGTCGCTCCGAGGTGGTCGCCGAAGAGGACCGCCGTCGCCCACGGTCCGACGAGCCCGAGACCCGCGGCGCCCAGCACACCGAGCACCGTGTGGAGGAGAAGGGCGATGCGATGTCGACGTCCCCCCACGCCGGCTTCGAGCACCCAGTTCTGCAGGGCATCGCCCAGCGCTGACACGCTGAAGAGAGAGTAGCGATACAGCCGATCGGCCGACGAGAGCCTCGCGACGGTGCCGGGATCGCTCACGAATGTCGCCGCCGGGATCGGAGCGGCGGATCGGACGCCCCCGAGGACGACGACAGCCGCGCCGGGGGCGCTCAGACGCAAGGCACCCGTGAGAGCAGCGCGGCCGGGCCACCGCGGGACGGTCCAGCGGAAGGTCCGCCGGTGGAAGACCGCTTGGGTGCCCACTGCCCCGACCAAAGCGGACACCGGGTACCAGACGGCATGACCGGTGAGGGCGACGACGATCGCTCCCAGCGTCAGAAAGGCGAGACGAGGTATCACCTCGAAGATGGTGATCATCCCGGGGCGCCCGCGGCCGATGGCGTACCACGTCATCGACATGCCCGCGAAGGCGGCAGAAGCGCACATGGAGATCGCCAGCACCGCGTTCCCTGCCGGAGAGAGACCCGCCGCCACGACCGCGGCACACGGAGTGGCGGTGAGGAAAACGCCCGCTCGCAGCCACCAACTCGCCGCGTAGATCTCCCGCGCCCCCTCTTCGCCTGCGGCGAGCGCCACCGCCGGCGGGCCCACCACCTGCCAACCGAACATGGTGGCCGCCGTGGCGAACGAACCCACCGCCTGTCCGATGCTGAGGGCCGCCCACTCGTCCGCCGTGCACGAACGCGTCACGATCCCCAGGAGCAGTAGAGGAGCGAGGGAGGCGAGCAGCGGGAGCGAACCGAACCCTACGAGTCGCCCCAGAAGGGCTCTCATTCGATCAGACCGGAGACGAGGGATGCCACCGACCGATACTCCTCGGCGATGCCACAGCCGTATGGCACCCTGTCGCCCGCTCCTGAGGGTCACGGCAGAGGGGCGGACGGGTGACGAATCGGGTGAGTCATCGCGACCGAGAGTCCACCGCCTGCGGGCTGACCGGCTCGCGGATGCGCTACCGTACGCGCCACACCCGGACCGCCTCTTCGGAGGAAGCACCAGCGGTGTCACCGCTCCCCCGTAGAACGGACGGATGCCGACCCCTTCCACCACCTCCTCCGCAGACGGCCGGGTGACCGTCGTGACCGTGACATACGGCGACCGATGGGACTCCGGCCTGTCCTCCACGATCACGTCCGTACTCGCAGACGAACGGGCCGACGTGATCGTCGTCAGCAACGGCGCATCAGTCAGAGTGCAGGAACGGCTGCGCGAGTGCGCGGATCGCGCCGAGGGACGCCTTGAGGTGATCCTGTTCGCGAGCAACAGAGGCTCCGCCCCCGCGTTCAGCGCGGCCCTTGCGGCGGCGTACCGCCGGGACACGCCCGTCCTCATCCTCGACGACGACAATCCTCTCCCCGCGGGTGCTCTCCATGGTCTTCAGGCCGTCGCCGCCGGACTCGGTGCCGGTGACGGTGAGCGTGTTGCCGTCGCGTGTTTTCGCGCGGTCAACCCGGTCCACACCCGACTGCGCTCCGGCGTGTCGCCGAGGGTCGCTTTCGCCGAGCTTCGGCCCGGTGCGTTCCTGTCGACGGACGTCTTCCGTCGCCGTGTGGTCGCCAGAACGTCGTCGATCACCGACGTGCGAACCGAACTCGGCGTCTTTCGTGTGGTCGACCTCCCGAACGCCATGTGGGGAGGGCTTTACCTCCCCCGCCCGACGGCGGCGTTGTGCGTGCTGCCACCCGAGGACTTCGTCCTGTACGCCGACGACAACGCCTTCTCAGCGCGGCTCCGTGAGGCGGGAGTCGACATCCGGCTCTGCCTCGACGTCGAGATCGACGACACCGTCGATTGGCGAGCCACCGCCGAACCACCCCGCAGCCGCATCCGCCTACCGCGGATCCTCCGCACTGCGGACACGGATCTCTGGCGCGTGCGCTACCAGTACCGCAACGCCGCCTTCCTCAGCGCCCAGCAAGCAGGTTCATCCCCCGCTGCACGCGTTCGCCTCGCGGTGAATGTCGGCGTCCGGCTCGGACTCCTCTTCGTCGCCGCCGTGATCGCTCGACGCCTCCCGGTCTTCCTCGCGATCCTGCACGCCAGCGTCGACGGGCTCCGGGGGCGGCTGGGGCACAGTTACCCCCTGCCCGGGGACGGCGGCCGGATCGGAACCTGAGCGCGCGGCGAGGTATCAGCGGTCGATGGCGCGCCGATAGGTCGCGAGAGTCTGGGCGGCCATCCGTTCCCACGAGTATTCATCCGCCTTTCGGCGCCCCCGGCGCACCAGCTCCTCACGCAGTTCCGGGTCGTCGAGGACTTCGGCGAGCGCCCGCACCATCCGCTGCACGTCACCGGGAGGGAAGTATCGCGCGGCATCGCCGTAGACCTCGGGAAGACAGGTCGCGGAGCTGCTGGCCACCGGGCAGCCGTGTCGCATGGCCTCCAGGCCGGGCAGGCCGAATCCCTCGAAGAAGGAGGGAAACGCGTACACCGACGCGTTCTCGTAGAGCCAGCGCAGTTGCGCATCACTGACGTAGCCCGCGAAGTGCACCCGGTTCATGAGGTCCGGCCGTCGTTCCCTGAGGAGTCGGCCGTCATCGTCGATCCGCCCCGCGACGACCAGACCGACATCGGGATGGGTGCGACGGAGCTCTTCGACCGCCACGGCGAGTCGCTCGAGGTTCTTGTAGGGCACCTGGTTGCCGACGAAGAGGACGAAGCGCGAGAAGGGAACGGTGACGACGACCGCGGCCTCCGAGATGGGGTCCGCCGCGGGGTAGGTCAGCACGATCTTCCTCTCGGGCACCCCGGTGAATCGGCGCAGGTCACGGCCGCTGTAGCGGCTGACGACGATGTTCGCGCGTCCTCGGTGGGCGACGACGGCGAAGGCCACGGCTCCGACGGCGCGACGGAGCAGAGACACGAAGAGCGGCTTCTTGCGGTTGTGGATCTTGAGCAGCGTGAGGTCGTGAAAGGTCGTGATCCTCGGGGCGCCGAGGAGAACGGGCTGTTGCTGCATGCAGAAGTGCACGACGTCCGGCTTCAGAGACCGAATGAGGCGCGCGAGATCCGTCTGCTCCGCCCACGAGAAGAACGGGGCGTCCGATCCCACGGCATGGAATCGCGGCGACGGTGGCACCCATTCCGCGAGGCGGTCGGCCGGAAGCACAAGTGTGTAGTGGTTGTCGTCATCGGGGCAGCGGGCGAGCCACTCGACGAGCTTGCGGATATACCTGCCGGTCGTCGTGAAGTACCCGCGCGCGTCGAGAACGATATGGGCCATGGCTCCTCCTGCGACCCGCCGACTGCGGAAGCGACGGCCGCTCGGGTCATCGTGCCGGACGCCCGCTCGACGGCCCGCAGCCCCCGTCCGACCTCGATCGGGCGAGAGCGATCTGACACCGAGGTGAGTTCGGTCGTGAACGGCGTCGCGGGCTCCCGGGGTGGGAGTTCCGAGATGACGAGTCGACCTCGGCGGGATTCCCCCGCTCACGCCCGGAACCGGATGCCAGGAACCGACTTTCACCCCTCCGGTCACCCGTGATGGCGCGTTTCGTTCGGCGTGGGAGCGAGCGAGTGTCGAGGTGATCGCGCCCAGCGATCACGCCAGCCCTCACCTCCGGAGACCTTCGCATGACCTCTCTCCGCGATGCGGTCGTCGTCAATGGGCGATTCCTCGCCCACGCCACCACCGGCGTGCAGCGTTTCGCCCGCGAGATCGTCCGCGAACTCGCGCCGCTCGTTCCGCTCGTCGTCGCAGCCCCGCCCGTGACGCTCCTCGACGCCGACCTGGGCGCGCGCATCGTCCCCGTCGGACGACGGGGAGGCCACGCATGGGAGCAACTCGACCTCCCTGCCTTTCTGCGGCGATCCGGATCACCGCTCCTCCTGGGCCTGGCGAGCACCGGTCCCTCCTTCTACCGGCCGCAGATCGTCGCCCATCACGACATCACCTACGTCCGGCACCCCGAGAGCTTCGCCCGCTCGTTCCGCCTGCTCTATCGGGTCCTCATCCCCCCTCTCCTGCGCACGAGCGCTCGAGTGCTCACCGTCAGCGACTTCTCCGCCGGCGAAATCGCCGAGCACTATCGCGTTCCCGCCGAAAAGCTTCGGGTCGTGCCCAATGCGGTGTCGAGCGGTTTCTCCCCGGATGGACCCGCGCACGACGAAGGGCAGCCCTACCTCCTCGCGGTTTCCTCCCCCAATAGGCACAAGAACTTCGATGCTCTCCTCCGGGCGTTCGAGTCCGCGGAGCTGCGTCATATCCGCCGTCTGCTGATCGTCGGGGGCCAAGCGAGGGCTTTCCGATCCGGGAGAGGCGATGCGGGTGCCGAGCGGGTGCGCTTCCTCGGTCGCGTCGACGACCACGAGCTCGCCGCCCTCTACCGCGGTGCAGCGGCGTTCGCCTTCCCCTCGCTCTACGAGGGTTTCGGCATCCCTCCGCTCGAGGCGCAACGCGCGGGGACTCCCGTGCTCGCGAGCCGAGCCGCGTCCCTCCCCGCAGTGCTCGGCGAGTCCGTCCTGTGGGTGGATCCGCGTGACGTGGACGACATGCGCCGCGGCATCGAGCGGCTGGATCGCGACGAGTCGCTGCGCGCGGAGCTCACCCAGCGCGGAAGAGCGAACGAGCAACGCTTCTCCTGGGCTGCCTCGGCACGGCGTGTGGCCGAGGTCATCGCGGAAGTCCGAGCCGAGACGGCGTGACACCGCGCGCGGTCCACGCTCGGTTCAAAGCCGACCGTTGCGCGCGAGCGGTGCGGTCACCCAAGTAGGCATCCCATGTCGCGCGATTCGCGCGACCCCACTCGAGAAGACGTCCCCCGCGCACGGCCGTGACGAAGCCGTCCCAACCGCGCTCGACGGAGAGCTCCGGAGGAAGACCGGGAACCGCCGAGATCGATCGGCACAGCATCGGAAGACCGGCCGCTCGCGCGTCGAGGAGGGCGATGGGGAACCCCTCCCAGGCGGCGCTGTGGAGGTAGACGTCCAAGTCGCGCAAGCGATCCCCCACCTCGAGCGGCGTCAGCCACCCCGTGCGGTGGACGAGGCCATCCGGCCCCGATCCGGCTGTCGGGTCGCCCGATCCGCCGATCCACCACCCCTCCACGCGAATGCCCGGGAGCTCCCGTCTCAGCGCTTCGATGCGGTCCCGGAAGAACACGGGGTCTTTCTGCGGCGCCCAGCGACCGAGCATTCCGACGCGGATCCGGTCGCTCTTCGCGGGGATCCGGCTGCTCGCTTCCCTCGGCACCGCGAGCAGCGACGACACGTTGGGCACCTCGACGATCCGTTTGCGAGGGAGGCCGAGCTTCTCGGCCTCGATACTCTCCCCCGGACCGCAAGCGGCGAGGACGCTCGTACGGGACGCGAGTATCCGTTCCGCGAGTCGGTAGGCCACCCGGACGGCGCCGGGGACGTCCTGGCGCAGGAAAGCGAAGCAGTGCGGGGTGTACACGACATGAGTCGTCCGCGGCGAGCACAGCAGCCGCGCGTACACCCCGGGGAAGCTCGAATGGGCGTGGATCACGTCATGGTGCTCGCCGCGCAAGAGACGCCGGGCATGCGCGAGAGCCCGGGCGGGCGAGCGCGTGTCCCAGTCGACATGGGCGACCTCGAGACCGGTCCACACGGATGCCGGGCACCCGTCCTGGAACGGCGAAGCGATGACGTGCTCGTAGCGGTCCGGCGAATGCGCGATGTATGAGCGAACGGCGACGGGTACGCCGCCCGTGACGCGGTCGACGAGGTGGAGGACACGATGGCGCGCGGGCGTGACGTTCACTTCTTCACGCTACGGAGAGCGGCGACCGGGCTTCCCCGTGTCACTCCCGCCCCGAACCGGGTGAAACACCGGGAAGCGGCATCCGCCCCGCCGTCAAGGCCGCGCGCCACGGCGCGCGCCCTGCCTACCGTCGCTTCATGACCACCGATCGCGATCAGCTCACCTTCGACAACCCCGTCACCCGCTACGCGCGTGTCGAACCCCCGATCCAGCACCAGCCCGAGCCGGGTGTGCAGGCCGACATGACTCCGGTCCCCGACCTCGGCGAGAAGACCTACCGGGGTCTCGGCCGCCTCAAGGGGCGGAAGGCGCTCGTCACCGGAGGCGACTCGGGTATCGGCGGGGCCGTCGCGATCGCGTTCGCGCGCGAGGGGGCCGACGTCGCGATCGTGCATCTCCCGGACGAGCAGCGCGACGCCGACCACATCCTCGGGCAGATCCGGGATGCCGGCCGCACGGGCGTCTCGATCGCCACCGACATCACCGATCCCGCCGCGTGCCGCGAGCTTGTCGACCGCGCCGCGGAGGCGCTCGGCGGTCTCGACATCGTCGTCAACAACGCCGGCAAGCAGGTCATGGTCGAGAAGGTGGACGACCTGTCGGACGAGCAGTTCGAGCTGACGTTCCGGACGAACGTGTTCGCGCCCTTCTGGATCACCAAGGCTGCTCTCGCGCACCTTCCCGAGGGCGGGACCATCATCAACACCGCCTCGCTCGAGGCGTACGTGCCCGCCCCCGACCGCCTCGACTACGCGGCGACGAAGGCTGCCATCAACAACCTGTCGAAAGGGTTGGCCCAGCAGCTTGCGCCGCGCGGCATCCGCGTCAACGTCGTGGCCCCGGGACCGACGTGGTCTGCCCTGCAGGTGAGCCAGGGTGTCTCGGACGACCAGATGGAGCACTTCGACGACGAGAGCACCTACCAGCGCGCCGGTCAGCCCGCCGAGATCGCTCCCGCGTTCGTCTTCCTCGCCTCGGCCGAGTCGAGCTACGTGTCGGGAGAGACGCTGAACGTCAACGGCGGCATGGTCACGCCCTGACCCTCGCGCCCGGGCCGAACTCCCGAGCCTCCGTGGGGGCGACCGTCCTCGCGCGTGTCTCTCCGGAGTCCGGCTCGGGGCGGCCGTCCTTGCGCATATCGTCCGAATTGGCAAGCGGCCCGTTCCCGACCGGCGTGTGCGGGAGCGTGAAGGCATGCCCGTCACCCTTTTCCTGCTGCACGCGCTGGGTTCCAGCGCCGACGAGTTCTCGCGCCTGCGCGATCTCCTCGACGGCACCGTCGATGTGCGCGGCGTCGACCTCCCCGGCTTCGGCGAACTCGCGTCGGCTTCCGACTCCTCGCTCGACGCGACCGTCGAGCACGTGGTGCACCACCTCGTCCGCCACGCCCGGGGCCGCTGGATGCTCGGCGGGCACAGCATGGGCGGAAAGGTCGCGGCGCTCGTGGCATCCCGTGTCCTCCGCGGGGACGCACCTCTCACCGGCCTCGCCGGCATGGTGCTCATGGCTCCCTCGCCGCCGCGTCCCGAGCCGATGGACGAGGAGCGACGCGAACGCATGCTGTCGTGGGTGGCCGACGGCTCCCTATCGGACCAGGATGCCGAGACCTTCATCGATCAGAACACCGCGGAGCCGCTCGCCCCGGCGGCTCACGAGCGCGCACTGACCGACCTCCGGCGCACCTCCCCCGCCGCGTGGCGCGCGTGGCTCGAGACCGGGAGCCGGGTCGACGCTTCCGCCGAGGTGGGGACGCTCGACCTTCCGGTCCTGGTGCTCGCCGGTACCGACGACGCCGACCTCGGCGCGGCCGCTCAGCCCGAGCTGCTGGCATCCGTGTACCCCCGGGCCCGCTTCGTCGCTCTGGGCGACACCGGCCACATGATCCCGCTCGAGCGCGCCGCTGAAGCCGCCGGAGCGATCGCGGACTTCGTCGCCGACGAGGTCGTCCTCGGGCCCGTGGTGCCGGACGACTGGGCCGCCCTGATCGCCGGCGATCGCGTGGATGCCCGGGTGCGCGGCATCCTGAACCGCCGTGCGGTTCCCGATGACCGCGGATACGCCCCCGTC